>Ga0308165_1000046_pt1 | contig 357445 bp, 302 predicted proteins | sample PhyWR2_FD_201032 | JGI IMG/M metagenome (GOLD analysis project Ga0308165, IMG submission 201032) | Phyllosphere microbial communities from UC Gill Tract Community Farm, Albany, California, United States - DLSLW.R2 | ecosystem: Host-associated > Plants > Phyllosphere > Unclassified | place... | reverse complement strand
GTTAATACTTGAAATTCTTGTAAAATTATGTTATTTTGGATACAAAAATAGCATCGCATATTTTATTACACAAAATGGACGTGAAAAAGTCGTTATTTGATAACCTGCAAAATTTCTTTGGGTTTGATAATTTCAAGGGTGATCAGGAGTCGATCATTACCAATATTTTAGAGGGCAATAATACTTTTGTTATTATGCCTACAGGCGGAGGGAAGTCTATTTGCTATCAGTTACCCGCTTTAATGAGCGAGGGGACAGCAATTGTGATCTCTCCACTAATCGCATTGATGAAAAACCAGGTAGACCAGTTAAGGGCTTTCGGTGGAAATGACAGTATTGCTCACTTTCTTAATTCATCTTTAAACAAATCTGAAATTACTCAAGTTAAATCTGATCTTTTAAGTGGTCAGACTAAATTATTGTATGTTGCGCCCGAATCTCTGGCGAAGCAGGACAATATTGAATTCTTAAATCTGATTAAAATCTCTTTCGTTGCTGTTGATGAAGCGCATTGTATCTCTGAATGGGGGCATGATTTCAGACCAGAATACCGTAAAATTAAACAGGTTATTGCTGGATTAGGAAATAACATTCCAATTATTGCACTAACTGCGACTGCTACTCCAAAGGTTCAGCAGGATATTATGAAGAATCTTGGAATGATGGAGGCAACACTGTTTAAATCGTCATTTAACAGGCCGAACTTATTTTATGAAATTCGCCCTAAGAGAGACATTACCAAAGAGATTATTAAATACATCAAATCTAATCCGGGTAAATCGGGGATTATCTATTGCCTTAGCCGTAAAAAGGTTGAAGAGGTGGCCGAAGCTTTAAACCTCAACGGAATCAGTGCTTTGCCTTATCATGCTGGTTTAGATCCAAAAGTACGGGCCGAAACACAGGATAAATTTTTGATGGAAGATGCCGAGGTGATTGTGGCAACTATCGCTTTTGGTATGGGGATCGACAAACCCGATGTTCGCTTTGTAATTCACCACGATGTGCCTAAAAGTATGGAAGGCTATTACCAGGAGACTGGCAGGGCCGGACGTGATGGCGGCGAAGGCGTTTGCATTGCTTTTTACTCTCAAAAAGATGTAGATAAGCTGGCTAAGTTTATGAAAGATAAGCCTGTTTCGGAAAGAGAAATTGGTACACAGATATTAAAAGAAGTGATCGATTATGCAGAATCTGGCGTTTGCCGCCGTAAACAGATCCTTCATTATTTTGGCGAAAACTTTAACGAAACAGGCTGTAACTGCATGTGTGATAACTGCAAAAAGCCTAAAAAGCAATTTGATGCTGAAAGCCAGTTATCTACCGTATTAAAGTTTATTGAGAAATCGGGAGAGAAATTCGACGATGCACACTTGCTAAATGTTTTCTTAGGCTTAGAAACGGCTCAAACTATTGCATACGAACATAGTAAGGTTCCAGAATTTGGAATTGGTAAAGAAGAAGGTGAGTTGATGTGGAAATCAATTATCCGCCAGGCTGTTTTAAACAACTACCTGTTTAAGGATATTGATAATTATGGTTTATTAAAGTTAACAAAGCAAGGGAGAGATTTTATTGTTAATCCTTATAGCCTTAAATTCATACTAAATGAACCAATAGAGAACGGTGCCGACGATGATGAGGATGAGGTAAAACATGGCACCGGAGCTTTAGATACCCATCTTTTATCCTTACTTAAAGAACTGCGTAAAAAAATTGCGAAGCAAAAAAGTGTTCCGCCATTTGTTGTTTTTCAAGATCCATCTTTAGAGGAAATGTGTACACATTACCCGATTACCATGGAAGAACTTCGCCAGATTTCTGGTGTAGGTTCAGGTAAAGCGATGAAATTCGGTACGCCTTTTATCGAATTGATCAAAAAATATGTCGAGGATAACGATATCGAACGTCCTATTGATCTAATTATTAAAACTCAGGCCAATAAATCGCAAATGAAAGTTTCGATCATTCAGAATATCGACAGACAGATCGGTTTGGAAGACATTGCTGATTCTAAAGGCATTACTTACGAAGAAATCCTGAAAGAAGTAGAATCGATTGTAAACTCTGGCACTAAACTTAACCTTAACTATTTCATTGATGAGGTAATTGATGATGATAGACAGGATGAGGTTTTTGATTATTTCAGGGCAGCAGAAAGCGATTCTATAGATGAAGCACTTAATGAATTGGGCGAAACCGATTATACCCGAGAAGAAATTCAATTGATGCGGATTAAATTCATGTCAGAACTAGGAAACTAAAAATTAGATGTGAGATATGAGATACTGGATTTGAGACAAACTCATCTCTCATATCTTATGTCTCACATCTCACATCTCAACTATGTTAAACTATTTAGATAAATTAAAAAATACAGATTCAGGGAATTTCTTTTTAATGGCGGGTCCATGTGCTATTGAAGGCGAGGATATTGCCATGAGAATTGCCGAAAAGATTATTACAATTACCGATAAACTGCAGATCCCATATATTTTTAAGGGTTCGTACCGCAAGGCGAACAGAAGTAAAGGAAGTTCTTTTACAGGTATTGGCGATGAAAAAGCTTTGCGCATTTTAGAAAGAATAGGTAGAGAATTTGGTGTTCCAACTGTTACCGATATCCATGAAAGTGCTGAGGCGGCTATGGCTGCTGCTTATGTAGATGTATTGCAAATTCCCGCGTTTTTATGCCGCCAAACCGATTTATTAATCGCTGCTGCAGAAACCGGAAAGGTAGTTAATGTTAAAAAGGGCCAATTCCTTTCTGCAGGTTCAATGAAATTTGCAGTAGAAAAAGTAAAAGAAGCTGGCAACAATAAAGTAATCTTAACTGATAGAGGTAATACTTTTGGTTATCAGGACCTGATAGTTGATTATCGAGGATTACCAGAGATGCAAAGTTTTGGCGTTCCTGTAGTAATGGATTGTACACACTCGTTACAGCAACCCAATCAAAGTAGTGGTGTAACCGGAGGTAAACCAGAGTTGATCTCAACCATTGCCAAAGCGGCAATTGCAGTTGGTGCTGATGGTTTATTTATCGAAACACATCCTGATCCTGCAAATGCAAAATCAGATGGAGCAAATATGCTTCATTTAGACCTGTTGGAAGAAACTTTAACCAAACTGATTAGAATCAGACAAGCCATACTATAATTTTGAATAATCCGAAAGTTTTTCTTACTGCTGAATGGCGCAAACTAGCTTTGGCACAGTATGCTGTAGATAAAGAAATACTTTCGAAATACTTGCCTCCGAATACCATACTGGATGATTGGCAGGGCAAATATTACGTGAGTTTAGTGGGATTTATGTTTATGGATGTAAAATTGCGCGGTTTTAATATCCCTTTTCATACTAATTTTGAAGAAGTTAACCTAAGATTCTACGTCAAATTTAAAGAGGGTGGTATTTGGAAACGAGGAGTTGTATTTATTAAGGAATTTGTCCCAAAGCCTGCTATCACTTTTGTAGCCAATACCCTTTATAAAGAAAACTATCAGACACTGCCCATGAAACACCTGTGGATTGAACAAAAAGATCAACTGGAAGTAGCGTATTCATGGAAAAACAGAAATTGGAATAGTTTTGCGGTTACTGCTACATCAAAGGCTGAAGATATTTTAGCAGGCAGCGAAGAAGAATTTATTACTGAACATTATTGGGGGTATACCAAAATCGGAGTAAATAAAACCTCTGAATATGGTGTTGAACATCCGCGCTGGTAAGCATATCCCATCAAGGATTATAAAATTAATGTGGATTTTGGAATTAATTATGGTGATGATTTCGCTTTCTTACATAATGCCACTCCAGATTCTGTAATTCTTGCTGAAGGATCAGAAATCAGGGTTTTAAAAGGGAAAAAGTTTTAATCTGATTACCTAATAATGGTTGGTGTGTTGCGTTATATTTTATGATAATTTCCGCGCAGATAACAGATAAAGTATTGGCTTAAAACAAGAGAAGTCAAGTTTTTAAAACTTGACTTCTCCAGATACCTCAGACAAAAAATGCGTCCCATTGTAATCGGGACGCATTTTTTATAAAGATTCTTCGCTTTCGCTCAGAATGACAATATGAAGTTATTTAGCAACTGCTTTACCTGAATAAGTTGCCGCTAATTTTAATGCATTGTAAGTATTTACAATTCCACCGCTGATACAAAGATCAGAAAAAGGAACAGAAACTTTTTCTGCATCCGGCCCTTCGCCTTTGGCATATTCTACGTTATGGTTCACTTTAGTAACAGATTTAACGATAATTTCTTTTACTTGCGCTGCCGTTAATTTTGGATAATAAGAACGGATTAATCCGGCTAAACCAGCCACAACAGGAGAGGCCATACTCGTTCCATCTAAGTTTTTGTATTTCGAACCCGGTACGGTAGAGTAAATTTGAACACCAGGAGCAAAAACATCAACCTGTGTTTTACCAAAGTTAGAGAAACTGGCTTTTAGTGTTTCATCGTCTTGAGGACCTGAAGCACCAACGGTAATCCATGAAGCAATGGTTTTTTCATCTAAATCTTTATGGTTAGGGAAATTATTTTCAACATCGATATTTTTGTTTTCGTTACCTGCAGCCTGAACGATCAGTACATCTTTAGATGCTGCATATTTCATCGCTTCATTAACAATAGCTTTATCCCAGCTATAAGCTTTACCAAAACTCATGTTAATTACTTTTGCGCCATTATCAACCGCGTAACGGATTGCATTTGCCACATCTTTATCTCTTTCATCACCATTTGGCGTACAACGAACCCCCATAATGGCAACATTATCTGCTACACCTAAAATACCAAGTTTGTTGGTTCTGTCAGCTGCAATAATACCAGCTACGTGCGTGCCGTGCATAGCGTCAGGACCTGCAACATCGTTATTGCCATAAAATTTTTCCTTAGGGTTGTTAGGATCATCGCCAACTATGGAGCGTGGATCATAATCAATATTTAAGTTGTATTTGGCCTGGCGTGTATAATAATCGAATCCCTCTACAATCTGATCTTCGTAAAAATCTTTAAAACTGCCTTTTTCTAATTGTTGACTTAGTACATTCTGGATTCTGCCTTCAACCTCAGTAGCAGGTTTAAAGTTTTTAAAATCTTCTGCGGTTGGATTTTCTTTACCGATTTTCTTTACTACTGCATCTAAAGCATTTTTAAAACCAGTAATACCTGCCAGATTTCCCTTAGCTTCCGCTAATTGTTTTTCTAAATCGGCTCTTTCTGCTTTAAAAACTTCGAAATCTTTTTTATCTTTTTCTGCTACATTTGCATCCGTGGTATTAGCAAAACGTACCTGGTCGCGACGAACTAAACGGGTTAATTCTAAAGTTTCGAAGTTTACAGATTCTTTAGGGCCACCAATAAAATTCCAGCCATTAATATCGTCGATATAACCATTCTTATCATCATCCTTTCCATTGCCAGCTATCTCTTTGGTATTTACCCACATAATCCGTTTTAAATCCTCGTGTGTAGCTTCTACACCGCCATCATTTACGGCTACAATTACTTTAACAGATTTTTTACCTTTTAAAAGTTCTTTATATGCTTTTTCGGTACTGATTCCGAAAGTACTATCACTTTTAAGATCAAGGTTTTGCCAATTGGCTTTTTGCGCATTGGCCAAAGTTGGTACTGCACTTACGAACGCAATGCTTAACAGCGCGCTAAAAATTCTACTCTTATTCATTTATGTATTTTTGTATTAAACGGCGAAAGTTAATTTTAATTTTTTTATTGAAAGAAATTCTATTGAAATTTATGCTGTTAGCATGTTTTATCACTGACTTTTAGGTAGTTTTCAATATAAAAGTCGTCACCCCGGCATGGCAACGCATCCTGGAGAGATCTATCCAAACAGATTTCTTCAGTCCATTGCACCCGCTCCGAAATGACGACCGATCTATAAAAAATTACTTACTCTATTTTAAGCCAGCTGCAATCTTCTTAGCCATTTCATCATGTGATTCAATTACTTTTAAAGTATTCGCAGCCCATTCTTTAATGCTTTGGTCACGGTTTTCAATCCCCTGTTTAAATAATGCGACAGTTTTCTCATGATCGGTAACCATCATAGCCATATAATGTTTATCAAATGCTGTACCAGTCATTTTTTTCATTCCATCCAAATGGATCTGCTCATCGGCAGGCAAAGCATCAGGAGTAATCACTTTTTTGTTTACTGCCAAAGCTTTTAATTCTGCATTCGCTTTGGTATGATCGGCAAGCATTTTAGCCGCGAAATCTTTTACTTCGGTACTTTTCGCATTTTTTGCTGCAATCTTCGCTGCTTCAACTTCCATAATACCACCTACAGCTGCTTTTCTTAAAAAGGTAGCGCCTGCCTCATCAATGCCAGATTCAGTACTTTCGGAACCAGCAACGTGGTTGCCATTTACCATGGTAGTATCGCCAGAAACGCTGTCTTTTGTTGTAGCCGATTTTTTATCTGCAGTTTGACAAGCCTGAAAGGAAAGTGCCAAGGCAAAAGCTGTTGACAATAAAAATATCTTTTTCATGTTTTCTCTATATTTAATAGATTAGAAACAAGAGCACTAGAAAAAGGTTTTTGCTGCTCAGCGTTATTGTGCAACTCCATATGGATTTTTGATAACAATAGCCATTAAACGCTCCGGGTTTTCCACTGGTTCAAAACCAAATTGTTTGTACAATCCATGTGCATCCAAAGTGCCTAAGCGATATGACCTTAATCCCTGTAAATCGGGATGAAAGATCATAAACGACATCAGTTTTTTCGATAAACCCAAGCCGCGGAAGTTTTCTTTGACATAAACATCACAAAGCCATGCAAAAGTAGCCTTATCGGTTATCCATCGCGCAAAACCTACCTGTTCCTGGTCTTTATAAATCCCAAAACATAGCGAATTTTCTATAGAACGTTTTACCGTATCCAGCGGAATGCCCTTTGCCCAATACGACTCTACACTTAAATAATGATGTATGGCTTCGGGATTTAAAAGTTCCTTTTTATCTGAAAATATAAAACCGTTTTCGCTAATTTCCATTTGATTAATGATTGAGTTTTGAATGATTAAAGGAGTGAATTTTCAAAATCCACTTAAAGAATTAGCTGAATTTTTCTAAGCCTCTTCCGCAGTTAACAGATTAAGCAGTTCAGATATTAAGCTTTCTAATTACGCATATTAATAAACTGCAACGGCTGATCGAAATCTTCATTTCTACAAAGGCTGATCACGGCCTGCAAGTCATCAATTTTCTTTGCGGTAACGCGAACCTGATCATCCATAATAGATGGTTGAACTTTTAAGCCGCTGGCTTTGATTTTCGCCACCACTTTTTTCGCCGCTTCTTTATCCAATCCTTCTTTTATGCTGATTTCTTTTCTGATCATGTTGCCTGAGGCCTGATGCTCGTCGCCAAAGTCTAAACTTTTCGGATCTAGATTCTGTTTCATCATCCGCGAAATAATGGAATCTTCGATTGCTTTTAATCGCATATCATCTTCAGTAACAATAGTTACCACATTTGTTTTTTTATCCAGATCGATGGTACTTTTCGATCCGTTAAAGTCGAATCGGTTAAGGATTTCTTTTTTAGCATTGTTAATGGCGTTGTCTAATGTTTGCGCATCAACTTTACTTACAATATCAAAAGAAGGCATGGTTTTAGCTTTAAAGTAAAAAAATAAGTAGATTTAATAGAAATTAATCCATCCTCACAAAAAAACGAAAAATAATATGAAAACCACTAAACCAAAGTCTCAAAAAAAGATCACGAAAAAAGAAGTTAAAAAACAGCTTGAGCAGTCAATTACGGACAAGTTTTTAGACGTAATCAAAAGTTTAGGTCATGATGTATCGGAAATTAGTACGGAGGTTGGTAAGGCAAGTAAGCGGGTGGCTAAAAAATTAACCAAAAAATTTACCATTGTAAAAGCAGATGTAGGGCAAAAAATTGATGATTTGTTACATGCATCTAAAGAGAAAGCAAAAGTGGAGAAAAAACCTGTTGCCAAAGCGATAAGTAAATCTGAAAAATCTGCTGAAAAAGTAGTTAAAAAAGCTGTTGCGAAGGCAAAACCAGTAGTACAAAGCATTAAAGTTGCCGCAATAGAAACTGAAGAAAAAGCAGAAAAGGTATTGGCAAAATCCGTGGCGACAGCAAAAGAAGCTGTTAACGAAGCTACTAAAGTAGCTAAAAAAGCGGTAAGTAAAGCGCCGGAAACAGCTAATGAGGTTGTTAAAAAAACAGTTGCGAAAGCTACCCCTGCGGTTAAGAAAGTAGTAAAAAATTCTGCTGGAAAATAAATTTGTTAACGTTAACATGCAAATGAATTAACATCGATTTAACAAATTAATGTGCAGTTTTGAACATCCCTGTTTGGCAGGGATTTTTTATTTTTTTAAATGAGTAATAAGAAGATTCCATTTTTTAACCGCGAAATCAGTTGGCTTTACTTTAATGAACGTGTATTGCAAGAAGCGGCCGATGAAACAGTTCCGCTGATTGAACGGATTAAATTTCTATCTATATTTTCTTCCAATTTGGAAGAGTTTTATCGTGTTAGGGTGGCTACCATGACCCGGTTAACCAATCTGAACGATAAGGCTAAGGCACTTTTGGGATTTAATCCAAAGAAAATTCTGAATGAGATTAAAAATATCGTTGTAAAACAGGAAAGAAAATTCGACCAGCTTTTTCAGGCTACTTTAATTAACGAACTTGCTCAAAACAGGATTTTTATTTTAAATGATACTCAACTGAATGTAAGCAGGGGAGAATTCGTTAAAAATCATTTCAGGGATAAGATTTTATCAAATGTGGTTCCGATTATGCTGGATATGGATAAGCCATTTCCAGAACTGAAAGACCGGTATCTATATTTCTTTGTTAAACTTTCTAAAAAGGATACAAAAGTTAGAGAAAAGTATGCATTAATCGAAATTCCGCCTAATTTACCCCGGTTTTTGGTGCTGCCCGAAACAAACGATCTGAAATTTATAATTCTTGCTGAAGACATTATCAGGTATTGTTTAGATGATATCTTCTATGTTTTTACTTACGATAATTTAGAGGCTTATTCGATCCAGTTAACACGGGATGCTGAACTGGATATTGATAAAAACATTAATGATAAGTTTATCGAAGATTTAAAAAGCAGTTTAGAGAAACGCAAAAAAGGGAAACCAATGCGCCTGCTTTATGATTCGGCCATGCCCTTAAATATGCTTACCGTTTTGGTAAACAAACTCAAGCTGGAGGCAGATAGTTTAATCCCCGGTAACCGTTACCATAAATTTGGCGATTTTATCGCTTTCCCGAACGTAGGTAAAAAGGAATTGGAATATGCACCGAACGTACCGCTTAAGGTGCATGATCTGCATAGAACCCAAAGCATGTTCAATAAAGTTGCCCAGCGCGATTATCTGGTTAATCTGCCATACCAATCGTACGATTATATCATTTTATTTTTGCGTGAGGCAGCCCTAGATCCAAAGGTTACAGAGATACAGATTACTTTATATCGCTTAGCTGAAAACTCGAAAGTAATCAATGCCTTAATTAACGCTGCTAAAAATGGAAAGGCTGTTTCTGTTTTATTAGAACTTAAGGCTCGCTTTGATGAACAGGCTAATATTTACTGGACAAGCCGTTTAATGGAGGAGGGGGTTAAGGTGAATTATGGTTTAACCGATTACAAAGTACACTCTAAAATTTGTTTGGTTAAACGGATTGAAAAGGATAAGCCGGTTTACTACGCCAATTTAGCTACTGGGAATTTTAACGAGAAAACTGCAGGTTTATACTGCGATCATAGCATTTTTACAGCAAAGAAAGAGATTACCAACGACCTGGTCAAACTTTTTGATGCATTGAGCAAGCGTACGGTAACCAAAGGCTTCAGGCACCTGATTGTTTCTCCACTGGAGAGCCGTTCTAAACTGGTTAATTTTATCAACCGCGAAATCAGAAATGCCAAACAGGGTAAACTTGCTTATATCATGTTAAAGGTAAACAGTTTAGCTGATGAAGGCATTATTTCCAAACTTTACGATGCGAGCAATGCCGGGGTTAAAATTCAGCTTATTATACGCGGTATCTGCTGCCTGGTGCCAGGGGTGAAAGGTTTTAGCGAAAATATTACTGCAATTAGTATTATCGATAAGTTTTTGGAGCATGCCCGGGTTTATATCTTCGGTAATAATGGTAAAAACGATATGTATTTATCTTCTGCAGATTTAATGAGCAGAAATTTTGAGCACCGCGTGGAAGTAGGTTTTCCAGTCCTGGATCATGATGTTAAACAGGAGATCCAAGACATTATTGACCTGCAACTGCAAGATAATACCAAATCGAGGCAAATTAATGCCTTAAACAATAACAAATACCATAAAAACAGATTAAGTAAAAAAATAAGGGCACAGGTAGACATCTACAACTATTTAAAAACCAAGCATCAATCATAATGTTAAGATACGCAGCTATAGATATCGGTTCGAATGCGGTGAGGTTACTCATTGCAGATATTAGCAAACAAGACGGAAAATATAAATACAAAAAGAATACCCTGATACGTGTGCCACTCCGGTTGGGAGATGATGCGTTCCTGGATCAATATATTTCGGAGAAAAAATCTGCAGACCTGGTAAAAACCATGACCGCTTTTAAAAACCTGATGGATGTGTATCATGTTTCCGAATATTTAGCTTGTGCAACATCTGCCATGCGTGAAGCCAGCAACGGACAGGATATTGTAAAACTGATTAAGGAGCAAACAGACGTTACCTTAGAAATTATCGAGGGGCAGCGGGAAGCGAATATTATTTATGCCAACCATATTGAAGAGGAATTAGACGAAAATAAAAACTACCTGTATATTGATGTGGGTGGGGGTAGCACCGAATTATCTGTTTTTGTAAAGGGTATTCCGGAAGTATCAAGATCATTTAATATTGGTACAATCAGAATGCTCGACAATCAGGATAAAGAAGAAACCTGGGAAGAGATGAAAGATTGGGTAAAAGAGCATACAAAAGAATATAAACACTTAGCTGGCATAGGTACGGGCGGCAATATTAATAAATTGTTTCGCATGTCGGATGAGAAGGAAAATGCGCCTTTATCGTTACAGAAATTAAATTCGATGTATAATAAATTAACCAGTTATTCATTGAAAGAAAGGATCAATACTTTGGGCTTAAATCCCGACCGTGCGGATGTAATTATCCCGGCTTGCGAGATTTATTTAACTTTAATGAAGTGGACGGGTATAAAGCAGATTTATGTACCTAAAGTAGGAATGGCTGATGGGATTATTAAATTATTGATAGAAGAAAAGCTGGATTAGAGCAATCATCTGATGGTGGTATGGCAATGATTTAGTGATAAATGGCTAATTTGTAATGCGCTAAAAGAGGATGTTTAACGTGCGTGTATAAACTTGCTTAATTAACATCCTGAATGATTAAAATATAATGATATATTTGCTAATTAATTTAGTAAGCATGTCGGTAAAGGTTAATATCACTTCAAAGGGAATACAAAAAGTACTTAAGAACTATAATGAAAAGCAGGCTATTGCGGAGTACATATGGAATGGTTTTGACGCCAATGCGAATACCATTCGTGTAGATTATGTAGCCAATACGCTTGGCCTTTTGGAGCAGTTGACTATTGCTGATAATGGTTATGGAATTAATTTTGATCGCTTACAACAAAAATTCGATCCGTTTTTCGAATCTGAAAAATCTATTCAGATTGTAGCACCAAAGCACACCTCGAAAATGCATGGCCGTAACGGGGTAGGGAGACTTACCTTTTTTACCTTTGCGCATAATGCTGTCTGGCAAACCACTTACCAATCAGAAAAAGGGTTTTGTTCTGGCGAAATACACATCAATACTGGTGCTTTAAATAATTACAGCCACGATTTTTCCAGCGTTCCAGGCAATACTGGTAAAACAGGAACAACTGTGTCTTTCACTAATTTGAAGATCAGTCAACAAGATATAGAAGAAACAGTGATTCATTTTTTGATAAACGAATTCTGTTGGTTTATTGAATTGAATGAACACAAAAATTACTCGATTATTGTAAATGGTGAAGCATTAGATTTTAGCAGCAATATTAAAACTGTAGAAGAGTTTAATCTTTTTTATCCCGATACTGCCGTTAATTTTAAGATTAAATATGTTCATTGGAAGGAAAACCTGCACAAAGAACTCTCTAAATACTATTTCTTAGCCAGTGGAGAAGAAATTTATAAAGATTACACCACCTTAAATAAAAAGAGCGACGATTATTTTCATAGTGTTTATATTGATAGTGATTTTTTTCGTGATTTCGATTTTAAGAGTTTCGAAAATGAAGGGCAGGTGGCCATCTTTGGTGCTGCTAAATCTTCGGCAGAATATAGATTTTTGATTAAAGCACTAACGGAATATCTTAAAAGTAAACGTAAACCGTTTTTAAAAGAATATGCCAACCGCCTGATTGAAACTTACGAAGAGGATGACATATTTCCTGTTTCTGCCAGCGAAAGAGAGCAGGAATTAAGGAAACCTGAGTTGGTTAGTTTAATTAAGGCATTATATGAAGTGGAGCCTAAACTGTTTAGTAGTTTAAATACCGATCAGAAGAAAACAATTGTACGCCTGATCGATCTTTTAATGCGTTCTAACCTTCGTGATGAAATTTTTGAAATGTTTAATGGTATGATCGAATTAGAAGCCGAAGAGCAGGATGAGTTATTGAAATTGATAAAAGGCCTTGAAGCGCCGAAAAATTAGATTCATATTTTATCAGTGATTTAGTAATTTCAAGCTGACAGTTCTGCTTTTTTTATCCTATTGTCAAAATCTTTGCTATTTTAATAATATATATTCATTTTTATAGCGGCAGTTTAGCTGTCAGTTCCGTATGATGAAGAATATTTATTATTAAGTCTTACTGTTTTTGTATGAATAAGGAAGTAAGGTGTTTTGAAACAGGTATTCCCATAAAAATTTACGGATTGAGCGAAAAATCAGTTACAATAACGTTCGGAACAGCTATCGATAATGATTTGTTGCATCTGATTACTGATTTTAATCAATTGCTGTTGCAAAATCCTTTTTCTGGTTTTATTACTACCGTCCCGGCTTACACTACATTAACTGTTTTCTTTGATCCGTTAAGTGTGATGTTATCAGATCTTCCGGGTGAGGTTTGTTTCGAAAAGGTATCTGCTCATTTACATAAAATTGCACAAATAAAAAGAGAAAAGTCAAAAGTAATCGCTAATAAAGTGGTTATCCCGGTATGTTATGGCGGCGATTTTGGTTGGGATCTTTCAATAGTAGCCCGCACCAATAACCTTATTGAAACTGAGGTTATTGATATTCATACTGCCGGCGAATACGTTGTGTTTATGATCGGTTTTGTGCCAGGTTTTGCTTATATGGGCGGGATGGATACCAGAATATCAACACCTAGAAAAGAAGTTCCTAATGCTAAAATACCAGCAGGATCAGTAGGTATTGCAAGCAATCAAACCGGTATTTATCCAATGGAAACACCCGGAGGCTGGCAGATTATTGGAAAAACACCATTAAAGATGTTTGATGTAAACCGTTCGCAGCCATCACTTTTAAAGGGAGGCGATCTGGTTACTTTTAAAGCCATTGGTATAGATGAGTTTAATGCGTATGCTGAAATATGAGTATGAAAATCAGTATCATTAAGCCGGGTTTGTTAAGCACTGTTCAGGATCTGGGCAGGTACCGATACCTTTCGCAGGCTGTACCTGTTTCTGGCGCTATGGATGAATTGGCTCACCGTTTAGCCAATAAAGCAGTTGGTAACGATGATGATAATGCGACCATTGAATTTACCTATGCCGATGCTTCGTTTAAAGCTGAAACCGATATTTTAGTAGCTTATTCCGGTGATGGAGCTTTCCTGGTTTTTAATGATCAGGTAATGCCTGCAGAAAAGCCATTGTTTTTTCCGGCAGGCTCCGTTATAAAGCTGATCCATAATGCAATTGGGGTGCGTACCTATATTGCTGTTGCTGGTGGATGGGATGTACCTGATGTAATGGAAAGTAAAAGCACTTATCTTACTGCTGATTTTGGAGGCTTTAAAGGGAGGGCATTGCAAAAAGCAGATGTTTTAGTTAGTGGTCCCGTGCTTAGTGAAGTATCAAAAGAGATATTAGAAAAATTAATTCATCGGTCGTTAACCTATCCAAATTGGCGCATTTCGCGCGAAAGTTTACTGCCAGAGAAAAGGCAAAACATTAGAGTTGTGCTTGGCAATGAAATCTGCTGGTTTGATGCAGCATCCATTATTTCATTTTTAACCAATTCTTACACCATCGATAGAAAGAGTAATCGAATGGGTTATCATTTATCTGGAAAACCATTGGTGAGGAAGGTTAAAAAAGAATTGCTCAGTACAGCAGTAACTCCCGGGATTATTCAGGTCACCGGAAGTGGCGACCTGATTATACTCATGGCCGACTGTCAAACAACTGGCGGTTATCCCCGCATTGCCCATGTTGCAGCAGTCGATTTGCCTTTATGTGCCCAGTTAAAACCAGGCGACACCATTCACTTTTCTGAAATTTCGAGCGATGAGGCGGAAGAACTTTTCCTGGAACGTGAACACGATTTATCATTAATTACCACTGCAATAAGCCTTAAATATATCAAAACATGAAAATGATCGATCTTAATTGCGACATGGGAGAAGCATTCGGAAATTATGCCATGCCCAATGATGAAAAACTGATGGATTATATTACATCGGCAAATATTGCCTGCGGTTTTCATGCCGGCGATCCGGATGTAATGCAGCAAACTGTAGCTTTAGCCGTAAAAAAAGGAGTAGCCATTGGTGCACACCCTGGTTTGCCCGATTTGCAAGGCTTTGGTCGAAGGGAAATGAAGATTACTCCAAATGAGGCCTACCAGCTTACTTTATATCAAATTGGTGCATTAAGTGCTTTTGTAAAAGCTGCAGGAGGTAAATTACATCATGTTAAAGCGCATGGTGCACTATATAATATGGCTGCAAAAGATAGCACTTTAGCAAAAGCGATTCTGCAGGCTGTCTGTGATTTTGATCGGGGCCTGATCTTGTATGCCTTGGCAGGAAGTAAGATGATAGCTGAAGCTGAAAAAGCAGGCATAGTTACCGCATCAGAAGTTTTTGCTGACCGTAGTTATCAGGATGATGGTTTGCTTACTCCACGCTCAGCAAACAACGCTTTAATTACTAACGAAGAAGATGCTGTAAATCAGGTTTTGGTATTTGCGCTAAAGCAGGAAGTAAATAGCGCAAACGGAAATCGCATCGCCCTAAGAGCAGAGACTGTTTGTTTGCATGGTGATGGTGAACACGCTGTTGCTTTTGCTAAATTGATAGTTGAAAAACTAAAAAAAGAAGGCATCTTAATTAAAGCTCCATCAATATGAAGCCTAAATACAATTGGAGTGTACTTCTGGGAGCTGCATTTTTAATGGCTTCTTCGGCCATTGGTCCTGGGTTTTTAACACAAACGGCAGTTTTTACCCAACAACTAGGCGCTAGTTTTGCCTTTGTCATATTGCTATCCATCATATTAGATGCCATCGCACAGTTAAACGTTTGGCGGATTATTGCAGTTGCTGATAAACCTGCTCAGGATATAGCCAATAAGGTTTTTCCGGGCTTGGGTTACTTTATTTCATTCCTGGTTTTTTTAGGTGGTTTGGCTTTTAACATTGGTAATATTGCTGGTGCTGGCTTAGGATTAAATGTGTTATTTGGCATTAGTGTAGGGCAGGGTGCTGTAATCAGCGCTATTATGGCAATAGGGATCTTTATTTACAAAGAAGCGGGTAAAGCAATGGATGTTTTTGCCAAAACCATGGGATTGATAAAAATTGTACTGGCCCTAATTATTGCCTACACCAGTTCGCCTCCACTGGCAGAAGCGGCATTAAGGGCTGTAAATCCCACGCAGTTTAGTTTTACGGCAGTGTTAACCATAGTCGGCGGAACAGTTGGCGGTTATATTACTTTTTCTGGCGCTCATCGCTTATTAGATGCCAGGCAAACTGGAATCCAGAATTTAGGCGCCGTAAATAAAGGTGCATTAAGTGCCATCGGACTGGCATCTCTTATGCGCTTATTGTTATTTATTGCGGCTTTGGGCGTAGTAAGCAAAGGTTTTACCTTAGACCCATCCAATCCTGCCGCCTCGGTTTTTAAATTGGCAAGTGGCGAAATCGGTTATAAAATTTTTGGAGTGGTAATATGGGCTGCGGGGATTTCCTCGGTTGTGGGCTCGGCATATACTTCCATCTCTTTTATCAAAAGTTTTCATCCGCTAATCTTAAAGTTTAACAGGGAAATTATCATTGCCTTTATATCTGTCTCCTGCATTATTTTTCTCCTGATTGGTAAACCCGTAAAAATATTGCTTACCGTAGGCGCTATTAATGGTTTTATTTTACCTATTGCATTGGGAATTATGCTTATTGCGGCTTATAGAACTAAAATTATCGCAAATTATAAACAACCACTTTGGTTAACACTAACAGGTTTAGCTGTGGTACTAACCATGGTTTGGATGAGTTACGGAACCATTTTACAGATGATGAACGGAGAATAAATCTTTATTTACATGACTACAATTACGAAATATCTTTGCCTTTTTTTACTATTCAATTCCACCTGTTTCGCGCAGCAGGCTACACAGGCTGTTACTGTTGAACCAGGTGTGTCTCTTGCCCTGGCAAACGCCAGAAGTGCCGCAATCAGTAATATTCAGTATCAGCTTCATTTTAGAATACCAGCAGCGCAATCAGAATCAATTCAATCGACTGAAAATATTGATTTTAAGCTGAATAAGTTACTTTACCTTCAAGTAGACTTTAAGCAAAATGCAGACCATATCAAAAAAGTATCTGTTAATGGAAACACCATACCGATCGATTTTAAAGCAGAACACATCTTAATCAAGCAGGAGGATTTAAAAGTTGGGAATAACCATGTTGAAATCGAATTTATTGCCGGTAACGAATCGCTAAACAGAAATAAAGATTTTTTATATGCCCTTTTTGTTCCTGATCATGCGAGAACGGTATTTCCTTGCTTTGATCAGCCTGATTTAAAAGCTAACTTTTTACTTTCATTAACTGTTCCAACCGATTGGAAAGTAATGGCTAATGCCGTAAAAAAAGATTCGTTGGTTCAAGATAATTTTACCACCTATCATTTTAATCATTCAGATAAATTGCCCACCTATTTATTCTCTTTTACTGCAGGGAAATACACGCTTGTTAATCAGAAAATGAAAGAGCGAGAGATGGAATTTCTGCACCGGGAAACCGATTCAGCTAAAATTAAACTCAGTGTAGATTCTGTTTTTATAGCCCATCGCGATGCCATTGATTTTTTGGAAAACTGGACAGCGATAAAATACCCTTTTCAGAAAATAGGTTTTGTCAGTATTCCAGATTTTCAGTTTGGTGGTATGGAGCACCCTGGTGAGGTGCAATATAAAGCATCCTCATTGTTTTTAGATCAGGGAGCAACCAAAGATCAGTTCATTTCCCGTTCAAATCTGATTTCGCACGAAACGGCACATATGTGGTTTGGTGATCTGGTGACCATGAAGTGGTTTAACGATGTTTGGATGAAGGAGGTTTTTGCCAATTTTATGGCCGATAAGGTAACCGAGAAGTTAATGGGCAAAAATACTTTTGATCTTAAGTTTTTACAAGACCATTATCCGGCAGCTTATGGCGTAGACAGGACAATGGGTGCTAATCCCATTCGCCAGCAATTGGATAACTTACAAGAAGCCGGATCGATGTATGGAAATATTATTTACCACAAAGCACCAATTATGATGCGTCAATTGGAGCTGTTAATGGGCAAAGAAAACTTTCAAAAAGGGATCAGGGAATACCTGAAAAAATACAGTTATGGCAACGCTACCTGGAACGATTTGATTGCCATTTTAAGTAAATACAGTAAAAGTGATCTACTGAGTTGGAATAAAGTTTGGGTAAATGAACCTGGCCGACCTGTTTTTAGTTATGATATTAAATACAGTGGAGACAAAATAAGTAACTTAAGCTTAAATCAGAATAGTGAAATGGGGCAGGCCCGGGTGTGGCCTCAATCTCTTACGATTAAGCTGGTTTATCCAACCTATAATAAGTTTTTGGTAGTAAACGCTGTGAATGCACAAACTGTTTTAAATGAAGCGAAAGGTCTTCCAAAACCGCTGTATATTTTGTTTAATGCAAATGGTGCGGGATATGGTCTTTTCCCGATTGAGAAAGAGATGATGGCAAATCTTTATAATATCACTGATCCTTTAGAACGTGCATCAGCTTATATCAATGCTTATGAAAATATGCTTTCGGGCAAGAATAATCAACCTGAGGAGCTTTTAAATGTATTGCTTAAAGGTATAGCAACGGAAAAGAATGAGATGAACCTGAGGTTGATCACAGGGTACATGGCCAATATTTACTGGACATTTTTAACTGACGAAAAACGAAGGGATATCCATGCGGTGATGGAAAAAACAATTTGGGATGCAATGGAGCAACAGCAAATGCAAAACAACAGGAAAATTTTGTTCAATGCTTATCAAAATGTGTATCTGAGTGCCGAAGCTGGAAAAAGAATGTATGATATCTGGCTCAAGCAAACTGCGCCAACTGGAATCAAATTGTTAGAAGATGATTATAGTGCGTTAGCTTTAACGTTGGCACTTAAAACAGATACGGCTAACACGATCTTAAAAGATCAGCTGGAAAGGACCAAAAATGAAGACCGTAAAAACCGGTTAATTTATTTAATGCCCGCATTATCTCTAAATGTTAAGGAAAGAGATCGTTTTTTTAATGGTTTAAAAGACCGGAAAAACCGCCAGAAAGAAGCTTGGGTAACTACGGCTTTATCTTATTTGCATCACCCCATCAGGCAAAAAACATCTGTTCATTATTTGAAAGAAAGCTTAGACCTATTAGCAGAAATACAGCAAACCGGAGATATATTCTTTCCGCAATCTTGGCTAGCTGCTACCTTCTCGGCTTACAATAACAAAGAAGCAAATGCAATCGTGCAAGATTTCTTAAAATCACATCCTGCTTACAATCCAAAACTAAGGGATAAAATTTTGCAGACTACCGATAACCTTAGACGGACACAGGTCATCATGCATTAACGTTTGATTAAATAAATTTGTTACATACAGGTTTACGAAGAATTTTTACTTTTGTCGCGAGAGCGTTAATTTAGATTTGAAAAGGGTAAGCATTAATTTGTTTGCCCTTTTCTTTTTTAGTTCCGAACTTGAAGTCGATTGACTTACTTATTCTTAATTTTAACATTCACATTTACTTTCTCCTTTAAAATCACTTTATCGATCAAATATGAGGTAAACTAAATGATTATTTCATTATTTGTGAAATAATGTATTTTGTGTCATTATTTATGAAATAATACTAATTGTTTCATTATATTTGATATAATTAGTGGTAAATTAAAAAGATAATATGAAAGACTACTTTGTATTAATGGCGGATATAGTTGATAGTAGAAAAAGTAATCAAAATAAACTCATGAGTAACTTTAAAACAGTAGTTAGTGAAACTAATTATGAAAATAATGAACTCATGCTATCTCCGATGACAATTACTTTAGGAGATGAATTCCAGGGAATAGTTAATGATGCTAAAGCAGCCGTGAAATTGATGTTTTCTATTGAGGAAAAGATTATACATCTCAATGCTGGATTTAAATTAAGATTTGTACTCGTTGAAGGAAAGATAGATACACCAATTAATAAAACCATTGCCTATGAAATGCTTGGTGACGGATTAACGCAGGCTCGTGAAGCATTGACGGTACAAAAGAACTCAAACATCAGGTATTATTTTGATCTTAGGAATAAAACTAAAAGTGAAGCCTTAGTAAATAGCATGTTTTTATATCAAAGTATTATTGATGATTGGAAAATTAGCAAAGATTATGATCTGATTACCAAATTCATTAAATTAAGGGATTATAAAGTTGTTGCAGAACAATTAGGTAAAACTCGTTCTCAAATATGGAAAAGAGAAAAAAGCCTTAAAATAGAAGAGTACTTTTCAGCTAAATCATTAATAAATTACATCTCAGAATTACCATGATCTCAATCTTAATTATAGGCATACTGATTATCGCATGCGAGTTAATACTTGCCTTTTTGTTTTCGCTTATTGCACAACAGTATTACAAAAAGTCGGAAATAGATATTAGATCAATTAGCAAGGGATTTATCGAACGTCTTTTTCTGACAATCTTTATGTTTAATGGTATTCCTCATGCGCTAACTTTTTTTAGTGCATTAAAGTTAGCAACAAGGTTAAAACATGACGATAAAACAGGGGAGACAGAAAAATTTAACAGCTATTATTTAATAGGTAATATGGTTTCTGTTACGGTTGCTCTATTTTACGTTTACATATGGAATCATGCGGGAGATGTCGAAAATGCTGTAAATCGGGTTCTAAATAAATGAGTACTATTAAGTTATAAAAGTAATCCAATAAACCCAAAGTAGTTCTTTACTTGGCTTAGATTTTATTCCCAGATGCTTTACATAGGTGTTCACTAACCTTGTATAAAAGCCTTAATTAAAAGACTCAGTCTCATTATTCAGGTCATCCAATAAACCATTCAACAAAATTTCTCTTTTATCTTCAATCGAAGTATCATCCTGGATATAAACAGTAAGGTTCGTATTTTCTGCAGCTTGAGTATACATATCGGGCTGGTTTATGTTTATCAATTAAATGTCTATGATTATCTAACGTCGCTTTTTAAATAAAGTTTGTAACTTTTTTATTCGAATTTGTAATATCTTCAATTGAGCAGAGTATTGACCAAACATTGGACTAATATTTAGGTTATATCTTCAAAACAAAACGAATTCTTTTAATCTGGAAACCGATGAAACACTACGACGCAATAATTATAGGTGCAGGACAGGCAGGAACACCTTTGGCAAAAAGACTTGCCGAAGCCGGCAAAAAAACAGCGATCATAGAAAAAAGATATGTCGGCGGAACGTGTATTAATGATGGTTGTACACCAACAAAAGCAATGATTGCTTCTGCAAGGGCAGTTTATCAGGCCAGAAAAGCAACTGAACTGGGCATAGAAGTTGGAGACATCAAAATTGATTTTAAGAAGATAAAGCAGCGGAAAGACGATATCGTAAACCAGTTCAGGTCATCATCTGAAAAAGGACTTAAAAATACCAAGGGACTTGAACTGTTATTTGGAACTGCCAGATTTATTGGTGAAAAAGAACTGTCTATTACTCTCAACGATGGCGGCGAAGAAAAAGTAACTGCTGAATGGATTTTTATAAATACTGGTGCAAAAACCACCATACCCGATATTGAAGGTTTGGATGAAATTAATTATCTTACATCGACAACAATTTTAGATCTTGAAACAGTTCCGGAGCACTTAGTGGTGATTGGAGGAAATTACATTGGGCTTGAGTTTGGACAAATGTTTAATCGATTTGGCAGTAAAGTAACCGTTTTAGAAAAATCATCAGGTATTTTAGCTAAAGAAGATCTGGACATCTCATCAGCACTAACAGAAATTTTAACTGATGAAAACATCGAACTTGTTACTGATGTTAAAATCAAGAAAATAATTCAGGATAAAAAGCAGATTAACATTACGCTGGAGTCTGGAAAAATTAAGAAAGAAATAACAGCTAGCCATGTGTTGGTAGCTGCTGGCCGTACGCCTCAGACTGCAGATTTAGCGCTTGAAAACTGTGGTGTAAAATTAGATGATAAAGGGCATATCCTGGTTAATGAAAAACTCGAAACTAATGTTAAAGGAATTTATGCACTTGGCGATGTAAAAGGTGGCCCCTCATTTACACATGTTGCTTATAACGATTATACCATTGTTTACCGGAACCTGATGGAGGGCACAAATTATTCTATTCACGATCGGCCGGTGCCATACTGCATGTTTACCGATCCTCAGCTTGGACGGATTGGTATTTCTGAAAAGGAAGCAAAAGAAAAGAAATTGAATTATAAGGTCGCCGTTCTGCCAATGTCGAATGTTGCGCGCGGTATAGAAACAAACGAAACTTTGGGACTGATGAAAGCAGTTGTAGATGCTGATACTAAAGAGATTTTGGGAGCTGCTATCCTGGCCTCAGAAGGCGGAGAAATTATGTCTGTTCTGCAAATGGCAATGGAGGGCGGGATTACTTACGATAGGATCAGGTATTGTGTATTTGCACATCCTACTTATTCAGAGTCGTTAAATAATCTATTTATGAAAATCGATAACTAAATATGATCGAATTAAAAGAGATAAGTAAGAAATTTGGAGATACCCAGGCGGTAAATAAAGTCTCTTTTAAGGTAGAAGAAAAGGAAACGCTGGTATTGCTGGGCACCAGTGGCTGTGGTAAAACCACCACTTTAAAAATGATCAACCGGTTAATTGAGCCCGATGGAGGCCAGATTTTTATTAATAATGAAAACATCACCGATCAGGATCCTGATGTATTGCGCAAGGGGATAGGTTACGTGATGCAGAATATTGGTCTTTTTCCGCATTATACCATTGCGGAGAACATTGCACTTGTACCTAAACTTTTGAAATGGGATAAGGAAAAAATTAAAAGCCGTACGCAGGAATTGATCCAAAAACTTCATCTACCGGAAAGCACGTTGGCGATGTATCCGCATGAGTTAAGTGGCGGACAGCAGCAACGAGTAGGACTAGCCCGTGCGTTGGTTACCGATCCATCGGTATTATTAATGGATGAGCCCTTTGGAGCCTTAGATAACGTTACCCGCACCAGTATCCAAAAAGAATTTAAAGCACTCGAAGAGTTGAAAAGAAAAACGATTGTGATGGTGACACATGATGTTCAGGAAGCTTTTGAATTGGCAGACCGGATCTGTTTAATGGATAAAGGTGAGGTAGTTCAGATTGGCACACCCAAAGAATTATTATATCGGCCTATAAACGATTTTGCAAGGAATTTTCTTGCTGGACAAAGGCTGGCATTAGAGTTTAAAGTAATTAATATCCAAGATATTTGGACTTATTTACCTAAAGAAACCATTCATAAAGGAGAAAGTAAATCTGCTGATTTAAGTATATGGGAAGGCATGGAATTATTAAGGAATAATGACCGGGCTGAGCTTTTGGTTTCAGGTGCTGATCAGGCAATCAAATCGATCAATTTCGAGCAATTAACCAAAGGATTTAACCAATACCAAAACACACAGCTTCATGAATGAGCAACAGCAAACCTTATGGCAATTTATGTCAGGGCAGTCTGATAAACTGCTCAGTCAAACTTTACAGCATGTGGGTTTAACCTTTATTTCTTTAATCCTTGCTATTGCCATCGGTTTGCCCTTAGGTATATTGATTGCGAGAAAGAGAAAACTTTCAGGAACAGTTTTGGGCATTGCAGGGGTATTGCAAACCATACCAAGCATTGCCTTATTGGGATTTATGATCCCGGTTTTAGGGATTGGTGCCAAGCCGGCTATCGTTGCACTGCTCATTTATGCCTTGCTGCCAATTATCCGCAATACCTATACTGGTATTATTGGTATTGATCAGCATATTAAAGAAGCCGCCAGGGCAATGGGAATGAGCAAGAGCCAGATACTATTAAAAGTAGAATTACCTTTGGCTATGCCCGTTATTTTGGCCGGTATCCGTACTGCAACCGTAATAAATGTGGGCGTGGCCACTTTGGCCTCATTTATTGCCGCAGGAGGCTTGGGCGAGTTTATTTTTGGCGGTATTTCGCTCAATAATACCAATATGATTTTAGCAGGGGCTATCCCTGCCGCTTTGTTGGCAATTATACTTGATGCTTTACTTTCACTTGTCCAGAAAATGGATTTTAAGAAGTTGAGGAAAGCCTTGTACGTTTTTCCTATCGTGATTTTGATTTTGGGTGGCTTTTATGCTTTACCAACCGCTTATAGTTCTACTTTAACAGCGGGATTTACTCCCGAATTTATGGGCAGGCAAGATGGCGACCTCGGATTAAAATCAACTTATGGTTTAAAAATCCATACCATCGTGATCAGCGATGCAGTGATGTACAAAGCTGCTTTTGCAAAAGAACTGGATGTAATCAGCGGTTATTCTACCGATGGCCGCTTAAAAGCTTTTGACCTGAAAATTTTAAAAGACGATAAAAGTATTTTTCCGCCTTACTATGCAGCACCAATTGTTCGTGATGAAGCTTTAAAACAATTCCCCGAATTAGAAAAAGCCCTCAATCTACTCTCCGGGAAAATTACAGATTCGATCATGACTGATCTGAATTACAGAACAGATTACCTTCATCAACAGCCGGAGCGGGTGGCAAAGGATTTCCTGATCAGCAATGGTTTGTATAAAACGCCTAAAAACGGAAATAATGGAGTAGTAAGGATAGGATCAAAGATTTTTGGCGAACAATATATCCTGGCCGAAATGTACAGTATGTTGATTAAAGGAAATACAAATTACGGGGTATCTACCAAAACAGGACTCGGTGGAACGAAAATCTGTTTTGATGCACTCATGAATGATCAGATTGATTTTTATCCAGAATATACCGGGACAGGTTTACTGGTTTTATTACAGCCTGATCCAAAAATTGCGAAGGAAATGGCACACGATAGAAATAAAACTTATGATTATGTCTCTACTGAATTTGAGAAAAAGTTTAAGATCAAATGGCTCAAACCAATCGGTTTTAATAATTCGTATGCTTTAATGATGCGACAAAAACAATCAAAAGATCTGAATGTTAATACCATCACAGATCTTAAGAACTATCTGGATAAAAATTAATGACATTGGTAGAAGAATACTTACAGATTAGGAAATATTCTGAACAGATTTGCGAACCCTTACAAACTGAAGATTATGTAGTGCAGCCTGTTGTAGATGTAAGTCCACCGAAGTGGCATTTGGGGCATACCACCTGGTTCTTCGAAACCTTTATATTGAAGCCGTTTTCGGTTAACTATCAGGTATATAACGATGATTATAATTTCGTGTTTAATAGTTATTACGAAACCGTTGGCAATCGGGTAATCCGTACTGATCGGGGCAATTTAAGTCGGCCAAGCGTGAACGAAATTTACCAATACCGGGCTTATGTAGATGAAGCCATGACAAATTTTTTAACGACACCATTAAAGGATGAAGTTAAGGAATTATTGGTTTTAGGTTTTAACCACGAGCAGCAGCATCAGGAACTGTTACTTACTGATATTAAATTTATTTTGGGTAACAATCCGCTTTTTCCCGTCTATTCGAAAGACAGAAAAGAAGTTTTAACCATAAACAAATCAGAACCAGGCTTTATCAATATTTCTGAAGGTGTATATGAGATTGGTTATGATGAAGCAGGTTTTAGCTTTGATAATGAATTAAACAGGCATAAAGTTTACCTTCACGATTTTACTATCAGTAAAACATTGGTAAGCAATGCTGAATTTTTGGAGTTTATCGATGCAGGCGGATATGAAAATTTTAATTATTGGCATGCCGAAGGCTGGGATTGGGTAAAAAGTAACCAAATCACATCACCCATGTACTGGCATTTAATTGATGGACAATGGTATAATTACACTTTGGGCGGACTTTTACCAATTGATCCGAATGCGCCGGTAAGCCACATCAGTTATTATGAAGCTTATGCTTTTGCAAGCTGGAAAGGCATGCGCTTACCAACTGAATTTGAATGGGAAATAGCAGCCAAACAATTCAACTGGGGCGAACGATGGGAGTGGACAGAAAGCGCCTATTTGCCTTATCCTGGTTTTAGTAAAGCACCAGGCGCCATTGGCGAGTACAATGGAAAGTTTATGGTTAACCAGAAAGTGCTTCGTGGCGCGTCAATCGCTACGCCAGAAAATCATTCACGCATTACTTATAGAAATTTCTTCCACCCGCATTTAAGATGGCAATATACAGGCATCCGATTAGTAAAATAGTATAAACATGACCACCACCACTATCGAAACAAAAACAGACAACAAAACACAGTTCCTTCAAGAAACCTTAGCAGGCTTACGGTCCGAACCAAAATTTATGCTTTCCAAGTATTTTTACGATGCTACCGGAGACCGTATTTTTCAGCAGATTATGGAAATGGAGGAATATTATTTAACCAAAGCAGAAATGGAAATTCTGCAATACCAGGCCAGCCAGATTTCTCAGGCGATATCAGCTGAGGGGAGCGCTTTTGATTTAATCGAACTTGGTGCCGGTGATGCCACAAAATCTATTCATCTGCTCAAATCATTGTTAGACAACCAGGCAGAATTTAGTTATTTCCCGATCGATATTTCCGAGCATGTGATTTCAGATCTGGAAGAAAGTTTACCTCAAAAACTTCCCGGACTGAATATGAAAGGTTTAAATGGTGATTATTTCGATATGCTCAAAAATGCTACAGAATTATCTGATCGCAGAAAAGTAGTGCTTTTTATGGGGGCAAATATCGGAAACATGAGTATAGCCGATGCCGGAAAATTCTGTTCGACATTAAAAGAACTGCTTTCCCCAAAGGATTTATTAATAATTGGATTCGACCTAAAAAAAAATCCACAACAGATTTTAGCTGCCTATAATGATAAAGGTGGAATTACCCGGTCATTTAATCTCAATTTGCTTCAGCGCATCAATAAAGAGTTAGATGGCAATTTCGACTTGGACAATTTTGAGCATTATGCCAGTTACGATCCCGAATCCGGAGCCTGTAAAAGTTACCTCGTCAGTTTAAAAAAACAGATTGTTAATATTGGTCAAAATGCCATTCACTTTGCAGAAAACGAGCATATTTTTATGGAAATATCACAAAAGTATTCGCTTAATGATATTGATCGGCTTGCAGAAAAAACCGGATTTAAACCGCTTCAGCGTTTCTTTGATCAACATCAATATTTTGTAGATGCGATTTGGAAGCTAGGCTAACTATAGTTATCCAAAACATGAAGCAGTTGATTTAGATCCTCCTCAGTATTATAAAAGTGAAACGAAATCCTTGTGCCTTTGCCGCGTGGTGAGCAGAGTATTTTGGCAGCAGCTATTTTGTCTACTGTTTTTTGATCAAGCGGCATGCTCATGATGGTTGATTGACATTTTCGCTCTAATATCCAATCTGGAATTAATCCTCTTGAATTTAAGGCCAACCTGGCTTTGTTGGAAATCGCCTGTATAGTGTTTTCAATCCAATCAAAACCGATTGAGTTGAGCTCATTTAAGCTTTCGTTTAATGTGCCAAAATTTAAAGTGTCTAAATGCCCGGGTTCGAAACACATCGATAAATGATCTTTGCCCTTTAAAAAAGGTGCTGTAGGTAATTCGGCAAGTTTGTTCTTATTGTAAACGGCATCTTTCATCCGATCGGAAAGGAACGCGTAACCGTTTCCATATCCAGCCAAAAGCCATTTGTAACCACTTCCGATCAAAGCATCGAGACCTGATTTTTCAAAGTTAAAATTCGTTGTACCTAAAAACTGGGTACCATCACCAATCAACAAAAGATCAGGATATGTAGATTTTACTTTTTGGATAAATTCATCATCCATTCTTAATCCACTAATGTATTGCACCAAGCTAAATGCCAGTGCAGTAGGTTTAAATTTTTCAATGGCAATGATGATGTTTTCTTCTAATTTTTCATCAATAGCTACGCTATGGTATTCGAAACCCATGCTGATAACAGGGTAACTCACCGATGGATATTCCTCTTCCAGCAATAGAAAACGATGTTTTTTGTCTAACCCACTTAATAAAGTATTAAAACCAACTGAGAAATTCTGAACCAGATAGGTGTTCTCAGATTTTGAGCCGAAGAGTTTAGCCATGTTATTTCTAACCTCCGTAATAACGGGCAGATTTTCCATTCTGAAAATACTTCCGCCGGCAATAAAGTCTTGATCATGTTTAGTTCTCCATTTTGCCAGATTGGTAGATAAAATGCCTGAATTAGCAGTGTTGAGATAGGTATATGCGGTGAGGATCGGAAAAGATAGGTTCATGCCCAAAATTAAAAGAATTATGCATTAAAAAATAAATGCTGCCCCCAAAATTGATTTTTATACAAACCTATGAGAATCACGTTTGTTAGGTTAATACAATCTGCTCATATTACTATGGAAAATCAAACATCGATACTGGTTACAGAACTTAAAAAATTATTAAATGGGGGTGGAGCACATGTAGGGTTTAAAGATGCTGTCGCTAACCTGCCTTTTAATCTCCTGGGCGAAAAGCCTTACAACTTACCATACAGTATTTGGCAATTGGCCGAACACATTAGAATCGCTCAGTGGGATATGCTTAAATTTAGTAAGGATGGATCGCATCAATCGCCTAAATGGCCGGACGAATATTGGCCGAAAGAACCGGCACCTAAAGATGAGCATGCCTGGAACAATACCCTAAAACAGATTGATGATGATTTGGAAGAATTTATTGCTTTGTTAGATTCTTCAGACTTATATGAGCCAATTCCGCATGGCGATGGACAAAGTGTATTACGCGAGGCCTTACAGATTGGCGATCATAATGCTTACCATATTGCCGAAATTGTTGTCATCAGGCGTTTATTGGGTGAGTGGAAAAGCTAAAGAAAATTGTCTCGTTTGGGCCTGTACTTTGCCGCTTATGCAGCCGGTTATTATTGTTTTAATCCGCTAAATTTAACTGTTCGTTCTCGTAAAAATTGATTAATAAATAGATTTTATGTTACAAAATTCAAAAGCATTCAGCTCATTTTCTGTAGATGATGTACAAAAAGCAAAAGATTTTTATCAGGGAGTACTGGGTATCGAAGTTGAAGATAATCCAATGGGCTTAATCGAATTGGTTATTTCCGGATCAGCAAATGTTTTACTTTATCCAAAGCCAAATCATGTACCTGCAACTTTTACGGTGCTTAACTTTCCTGTAGAAAATATCGATCAGGCTGCCGACGAATTGATTGCCAGGGGAGTAAAGTTCGAGATTTACAATGAAGAGTATTTAAAAACAGACAGTAAAGGCATCTCACGTGGAAACGGAGGCCCAAATATTGCCTGGTTTAGAGATCCTGCTGGTAATATTTTATCTATTTTGGAAACGTCCTAAGCCTGGCTAAACTTCTGAAGTTGGCAAAGCGCAAAGGCCATAGTGCAAACTTCGGAAGTCTTTTCCCTATTCAATGGTCGGTGGCTCACCGACCATAAATTTAATTCAGATTAGTTTGATAGCGCATAACACCGTAAGAAGTTTTGTGATGGTATAGATTTATGGGTTCGGTCTGTGAGGACAGAGACCGAGGAGATAGGCTTGGCATGGCTTCCGAAGTTGGCAAAGCGCAAGGGCTAAAGCGCAAACTTCGGAAGTCTTTCTCGGCCTATTTCAAAAGTTTTGCAATTAGCCTATAAGTCCAAAACATTGATGTGCAATTTCGTATTCTTCATTGGTTGGAATAACCAATATCTTAACCTTAGAATCGGCTGCGTTAATCTCTTTTAGTTCGCCATTATAGCCTGTGTTTTGAGCCGGATCCAATTCAATACCCAAATAATTCAGCTCTGAGCATACAGCTTCACGCATGTTGCTGTCGTTTTCGCCAACACCTGCTGTAAATATAACAGCATCAATGCCGTTCAATATAGCAGCATACGCACCTATAAATTTCTTAATCCTGTAGGCATATAATTTAAGGGCTAAAGCTGCTGGAGCATTTCCTTCGTTCACCATTTTTCTAATGTCGCGCATATCGCTCGAGCCACCTACACCCAAAAGTCCGGATTGTTTATTAACCAGGGTGCTCAGTTGTTCTAAGGTATATCCGGAATGTTCCATTAAATGAAAAATAACCGATGGATCAATATCTCCAGAACGTGTGCCCATCATTAAGCCACTTAGCGGACCAAAACCCATGCTGGTATCTATCGATTTACCATTTTTAATAGCCGTTATACTACAGCCATTGCCTAAGTGAATGCTGATTATTTTACTGTCTTTTTTGTTTAACCAATTAATAGCCTGTTCACTTACATATTTATGGCTGGTACCATGAAATCCATATACCCTGATGCCATGCTCTTTATAGTATGATTCTGGAATGGCATAATGATAAGCCTGTTCAGGTATGGTTTGATGAAAAGCCGTATCAAATACAGCAATTTGTTTCGCATTTACAAAAGTCTGCTCTGCCACTTCAATACACTTGTAATTAACCGGATTATGTAGTGGAGCAAGTGAAAACAACTTTTTGATCTGCTGTTTTACCTCATCAGTAATAATTGTCGGACCAGAAAAATGTTCACCGCCATGTACTACACGATGACCAACAGCCGCAACATCATCAGGACTTGTAATTACTGCGTATTCTCCCTGTGTTAATAATGCCAAAACCTGTTTTAAAGCTTCACCATGGTTGGCTATAAAACCTGCTTCTTCTATGCTGTTTTTTTTGTTATTGGTATAAACCGTATGTTTTATAAACGAACCCTCAATGCCAATCCGTTCTACCAATCCACTGCAAACAGGCGCTTTTTCGGGCATTTTAAAAAGCTGGTACTTTAAGGAACTACTTCCCGAATTGATTACTAAAATGTTCATATTAAATATCCTGGCATTGAATCGCTGTAATTACAACGGTGTTAAAAATATCATCTACCGTACAGCCACGGCTCAAATCGTTTATTGGTTTGTTTAAACCTTGTAACATTGGGCCAATGGCCAATGCCCCGGTTTCGCGCTGTACCGCTTTATAGGTGTTATTACCGGTGTTTAAATCGGGGAAGATGAGCACACTTGCTCTACCAGCCACTTCAGATCCCGGTAGTTTTTGTTTACCCACAAGTGGATCAACAGCTGCATCGTATTGTATTGGCCCTTCAATTTTTAATTCCGGATGTTTTGCTTTTACTATTGCGGTAGCTTCTCTTACGCGTTCTACATCTTCACCCTCACCAGATGTGCCTGAAGAATAAGAGAGCATGGCAATACGGGGTTCAATACCAAATTTTGCACTACTCTCTGCAGACGAAATTGCTATTTCGGCTAATTGCTGGGCAGTTGGATTGGGGTTAACCGCGCAATCGCCAAATATGGCCACACGCTCCGGCAAGCACATAAAGAAAATAGAGGAAACCACTGATACGCCGGGTTTGGTTTTAACAAACTGTAAAGCCGGCCTGATGGTATGTTGTGTGGTATGTACGGCACCCGAAACCATTCCATCAGCATCGCCCTTGTAAACCATCATGGTTCCGAAATAAGAAACATCAGTCATCATATCTCTGGCCATTTCCAGATTAACATTTTTGGCTTTGCGCAATTCATGCAAGGTATCTACATAATCATTATAATGTGCAGAATGGCCAGGGTTGTGAATTTTTATGGCGTTTGTATCAAAATTTAATCCGAGTCTCTTAATGCTGTTGGTAATTTCAACAGGATCACCTAAAAGTGTAATGTCTACAATTTCCTGGGTGATGAGTTTTTCGACCGCTTTTAAAATGCGTTCATCATTTCCTTCAGGCAAAACGATATGTTTTTTATCACGTTTGGCCCATTTAACCAATTGGTATTGAAACATGTGTGGGGTAATGCCCTGGTAGCTAAAGGTGATAATTTTATCATCCAGTGCTTTTATATCCACATACTTTTCGAAAAGCTCTATCGCTAGCGCAATTTTTTTCTTATTCTCGATCGTAATTTTAGAATGGATGCCACCAATGGTTGTAGTGGTTTCAAAAGTTCCTTTTGGTACAGCTATTATGGGGATAATAGTCTGTAAACCTTCAATTAATTTAATAATCGGTTCATCGGGTAAACTGCCTGCAGTTAAAACAATACCTGCAATTTTTGGATAATTGGCTGATAGGTTGGCCTGAAGTGCACCAATAATAATATCGCCACGATCACCTGGGGTAACAATAAGCAGGTTATCTTTAATGTGCCTTAAAAAGTTAGGTAACATCATGGCACCTGTTACAAAATTATCAACCTGATTATCTAATAATTCGGAGCCAAAAAGCACTTTGCCACCTAATGCTAAAGTAATTTCGTTCATGGTTGGACTTTGCAGACCATTTTCAGTTGGAATAACGGCGATAAGCAGTTCCGCCGGCAACTGATTAATTAAAGCTTGTTTAATACGGTCCGCTTCCTCCGGATTCACCATATTGGCCACTACACCTAATACCTGTACATCACGCAACAGGAAGTTTCGGTAGATATTGATGGCTGATTTAAAAAGCTGACTTGCTGTTTTGTTTTTTCCTGATACGACTATTAAAACAGGCGCACCTAAGTTTTTGGCCATTAAGGCGTTTGATTCGAATTCAAAGGCCATGCCTTCGCCTAAAAAGTCGCTGCCCTCAATTACAGTGAAATCGTAATTATCTTCAAGCTTTTTATATTTACTGATGATGGTGTTGATAATCGCTCCGCTATCTTCTGATTGATGGAGCATTTCTTGCCGGGTAAAAGCAAAAGCATCTTCATATTTAACAGGAAGCGAAAAGTAATCTAACATGGCTTCTACATGTTCATCCTTTTTATTTGGATCGTCTTGTGCAATAATCGGCTTAAAATAGCCTACTTTCTGGGTTTTTGCTAATAACATATTGATCATCCCGAAAGCAATTACTGATTTTCCGGTATAGGGTTCGGCCGAAGCAATGAAGATATTTTTAGTCATAAATAAGGAACAATGTATAGAAATAACCAATTATGCCCAATATAGTTGGAAATATTTATTTTAGAAACTAATTGGCTTAAGTTTTAAACGCCAGATGGAAACACGAATTAAAATGACTTTAAGAAGCTAAATCAATTGCTTTTGTCCCGTTTTCTTATGTGTTTGATTCGATCAATAACTTTAACATTTTTAGCCGGTGGATAAGTGGCAGGTTCACTTTTGCATCAGGATTAAGCTTTAAAGGCATAAAATGACTTTCCAGAAAATGGGCATAATCGGTGATTACGGTAGCCTGATTAAGAGAAATCGGAACCTGCTGTTTTCCGGCTTGTGTAAAAAAATCTTCTAACTGCTGTATTTCTTGAATGGTCATACCGCAAAGTTATCATTCTACTTTAAGCAGATCGAATTAAATTTATTTAACAGGCGGTATCTACCTAATGCTCAATCATAATGATTTAAATATTATTCTGATTAGCGCTGTAGTTTATTTTTGTACTAAAAATTTTAGTTTAAATTTGTGCCTCCCTAAATAATTGTTTTTCTAATCGTGTGGACAGAGAATGGATAATAGTGAAATAAGAAAAGATCTACATCATGTTGAAATCGTTCCGGATGTTTCTTCATTTAAAAAGGAACATTACCGAAAAGAAACCGTGTGGCACCGGGATTGGAAGTTGGCTTTTCCACCGTCGTTTAGAGAGGTTGCCTTTTATGATGCTGTAAATTCAAATACTCACCGGGCAGATATTTTCACACCATCAGGTTATACCATTGAGTTTCAAAACTCTCCCATAACAATTGCCGAACTAAATAGCAGAGAGGCTTTTTACCCAAATTTGATATGGGTATTGAATGGTAAAAAATTTAAAGGATTCAAAATATTGAAACATCTGCCAGATGTGGATGATCCGAAACTAAAGGATTATGAGTTCTGCCATTCCGATCACCTTTCGATGGTTAGAAAAGCTGAGGTGATGCAGGGAATACCCAATCCAAAAATACTTAATTTTTACCATCCGGAATTACAGGGGGTTAAATTCACCTCAAACCTATATTCTTTTTGCTGGAAACAACCACATAGTGTATGGTATTTAGCTACCGCCAAAATTATTGTTGACTTAGGCGGGCATTTTTTATATGAACTAAAACAGCGTAAACAATTAAACGGAAATTACCCGTACCTGGAAATGTTAAAGAGAAAGACCTTTATCGATTGGCATACGCCGCCAGAAGTTTAAGATAATATAAGTTGAAAACGCATTTGAATTTGCGATATAGACAGATGGAAAGGAAATCTCACTAATAAAAAAACGTATTAAAACGCCATACATGTCAGGCGTTTTAATACGTTCAGCATTCTTATTTCATGCTGTCGTTTATTTTATTGATCATTACTAAATGGCTTTGAACAATAGGTGCAGTTTTAGTTGCAAATGATTTAAGGTCTGCATCTTTTCCATCTTTTGATTCATCTTCCATTAATTTCAAAGTAGATTTATGTCCGTCAACCATGGCGCTTACATAAGCTTTATCAAAATCTGCACCTGTTTTTTTGCTTAGGTCGTCCATTTTTTTCTTGTGCTCATCATCTACTGTACTCGGAAGCGTAATGTTTTTTTGTTTTGCTATGGCCATTAATTCGGTATTTGCCATACCATGGTCTTTAACCATCATGGTTGCAAATTCTTTAACCTGTGGATTACTGCTTTTTTCGAGGGCCAGTTTTCCTAATTCTACTTCTGCCATACCGCCAACAGCAGCCTGAGTAGTGAATTTAGCATCGGCCTCTTCAACTGCAATTCCTCCTGTAGCTGTGGCACTTGTAGTGGTATCTTTTGCCATGTTTAAACTGTCGGCACTTTCTTTTGCATCTTTATTTCCACCATTACAGGCCTGAAAGGCCAGGGCCGAAATGGCCATTACATACATTAACTTTTTCATATTCATTGTTTTTGTTGTATATGGATAACATGTTTTAACGCAAAAGGGTTTTAAGCTTTTGAATATTCGTGGATTCATACAACAACAAGTTGCCCTGAAAACTAAATAAGTTAATCGGGAGAAATTAACATTATGCCAAAAGTTTCTGAAATGAACTGTCTTCATTGAGCTCTTTTACTTTTTTGCACACTACGAGCAGGCTTTTCTGCCGACGAAGCAATCTTACAGCGATCGCTATACTAAAGCGTTAGGATCGCTTCTTTCGTTGCAATGACGATTTTTCTTGCGCAATCCATGTACTTACTTATACCCTGAAATGAATTCAGGGTGAAGATCGTTTCAAATGCCCGGTAAGACTAACTATTTCTTCAACAACGTATCAATTTCCGTATTAAATTCTTCTACAAATTCATCATAAAATTTACCAGTTGCGGGGCCATTAAATCCCGTATGGATTTGTGCTACATTACCTTGTTTATCAATGATTATCGTGGTTGGAAATGATAAAAAAGAATCGAGTGCGGGTAACGATTCAGATACCACCTGTTTGTCTGCTGTACCTGCCAATACCTGGTCGTATTCGATTCCAAAACGTTCTCTGAAACGGGTCATTACTTTCTTTGCATATTCAGGTTCGGTTGAACGTTCGTAATGCAAAGCAATAATTTCTACGCCTCGGTTTCTGTTCTTTTTGTACCATGGAGCCATAAAAGTGGCTTCGTCGACACAATTAGGGCACCAGCTACCTGTTATGGTTAAAATCACCACTTTGTTTTTATACTTTTCATCTTTTAATGAAACCTTTTTGCCGTTTAGATCAGGAAAGCTGAAATCAAGGGTTTTATATCCTTTTTTCAGATAGGTAAGTTTATAAGGATCTGGTAGGGCAGCATCTTTATTTTTGGTTCCGGTAAAAGGCTGACTACCTCTTGCGCCTAAAACTTCACCTTTAATAGCACCATCTGCCTCGAAAGTTCCTTTGTAATAAGCAGGAGAGGAGCCAATAAAACTCGAAAGTTGAAATTCATTTCCTTCTACAACACCTTCCAGATAACGCGAATCGCCGGTTACGCGGAGAAAAGTACCAGTAAGCCTGTTTCCTGTTTGTTTAAATAAGCCTACTGTTTTTTCTTCTTTACCATTTGGCGATGTAAAAACCACATCGTAACTACCAGAATAGTCTGCTGTAGCAGGTTTATCAGTTTTAAAACGGTAATTTTTGTGCTCGGCAATAATAACTAAAGGTGTACCAGCTTTATCTTGTTTTCTTAATGTACCCGTTAACTGATCACCAACTATAGCAAATGCAAGCTCGTTATCAAACTGATCCAGTTTGACAAAAAGTGAGTCGGCAGTTTGTTTTACAGGGCCGCCTTCGAAACGCTCTTCAGCATTGCGGAAATATAATTTTTGCTGACCGTTTTTTTCGCTGATCTCGAAGTTGAAAGGGATTTCTAATCCTTCCTTTACTTTAGCTATTCCACGCCAGTTACCGAGGGCAACAAATGCTTTTTGGTTTTTCTCCTGAAGTTTTGCTGCCTGTTTTTTTACGAGGGCAGCTTGTTCCTGAGCGTAGGTGAAGGTTATTGATATGGCCAGTACGGCTGTTAAAATGGTTTTAAGTTTCATTGGGACGGTGTTTGTCGACTAAATTACTAGACAAAGATATGGATGTAATTGTCAAAGAAAAAATATTTCAATAAAAATCTATAAAAACTATAGGATAAATGGAATAAGTTATACCTTTGCCCAAGTTATTTTAAAATACTTATCAAGAAAGGCGGAGGGAATGGCCCTGTGAAACCTTAGCAACCATCTATTTTTTAGAAATGGTGCTAATTCCATCCCGGATGAATCTGGGGTAGTTAAGTCAGTTGTTTGCGTTATCCTAATATAAAATATATGGAGCACTTCTGATTTAAGAGGTGCTTTTTTTTTAGCCCTGAATGCCTTCTTGAAATTAAATTATGAATTAAATAAAATCATTCAAATGAGAAAAACAGACAAGCTAAAATCGCCTTATGTAAATCCTTGTGTAGACTTCCGAATGCGCTGGTCCTGTTAGAATTGCTCCGTTTTAACAGGCACTTTTGATCTAGCCATCCCATTTTATTTTTTTAATAAAATACGGTTATTAACCGTCAGGGAGTCGTTTTGCCCAAAATTTATCTTTTAACTAATTTTTAAACACACACATGATCAAATTTTTAAAATCAATGGCATTCATCTTACTGCTCTTTATTACGCAGCAGGTATTTGCTCAAAATGTCACCGTTACCGGAACGGTAAAGTCGGCAGATGGCGAGACACTGCCCGGCGTTTCTATATTTATCAAAGAAACCAGACAAACTACTATTTCTGATGGGAAAGGTGCTTTTTCTATCAGTGCGCCTGATCAAGGTACTTTAGTATTTTCATATATTGGTTTCAAAACTCAGGAAATACAAATCAATAAAAATGCTGGTCCGATTTCAGTCATTCTTCAATCAAGCGATAATGCATTGGATGAAGTAGTGGTTACCGCATTGGGAATTTCGAGGCAGAAAAAATCGCTCGGTTATGCTGTTCAGGAATTAAAAGGACAAGATCTGGCCGAAGCGAAAGAATCTAACCTGGTAAATGCACTGGCTGGAAAAATAGCCGGAGTTAGGGTAACGAACAGCCAGGGGAGCATGGGATCATCCCGCGTGGTCATCAGAGGAGAAACATCTATCGCCGGAAATAACCAGCCATTATTTGTGGTTGATGGGATTCCGGTAGATAACTCGCAGTTAAATTCTGCAGGCGCAAGAGACTATGCTAATGCCATTTCAGATATCAATCCGGAAGATATAGAATCAATTAGTGTGCTAAAAGGACCAAATGCAGCGGCATTATATGGCTCCAGGGCTGCCGCAGGGGTGATTCTTATTAAAACCAAAACAGGTAAATCGAAAAAAGGATTGGGTATTGATATTAACTCCAACGCCGTTTTGGAAACATTGCTCACCTTGCCGGTTTATCAAAATGCTTTTGGTCAGGGATCAGAAGGGAAGTTCAGTTATGTGGATGGCGCAGGTAAAGGTATTAATGATGGGGTAGATGAGAGCTGGGGACCAAAACTGGATGGAAGATTAATTCCGCAGTTTTTTTCAAAAGGAGTTGCGGTCCCATTTATAGCTCATCCGGATAACGTACGCGATTTCTTTCAAACCGGATATTCCTTAAATAATGGGGTATCGGTCGCAGATGCTGGCGAAAAGTACGATTACCGCATCTCCTACAATAACCTGAAACAAGTAGGCATTGTGCCGAATTCCGGACAGGGTAAAAACTCATTTGTATTAAATACGTCACTAAAGATAACACCAAAACTAACCTTAACGGCTAACGCAAATTATAGCAAACTTAATTCAGATAATTTGCCTGGCACAGGAGGTTCACGTTCAACAAGTACCATGTTACAGTTTACGTGGTTTGGCCGTCAGGTTGATATTAACCAGTTAAAAAACTATTTGGATGAAAATGGAAAAACGTTTAACTGGAATAACAGCTATTACAGCAATCCATATTGGGTAGCTTACGAAAATACAGTTTCACAGAACCGCAGTCGCATTATCGGTAGTTTAGCCCTTAATTATAAAATTATTGACGGACTTGATTTCAATTTCAGATCGGGTACTGATTATTACAACGACAGGCGTAAAGTTAGAATCGCTTATGGTACGAACGGAACACCTTTTGGCTCTTACACTGAAAGTGCTTTTACCGTAAGCGAGAATAATACCGATGCAACCTTAAACTTTAACAAGCAGTTAAATGATGATTTTAGCTTAGAATTATTGGGTGGTGGTAACATCCGCAGGCAATATATTGAGCAGAATGATCAAAGTGCACCTAAACTAGCCATCGCAGGACTTTATACCCTTAAAAACTCTCGTGATCCTCTTATTTCATCTAATAATTTATCGCGTTTAAAATCATATAGTGTTTATGCCTCCGGTCAGATCGGTTTTAGAAATTACCTTTTCGCTAACATCACTGCACGTAACGATTGGTCGTCTACTTTGCCAGCACAGAACAGATCTTATTTTTACCCGTCATTTAACGGAAGTTTTGTAGCCACCGAAGCATTTGACATTAAAAGTGAAGCCCTTAATTATTTGAAAATACGTGGGGGCTGGTCTAAAGTAGGTAAAGATGCAGATCCTTATCGTTTGATCAATACTTATGCATTTAGTGCGCCTTTTAACGCAAACCCTCAGCTTACCACAAGTAATATCGACCTTAATCCTAACCTTAAACCAGAAACTACCACTTCAACAGAACTGGGTGTTGAGGCTGTTTTCTTTAACAAAAGGTTACGCTTAGATTTAAGTGCATACAATACCAATAGTTACAATCAGATTTTGGCTGCCGATGTAAGTCAAAGTACCGGATTTAGCTCAAAACTGCTTAATGCCGGAAAAATAAACAACAAGGGTATAGAAGCACAATTGGGCATCACCCCAATCAAAAAAACTTTTACATGGGATATTGATTTCAATTTCGCAGCAAACAGGAGTAGGGTAATTGAACTTGATGCAGAGAAATTATTAACGAATTACATTGTAGCTACCAACTCAGCGCAGGTGATTGCTACCGTTGGACAACCTTATGGATCGCTTTTCGGAACAGCCTTTTTAAGAGATGGTAATGGAAATATTATTGTAAATGCTACAGGCGCACCAGCTACAAACCCGACCAAACAGGTATTGGGAAAATATACACCAGATTGGATTGGTGGGGTGTACAATACCTTTACGTATAAAGGTATAAGTTTAGGCGTATTGGTTGATGCAAGTATTGGTGGTTCTATTTACAATGGTACCTATGCAACAGGCACTTATACCGGAGTCTTAGCCTCTACGCTTCCGGGAAGGGCAGCAGAATATGGCGGAATCTCCTATTATTATCCTGGTAACGATAAAGCCAACGGAACAGTAAGGGTAAACGGAACAGCTCCGACAGGTGTAACGGTTTATGATGACGGAATTGTTTTTGATGGCGTAACTGCCGATGGTAAACGCAATGAGAAGATATTGCCTGCTCAACAGTATTACAAAACCTTCAGAAATATAGACGAAGCAAATATTTTCGATGCTTCTTATGTTAAACTCCGTGAAGTAAAATTAAGCTATAATTTACCTGCAAAATGGCTCCGTCCGTTAAGTTTGCAAGGCGTTTCTGTATCACTTGTTGGCCGTAACCTTTGGATTATTCATCGCAATACAGTAGATATTGATCCGGAAGTAGCCTTTAATACTGGCAACGGACAAGGGTTGGAAAGTTTATCTAATCCAAGCACACGCAGCTATGGTATCAACCTAAATGTTAAATTTTAAGCATTCCCATCATGAAAAATAAAAAACTATATATACTGGCCATTCTGGCCATTGCATTTTCATCTTGTAATAAAGAGCTGGATGAGGTGAATATTAATCCGAATGCTCCAGAAATTCCACAACCCGATTATTTACTTACTGGCACTACTAAAACTACAGCCGATACGTATTGGGGGGTAACCAATAATATGAACTCGAGCTTGCTTTTTGTACAACATTGGGCTAAGGTTCAGTATACCGAAGAAGATCGTTTTATCTTTTCGAACAGTAGCTTTACCTCTTTATGGTCTACTGGCTATGCACAAAGTATTGCTGGCTTTAATAAAATTATCGAATTGGGCGATGCACAGGGCAATCCAAACTATAAAGGAGTTGCACTTGTATTAAGGTCGTGGGTATTTTTATTACTTACCGACGCTTATGGGGATATACCATATTCACAGGCTGGAAAAATTAAACAGTTTGTTACGCCAGTTTACGATAAACAAAAGGATGTTTATTATGGTATTCTTAATGATTTAAAGACTGCCCAGGCAGCTTTAGATCCAGCTTCAGGAAAAGTTATAAGCGGAGATGTGATTTATATTGGTAATATTGCTTTATGGAAAAAGTTTGCCAATTCTTTACGTCTTCGCATCGCTTTACGCATTGCGGATAAAGAGCCAGCTAAATCTAAACAGGTAATTGATGAAATACTTACAGAAGGTGGCACTTATATTAATAGTAAATCGGAGAATGCACAACTTTTCTACAGTGATTCGCCACAGCAAAATCCGGTAGCTGCATCATTCGAAACCAGGAATGATTACCGGATCAGTAAAACCATAGTAGATAAACTTTTTGCGCTAAATGATCCAAGGCTACCAGTTTATGCAAGCAAAACTGATAATGCAACACCTCAAACGTACGTAGGTATTCCGAACGGTTCAACAAATTCAGAAGCGAGTGCAATAGGTTTGGCAAATTCTTCAAGACCAGGAACTTATTTTTTAGCACCAAAAGCACCTGCTGTGATTTTTAGCTATGCCGAACTGCTTTTTGATAGGGCTGAAGCTGCTGCGAGAGGCTTTACTGCCGAAAATGCAGCTGATCTGTATCAACAGGCCATCAGGGCATCATTTGATCAATACAATATAGCTGGAAGTGCTGTTGATGATTATATTAATCAGGCTTCAGTACAATATAATGCTGGTAATTATAAAAAATCAATTGGTGAGCAAAAATGGATTGCCTTATTTGGGCAGGGCTTAGAAGCCTGGGCCGAGCAGAGAAGATTAGATTATCCGCAATTAACTGCTTCTGTTAATACCGTTTTGAGTGGTAAAATTCCGGTGCGTTTTATCTATCCTGGTACAGAACAATCTTTAAACGGACAGAATTATAAAAATGCGGTAAGCAGTCAGGGTGCTGATTTATTAACCACTAAGCTTTGGTTTGATGCTTTTTAATGCCATGATACAATGTTATTAAGTTAAGAATTTTTAACCACAGATGCACACAGATAAACACGGATTATATCTGTGGCATCCTTTTTATCTGTGGTTAAATTTATAACTATAAACAAAAAACGTCCCGGTTTAAATCGGGACGTTTTTTTTGAGTCAGAGAAATAGATATTTAGCCTCTTCAGGCTCCTTATTTCTACAAGCTATTCATCTGGATAAATCTTCTGCGGCATTACTTACCCTTGTTTTCAGGTCTTCTGTATAACCTTTTGCTTTATCCGCCCATTGTGGTGCACGATCTAATAATTCGTCAACGATAGATTGTCCGGTAATTGGATCTTTCTTAGTGATATATTTTACGCCTGCATATACTGCAGCGCCAATAATTGCTGTTTTTAAAATTCCCATGTTCTTTTCCTTTTTTAGTTAAACATTTTGAGTTCGTTAAAAGTTTTAGACGATTCTAAATAACTGTTGTTACAAATCCACTTTTTTAAGGAGATTTTAAGACTTACTTTACGTACCGGTATCAGTCCGGAAGTATGGTATATATCCGAATATGTTAGCGAACGCTTTAAGATTGCTTTGTCGTTCCTCCTAGCAATGACTATATTCAGGGGGTGACTTAAAGAGAGGGCGGACCGCAAATAAATAGGCCGTGTTTTCCGTGTATCCGTGGCGTCTTTTTAACCACTGAGTATACAGAGAAAAGATCCACAGAGGGCATTGAGTTAGGCGTCTAAAAGCCCCCAGTTGAATCGTCATCGTCTTGATCCTATAGCTATAGGATGTAGCGTAGCGTAATGGAGATGAGTTAGTTAATTATCTGATCCTGTACAACTAATTTATTTCTTTAAGTCGGTTACACTTAATATGGAATTAAAACTGCACGGTAACTTTAACAATTTCATAATACTGGCTAATCATCTTACTAATAAGATCGGTTCATATTTGTTTAACAAGGCAAACCAAATAATAAGAAGATTTAAGCACAAATGATATGAGACTGATTTCTTGCGTAGCGCTATTAATGGTTATTCCGGCAATTGGGCTTTTAACCAAAGCGAATAAATTTACTGACAAAAAAATGCCTGATGTGCCAGTACATAAGCAGGTTGTAAATGATTCAGCTTCATTTACGTTGATCAATCGTGATGGTGCACCTTCTAACTTTGATCATAAACCTACTGTATATTCAACTGATTACCGATTGAGCTTTTTTAAACCAGATGGCTCAACTAAGGGCGGTTATTTACAATTCGTAAAATAAAGTAGCTCTGTTGCTTTAAGAGAATAAATAGAAAATGGTTCCTGAAAGTGCTTTTGTTCATTTAATATAGACGCTGTCATGTTGAGCTTGTCGAAACGCCTCAGGATATTTAGCTAGTCCTTCGACTACCACCATTTACATAATAGAAAGGCTCGTTTAATGACGATACCCTGAGGCTACTTCAAACTCCCAACTACTTATTATCCCACCAGGTCAATGGAAACTTTATTTCATCAACAGAGCTTGCAATCATATCTGGTTTAAAAGCATAATGTCCTAAGGTGTCCTTACTTGATATGCCCGAGAGTACTAAAATGGTTTTATAACCCATTTGTACACCTCCCTGTATATCAGTTTCCATGGTATCGCCAATAACCGTGGTTTCACTGGTTTCTAATCCCAGGAATTTACGTGCTGAACGCATCATCACCGGACTTGGTTTTCCTGTAACAAATGCTTTTCTACCTGTTGCTTCTTCAATCATGGCCGTAGTTGCAGCGATCCCCAGGTTATTCCATCCTGGTTTTTTTGGTGACGGATCTCTGTTGGTGGTGATAAATTTAGCCCCCGCAAGAATCATATCAACTGCACGCTGAACCATTTCTAGTGTGAAGTTTCTACCTTCTCCCAATACCACAAATTCCGGATCGGTATTAACCAAAGTAATGCCATGATCGTGCAAACTGCTTAATAAACCACCTTCTCCCAATACATAAGCGGTACCGTTCGGACTTTGATCTGAAAGGAATTTTCCGGTAGCCATCGCACTGGTATACACATGGCTTTCTTCTACTTTTATACCAAGTCCTTTTAGTTTTCGCACAACCTCTAAAGCAGTTCGCTGGCTGTTGTTGGTCATAAATGCGAAAGGAATATCTTCATCAATTAAGTTTTTAATGAATTTATCAGCGCCAAATATTAATTCTTCCCCGCTATAAATCACCCCATCCATATCTATTAATAATCCTTGTTTCATATGTTTTGTAGATTTAATCTGTTTATGTGCAAACTTAATATTTTCTTGTTCAACCAATGTTAAAATAAAGTCTTTTGAATAGTCAGTTTTTTGAGCAAGATTACCAAGCGTATTTAAATAGTATTCTTTCTTGTGTATTTATTTAATAAAAAATAATGCCTAGGCTGTAGCGTATCCTCAATTTGTACCGTATTCATGAAAAATCAAATGATGAGGAACGCCTTTAAAGTAACTTTCACCTTTTTAATTGCATTAAGCACTTTGAGCGCTTGCAAAAAGAAAAACGATAATCCAATGGATTTTACCATTGATGCACAAAATTTAACTTCTTGTACCGAAGGAAACTGCTTGTATGAGTATGTTAATTATGCAGCAATGGCGGATCAGCAGAGGGCACTTACAACTGGGCAATACCGGATTTTTCTGGCTACGAAGAGTAATAACTTCAGCACCACGAGGGTATATATTCAAGCACCTATGCAGGATGATAAATTTTTATTAACTGATGCTGATATCCTGGCCGGAAAAGTAAAATATCTGTTTTCTTGTGCTTCATGTGATTATATTAACTTAACTCCAATTGCAGGTACTGTTAAAGGAATTAAAGTGGCTAACATTAATACATCGGCAGAAAAATGGCTGCTTGATGCTCATATTGTTCTGGCTGTCGAGAAATCTAAAAAACCTGTAGATACCCTCCACATTAAACAATATTTTAATTTAGCAGTGAAATAAGATGAGGCGCTTATGTAATAATTAAATGTACATAGGCGCCATTTTTCGCCAATAGTGGGGGCGGTGTGCATTACTTTCCCAGGTATGAAATTGGTTAGGTATACCTTTTTCCCACAATAAACTGCTAAGATGCTGGTTTCCGCTTAAAAAAGGATCAGTTTCACCTACTGCCAGGATAATTTCCATCTCTCTAACTGCAGATAATAATTTATCATCGTTAAGGTTAGCAATATACTGCGCTGGCATATTAAAATAAACCTTATCATCGTGAAACCCGTTCAGTAGGTCTCTGAAATCGCCGATATTGTCTGTAAGGTCATATCTTCCACTTATGCCAACTGCTTTTTTAAATAACCATGGGTATTTCATCGCAAGGTTTATAGCATGGTAAGCGCCCATACTACAGCCAGCAGTTGCTACGTAATTGCCATCATTTTTTTGATAGATAAGCGGTAATACTTCTTCGAGAATATATTTTTCATATTGTAAATGCCTGTCTATCCGTACCGATGGAAATACTTCATCGTTATAAAAGCTTTCTCCATCTATACTGTCCACACAGAAAATTTGAAGTTCGCCATTTTCTAGCTGCGCACTTAAAGAAGCTATGATTCCCCAGTTTTCGTAATCGTAAAACCTGGCCATACGGGTGGGGAAAAAGATAACTGCCCTGCCGGCATGACCGAAAACAAGGAGCTCCATGTCCCGTTTAAGATTCTGGCTGAACCATTTATGATATTCCCTGTTCATCGCGTTAATTCTTTAGTGGAAAATTAAGGCATCAATGTTATCAGAATATTAATTAAGCGTAATGATTAACCTAATTTCTCTTTAACAGTGTCGGCCCATAAACGATAACCTTCTTCACTCAGGTGAAGTCCGTCATGATCGTAAAGTGCAGGGTTTGGCAGGCCATCTTTGTTGAGCATTTTCTTAAAAACATCAATAAATTTCCAATGGCTATTAAGTTTAATAATTTCGCTTTCGATGAGGTTATTAGTGTATCTAAACTGATCGGCCATTTGCCAACGGCTAATGCTGGGTTTTAAGGAAATAAAATAACAGGGCAATATGCCAAACCGCTGATTCACTTTAACCATTAACTGCTGGAAAAAGATAAATATCTCCTCAGGGTTTCTTCCATCGCCAAGATCATTGTCGCCTGCATATACCACAAGTGCCTTCGGCCTGTAGTCTATCATAATCCGCTCAAAAAACCATACGCATGCTGCTAATGTAGAGCCTCCGAAGCCTAAATTGGTTACTTTCATGTAATCAAAATCATCTTCGAGGCTGTTCCATAACCGAATAGATGAGCTACCATAAAAAACAACCCCCGGATGCTCCCGGTCTAAACGATGTGCCCTTTCCAATTGTTTTACTTCTTCTTCGTACCAGTACATATCGTTAAAGATAAAAAGATCTGCCTCTTGAAGAAATGGATTGTATATTAAGTTTATGTTATCAGCCGTAGGTTCACTAGTTCATTAGTCATTGGTTCATTGGTCTTGAATGCATATTGCCCAAGGATAAGAAAATAAGTTTGGATTATTTACCTTAACGTCCTAAACTTCTTAATGGTCAATTAATTGGTGTATAGTTTTACCATTAAGGGAATAAGAAAATTAAGTTTCAATAATCTACCTTAATGCCCTAAACTTCTTAATGGTTGGTTGATGTTCAGTATTTTACCATTAAGGGAATAAGAAAATTAAGTTTCAATAATCTACCTTAATGCCCTAAACTTCTTAATGGTTGGTTGATGTTCAGTATTTTACCATTAAGGGGATAAGAAATTAAGTTTGAGTGATCTACCTTAATGCCTTAAACTTCTTAATGGTCAATTAATTGGTGCACAGACTTTTATCGTTAAGGGCATAAGAAATTAAGTTTGAATGATCTACCTTAATTTCCCTAAACTTTAATGGTTGGTTGATGTTGAGTATTTTACCATTAAGGGGATAAGAAATTAAGTTTGAGTGGACTACCTTAATGTCCTAAACTTCTTAATGGTCAATTAATTGGTGTATAGGTTTTACCATTAAGGGAATAAGAACATTAAGTTTCGATGATCGCTCTTAACTGAAAAGTTAAGAAATTAAGAATATAAGCTAAATTGTTTCAGGTCGTCCCATTTTTTTTAAAATACGGTAATGGGAGCGGAGTGCCGAAAGGAAAGTGGTGTTTTCATGATAAGGCAATCCAAATTCTAATGCAGTTTGTTTTACAATTACGGAGATCCGGCCATAGTGGACATGGCATATTTTTGGGAAAAGGTGGTGTTCTATCTGGCGGTTCAATCCACCAAGAAAAAAGGCTGAGAGGGGTGATTGAGTTGCGAAATTGGCTGTAGTACGCATTTGGTGTTCGGCCCAGACTTCTTCCATATTGCCTTCTGCATTGGTTGTTGGAAAAGTTGTTCCTTCCACCACATGAGCCAGTTGAAAAACAAGTCCCATGGTTAATCCTTGTGCCATGTGCAACACGATGAAACCGATTGCAACCTGCCACCATGAGATCGACATCACAAATATCGGTAAACCAATAAAAATAAAATAGTAAAGAAATTTGTAGAAAAAAAGGTTAAAGTATTCAATCTTGGGATGTTTGTTCTGGCAGGCACCTACACTTTTCTGGAAAAACTTTTTATAGTCTTTACGAAACACCCAGGAAAGCGAAGCCAGACTATAGAGCGGAAAGGCATACCACTGCTGGAATCGTTGATGGGGCTTTAACTCATCCTCCGCGCAGATTCGTATTAAACCCGGTGCCACTTCAATATCTTCATCATGACCGGGGATATTGGTATAAGTATGGTGTACTACATTGTGCGTAATGTTCCATACATACGGACTAGCGCCAACCATATTAAAAAGAAAACTAAAAAATGAATTGGTGCGTTTTTCACTCGAAAATGAACCGTGGATAGCGTCGTGACAGATATTAAAACCAATAAATGCACAAGTTGCGCCAAGTAAAATGGTGAGCCCTAAAAGTATTGTGCTATGCAGGTTTAAAAGGAGTATTGAAAAGTAAAGTACCAGAAATATAGTAAGGAAAAGAAAGGCTTTAAACCACATCAATGCATTGGCATTGATACTTCTGTTGTTTTCTTTAAAGTCGTTGTTTACCCTGCGGCGAACTTCCGAGTAAAATGTATTCCCTGCTAAACATGGGAATTTTGCTTTTGATTTCATGATCTTGTGCGATAATCTACCCCATGTACGAGGTTGATGCTCCAAGTTCATTAAGCTTAATGTATAACCTGGCCAATTAGCCAAGCTTAGTTATAAACGTAAACTATTGTGTTTTAGTTTTTGGCGAAGATAGTAAATTAACGGTGATGCATTCGTTAACTGTTAAATTAAAACATTTCTTGCATCCTGAAAACAAAAGGCATGCAAACTTAGCCTAACAATAGTTGTTTGGACATTAAAATAAATAGAAACAAAGACTACTCGCTGTAGTTCCTCTTAGTAGCAGCATAAATATGGTACCAGATGTAAAGAATCCATATTAATACCACCGTGCTGTAAACCAATTCGGGTTCAAATGAATCCCTGGTAATAAACAACGCAATGGAGGAGATCAGGGCAGTCAGGAAGAAATAATGAATATTTTTCATAACGTACTGATTTGGTGAATACTGTATGTAGTAAATATAATGAAATTTATACTAAAATCCAAGTTTTATTTGAAAATAATTGGCTAAATGTGATGATTTGAATCGTTTTTTACTTTTAAGATACTTTTGCTTGTGTTGTTTAATGGTCTTTCATTAATTTATGCTGCAATTGTGGCTGTTTTACTGATATTTAATTGGTAAAATACTTAATTCGGCTTTTGTTGAGGCAGTTTGCAGAGATTATGGGTATTGGTTACTAATGAATTGAAACGACACAAAATTGTGGCAATAAGGAATTTATATTTTTTGTAAGTTTACCTCACACAAACTAACCAGAACAATAATACACCAATGATTAAATTTTCTTTAAGCTTAATTTCTTTTACGCTAGTTTTTTTTGGATTAAAAAACTTTTTTAGTGAATCAGAGATACAACGCGTATCGCCACCTGAACTAACAATCACCAATTTTGCAGGACCCGATGTTACACCTAGCCCAGCCTGTTTAGCTGTAGCACCAACTGGAGAAGTATATGTTGGTGTTGATATGATCGGCTCTTTAGGTAAAGATCCTGGTAAAGGGCATATCCTTAAATTAATAGATAAGGATAACGATGGTAAAATGGATGAACATGTAGATTTTGCCGAAGTAGATAATCCCCGGGGTATTATTGTTCAAGGCAGCCAGGTTTATGTATTGCATACCACTTTTTCGAAAGAAACAAAACAGGCTACAGGCATGAATTTAGTTGTTTTTGAAGATAAAGATGGTGATGGAAAGGCCGATGGACCTGAAAAACCACTTATTGAGCATATCAGTAATGCCAAATATATTCGCGAACGTGGTACCGATCATGCCACCAATGGCATAAGAATGGGAATTGACGGGTGGATTTATATTTCTGTAGGAGATTTTGGATTCCACGACGCGGTAGACCGTTCAGGTAAAAAACTAACCATGTTAGGCGGTGGAATTATGCGCGTTCGTCCGGACGGAACTGAAATGGAAGTTTATACACACGGTACACGTAATGTTTATGATGTTGCAATTGATCCTTACATGAACGTTTTCACCAGGGAAAATACCAATGATGGTGGAGGATGGAATGTTCGTTTCTCGCATCACATACAATCTGGTGAATACGGTTATCCGGTTTTATTCCAGAATTTTACCGACGAAATTATACCTGCACTTGCTGATTTGGGTGGAGGATCGGGTACGGGTGCCTTATTTATGGATGAACCTAACTGGCCTGAACAATATAACCATGTACCAATGATGGCCGACTGGGGCAGAAGTATGCTGTATATTCACAGAGTAACTGCTGATGGACCAACCTTTACACAGAAAGATGAAGAGTTTATAAAACTACCTCAAATTACTGACCTTGATGTAGACGGTTCAGGAAGGCTATATTTATCGGCCTGGGATGGTGCAGGTTATTCTGGTAGCCCAAATAAAGGCTACGTTGTTAGGGCAGTACCCAATAACTGGACATACAAAGCTTTTCCTGATGTTAAAAAGACTTCAGTTAAAAAATTAACAGAATTACTTAAATCGAATAGTGCAGTAGCCCGTTTAACTGCTTCGCAGGAATTGGTTTTGCGCAACAATAAACAAGCTATTGCAACGGCTTTAAAAGTTGCTTCCGATCAAAGTTTAGCGCTTGATGTGCGTATAGCCGGTATGTATACCTACGCACAGCTCACCAAAGAAAGTGGCATCGCAACTTTAGTTGAATTTACCAAAGACAAAACACTTAAGGAATTTGCTTTAAAAGCACTTGCCGATCGCAAAGCCTATATAGACAAAGTACCTGTTGAACCATTTTTAGAAGGTTTAAAAGATCCTTCTCTTCGTGTTCAGGCAGCTTCTATAATTGGTTTAAACCGTTTAGGCAGGGCAGAGGTTGCCAATGTGCTTTTACAAACCAAGGTTCCTGCTTCATTTACAGCACCAGTAAAAGGCACTGAAGGTCCGCATGCTACGCCAAATGCAGCTATTATATTGCCACATCTTGCGGTACGTGCTTTGGTTGAGCTCAATGCCGTTGATGCGCTGCTCGCTGCGGTTAAAACCGAAAATTCAACACTTGCACTTTGGGCATTACGCTACATGCAGACCAAAAAAGCGGTTAACGGACTAATTGAAAACTACAAACAATCGACAGATGAAAAATTAAAACAGCAGATTCTGGTTACCTTAGGCCGTTTGTATAAAAAAGAAATTGCCTATGATGCTTCCTGGTGGTGGGGTACACGTCCGGATTCACATGGGCCATACTTTAAAGCCGTTTCATGGGAAGGTTCTCCAATTATCGAGAAATTCTTGAAAGAAGAGGCTACAAAAGCAGGAGCACAAGGGAAACAATTTTACGTTGATTTAAATGCCCGCCAAAGGATGGATATCCCTGAATTTGCCGAAGAAGAAAAAGTAGCGACAACCGAAGAACCAAAAATTGATCTGGATAAAATCAAAAACAAAAAAGGTCAGGTAGGTAAATCATCTATAGAAGATGTATTATTAGCTATCAATAAATTACAGGGTGACCCATTAAAGGGAAAAAATATTTTCAATAGTCAAGGCTGTATTGCCTGCCATAGCTTGAGCAAAAGCGAGAAAATGAAAGGTCCTTTTATGGGACAGATCGGCTCAATCATGAACCGTGAGCAGATTGCAGAATCGATATTAAAACCTAATGCTTCAATTTCTCAGGGATTTGCTTCGGTAATGATTACGGCCAAAGGTGACCGTACGTATATGGGCTTTATTACTGAAGAAACCGCTGCTAAAGTGGTGCTTCGTAACATTGCAGGGGAAGTTTTCACCATTAAAGCAGGTGATATCCTGTCGAGAAAAGAAATGGAAACTTCGATGATGCCGGAAGGTTTGGCTAATTCATTATCATATGAAGAACTGGCTTCTTTAGTTACCTTTTTATCAGAACAGAAAAAATAATAAGTAATAGCATTTCCGGTAGTATATCGATCGGAAATGCTATTTTAATTGGAGGTTGCTGCTAATAACAATTCCTGCGGATAATAATAATTTCCCCGTGAACCAACTGAAAGATATAACTGGAAATACTCACCGACTTAAAAATCGCAATGCGATATACCAGGCCAGATTTTTTATCAAAAGTGATCTCCTCACCGATATAAATCTTATCTAATTCTTTTACAGTCGTTTCTACAGTTATCAACATCTATTGGTAACATTGCCAAATCGGTCTGGTTTTGAGAAACTGGTTTATTCTTATTCCTAAAAGGAGTATTTATTAGCTCACTAGTCATTGGTTCAACGGTCCATTGTAGAAGGGTAGTCATCTCAATCCGATAGCTATTGATATAGCGCAGCAGAATGGAAAGATCTATTCAGCCAGATTTTGCTTTGCAGAATCTTTCATTGTACCCCAACTCGAAATGAAAATAACTCTGGTGATTTTTACGCGTAAATTAATTGCTGTCACTCACATTTATTGTTTAGATCAATCTACACCAAAATTATCTGTCAGCCCTTCGACTCGGCTACCATAGGCAGAATCCATTAGTACGGTCGTCATTGCGAGGCACGAAGCAATCTTAAAGCGCACGCTGTTAGCGATTGTTGTAAGATTGCTTCGTCGGCTGAAAAAGCCTTCTCGCAATGACGATTCTTCGCCGGAACATAGCAATAGAACCCTCTGTCAATCATATTGATTTTATGAAATAATTATCTCTCAGGGTGACAAACCGAAGAAGGTTCAATCTTCTTTCCACTCCAGGCTAATCGCCTTCCGACTATGGACTACTGACTCTGGACTTTTTTGTTATTTCCCGGCAATTTTTATAATAAAACTCTTTGAGTTGTTTTGGTTTAAAAAAACAAAACCTACATTAGCGATTAAATCTATATATCTAGTCGATGAGCAGATCGGCCAGATTTGACCACCAGCTATGGATAACCATTTTTTTGAACAAATTTTTAAAAAACCACTTGAGCAGCACAATATACCATCGAATGAAGTAATATCGAAATGGGCCGAAAAACTGATCCAGGTACTTTTTCCAGAAAATGCGGCTAAAGCCTTTTCAACGGTTGAGGAAGTTAAAGAGCAGGTTTCTACTTTAGAACTCGAACTTTATGATATTATTTCGGCAAGTTGTAAATTAAGGAACAGCAAGTGTAAAAATGCAGCGGGTCAGTTTTTTGCAGAACTGTCATCGCTTTACCGTGTACTGAATACCGATATCCTGGCAATTTATGAAGGCGATCCGGCGGCACAGAGCAGGTTCGAAGTCATCAGGACTTACCCTGGTTTTTATGCCATCTGCTTCTACAGAATTGCCCACATGCTTTATAATTTCGGTATACCACTTGTTCCGAGAATCCTTACTGAATATGCCCATTCTAAAACAGGCATTGATATCCATCCGGCAGCCAGCATTGGCGAGTACTTCCATATTGACCATGGAACGGGAATTGTTATCGGAGAAACCAGTACAATAGGCCGTTATGTCAAGCTTTATCAAGGGGTAACACTTGGTGCTTTGAGTGTTAAAAAAACATTGGCGGGCAGCAAACGCCATCCTACAGTAGAAGATAGGGTAGTTATCTATTCAGGTGCGACCATACTGGGCGGCGAAACCGTCATCGGGCATGATAGTATTATCGGGGGGAACGTATGGCTTACCGAAAGTATCCCTGCTTTTTCTATCGCTTATCATTCGCCAATAATTACCATTAGAAACCATAAAGAAACCAATTAATATATTAAAATATGGCAGGAATAATCGATCTGATTGGAAATACACCTATGGCCGAACTTCAAAAGCTGAATATTAACCCGGCTGTACGGGTATTTGCCAAATTAGAAGGAAATAATCCAGGAGGTAGTGTTAAAGACAGGGCGTCGCTCAATATGATCAGAAGTGCGATAGAACGTGGTGATGTAGCACCCGGAACTAAACTCGTGGAGGCCACAAGTGGTAACACCGGTATTGCATTGGCCATGATTGCAAGTTTATACAACCTAGAAATTGAACTGGTGATGCCGGCAAATTCTACACGCGAACGTAAGGTAACTATGGAAGCCTTTGGTGCAAAAGTGACGTTATTAGAAAGTATAGAAGCATGCAGGGATTATGCGGAAGAAAAAGGCGTTTCCAAAGGGTATTTTTTATTAAATCAATTTGCAAATCCTGATAATTACCTGGCGCATTATAAAACAACCGGACCAGAAATATGGAGAGATACCGAAGGGCAGATCACGCATTTTGTAAGTTCTATGGGAACAACAGGGACCATTATGGGCTGTTCGAGGTTTTTTAAGGAAAAAAATAATCATATTCAGATTGTAGGCTGTCAACCTACTGAAGGTTCTTCTATTCCAGGGATTAGAAGATGGCCAACAGAATACCTTCCAAAAATATTCGAACCGGAACGTGTTGACCGTGTGATGGACATTGCGCAGGAAGAAGCTACAATGATGTCGAGGAGGATGGCTAAAGAAGAAGGTTTATTTGCGGGCATGAGTTCGGGCGGTGCCTGTGCAGCAGCTTTGAAGCTTGCTGGTGAACTAGATCAGGGAACCATTGTTTTTATTGCCTGCGATCGGGGAGACCGCTACCTGAGCAGTGATCTTTTTGGTTGAACTTAAATCATTAATACTGCCGGGCTTCTTTGATAAAAGTATCAGAACCCTTTGAGTAATGGCTTCCATCTCAAAGGGTTTTTCTATGTAATCTTAGTGGTTTGGCATTCGCTTCAAATTTGTATTTTAGACCAAGCCTAAATGATATGCACCAACTCATCATACAATACGCTTTTCTACTTGCAGTAATTCTTTTTGTGGTGATGCTGGCACAAAAAATCCGCATTGCTTATCCCATTTTATTGGTCATCGCAGGTTTAGCCCTGAGTTTTTTGCCGATCCTTCAAGATATTGAAATAGAACCAGAACTCATTTTTGTAATCTTTTTACCACCTTTATTGTACGAAGCGGCCTGGAATACCTCATGGAAAGATTTTTGGAAGTGGCGTAGGGTAATCAGCAGTTTTGCTTTTCCCATTGTTATTTTTACCTCAACAGTTGTAGCCTTAATTTCACGTAGTTTAATTCCAGGCTTTACCCTCGCACTGGGCTTTTTATTAGGTGGGATCATTTCACCGCCAGATGCAGTATCTGCATCGGCCATACTCAAAAATGTTAAGGTACCTAAGAGGCTCACTACTATTTTAGAGGGCGAAAGTTTATTGAATGATGCGTCCAGTTTGGTTGTATTTAGGTTTGCATTGGCTGCAGTAACGACGGGAAGTTTTGTCTTTAGCAAAGCTGCCGGCAATTTTTTAGTGGTTATTGTAATGGGGATCCTGGTTGGAATTGCGGTCGCCCTGGTTTTTTACGCTTTGCACCGATGGTTGCCAACCACCACCAATATCGATATTATCCTTACTTTTTTAACGCCTTACGCAATGTACATGACTGCAGAGGAATTCCATTTTTCTGGCGTATTGGCTGTGGTAAGTGGAGGTTTATTTCTTTCAGCCCGTCGTGATCAAATCCTTACCCATCGAAGTCGCTTGCAAAGCATTAACGTTTGGGAAGCAGTAGCTTTTGTACTGAATGGTTTTGTTTTTTTACTGATCGGTTTAGAATTTCCCGTTATTATCAATGGTTTAGGAGAAAACGGACTTTTGCCTGCTATCCGTTATAGCGCCATTATTTGTTTGGTACTCATTCTGGTGCGATTGGCCAGCACCTACGGCGCTTTATATTTTACACGTTTCATTAGCCGTTATATTACAACGGCCGATCCGAATCCAAGCTGGAAGGCACCCTTACTTTTTGGCTGGGCAGGTATGCGCGGTGTAGTTTCTCTGGCTGCAGCACTTTCTATTCCCATAGCTTTGAAATCTGGCGAAGCTTTCCCTCAGCGCAACCTGATTTTGTTCATTACCTTTAGTGTAATCTTAGTAACCTTAGTTTTACAGGGATTAACATTGCCAGCACTTATTAAATGGGTGGATATGCCTGATCCGGATTATACCATCCCTTTTGAACAGCAGAAGCAGATGGTGAGGAAAAAACTATCCATGTTATCCCTTAAAATTCTTGCCGAAAAATATCATAATGCGTTAGAACATAACGATATGATCAGGTCAATCAAAATTCGGATCGAGGCCGAGATGGAATTGTTAAGGGACTGGGAAAAAGAAGAGAACATTTCAAGATCCGAGGACTTTTATCATGACTACCGCATTGCATTGGAAGATATTATGTCTGAACAGCGTATTTTGTTAAAAGGGCTAAATAAAAAAGAGCAGATTAATGATGAGTTGATCAGGGAACAATTAGAGCTGCTTGATCTCGAAGAAGAAAAACTGCGCAGGCATTTTAGTCAGCGGGATATATAACCACTAAACTTCTTTTATACTTAAACTGTCTGCTGAAAACATTCAACAATACACCTGACGCCTCTGTCGCTATTTTTTTTTAAAAAAATATTTCGATTTCACATTAATATCCTTGAAATAAATTCTTAGATATTATTTTCAAAGGGTTTATCAAACAGGTTTCCTAATTGCGTAATATATACAAGCCGGTTGTTGATTCTATAACGATCATTGCCTTGGTTACACGAAATTAATCTCTCCGAATTTGGCCTATTGTTCAATAAAAAAACGGAATAACCCTAAGGCGTATTCCGTTTAAAAAGTCTGAAATATTGTCGTTTAGCATAACCTGGATTTTTAATTTTAAGCCATATATTTCCAAGCCGGCAATACTATTATTTTTCTTTCTCCTTTATTAAATATTTCAGTTTGATTAAATGTTATTATTTTTGCCTCCATGATGTTGAAAAAACTCATGGCTTCTAATAATCCGTCAATCTCTCTATCTATATTTTCAGCAGTTAATTCGTAACATACTTGGATTAGTTCTTTTAGTTTTCCCTTTTTAAAAACCACAAAATCACATTCTTTTTTGTCTTGGTAATAGTATATTTCCTTATTTGTTTGCCTTAAATAAAGATATATGGTGTTTTCTAACCTGCGTCCGTTTTCATTTGAAAATATAATTGAATTATGAGTAAATAATCCTAAATCTATTGCGTAAACCTTTTTATGATTGCGGATTTGAGTTTTAATTGAATAGCTAAATTTAGGTACAAATTGAATAACATAAGCATTTTCCAAATAAGAGAAAAATTCTAATATAGTAGTAGTAGACTTAATACTAAACAGCTCTTTTAAATTATTGCCAGAAACAGGTTTTCCTATATTAGATATAAGATAAGTGGCTAATTTTTTTAAGGTTATAATGTCTCTTATTCCATATCTTATTGCAATATCTCTATTTAAAATATCCTCTAAAAGATGGTTTAATATATTTCCATTAGCTGTTTTTAGATATTCAGGAAATCCTCCTTCTTTTAAATAATAACTTAAAGCAGCAGCAGAATTTTCTAACATTTTAAAACGTAAAAATTCTTGATAAGAAAATGGGAATAATTCAGTTGATAGATGCCTGCCTGTGAGTTTTGTGCCTAGTTCTTTACTTAGTAAAGTGGCATTTGAGCCTGTTATAACAACTTTGTATTCTTGATCAAGCAATTGTCTGACAAATAACTCCCAATTTTCAAGTATTTGAATCTCATCAAAAAATAGTGTTTTAATTCCTCTAGTTTCAATTTCTGAAATTAATCGAGCAAAATCATCTGTTTCAAAGCTTGCTAAACGGGTATCTTCAAAATTTAAGAATAAAGCATTTTCTGATTCTTTACTTAATAATTGATATAATAAAGTACTTTTTCCGCATCGTCTGATGCCTGTAATAATGAGCGCAAAATTTTCAGTAATTTTTAAATCTTCTAATTTATTCCTTTCCAGGCCAGGGTTTTTATTAGAAAAATTTAGATTTTGGCTATCTAGTATTAGTGATAATTGATTTTGAAGTAGCATCTTGCAATTTCTTTTATTGCAAATATAAAATATCTTTCATTAATAATGAATAATATTGTTCATTATTAATGAAAGATACTAAAGTAGGTTAAGAATCTAAAAGCGCAACTGCTTTATCATCGGTAAACCAGGTTAACTTCCCATCAATAGGATCGATTAATTGCGAAGGATATAAATCAACATTTTTTTCCGTATCGCCAATAACATGTTTCAGTGCTTCGGCTTTATTCTCTCCAAATACCAGGAAAGCAACATTATCTGCTTTATTAATTAATGGTGCGGTAAAGCTGATGCGATAGGTATCTAATTTTTCTACGTATACAGCTGCTACGTTTACTTCCTCATCTTTAACCAAAGTAGTATGTGGAAAAATTGAAGCGGTGTGTGCATCATCGCCCATGCCTAAAAGGATTAAATCGAAAACAATGTCTTCACCATTAAAATGCTTGTCGATGGCTTTTTTATATTCGATAGCTGCTTTTTCTGGCGCTAAGGTAGTATTCACGTAAAAGATATGATCTTCTTTAATACCTAGCGGATCTAAAATGGTTTTCCTGGCCATTAATCCGTTATAATTATCATCGTTGGCAGGAACATTACGCTCATCGCCAAAAAAGAAGTAAACTTTTTCCCAATCAATTCTGTGCTGCCCTTCAGTAGCAAGAAAATGGTAAAGTGCTTTAGGAGAACTACCGCCCGTAAGTACGAAATTGAAACGATCGTTTTCTTCGATAGACATTTCTGCAATTTTAATTACATAATCTGCCAGATCCTGGTTTAGTTCTTCTAATGTTTTATATATGAGTAGATTCATTTTTATAGGTTAATCGTCATTGCGAGGCACGAAGCAATCCTACAAAGTTTGCTATTCTAAACCCATAGCTTTAAGATTGCTTCGTGCCTCGCAATGACGGAATGAGTTTTATTCCTTATTTTTCAATGGTAAATTAAACCAGTGGAAACCATCTCTCGCAATAAGTGCTTCAGCTTCTTCTGGTCCCCAGCTATCGGCAGGATAGTTAGGAAAGTTAATTGATTTTTTGCTTTCCCATGTATTTAAAATTGGCATCACCAGTTCCCATGCTGCTTCTACCTGATCGCCACGCATGAACAAGGTTTGATCGCCCATCATGGTATCCAATAATAAGGTTTCGTAAGCTTCTGGTGTATCCCCGTCATAAGTTCCTTTATAATCAAATACCATATCAACCGGGTTTAGTACCATGTCTAATCCAGGTCTTTTGGCCTGCACCTGCATGCGGATACTCATTTCTGGCTGTATGCTGATGACCAACCTATTTTGTTGCCAGTTTTCGGTTACCCCTGATGAGAAAATCTGATGTGGCACATCTCTAAACTGAATGGTAATTAATGATGAAGTTTGGTTTAAGCGTTTTCCTGTTCTTAAATAGAAAGGAATACCTTGCCATCTCCAGTTATCAATATGGAATTTAACTGCCGCAAAAGTTTCGGTATTTGAGTGGGGATCAACACCTTTTTCCTGGCGGTATCCTGGCACTTCCTTGCCTTCAACCCAGCCTTTGCTGTACTGACCACGAACGGTGTGAAAACGGATATCTTCTGCAGAAAAAGGACGCATTGCTCTTAAAACCTCAACCTTACGATTTCTGATTTCATCGGCATCAAAATTAATGGGTGCTTCCATTCCAACCAAACAAAGCAATTGCAAGAGGTGATTCTGGATCATATCCCTCAAAGCACCAGAGCCTTCATAATAACCACCACGATCGCCCACGCCTAACTGTTCGGTTACCGAAATCTGAACGTGATCGATATAAGACCTGTTCCACAACGGCTCGAACAATGCATTGGCAAAACGGAATGCCATCATGTTTTGTACGGTTTCTTTACCGAGATAATGATCAATACGATAGATCTGCTTTTCCGTAAAAATAGTGCTCAATAATGCATTAAGCTCTTTTGCAGATTCTAAATCATGGCCAAAAGGTTTTTCGATCACAATACGGCTATTGTCCTCATCTTGGGTTAGTTTATATTTCTGCAGGCATTCGGCAATAATCGGGAAGAAATTAGGCGCAACTGCGAGGTAGAAAATCACCTGTGTACCGGCTCCAAATTCTTTTTGATATTTTTCTACAGCTCCTTTTAGGTTTTCGAAAGTTTTTGGCTGGGCAAAATCGGTAGGACAGTAGTTCATCGTCTTTGCGAAATCTTCCCATTTATCTTTTTTTACTTTTCCGCTTCGCGAAAACTCGTTAACAGCCTCTTCTAAAGCAATTTTATAACTATCATCAGTAAATTCGGTTCTTCCTGTACCAATAATAGCAAACTTATCAGGCATGTAACCCTCTATAAATAAATTATATAGGGCAGGTGCTAATTTTCTTTTATTTAAATCACCTGTTCCACCAAATATTACAAAAATGGTAGGGTTTAATGCGGTTTTGGTTTTCATTGTATGTTCTTGTTCGTGAGTCTAATGAGTTTATGATAATTTATTCCAGTCGGCATGAAAAACGCCATCTTTATCAATGCGTTCAAAGGTGTGTGCGCCAAAGAAATCTCTTTGTGCCTGGATTAAATTTGAAGGCATGCGGCCTGTAGTAATCGTATCGAAATAGGTTAGGGTAGATGCAAATGCAGGAATACCTAAACTAGAATTGATACATGCACTGATTGTTTTGCGCGTACCTGCTAAAGTGCCTTTAATGATGTTCTGAATACCCGCATCACCGAATAAATGCTCCAATGAATTGTCTTTATCATAAGCCTGATAAATATCTTCTAAAAATTTAGCCCTGATGATACAGCCTCCACGCCAGATTTTAGCAATTTCCTGTAACTGTAGGTTGTATTGGTATTCTTTTGATGCCTGAACCAGTAAATGCATCCCTTGTGCATAAGCACTGATCATAGAGAAGTAAAATGCATCTTCCAGTTCTTCAACTGTTACCTCAATTTTAGTGTCTTTTTTACCAAATGCTTCTTCTAAAGAAACCCTTAGTTTTTTAAACTTAGATAAATCGCGGTTAGAAACAGCTTCGTTAATAGTAGGGATTGGCAATTGAAGTTCCATTGAAACCTCTGATGTCCATTTTCCAGTACCTTTTGAACGCGCTTCATCTTTAATCTGATCTAAAAGATCATTTTGAGTTTCAGCATCTTTAAAAACAAAAATTTCGGCAGTAATTTCCAATAAAAAAGATTGCAATCTGCCTTCGTTCCATTTTTTGAAAACCTTATATATATCATCGTTCGAATAGCCTAAACCATTTTTAAGAATGCCGTAAACCTCGGCAATAAGTTCCATAATGGCATATTCTATACCATTATGCACCATTTTAACAAAGTGGCCAGAAGCACCCGGACCAATGTAGGTTACACAAGGATCGGTGCCCACTTTTGCAGCTACCGCATCAAAAACATCTTTTACAACATTGTATGCCTGTTTATCACCACCCGGCATCATACTCGGACCAAACCGAGCACCTTCTTCACCACCAGAAATACCCATTCCGAAGAAATGTAAGCCATCTTTCTCTAACTCGTCAACACGGCGGTTGGTATCGGTAAAATGTGAATTTCCACTATCAATGATGATATCACCTTTGCTTAAAAGTGGTTTTAGTTCTGCAATAACGCTATCTACAATTGGTCCGGCAGGCACTAGCAAAATTAATGTACGTGGTGTTTGTAAGCTGGAAATAAAACTTTCAATATCATCAAATCCTTCTAAGTTATGCGCTTTGCCTTCTTCTTCAAGCTTCGAGATCATCTTTTGGTCTTTATCGTAACCTGTTACAGAGAAACCTTTATCAGCCATGTTTAATAATAAGTTCCGGCCCATAGTACCTAAACCAATCATTCCCAATTTATATTTTTCAGAATCGTTATTTGCCATTTTTTGTTTTTTAGAATACACCCAAAATTAGGGTTTACAAATTAATATTGCAGCTATTGTTGTTAAAAGATTGTAATAAAAGATCAATTATTTTTTGGGTTCAACCGTAAAGATATTGTACTTATCTGCCAGTTTCCAAAGCTTTGCGCCACCTTTAATTCCATCTCTGTTGGTTACAATTTTAATGTTGTCTTCGAGCTTAAAATTGATCTGTTTCGAATTTCCGCCACCTATATATAAGGTATCGTAATTGAAAACTGTTTTATAAATTTCGATTACCTTTTTTAATCTTTTGTTCCAGCGTTCGCTACCTATTTTTTCGAATGCCTTGTTTCCAATATAATCGTCGTAATCTTCCTCTTTATTTATTGGGAAATGCGCCAGTTCCAGGTGAGGAAGGAGTTCTCCATCAAACAATAGTGCTGTTCCAAAGCCTGTACCAACAGTAAAAACAATTTCAAAGCCTTTACCTTCAACCACGCCTAGGCCTTGTTGGTCTGCATCATTAACCAAACGCACAGGCTTACCAAGCTCGTTGGCCACGCGTTGTGCCAGATCTACATCAGCCCATTTATTTTTAGCCAGGTTGGGGGCGGTTTTTACAATTCCGTTTTTAACGTAACCCGGAAATCCGATTGATACACGGTTATAACTATCAGGGAAAGGCTTAATCAATTCTACAATACCTGTTACAATATCTTTTGGCGTAGCTTCTGGCGGGGTTTTGCTTTTTAAATATTCGGTAATCATGTTTCCGCTTTCATCTAAAAGAACGGTTTTTATACTGGTGCCGCCAATATCGATAGATAATATATTGTTGTTTTCAGCTTTTTTCTCTGTAGCCATAATTATGTATTTATAATTCCGAAGTTCTACAAATAAATTAAAACAACAAATATTAAATGCAGATGGAAGTAATTTAGGTGTAATAATATATTCTATAAAATCTATGTATTTAATAGAATATAATTAAGTTTGTTCCGTTAAACTAAAAAGATCTAAATTGTTATGACGGTAAACTACCTTGCATTTGCTATTTCGGCATTTTTTATTTTTGTATTTATTGAATTTAAAATCGCCCAACACCAAAAGAAGGCGAAAATTTTTAAATACGAGAGTACAGTTGCAAATTTCAGTGTAGGTATTGCCGAGCGGTTATTGAATTTATTTATTGCTGCAAGTTTTTATCAGGTTTACGATTGGTTGTATACCCACTATGCCATTTTCAATATTTCTACGAAGTGGTATGTGTGGATTTTGCTGTTGCTTGCTACCGATTTTGTTTGGTACTGGTACCACAGGCTTGGACATGAGATTAATTTTTTATGGGCAGCACACATTGTTCACCACCAAAGCGAAGAGTTTAATTTATCTGCAGCAGCGCGGATTACCACTATTCAGGCCATTTTCCGTAATGTTTTCTGGTGTGTATTGCCATTGCTAGGTTTTCACCCCAACATGATCATTACCATTCTTCTGGCACACGGAGCTTATTCGTTTTTTACGCATACTCAACTTATTGGTAAATTGGGCTGGCTTGAAAATATTTTGATTACGCCTTCGCTACATGGGGTTCATCACGCTTCGAACGAGAAATATCTCGATAAAAACTATGGTGACGTTTTTGTTTTCTGGGACAAATTATTCGGCACATTCCAGGCGGAAGAAGAGACTCCTAAATATGGCTTAACACATCCCATTAAAAGTTATAGTTTCCTGTGGCAGCATTTTCATTATTATTTAGAAATAGGAGAGGCCTACAGGCGTGCAAATGGATTCAAGGCCAGATGGGATGCTGTTTTCGGGAGTCCGGCTTTAATGGACCAGAATATCAGGCCGATTTTAGAAGAACGTTATTATCAAAATAAATTACAACATGAGGCGAAACCTAAACCCAGGTTTAAAATTTATCTGAATATCCAGTTGATTTTGGTGGTAGCAATGCTTACAGGTACAACCATGTTTTACGAATCGTTAACTGTTGTCCATAAAGTTGCCATATTGATTTTTATCCTCGTTACCCTGATCAATATAGGCGCCCTGTTAGAGCAGCGCAAGTGGATTTATTACCTCGAATGTTTTAGGTTGATACTGGTATTCGGTTATTTCTTCTATAGCTTTAATATCATCGAACTTTTAATATTCCCGGTTGTAGGATTGATTATTCTTGAGCATAATTTTTCATTGAATAGCTTGTATAAAAAGCACCTTTTTAACTATAAATCCAACACAATTAATACATAGGTAACTTAAAGGCAAAGTTTACTTAACATTACCATAATGTTGCGGAGCTACTTTTGCTGGCAAGATGAAGGATGCATATTTGAGCAAAAGTGATGAAGACTTAATGTCATTATTGGTAAACCAAGATAGCCTTGCACTGGAAACCCTTTTTAACAGATATTATTCTGCTTTATGCAAATTTACCTCTATTTATATTAAAGATTACAACAAAGCAGAAGAGCTTATTGCCGATCTTTTTATGAAGCTTTGGGACAAAAGAAACGAGCTTCAGATCAAATCGATCAAAAAATACCTGTTTACTGCAGCTAAAAATTTAGCCTTTAATGAAATTCAGCGTGTAAAATTCCATATTTTAAGTATCAACGATCGCGAAGATACACTCGATTACCCGGATACTTATTTAAATCCCCACGAACAGCTTACCAGCAGGGAATCCTATTCTGAAATTATAAATCTCATTAGCCTGTTGCCCGATCGGCAGCGGGAAGTGCTTTTAATGAGCCGCATCGATATGTTAGAGAAAAACATTATTGCCGATTTATTGGGCATTTCTGTAAGAACCGTAGAAACCTTACTCTATCAGGCTGTGAAAAACTTTAGATCGCTCACAACTGACCGATTAGAGATCTAATTCAATTTTCTTTTGCCTGAATTATACTTAGAGCCTGTTTAAATTTTTATGACAAATATAAATAGCCTTTTGCTGTCACCCTGAGGGATAATTTATTGGATAAACATCAATATGAATGACGTATACATTTTTTTGCTCTAGAGTAAAGACTTACCTCGGCTCGCCGCCGCCGAAGGGCTCTTTCTTTTTGATGTCAAAAAGAAACAAAAAACACCGGCTGAAAATTTTTCTTTCGAAGCAAGTGAGATGGCTTTGTCAGTGGAGCCCGAAAAATTTGTTAGGCCGGACTTAAGCAGAACGGGGATACGGTGCTACGGCCTAGCTATGCGTAAATGCATAGGCTCTGCAAGTCACTCATTAATAAATAATTGCAAAATGATGTTTTGGAAAGGATGGCTCAGTTTTCCATTCGGGGGCAGTTCCGCTTTTGGTACGAGTTCCGATGAAAAATCGGAAGCTCTTCCCGACAATCGGGTTTATTTAACCCAGGCAGGTGCTCAGAAACCTAAATTCAGTTGCACCGGGAAATCAGGATGATTTAATTTTTTAACAGGCTATTGTACCTAAACCCGACAGGAGCGGATCCCGATTTTTTCCAATCGGGATGGAGCAGATGGCGGGGCTAAAGGATCTATGAAACAGTGACCTCTCATTTCCAAATGAAAAGTATTAATGTTTTTACTGCTGAAACAATCCTTCAACATTATTAGTCTATTTAGGATGCTCTTTATACTTAACGATTTGTTAACAATAACTTGATCTTTTTCGCTACGTATCGGCATCCATTAATCTGTCTTACATCCAGAACCGCATGACTAAATGGACGAACGTTACTACAAATTAATAGAAGATTACAGCAAGAAAACCATTGGCAGTGAAGATTTAACTGATTTACTGATTTGGGTTGAAAGCAGCCAGCAGAATCAGCAGATTTTCAGGAAAAGCTTACAGGCCTTTGAAGCAGCAGATTATTCCCTGAACAAACCTGTTAATCAGCAAAAAAGCTGGTTGGCCATTCAACAACATATTGAAAATAGTACTGAGCAATCGCCAATTATAAAAAGAATCAATTATAGAAAGTATTTTACAATAGCTGCCGCAATCATGGTAATTGCTTTGTTGCCAGTGTTTTATTTTAATAACTTTCATCCAAAAAAGACCGAAGTTATTGCTTACAACGAAATTTACAATCCGCGTGGACAAAAAAGGCTGGTGACTATGCCCGATGGTTCTAACATCTATTTAAACGGCGATAGTAAAATCCGTTACGCACTCAATTTTAATACCACCAGCAAGCGGATCGTTTATTTAGATGGCGAAGCTTTTTTTGACGTGCAGCACCGCAACAAACAACCTTTTATAGTTCATACCGGGAAAGTAAGTACTACCGTTCTGGGCACTTCATTTAATATTAATGCTTATCCATCTTTAAAAGATATTACCATCACCGTGCAAACGGGTAAAGTTGGCGTGCTGTTTAAGAATAAGGGCAAAACAGCCCCTGTTCAGTTCCTTTTACCAAATGAGCAGCTTACCATCAATAAATATAATGGACAGACAACAAAAAAGCAGGTAAATGCAATTGATTTTGATAGCTGGAGAGAATACAAAATCTATTTTTATGATAAATCCCTGAGCGAAATAGCAGAGGTAATTGCCCGCGAGTATGATCTTGATATTGAAATTAAAACTGAAGCTTTAAAAAGGGTAAAGCTTACTGCAAAATTTGATAAATGTTCTGTAAAGCAGATTATGGAGGTAATTGCTAAACTATCGGACTCAAAATATACAATCTATGAAAATAAAGTAATCATTTATTAACGATAAACTATAAAGATAGATATGATATAAAATTACTAAACCGAAAAATGGCTCGAAATGCTGGACACATTTCAAGCCTTGAAAACTGTATACTCATTTGACAAAGTAAAACTTAGTAAAGATATGAAAATTAATACCCGATGGATTAAAAATTTCCATCAGTATCCCTCAAAAGTTATGGTGATTACTGCCATAATGATGTTGAATCTGCTCTCTTTCTCACTATATACCTATGCACAAAGCGATAAGAAAATTTTATTCGAAGCGGATGGTATGACCTTAAAAAAGGCTTTTGAAACTATAGAAAAGCTCAGCGGCAATCATATTGCCTATAACAACAACCAGCTCGATGATCAGAAAAGGGTTTATGTTTCCAAAGGAATGAGATCTGTATATGAAGTGCTTGATCTGCTTTTAAAAGGAACGCAGTTTACCTATAAAGCAGGCGGTGCCGGCAACATCCTGATTACAGCTAAAAACACAAATACAGGGAGGATTAGCGGTAGGGTTGCTGATGAGAACAACGAGCCTATTCCGGCTGCCACGATTAAAATTGTTGAACTAAGTAAAGTTACACAAACTGATAATGAAGGTAATTTTACGATTCCCGTATTACCAGGCACCTACACGATTGAGGCAAGCTTTATTAGCTATCAAACCGGTAAAGTACAGAATGTAATTGTAGTTAATAATAATTTGACTAAAATCGGAACAATAAAACTTAAATCATCTGATAATTCATTGGATGATGTTGTTGTTACGGCTTTGGGCATCAAGCGTTCGGAAAGGGCATTGGGATATGCCATTACAACTTTAGACAGTTCTGCATTTACAAATGCAGTAGCTACAAACTGGACAGATGCATTGTCTGGAAAAGTAGCAGGTCTAAATCTGGTCCGCAACAGTGGTTTGGCAGGATCTAATAAAATCATTCTCCGTGGTGAAAATAATTTAACAGGAGATAACGAAGCACTGATTGTTATTGATGGAGTTGTGGCCAGTAGTAGCGCAAAACGTACTGCCGGAACCGGCGGAGGTGTTTATGGAACATCCGGAGATATTTTGCCAACGGATTTTGGAAGCGCACTTAACGATCTGAATTCTGACGATATTGAAAATGTTACAGTATTAAAGGGACCTGCAGCTTCAGCGCTTTATGGTCAGAGGGGAGCAAATGGTGCCATTGTAATTACGACCAAATCTGCTGGTAGCAGTAAGAAAAAGTTTAATATTACCTTCACTTCTAATACTGCCTTCGAGCAAATTAACAGAGGACCAGATATTCAACAAGAATATGGTGCAGGTGTAAGCGGTGCGAGTTATTACAGTTTTGGAACAAATGCGGATGGTGCAGATACCCACGCAACCAGTTCGACTTACGGACCAAGGTTTGACGGTACCAGCATGTTTTTTCAATATGATCCAACTACACAAAAAGGCGGAACAACGCGTACACCATGGGTAGCATATCCAAATGCATTAGATGCATTTTTTAAAACAGGCGTTGAAACGACAAACTCTGTGAGCTTAGATGGAAATGCAGGAAAAGTAGGTTTACGCTTTACGGCAAGCCATGGCAATAACGATTGGATAGTTCCTAATACAAATTTGGAACGTACTTCTCTTGCTTTTTCAGGAAATAGTAATGTAACCAAAAAACTGAACATTGTTTTTAAGGCCAGTTACAATAACAGGCACAGTGACAATTTACCGACAACAGGTTATGGCAACCAGTCATTAATGTATTGGTTCATGTTTGCACATCCAAATATGAATTTGGATTGGTTTAAAAACTATTGGGTGGCCGGACAGGAGCAACAGAAGTTTTTAGACTTAACTTCAAGTTTTCCGGAAGGACCTTATGCAATTTCTGAACAATATATAAATGGACAGCGAAGAAATGGTATTTTGGGAAATGTTCAGGCCACTTATAAGTTTACTGATGATTTAAGTTTACTGGTACGTTCGTCTATCGATTTTAATCATGATATCCGCGAAACCAAGCGTCCATGGGATGCTGCAGGTGCAAAATTTGCCCAGGGCTCTTATCGTGTTCAGGATATCAACTCGTATGAGGTGAACGCCGACTTTTTATTAAGGTATAGCAAAGATTTATCAAGGGATTTAAAACTTTCTGCATCAGTAGGTGGTAGCCAATTGAGAAACAGATACTACAAATCAGAGCTTCGCGCTGACGGATTAGTTGTTCCTGGTGATTATAGCTTGGAAAACAATCAAAATCCATTGATTTCGGTACCGGATACTGCACGGTATAACATCAATAGTTTGTATGGCACAATGTCTTTATCGTTAAAAAACTATTTATTTTTAGATTTAACCGGAAGACAGGATTGGAACAGTACTTTGGCATCTCCACTTCGAACGGACAATGTTGGTTTCTTCTATCCATCTGCAAGTTTATCTTTCATTGCGTCAGATTATTGGCAGTTGCCTTCGCAAATCAGCTATTTCAAGCTTCGGGGTTCAATTGCCCAAGTGGGTAGTGGTGGAACGACGCCATACCGTACAGCGTACAACTATACGCTTGCTGCGAACGGAATTTATCCGGGCGGGGCAATGACAAACCCAGGTATACTTCCAAATAATAACTTAAAGCCACTATCCACTACAACAGTTGAGGTTGGTGCCGAACTAAAATTATTTAAAAGCAGATTAAATTTCGATTTTGCTGCATACACCGGAAGTACAAAAAATCAGATATTAAGCCGTTCCATTGATCGTGCTACAGGATATTCAATTGCTGTATTTAATGCCGGTAGGGTAGATAACAAAGGCTTGGAAATGTCGGTAAATGCAACGCCTTTGCAGAGCAGATCATTTACATGGACGGTTAACGGAACGTTTTCTGCGAACAGAAATACCATTAAAGAATTGGCCGATAGCGCAGTAATATTACGTACAGGTCCAATTGGAGGTACACAAATCATAGCCAATGTTGGGGGAAGCCTTGGAGATATGTATGGTTTCGGATTGAAGCGCTCCCCTGATGGACAGGTAATATTCGATAATACCGGTAAAGCCATTCCAGATCAAACCCAGTTAAAATATCTTGGAAATACCATGCCTAAATTTAGATTTAGTTTTGGTACAGGTGTAACTTATAAGGGCTTTGCTGCTAACGTTTTATTTGACGCACAATTAGGTGCTGTTGCACATTCTTTAACATTTGCAAGAATGGCAGGTTTGGGCAAATTAAAACTGACCTTACCAGGCAGGTACGGCGGTTTGATTGGAGATGGAGTAATGTTAAATTCTGATGGTGTTACTTATAGCCCCAATACCACAGTTGCAACTGATATCGGTGCATTTTATGAGGCTATGTATGGTTCTACCAATGCAGAAGGAAGTACTTTCAGAACCGATTATCTAAAATTCAGAGAAGCAAATATCAATTATACATTCTCCAAGAGGCTGGTTTCAAGTTTGGGCCTAAGCCGGATAACCATAGGCGTGTATGGGCGTAACCTGTATACCTGGTCGCCTTGGCCTGCCTTCGATCCTGAGTTTGGTACATTATCGGGTAGCGATATCGTAACAGGTTTTGAAGTAGGGCAACTGCCATCAACCAGAACTTTTGGTGCACGTTTAGTAGTGGGTATAAACTAATAAGAAAATGAAAAAGATTAAATATAGTACAGGTTATGCTTTCTTACTGGTGTTGGGGACTTCATTTTTCTCCTGCAAGAAAGATTTCGATAAAATTAATACAGATCCGATAGGTGTACCAGAGGTTACCGCAGATAAATTGCTGGCACCTGCGTTAACAAATGTGTTGGGTGCAAACTTAATCCGTAACCGAACCATTAACAATGAACTCATGCAGGTTACAGTTTCTACTTTGGATGAGGTGCTGGAGGGTAGAATTTACAGATATGATATCAGAAGGCAACTGTCTGATGCGATGTGGAATTCCTGGTATTCTGAATTGACAAATATAAAGGATATCAATACCATCGCCAGCAAGCCAGGTGCAATTAACACTTCCTATCAGGCAATTTCCAAAATTGCGGAAGCATGGACGATGCAGCTGTTAACAGATACCTACGGAGATGTACCTTACACGGAAGCGAATCAAGGTAGGGCTGGTGTATTAGAGCCAGCGTTCGACAAACAAAAAGATATTTACACTTCATTATTGAATAAACTGGAAGAAGCCAATATCCTTTTAACAGCAGGTCAGAAAATTGAAGCCAGCAGCGACCCGGTTTACAATGGAGATATTAGTAAATGGCGAAGATTTGGAAATTCATTGTATTTAAGGCTGTTGCTTCGGATTTCAGGCAAGGAAGAAGCAAGTGCACAGGCCATAGCCAAAATTAAAGAAATCGTTGATACCAATCCAGCCAAGTATCCGATCATGACTGATAATACCCATACGGCTAAAATTCTATGGAATGGTACAAACAGCAGTACTGCTGTATATTCATCGCCATTTATGGTTAATGTTAGACCGGCAGATTTTCGGGGATCTGCCATTGTAGACTTTTTTATCAATAACCTCACTACCTGGGGTGATCCAAGAATAGATCCGGCATTAGGCAAGAATGGCGTAAACAGGTGGAGTATAGCGGCAGGACCAGCAGGATATGTTGGTATACCAAGTGCTTATCCGATAGGTAGTGGAGCGCCAGCTAAACAAGCTTATTTTTACTCTGATGCACAATCTGGAAATCCGACAAGTTTGCAAACAGATGCTTCAACAGGTGTGATGATGAATGTTGCAGAAGTTGATTTTATTTTGGCAGAAGCAGCTGCAAGAGGATGGATCAATGGTACAGGTGAAGATTATTATTATAAAGGAATAGCTGATGGAATTAATTATTGGATGCCGGCTTTGTATGCTAACGGTAATGATGCATCAGTGAGAGCTTATGCTTTAAGGGGTGATTTTAATTGGAATAATGCCTTGCCATTAGACAATAAAACAGCAGGCTCGGATAGCAAGTTAGAACAAATTCACTTGCAGAAATATTATGCGTTGTTTTTAGTAGACTTTCAGCAGTGGTTTGAGTATAGAAGAACTGGTCACCCATTGCTTCCAAAAGGAGCCAATTTATTAAATGGCGGAAAAATGCCGGCTCGTTTATTCTATCCGATACTTGCCCAATCAACCAATCCAACTAATTATAAAAATGTATTAACCGCACAGGGACCTGATGATGTGAATACATTGATGTGGTGGCAAAAACCTTAAATACTATTGATGATGAAAAATAAATTAAAATATTTTCTTTTGCTTGCAGTTGTGGTTATTACTTACACAAGCTGCAAAAAGGAAAGCGACTATCGCTATAAATTTTCAGAAAGTGGTTTCATTTCTAACTTTGATTTAAGAAGATACTATAAAGGATCAGATCTTTCACTCAATCCTGATGTTATAGGAGGTGCTACAAGTATAAGAGGTGTAGTCGTTTCTGATTTTAGATCCGGGAATTCAGTAACAGGATTAATTGCTTTACAAAATAGCCGTATTAACGGCACAGCAGATTCGCTAAGGGGAATTTCATTTAATATTGGAACAGCAGCTTCTGATTACATTCCGGGAGATTCATTGCATATCAAACTGGATGGAGGAGTATTAAAAAGGGTCGATGGAATTCTACAGATTACTGGTTTAACAAATTCTGCAATAACCAAAGTGGCATCAGGAAGAAAAATTAAATTACAGGCGGCAAATACAAACGCTATTCTAGCTAACCCAGATCGTTATGAAAGCACTTTAGTTGCGATTAACAATGCGGTTTACGACCCGGAGCCAGCGAGTGACGTAATCTATTCGGGAGATAAAATACTAAATGATGGTTTTGGTCTTGCAACATTACGTACCAGTGCCAATGCTACTTTTGCAAATACGGCTGTTCAACCTTCTGGTAATTTTACTGGGGTAGTATACGTAACCGGCACGGGAACTTCAAAAAAGATCGAATACCGGATGCGAACTGCAGAAGACTTTTTTTATGTTCCGATGCCTAAGCTTTCTCCTGCAATTATTTCGGGATTTCTGGTAGATCCGAATTCAACCGATGGAAATTATGAATATGTTCAGTTTTTAGCAACAAAAGATATTGATTTTTCGCTTACACCATTTTCAGTTTATACGAGTAACAATGCTGGGGCAACTACTTTTCCTACGCTTGGATGGAACACAGGCGCACTTAGAACTTACAAGTTTAATCTTACTTCAGGATCAGTTAAAAAAGGTGAGTTTTTCTATGTAGGTGGTGCTGGTCAGCGTATCAATGGGGCTGCTTCAACAGTTATACCAGCTTCAAAATGGATTTCTAGCGTGAATTACACTACAGTGCCAGGCGCAGATGGTGTAGGAAATGCAACTGGTAACCTGTTAGCAAATAGCGGAAACGTTGCTGGTATTGCAATATTTGAGGGTATTAATGTTACACCAAATTCTACTCCGTTGGATGTAATATTCTATGGTGGCGCAAACGGTAGTTTTTATACTGCAGGCCCACCTGAGTATGGATTAAGAATTACGATCACAGATAAATTTGCTACCTATGCAGGAAAAGTTCCACAGGAATATTATGGAAAAGGAACTAATGATGTCTCTAAACGTTTCGCAGGTTTTCCGGCAGCTACAAGTTTTGCCAGGTTAGGAGGCGTTTACAAGGCTACCAAAGGCGGGTGGGAATCGGTCAGAACAATGATAAGTGTTACCTTAACCAATACCTCAATGCTCAGTGAAATTGAGACAGGAGGCGTAACAACCTTAATTGATAAGTAAGAAACAAAAAGAAGGCCAGTAAAATTGGCCTTCTTATATATTATCAAAACTTAAGCCGTATTATTCAAAATCATGAACAGAAGATCCTTTATACAAAAATCAACCTTATTAACTTCAACAATTTTCATCAGCTTAAAATCCTTTCCATCATCGTTATTTTCGGTTGATGGATTGGTAAGCGGAATGGTGACCAGTAAAGGCAAAGCCGTGGCCGGTGTAGTCATTTCTGATGGTTACAGTGTGATACAAACCGATAAAAATGGCAATTATGAAATTAAACTTCATGAGCTGGCCCGTTTTGTTTGGATCAGCACACCTTCGGGTTATGAGTTTAAAACTGAAAGCAGCATCGCACGTCATTATTACAAACCAGATACCGCTGGTAAATTAAATTTCGATCTTAAGCCGCTAAAACAGAACGATAATAAACACAACTTTATCATTTGGGCGGACCCTCAGGTGAAGAATAAAAAAGATGTGGCGCAGATGATGGAAACTTCCGTGCCAGATACAAGAGATGTGGTGAAGAGTATGGGGAAAACACCTGTTCACGGCATCGGCGTAGGTGATTTAGTTTGGGATAATTTCGATCTTTTCCCTGCATACGATGAGGCTATAGCTAAAATAGGAATCCCATTTTTTCAGGCTTTAGGAAATCATGATCAGGATTACAGACAGGGCGGCGATGATACTTCCGATCGCACCTTTCAGGCACATTATGGGCCAACTTACTATTCTTTCAATAGGGGAAAGGCACACTATGTGATTTTAGATGATGTACGTTACCTGGGGGTAGAAAGAACTTATGATGGTTATATCACCCCAACGCAATTAGAATGGTTGGCTAAGGATCTTCAACTGGTGCCTAAAGATGCGTTATTGATCGTTTGCCTCCATATTCCGGTACATAATTCAGTTAAAAATAATGGTGATTTTTATGCTGTACTAAAAGATTTTAAAAACGTGCATATCATGTCCGGTCACACGCATTTTAATAAAAATGTAATCAAGAACGGCATTTACGAGCATAACCATGGTACCGTTTGTGGTGGCTGGTGGACAGGCCCGATCTGCGAGGATGGTACACCACGTGGCTACGGCGTTTACGAAGTAGATGGAACCAATTTAAAATGGTACTATAAATCTACGGGAAGAGATCGTAAAGAGCAACTTGATATTTATGTAGATACCTTAACCAATCAAAAAAGATTAATCGCGAATGTGTGGAACTATGATCCTGAATGGAAAGTAGAATACTTTCTGGATGGAAAAGCAATGGGTGTATTGGCGCAGCAGGATGGGTATGATCCTTTAGCTGTTAAGCTATATAAAGGCGATAAGCTGCCAAATCCAAGGCCGTTTGTAGAGCCTTGCTCAACTGATCATTTGTTTATGGCGCATTTTGAACCGTCAGTTAAAAAGGTAAAGGTTGTTGCTACCGATCGCTTCGGAGAAAAATTTGAGGTGGAAATTAATGCGTAAATCAGTTGTTATAGGATGGTTGTTCGACAGATTATTTGACAGGGCTCCAATAGAATGGTCGTCATCTCGACCGGAGCAACGCGAAGTGGAGAGATCTTTTTACTAAGGTATGAAATCAAATTTAAAAGATTTCTCCACTGCGGTCGAAATGATTGTTATGATAAAAACAAATTTTAAGCAGCTATTTTATAGTTATTTTTATAACTGGCTTGGTTTTTTATAACTGCAGCAACTCTTAATGCTATCTTGTTCCTAACGGCATTAATTATACTCATGCTGTGCTTCCCTTCATCCTTTTTTCTATTGTAATATGTCTTGAATTCCTGATTGTGTTGAATAAGAGATAATGCACACATATGCAGCAATCTTTTAAGCTCTTTATTGGCCATCCGGTGTACCCTGGTTTTACCTTTGATACTTATACCACTGCTGTGTTCAAATGGTGCAACTCCTGCATAACAGGCCAGTTCTTTTCCACTGGGCCGCCCTGCAAAATTCCCAGTGCAGCCAATCAGGTATACTGCGGTAACATGTCCTATACCAGGGATACTAAGCAATAATTTGTAGCTCTGCTTGAAATCCTGGTTTCCGGTGATAATTTTTTTGATCTGATCTTCGAGGTTCTTGATTGACTTTGCTACACCCTCAATTGCATTTTTAAGTGCTTTTTCAATCAGTTTCTGATGTTCTTTACCATTGACATTGCCAAGTTCTTTTACCGAAACGCTAATGCCGGACTTTTGTTTGAGCAGCTTTGTCCGAGCTGATATCAGGTCTTTCAGGAGCATCAGCTCGGGATCCAGGGCAGCTGTAGCCTTTAGATCGTCCGCTTCTTTAAATGCATAGTTACATAAACGTACACTGTCTACTTTATCATTTTTACCCCTTGCTATCCCAAAGCTCCATTTGATATGGGCTGCATTGCCAATATGGATGGGCAGGTTTCTGTTGCTGCAGAAAGTCCATATTAAACGGTGATAGATCCCGGTATTTTCCATAACGACCAAAGAGTCCTCATTGAATGTGGCTTTCTGCGATTTCAACCACTTCTCAAATAGCTTTATCCCTGGCCCTGTGTTGTCAAACCGTGCGGTTGCTATCTCCTGTTTTACATGGTTAACAACGGCCATCAATGCAACATCGAAGTGCGGTTTGGAAACATCAATCCCGATAAAAAAATTTGTAGTGCAAATCATCCTGTTATTTTTTATGTTTGTACAGTTACCTAATTTTTACCCCATCGATCCTAGTCCTTAATAATGGGTATTACCCTAATTGTTATCTGGTCACTAAGGGAAAAAACGGTAGCGGATTGCATCATTTCATAGGCATAAAAACCTTGACGAACTTTTAATGTGCCGCTACCGTTTTAGGTAATCTGATTTATAATTTAAGCAAACTAAATAATTATTATCCTTAAATAAAATATCAAAACAAATCTAAAGGACGATACTTCGAGGCCACCACACCTTCTTTATACATCTGTCCATTATATTGATTTTTATAAAATAACTACCCCTCAGGATGATAATTCAATATTCATAAATCTACTTAGTAAAAAATTAATATAGATTTAATTAACAGCGTAAGATGATCACAACTGATAACACTATAATTGCGCAATCGGAAATCGATAAACTATTACACTAATTGATCACACCAGATGTTATCATCTAACATCATTGCAAAACCATTCCAAACATGAAACTAAAAAAAACAGCAGTAATTATTCTTCTGGCATCATTAGCAGCAAAATCTCAAGGTCAGGAAGTTAAATTTCCGGCATTCAGCGCAGAGGCACATCGTGGTGGGAGAGGCCTTATGCCTGAAAACACCATTCCAGCTATGTTAAACGCCATGAAAATAGAAGGAATTACCACTTTAGAAATGGATACCCATATTTCAAAAGATGGTAAAGTAGTGGTAACGCATGATGATTACCTGAGTCCGGCTTTTATGCTTACGCCAGATGGAAAAGATATTCCGGTAACAGATGCCAAGAAATATCCAATTTTTGGAATGAATTACACTGATATTAAACAGTTCGATTTAGGTACCAAATATTATGAGCTGTTTCCTCAACAAAAGAAAGAAAAAACACATCTTCCTTTACTTTCCGATCTGATTGATGCTGTTCAGCATGATATTAAAACCAATAAACGCAAACAGTTTTTCTATAATATCGAAACTAAATGCAGCGAGAGTGGTGATGGTGTCACCAATCCTAAACCAGATGAATTTGTTAAACTTTTAATGGATGTAATTTTAAAGAAAAATATCGCTGACTTTGTCGTAATCCAGTCTTTCGATAAAAGGACAATTCAGATCATCCATGAAAAGTACCCAAAAATGAAAACCTCTTTTTTGGTTGCCAATAAAAAAACATACGAAGAGAATATTGCGGATTTGGGTTTTAAACCATTTATTTTAAGTCCGGTTTGGCAAATGGTGAACGAAGAACTGGTAAAAAAGGCACATACCGATGGTGTAAAAATCATTCCATGGACAGCCAATACCTTAGCCGATATTCAAAAACTAAAAGCTCTAAATGTAGATGGAATTATTTCTGATTATCCGGATATTTTAGTTCAGGCAAAATAGTATTTTCGATTTTATAAAAAAACAGGACATGAAAGCACTTTTAAATAAGTTATTAATCACCGCTGTTGTGTTTACCTTCAGTTTCACAGCAGCTTTTGCCCAGGTGGTTAAATGGGACAGTACCTACCGTCCGGGGAAATATGTTGAGCAGGTGGCTAAGTTTAAAGCCGATCCAAAATCAAAAAAGGATATTATTTTTTTAGGTAACAGCATTACTGCCGGAACAGATTGGGCTAAACTTTTAGATCTTCCACAGGCAAAAAACAGAGGGATTTCTGGTGACATTACTTTTGGTGTTTTGGAGCGTTTGCAAGATGTGATTGATGGCAAGCCTGCAAAAGTGTTTATCCTGATTGGTATAAACGATATCTCCAGGAATATTCCGGATAGTGTGATCTTGAGGAATTATAAAACAATGATCGCCAGAATCAGAAAAGGGTCGAAGAAAACAAAAATTTATTTCAATACACTTTTGCCTGTAAATGCTGCTTTCGAAAAGTTTAAAAACCATTATGGTAAGGAGGAACATATTTTGTGGTTGAATGATGAGATCAGAAAATTTGCTGCTAAAAATGTAACAGTTATTGACTTGTATCCAAATTTTACCGATCAGGACAAACATTTAAAGGCAGAACTTACCAAAGACGGTTTACATCTTATTCCTGCCGGATATCAGGTTTGGGCCGATTTTCTTAAAAAGTCTGGTTATTTAACTGAGAGATAATATGATTTGGAAAGAAGTCAAGTTTCAAAAACTTGACTTCTTGGGTGTTAAATAAAAAGGTTTTGGCCAGCTGCTTTGACTTTTTCTTTATCAATATCACTAAAGCTGGGTATACTGCCTAGCTTTTTTATTTTGGTATATTGTAGGATGTATCTTTCGGTTTCCGTATTCTCCTCACCATTAAAAATGATACCTCTAATCGGAATTTCATATTGTTTAAGCAGATTGACCGATAAAAGCGTATGGTTAATGCTGCCTAAATAATTTTGAGAAACCAATATCACTTCTACTTCCAGTTTTTTAATCAGGTCGATAATCAGCTCATCTTCATTTAAGGGTACCATTAAACCACCAGCGCCTTCAATAATTAAGTCATTATCAGTTAAAGGAATATTGATTTTATCGAGATCGATGTCAACACCATCTAATCTCGCTGATAAATGCGGTGATAGTGGTTGTGTTAATCTGTAGCTTTCGGGGTGGATGATGGTTTGTGAGTTACTAATTAAACGATCTATTGTTATGCTATCGCTCTTATCTAAATCACCCGATTGGATCGGTTTCCAATAATCGGCTTTCAGTTTTTCAGTTAAAATAGCGCTTACTAATGTTTTTCCGATGCCTGTTCCAATGCCCGTGACAAAATATTTATTCATTTAATTTAATTCTTTAAGATGGTTAACCAATGAAATAATTTCTTCATCGGTATTAAAGGCATGCAGGCAGATTCTGAGTCTTTCTTTGCCTAGCGCTACTGTTGGACTTAATATTGCCCGGACATCGAAACCTTTGCTCTGCAGCGTTGTAGCAGCTAGTTTAGTAGCTTCATTTGATGAAAATAAAATACCCTGAATAGTACTTTCGCTATCAAGGGCGTTGATTTTCTGCTCTTTTAATGCTTTTCTAAATAATGCAATTTTTTGATGAATCAACTGAGGATCAGTTTTATTTAGGTGTTGGTATGCCGATTTAACTGCAATCACATTATGAATGGGAGCAGCTGTGGTGTAAATGAACGATCTCGCAAAATTAATCAGGTAGTGGCGTAAGTTTTTACTTCCTAAAACAATGGCTCCGTGTACGCCTAAGGCTTTTCCAAAAGTTACAATGCGTGCAAATACTTTATTTGTTAAGTTAAACTGGTTGATTAATCCCCGACCGTTTGCACCAAAAACGCCTGTAGCATGAGCTTCGTCTACAATCAGATTGGCCTGATAACGCTGGCAAAGATTTGCTACTTCTATTAAGGGGGCAATATCTCCATCCATAGAATATACGCTTTCTATCACCACAAATATATTTCCTTTCGCCAGTTTCAGTTTATTTTCAAGGTCATTTGTATCGTTATGAATAAATTTATAACGTGTAGCGTGGCTTAATCTACAGCCATCTATAATGCTGGCGTGGATCAATTCATCAGTAATAATGGTATCGCCGCGTTGCGGAATGCTTGATAGTAGCCCTACATTGGCATCATAACCAGAGTTAAAGATTAACCCACTTTCAGTCAGATGAAAATCGGCAATAAACTGTTCGGTTTCTTCAGTAAATTTAGTATTTCCGCTTAATAAGCGGGAACCACCAGCTCCATTCAGGTAACTGGGTAGTGTTGCTATAGTATCGCCAATTAGTTTTTTTAATTCTTTAGACCTTGCAAAACCCAGGTAGTCGTTAGAACAAAAGTCAACAGGAGGGATGTTGGTCGATAAGTTCCTGATCGAAAGATTATCTCTTCGTTCCTGAAGTTTACCGTTAAGAAACTGTTCAATTTTGCTCATTGGTCAAAAGTAAAAAAAGCGTCCCGAATAATCGAAACGCTTTCAAAAATATAATTAATTACTATTTGTACTATTTATCCTTGTGCAGGAGGATTGGAAACTACGGGTGCTTTGTCTTTTTTGCCTCTGCCACCCATTCCTTTTCTCATTTTCTCACCTTTTTCTCTGGCTTCAGCACGGAAAGCATCCATTTTAGTTTTCTGATCTGCAGTTAAAACCGCATCAACTTTAGCTTTTTGTTCATCTATTGCAGCTTTGCGTTCTTTCATTTTGCCTTTCATATCGTTGTGATCGGCAGATCTCCAGGCTTCCATTTTTTTTGCGTTTTCTAACTCAATAGCGTAGATTTTAGTTTTTTGATCAGCGGTTAGGCTGAGCTGTTTCTCTAATCTGGAAGTTACCTTTTCTGCTCTTTGCTCGGCAGTCATCTTAGGCATTGCCCTTCTTGCTCGTTTCGTTGTGTCTTGAGCAAATGCAGCGGTCAATCCCATTACTGCAATTGCTATTGTTAAAATTGCCTTTTTCATTTTATGTTTATTTATGTGTTTGTTAAATCAATAGATACATAAAAACACAAACAGTTTAATCGGCATTTGTTAAAAAAATGTTAATTTTTATTTAACTGAGAGATTGATTTCTGCATTTGTGCCATCATTTGGGTAAGCGTTTCCATTGTCGGGTCTGGTGCAGGTTCAGGTAAGGAGGTAGAGATATATGCTTTAGCTTTCCAGATTTCCAGAATATCATCGGCAGCAATTGTATAAGCATCGTATACCTTATTATCTGATATCAATTTCAAATCTTTATTCTCTCTGAAACGGTTACCCGCTCTTTTATATACTACACCTTCATTTTTGCTAATTACGATGTAGGTTTCGCCAGTTTTTACTTCATTCCAGTTATCAAGATACTCCCCAATAATTACACTTCCTGGTTGAACAGGCAACATACTATCGCCCATAATTTCAAAAGCCCTGAAGGTACCTTGTCTTAATGCAGCCAGTGGAAGTTGAAATTTTGGCAGGTCGCTAATATATTGAGGATCTGAGAAACCGTTCAAATAACCAGCACTCGCTTTAACGGGAACCAGTTCGATATTTTCGCGATCGTTCTGATCGATAGAAATACTCAGCACCCTAAGGTTAGATCCCTGGCTTTTTGGCTTCGGTTTCCAGCTGTCAGATATTTTCTCATTGATAAATTCATCGATGGTAAGATCAAAGTATTCGGCTATTTTTTTTAGCAAATCATATTTAGGTTCCGCCCGGTCTTCCTCGTAAGCCCCGATGAGCGACCTCTTGATTTCCATAATATCAGCGAAATTCTGCTGTGTATGGCCTTTTTTCTTCCTGAGGTACTTTAAATTATTTGAAATATTTGACATAAAAATAAATTTTAAAATAAATTTGGAATTACTAAAATAGTTAGTAATTTTATGCTCATAAAGTTAGTAATATTATTTTGATTTGCAAGAGGGTATACTAAATAGTTTAGTTTTAAGTTTTAAACATAAGATCATGAAAAAGTTTGTTTATATCGTTACCGACAGAAATCGTACAAGTATGCACGTGGGCATGAGCTCTGATTTAATGAAGACACTGGATTTCTACAAACAGATGCCAAACTTGTTTTTTGATAATGGACAGCAATTAACCCGTCTGGTTTATTTTGAAGAGTTTAAAACAGAAGCACAGGCTTTGGTGCGTTTTAAATCAATTAGCCGGTTTACACGTATGCAAAAAGAACGTTTGGTAAGATCTTGTAATCCAGATTGGATTGATTTAACAATAGGCCTCGATTTCGAAAATATTCTCTTGCATCGGAATATAAGCAATCAGGTTAAACTATCATTTACGAGTTTATCTTAGCGCCTGTTTAAAAATAGAATTATTTGTTATGTCAGTCTGAGCGGAGTCGAAGACCATTTCAACGCATTAATAAAAGCAATCTATGACAGAATCTATTATTACGGCCGTCATCCGATAGCTATCGGATCTCGCGCAGGCGGGAATCTTAAAGCGCTTGCATTACGATTATTCATAAGTTTCACTTGTTTTAAAGGTATTCATGAGCACTCCGTGATTCCCAATCAACCCGATAGCTATCGGGTTGGGAATGACGATTCCTCGCAGCCTATAAAACAGCGATTATTTATATTTTAATCGCTTTAACAAGTCAGGAAAAATCTAATTTTTTATTTTTTCGAGGAAATCATTTTCCAAATCCCGAAGATTTTCAAAAAACACACTTTTATCCATAAACACTTTTGGATTATAAGCATCTCCTGATTTACGTTTTTCATGGAGATCAAATTGACTTGCGTGAGAGGCAACCCAAAGATCAAAGTCAAGCCTTTTCATTGCCTTAAAAGTTTCAGTATAATCTTTTTGAATATCTTTATATGATGCTATTTCTGAAAATTTTCTATCAACAATTATGGATGGCATATTGGCAATCAGAATTTTGTAGCTGGAATTTTTATCTTTCGTATCAAATATAAAGCTACACGATCCTTTAGTATGACCGGGATGATGAAGCATTGTTAAAGTAGTGCTGCCTAATTTAATTTTATCATCATTCTTCAATAGGACATCAGGTTTCACAGGTTTGAAACTTACGCCATATTTCCCAAGCTCATAATCGGATTTTCCTCCGGTTTCAAGGGCATCCGCGTCTTTCTCATCTACATATAGTTTTGCGCCTGTTTCTTTTTTAATCTCAGCCATAGCACCCAAATGGTCAAAATGGGCCTGGGTTAAGAGCAAAATTTTGATTGATTTATAATCGAATCCCAAAGCTTTTATATTTTCTTTGATTATCGAAAGCGAATTAGCTAAACCCGTATTTATTAATATATTTCCTTTTTCTGTTACAATTAAATAAGAAGCTAAATCATACGTGCCAACATAATACAGATTACCTGCAATTCTAAATGGCTCTGTAGCCTGAGACCATTCTTTTGGATTATTAGCTGGCTCTGTTACAGTTTGAGCAAACCCCAACAGACTGCAAGACAATAAAAGCAGTAAAAATATTTTTTTCATATACAATTTCGAAATTTAATTATTTTCTTTTTACCATCCCGGTGCAAAGGTTAAACCGAATACTCCGGTTTTAACATCCTTTCTTTGAAAAGGAATTGCATAGTAAGGTTCTAAAACAAAATAGCCAAAAACATTTACCCTTACCGATATACCAACACTCATTGCTGGTACACGTTCTGTTGTAGACTGAAAGGTAACCGGTTTACCCTTTTCATCAAAAACGGGTTGTTTATTATCATCTAAAACAGGTTCAGTAGTATAAGTTGGTTCACTTTTAAATTTCACTTTGGTATCGTTCGTCCATGCCAATCCTGCATCGAAGAATAAATTCAGGTCAGAGAATAGAAACTTAGAAGGTATAGCCGCTAATTTTTTAGGTCCTGTAAATGGCAAGCGAACTTCGAAATTAAATACGGCAATTTTACTTCCTGTTAATTGGTTAATATCGAAAGATTCTGATGATTGTGCGGAAGTACTTTTATAAATTGAGTTTGATTCATAGCCCCTAATCAGGTATGGATAACCAAGATACATAGGATAAAGCCTGTCTGCATCTTTACCGATCCTTAAAGTATTATAACTTCTTACAGCAAATGTTACTGGCTTAGCTCTCCAATATTTACGAAGGTCTGCCGTTACGCCAGCAAAATTATAAGTACCAAGATATTTCTCGCCACTTACACGATATCTGAAACCGTCAAGTGGACCAGTAAGGCCAAAGATTGAGTTATCCCCTACAAAACCAGCGTTTAATTGATACAATGTAAAAGAATTAAAAGGAATGCCATAATCCTGAGAAGCAACATCATTAGAAATCCTGCTTTTATTTGAACCTATGTAGTTGCCAACCGAATTATAATAATTGCTATATCTATCAACTCTGTAACTATAATGCGAAAATGAACCGCCCAACTCAAAACGGTGTATTTTACTAAATGGATAAGCACCAAAAACCTGAACCTGATCTTCAAAGGTTCTGATGATGTCTGTTCTGTCTGCCAGGGCTTTAACAGTTGTATTATCTCCTGTAGGGAGATTTTCATAGCCGTAAGACCTAAAACCAGATACATAAGGGATATGCGAAACAGCTGCACCCCAGTTTATTCTGCTTTTCTGATTGATATAGCCCACCAGGCCACCAAAATCATAAATTTCTCCATTTACGGATAGGTTTGCTATGATCTGGTTGGTGCCTAATATATCGCTAAACATTCCTACTATACCACCTGAAACACCGGTTCCGAAACGGCTGGTTGAAACACCTACGCCACTATTTGCTAAATAATCTAATCTGAATTTTGGTTTGTAAGGTACCGTTTTCATCGAATCTGCCACTATTTTCTCGAAACGGTCAAAATTATTTAAATTAGAATTGATGATGTTTACACCAATGTTTTCCATTGGAGGAAGTATAGCTGCATCGAAATTTTCTTCCTGGTTACCAATTCTTTTCGCTTTAAAGCTGCTTAACTTAGCATTATATAGGGTATAACGCTGGTAACGGTAATAGCTATATACAATATCATCTGTTGTTGACACAGAAATGGCTGGCGAAAACTCGGTAATCCCACTAATACCGGTAAAATAATCGGTTAACTGATCAACCGTATTATCAGAGAAATTGTATTTGTATAAATTCCTAAAACCATCTCTGTTAGACAGGAAATAGATATTCTGACTGTTAGCAGAAAATTGTGCGTTTAGGTTATTCGCTCCAGGAAAAACATCCAAATTGCTTACCGTTTTAGCCGCAATATCGTAAACAGCAAGGTTTATAGGCAATACTGCGTTAATTACATTGGACTGAATTGCAGCTCTATCTGATGAAAACACCAGTTTTTTACCATCAGGAGAATAACTTGGTGCATAATCGGAATATACATCATCGGTAATCTGCGTAACTGCTTTGGTATCCAGGTTGTAAGAGAAAATATCACTTTGCCCTTCAACCATTCCTGAAAATGCAATATCTTTTCCATTTGGCGACCAGGTTAAATTACCAAATTGCTGCACCTGTGCCATTGGTGTTTGAGATACAGTAGTTCCGTTTGAAACATTAATAATCATCATCTGGTTTTTACCATGACTGAAGATACTAAAGGCAAATTGTTTACTATCCGGCGACCATGCTCCGGCTGACTCTATAAAGTTGAAATCATCAATATGGCCATTAGAAATCTGGCTGCTCAACTTCCTGATAATTCTCCCGGTTTTTGCATCTGCGAGAAATAAATCTATACCAAAAAGGTCTTTTTCAGACATAAATGCTAAATACTTTCCATCAGGACTAAGGGCAGGGGCGACGTTCATGTTTCCTGCATTCTTATTATCTATGATTTTTGTACCCGTAATTTTAATCTGTGAACTATCCGCTTTTAACATCGGCTTGTAGTGCGCATTGATGGAGTTTTTCCAAAGACCAGATAATGTTTTATCGTCGTAACCAAATGTATATCGGATGGCATTTTCGTAACCATATTTTGCAGTATTCTTAAATAAAGGAACAATGGTGGTATCACCATATTGCGAACCGATATAGGTCCAGAAAGCCTGACCATAACGGTAAGGGAAATATTTGTTGGAGTTGGTTAAATCTTTTAATGAAGGGATATCACGGTTTAACATGGCATCGCGCATCCACATGGAAGTAAATGCATCTTTTTTTCCGATTGATAAATACTCGGCCATCCCTTCAACCATCCACAATGGTGTTTGTCCAACATTTTCTAAGCTGATCGAATCTTTTTCTAATAAAAGATGGTATTGAAAAGCGTGAACAAGCTCGTGACCTAAAACGTGCCTTGTTTGGCTATTAAGTTCCATAACAGGCATAATTACCCTGTTTTTTAGTGCCTCTGTAACCCCGCCGGTACCAATTCCAATTTCTCCGTTAAGTACTGTAGTTTGCTGAAAATCAGGATGGTTGTTATATAGAATAATTGGGTTTTTCTTTAAAAAGGTATCTCTAAAAACCTCCTGATGCATTTTGTACCAGGTTTCAGCATCTTGTGAAAAACGTTTTAAAAGTTTCTCATTTTTGATATAATAATAGATCTCAAAATGGGGTGTTTGCAAAACTTTAAAGTCGAGTTTTTTATACCTTACCTTGTTTTGTCCGAAATATTGTGCCTTAACAGAAAAAGAAAGAATAAGCAGGAGCAATAAAGAAGAATATCGCCTTAATAAGGTAGAGCCTATTTTCATATGTGTGGTTTTAGTATGATTGTTCAATAATTTACGAAAATGAAATGGTAAAAAATCTGGAAATAAAAGTAGCAATTGTTTAAAAGAGTATTAAAAATTTAACACTTTTTAAAATTCCACTGCCGATTTTACACATGCAGTGAGCTATTTTGGTTTATTTCGGTCTAAAAAAACTATTGCTGATTGTTATCTTCGTTTTTCTTTTTTTCCTTTTCTTCCTGACGTTGTTTTCTCCGAAGTTCACGTTCTTCTTTTCTGGTTAGTGGCACAGTAGGGGTAACGGGATTTTGAGCAGGCTCTGTTTTATTTTCTTCTTTTTTAACTTCAGGTTCATTGTTTACCGGTTCCGTAGTAACGGGTACTTCGGCAGGAACGGTAAAATCAGTAGAATCAACAGTTACACTGTCAGTTGATGTTGTATCCCTGATAATTCTTGGACTAGGGCAATTGTAAGTGCGGGTAATATCAACTGTTGCTTTAGGGAAGGGTCCATAAGTATATCCTGATTTCGGATCGAGATAAACTTTTTCCATAAACTTTGCAAAAATCGGCAGGGCAGTTCTCGATCCTTCACCTTGCTCACCATTTTTAAAGTGGGCTGTTCTTTCATCACAACCTACCCAAACACCAGTCACCAGATCTTTAGTTAAGCCCATGTACCAGGCATCAACATAATCAGAAGAAGTACCTGTTTTACCACCAATCTGGTTATTTTTGTTAAACAGGTCAGGCCATTCCCATAAGGCCTGAGAAGTACCTTCAGGTTCTTCCATACCACCACGGAACATATAGGTCATTAACCAGGCAATTTCTTCAGTTAAAACCCGTTTGGTTTTAGGCTTAAATTCATCTATTAAATTGTTATCCTGATCGGTAATTTTTTCTACCAAGATGGGATCTGTTTTAATCCCCTTATTCATAAAGGTAGAATAAGCTTTTACCATCTCATAAACGCTAACATCATTTGATCCTAAACTTACCGATGGTACAGATTCCAGGTGACTGTCAATGCCACATTCGTGTGCGTATTTTACCACGTTATCCCAGCCCACCTTTTCCGTCACCTGGGCAGTAATGGTATTCACTGATTTTGCCATTGCCCAACGCAGACTCATTTCGCGGTAGGAAACACTATAATCGGCATTTTTTGGCTCCCAATATTTCGTTTCACCTTTATCCTGGTAAGCAATTTTAACAGGCTTATCCGTAAATTTATCACAAGGACTCATTCCTTGTTCTAAAGCCGTTAAATAAGCAAATGGTTTAAAAGTAGAGCCTGCCTGGCGTTTAGCCTGATTTACGTGATCGTATTTGAAAAACTTATGGTCGATACCACCAACCCAAACTTTAATTTTACCACTTGCAGGTTCCATCGTCATCATTCCCGTATTCATGATTTTTCCGTAATAACGGATCGAATCTAAAGTAGAGAATAAAGTATCGCGATCGCCTTTATAAGTGAAAATCTGCATTCTTTTCTTTTTATTGAAATAGGCGATAACAGAATCTGGATTGTTAGGAAACTTCTTTTGCAAAAGCGAATAAATCGGAAGGTTTTTCATCGCACGGTCGGGATAATCAACCTTTTGCTTTTCCGAATCATACCAGGGATCTTCCTTGCCCCAAACACTATAAAACCGGCGTTGCAAAATCCTCATCTCATCGGCAACTGCTTCTTCGGCATAACCTTGCAGTCGTGAATCGATTGTCGTGTAAATTTTTAAACCATCTTCGTAAAGATCGTAACCATTATCAGTACACCATTTCTCTAAATATTTAGCCACAGCTGCCCTTAAATAAGAGTCGCCATCGCTACCATCCTGCATTTTACCTTCTTTGAGTTTAACAGGCTCTTTTGATAATTGTGTTAAACTATCTTTACTCAGGTATTTGTACTTGTTCATTTGCGCAAGTACTACATTTCTTCTTTCCAAAGCTTTTGCAGGATTTTTAGTTGGATTATATAAGGTTGTTCCCTTTAACATCCCCACAAGCATAGCTGCATCTGTAGTGGATAAATCTTTTGCTTCTTTATCAAAGTAAATCCGGCTGGCCGTTTTTATGCCATAGGTATTATTACCGAACGAAACGGTATTCAGATACATGGTGATGATATCATTTTTAGAATAGTTGGATTCTAACTTTACAGCTGTCATCCATTCCTTTAGTTTTACTATTAAGGTTCTTACTAAAGGTATTTTAATCAATAATCCCTGCGATTTATTATAACGTGTACGGTAGAGATTTTTTGCCAGCTGCTGGGTAATGGTGCTGGCTCCGCCATCCTTTCCCAAACCAATAACTGCGCGACCAACTGCCTGCACATCGATACCCCAATGTTTATAAAAACGCACGTCTTCAGTAGCAACCAGCGCATGTATTACACCAGGAGCAATATCATTATAATTTACAGGCGTTCTGTTTTCTTTAAAATATCTGCCAATCAGTTTTCCATCTGCAGTGTAAAGTTCAGAGCCAACACGCAGGGTAGGTGCTTTAATATCGCGAACACTTGGTGAGTAACCAAATAGCCACAAAAAATTTAATTGCAGGGCAGAAAAGAAAATTATTATAAAAAATAAAAATATTGTAGAATAACGTAAGTACTTGTTCTTTATCTCTTTAAACATATTGGATAAGATGATCTTTAGGTAAAAGCTGTGGCGTTAAATATAAAAAACTCTCTATGCAAATTAACGTATTTAATTTACTTATTTTTTAGTTCTATATTTAAATTATCGATGCATCGATTTATATAAAATAATACATGATTATGAAGAACGAATTTAAAGGGTTAATTGTACAGGGAGGTAAGAAATTTTCTTTAAAAAATCATAAAACTGATTTTACCGGTAGCTATAACAAAGAAAAAGCTAAAGATGCATTGGTGAATTCGAAAATAGAATTAAACCACTTACAGGAGAAATTATATGCCTCAGGCAAACATTCTGTTCTGATTATTTTTCAGGCGATGGATGCTGCTGGTAAAGACAGTGCCATTGAGCACGTTATGAGCGGACTAAATCCACAGGGATGCCAGGTTTATAGTTTTAAAGTTCCTACACCAGAAGAATATGAGCACGATTTTTTGTGGAGACATTATAAAGCATTGCCGGAACGCGGTAGAATAGGTATCCATAACCGTTCGCATTACGAAAACGTTTTGGTTTGTAAGGTACATCCCGAATATATTCTGAGCGAAAATATCCCAGGTTTTGATGATGTTAAAGAGATCCGCAAAAGTTTTTGGCAGCAGCGCTACAATAGTATCAAAAATTTTGAAGAGCATTTAACCGCTAATGGAACGGTAATTTTAAAGTTCTTTTTAAATGTGAGCCGGGATGAACAAAAACAACGCTTTTTAGAACGTATTGATGATCCTACCAAAAACTGGAAGTTTTCTTCAGGTGATATTAAAGAAAGGGCTTTGTGGGATAAATATATGGATGCGTATGAAGATGCAATCAATGCAACAAGTACAGAAGAATCACCCTGGCACATTATACCCGCTGATAAAAAATGGTTTACCCGACTGGCTATTAGTGAGATTATTGTAGAAAAGTTAAAAAGTTTAGATCTTGAATTTCCGGTACTTGGAGAGGAAGAAACAGCTAAACTGAGTGAAACCAAGCATATTTTGCTAAGTGAATAAAAAAATGCAGGCCTATAAGCCGGGTTCTGTTTCCTGATTGCTCAGGCTTCTACCATTTATCCAGTATAAACGTTGCCGCTTATCTCTAACGACCTACCCACTAACATCGGACGGGCAGCCCTTTATCCCGGCATAAAGTCGGGATGTTAGCCTATTTGGTCTTTCAACTCCCGGGGTTTACAAACCACTGCAGTCGCCTGCAATGCTCGTGCGCTCTTACCGCACGTTTTCACCCTTACTCCAACATAAGCTGGAGCGGTATATTTTCTGCTGCACTAATCCGTAATTCAGGTTTTCATTCCTGAATCCCTTTCCGTTAGAAAGCGGGATGCCCTGCGTTGCCCGGACTTTCCTCTCTTCCGATTTTATTCGAAACAGCGATAGAACAGCCTGCATTTTGCGCAAAGATGGGTTTTTTATTCAAAAGATCACAATTATGGTCCCTATTCATTTGCCAACCTATAGATTTCATCCAGCACTTTTTGAGAAAATCTAAAATTGGTCTGTTGTATTTTTTGGAAAATAGGTTTTATTGAAGTAATCAGGCCAACATTTTTTGCCTTTAGAATTATACCTAATGTGCCTGTATAAAGAAGATTGAACCGCTCAGCTGCTTTTCTACCTTTATTATCATCTAAAATAAGAAGTGAACTTTCTGATTCCATAGCTAATGTAATAGCACTTGCTTCACCAGGATCAATATCAAGAGAATTTTGAAAGGAAATGTTTTTTGGAGTTCTGACCTCAATCCATTCAGGTAAAGGAGACCCAAATTCTGCAGCAATGGTAGTTGTTGTGATGATTTTTGAGAAAAGTAATTTTAAAAGGTCTAGTTCTCCAATTTTTTCCAGCAGAATGAAGCAACTAGTATCAGCAATTACTACTTCATATTTTTTCTGCATCACTTAACATTTCTGAAACAGGGTAGTTAAGTATTGAAACGCCATAATCCGAAAGCAATTCTATAAAAGTACGTTTGGATAGGCCTACCATAGATGCTGCCTGACCTAGTGATAATTTTCCAGACTCATATAGCTTTGCAGCGATAAACCGCACGGTATCATGCTCATGTTCGCCTAAGCTATCTGGAACTTGTAAGGTTATCGTTGTCATAGTTTAAATATACGAAATAATATTTATTTACAATTCTGCAAATCTTTTGAAACCTTTGAATAAGGAACAAAGCCTTGCTTGTTGCCAAATGAATTGGTAATGAAAACCATTACCTGTGCCACATCAATATCAGCCAACTCAGGGAAAGCTGGCATTTTTTCTTTGTATTCCTGACCATGAATGATCAAAGATTCGTTTGCACCGTTTTTAATAAAACAGGCTAAACGAGCTTTGTTTGCCTTTAAAAATACCGAATCGGTAAGTGGGGGAGCAAGTTTACCTAATCCTTCACCGTTTACACCGTGGCAGTTTTGGCATTTGGCTTTATAAATATCTTTTCCGTTCGACATGTAATTTTGCAGATCGATGGTTTCCTGGTTTTGACAGGAAATGATTACTGCGATAACAGAAAGCAAAAAGATAGAATTGATGATGTATTTGCGCATGGATTTTTTGTTAAAAATCGTCATTTCGAGCGGAATGAAATGGAGTCGAGAAACCTATAACGATAGATCTCTCCATTCCACTACGTTTCAGTCGAGATGACGACTTATATAATTACTTTTTATATTCGGCCAACAAAACTGGAATATCTTTTTTCAGCTGCTCTACCTGATCTTCTTTGGTGCCATCGTAAGCACCGCGGATGCGCCTGTCTTTATCAATTAAAACCAGGTAACCCTGGTGGATATAACCATCTTTAGCAGTACTGTCTTCGCCAACTGCCACTAAGTAGTTTTTTTCGGCCAAAGTGTATACGCTATCTTTTGTACCATAAAGAAATTGCCATTTCGGACCATCAACGCCTAATTTTTGAGCATATTTTTTTAAAACATGGGGTTTGTCGTATTTAAAATCAATTGTGTGTGATATAAACATCACATCAGGATTGGTTTTAAAGTCATTATAAACCGTCATTAAGTTACGGTGCATGGTAGGGCAGATGGTAGTGCAGGAAGTAAAAAAGAAATCGGCCACATAAACTTTGCCATCTGTTGACTTATTCGTCGTTACAACACTATCCTGGTTTAAGAAAGACCAATTTGGAATGGTTTGGTAAACGGTATCAATTTTTTCTACACCGGCAGCATCTTTAACGGTTTCTGCATGGCGCTCGCCATAAAATGGAAGTTTTCTTTCTTGTTTGCAAGATGCGAATAATAAACCTGCGCTTATAAGGATTGTGATATAGCTGATATTTTTCATTGTATTATAATTGATTAATATGTTTCAAATTTACTGTATTTTGTTTTTTACTTTTTTATAAAAATCATTAAGCCGAGCAAGCTAACGGTTAAAATTAACAGGGCCGCTAATAAGATAAAGAAATCACGAAAGTTTTTCCCTGCCCAATCCAGGTAATGGAACTTGTGCAGAAAAGCAAAAGAATACCCTTCGTAACGATCGGCATCTGCAATTTTTGCAGCTAAACGGGATGTTTTCGTATCGATATATAAATTAGTGTGATTGGGAGTGTTATACGTTAGTTTTACAACAGGGAGGCGTTTAAAAACAAACCCATATTCTCTGTCATCGAATTTATAGAGTACGCTGGTTTTTATTAGTTTCGCTTTGCAAATATCATTTTCAGTAACATTTGAAGTACAACATTCCATTTCGGGCTCGTCTGTATCTTCTGATTTGTTTTCAAATTTATTCGCTAAGAATTTAGCATATTCGAGATTACCGTTGTTGAGTTTCGAACTATCTTTTGCATTGATATAAATTATTTCATCTGGCATATCTTCGGTCTTATTGTAGAATACTTGAAAATATACCTGTTTTTTAAACTTTACAAGAGAAATATTGTTCAGCCGGTCCAAATCTAAATTTAAAATGTTATTGGGTATTTTAAGTTCACTAAGATTGATGTTTGGCTGGTAAACAACATTCTGAATAGTATTTGTGTTAAGCTTATTCATAACATGATAAGCTCCGCTAAATGCAAAGGTTAATGTTAATAAAGAAATGCAAATCCCAATCTGACGGTGGTAAAGCCTTAAGAAACCAATTTTGCTTCCCTGTTTTGGTTTTTTAAATTTTTTCCAGAGCACACCATAAATTAAAATACCACTTAAAGCAGATAAAGTAATAATGGACAATAAAACAACCATAACACAGGTTTTAAACGTGTTATTACTGATTGCTTCTAAAAATGACCAGCTATGGAAATTATCAAACAGCCATAAAAAGGTTTTTCTTGCATCGGTATTAAAGGTAGCCAATTGAGAAGAGGCTGTTTCTACATAAACATCCATGGCATCTTTTCGGTTAAAACTTACTTTCCAAACCGGAAGATATCTGTTTACATATTTATATTGCTGACTAAAACCTGTTTGAACAGTAATTGATTTAATTTTACTCGAACGGTCTGCGATAAAATAACGGGCCAGATATTCAGCATAACGTTCATCCCCATTACTTAATACTATTCCGGTTGTTGTATTAAAGTACTGTAAATCTCCCTTGATACTTTTAAGCTGATAATAGGTTTGCTGATCGAAATTTACTATCCTGAAGTTTTTAAATTCCTGGATATTATTTTTAAGCAAAACATCCTGAAGTGTAAGTTTAATCTGCCCCTTATCAATGGGTTTTTGCACTAAAATTTGATGGGCAATTTGAGGCTTAAACCAATTGGATAGAAAAGGATGCATCAATCCGGACAATGTCCAGAAAATAACAGGAATAACCGTAATAAGCCCAATAGTACGATGCCATTTGTACATATTACGCTTGATGCTTTGTTTAAAATTTGATGTTTTATTATTCATCTTTAAAATTTTTTATTTTAAATGAAAGAGGTAAAATGAAAACCTGAAGCGATCTGATTACATCTTTTGGTACTTCTATTTTTTTCCTGCAAAGTTATATTGGATTCCGAACACGAATGTTCTTGGTGCCGCAGGAGTAAAGGTGCTTGTATCTGTTGGATTGTTTCCTCTCGTAACATTTGTTGCATAAAGCGTATTTCCTAAATTCATTACATTACTATATACTTCCACACCTTTAATTTTATACCCAATCCGGTAGTTTAGTAGCGTATAACCATCATATTTAACTGTGTTTATCTGATCCTGATAGTAAGAAGATAAATGTTGCAACTCTATGGACATCCGCAGATTTGGCAATTGTTTTGGATAATAGTTAAACTCTGTATTGTACACCCAGCGTGGAGCAGATGGCATTTCGTAATTGTTCAGGTTCTGTAGGGCATCTTTAGGATTATCACTTACCTGAAAACTGATGAATTTGTGTATGGCAACTGTGCCGCCAAAACGAAAAGAAAATTGAGGATCAGGATTAGCGGTGATACCAAATTCAATTCCACGATGCAAAGTTTTTCCTGCCGATTGATAATCGGTTGAATTATCTGGTTGACGGATACTTAGCAATTCATTAGTACCATTCATTTGGTAAATAGCAATATCAGCATAAACTTTATGGTTAATGAATGTTGCCCAACCTCCCAGCTCATAATTCTGGAAAGTTGCAGGCTCCAGATTATAATAGAACTGGGCAGGACTGGTGTTAGGCTTCGCTCTAAAAATTGCAGTTAAAGCGGTTGGCGAAAAACCTTGTGCGTAATTGGCATATAGTCCTTTCTCCTGATCAATCTGATAAGTTAAACCAATTTTAGGCGTTAACTTACTATATGCTTTTTCTCCGGAACTATTATCTAAGTTATTAATATAGGTAAAACTCATCCTGTCATATCGGAGACCTGTAGAAAATCTTATTTTTTTTACCAGCTCGAAATCATATTGCAGATAACTTGCGGCATTGCGGATTTTAGCATTGTAATCAGACAATTCAATATCCGGACGTTCTTCTTTAAGGCTATATTTTTCAACCGATTTTCCATCAGGACGAAGTTGTGCAATTAAATCAGTTTGATAAGCCCAATAGTCGTTTGGAGAATAATCAAACATGGCCCCGGCAATTAATTTTGAATTTAAGAAGTTGAAATGTTGACTGTGCTGCGCAATAACACCATAGCTGCTGAAATTGTTAGCATTAATTTGACCAGTTGCAGTAGTTTGCCCTGTTTTCCATCTGATACCATAGGAAGGATTTTGCCCTAATTGATCGTTCCTGTTAAAAATGGTAATAAATGATTTAGCATTTTCATTCCATTCATGTTCAAGGGTTAACCGTGTTCTGTTCGCGTCCGATTTGCGGTAAGCAAAATCAGATGTACTCAGGTAGTTTCTACTATAAAAAGCAATACTATCTACACTACCACTCATTTGGGAGTTGTATTTGCCGTAAATAAAATTACCAATTAAGCGTGTTTTAGGAGTGAAATTATATTCTAAACGGGCATTTATTGTTTGTTTATCATAGTCAGAAGTGGTCATCCATGAATTGGTTTGTTTACTGGTTAAACCTCCAATGTAGAATCCAAATTTTCCAATTGTAGCACCAGTGCCAAACTGAAACCGCTTATATCCCCAGTTATCAAATTGAAATCCTGCTTTAGCAGTAGGAACTGTTGTTGGTCTTTGCATGATAAAATTAACTGCACCACCAATAGCTTCTGGTCCGTAAATGGATGAAACAGGACCTTTTACAACTTCGATAGAACTAACCGTATATTGATTAATTTGTAACAGGGCATTATGATTAAAAACACCCATCGGACGAATAGGAACACCATCTTCCATATATAAATAATACGGGTTGGTTGTAATTGGCTGTCGGATAGACATCATGTGTTGTTCATTGCCTAAATCGACCATCAAAACACCAGGTGTCTTATTTACCACCTCGAATAAAGTGGTAGCTTTCGTTTCGTCGATTAATTTTGCACTAAGTTTCGTTATTGCAATGGGCGTTTCGCTACGTAACGAAGCTTCTCTATTTGCCGTAACCATAACACTCTGCAAAGTTCTGGAATCGGTTGTTAATTCTATATTTTGATTGTTGTAAGCTTTAATTTCTACATTTTTATAACTGATGCAGCTAATTAAAATATCTGGTGAAGCCTGGCTGCAAGTTAATTCGAAATAACCTTCATTGTTGGTTTTTGTAATGTTAACACTATTTTTTTCCTTAACCAGCGCGGCGACAACAGGTTCCTTTGTTTGCGCATCGTATATTTTTCCTTTAATTGTTTGGGCGTATGCAGCAATATTAAGGCATAGCAAAATGCCTGTTAGTATTTTGAATTTCATTCATTAAAAATTGGGAGGTGATTAATAGTTTCAAACTAACCAGCGGGATAACATTTGTATTTTATAGATAAACATGGCTGCTTAACGCCTGATTGGCATAAACTGGTGCTTTCTATTTGATGTTATTAGTGGTTATAATTAAAAATTAACCCAATTTTGGAGGATGGAATATGGATATAGAAAGATCTTTAACCGGTTTTTCGATGTAAAGATTTTCTGAAGTGATGATGAAATAAGGAATATGATGGTTTAATGCAACAGTCTGAAATCTGGGTTCAGCCTCTATAACTCTTTTAAGGTTTTCCTGAGCCTGTTTGTTTTTACCATCAAGGTCTTTCAGTTTTTTTGCAAGGAAACACTGCCCATCACAATGTAATTCAGGATGCTCTTTATTAATACAGAATACACTGGTAATGTATTCTTTGTTCATTTTATAACCAGAATAAATTACCAATTGCATGAAACCGTTGCTAACAGTGCATATAATGATCAGATATATTAAGATTTTTTTGAACATGGTATTCCGCTGCAAAAGTATTAAAGAAATTGGTTGCAGCAAAGGAAAATAAAAATTGGCTGAGTTTAAACTTTAAAGTAGAAATTAAAATTGATATAAGGTGATGTTTTTCAGGAATTTAAAGTCTTTAAGATTTAATGTATAAAGTTCTAAATCATGAAACATTGCGGTAGATGCAATTAAAGCATCTGGAAGATTAAGATTGTGTGATAAAGAAAATTGCTCCACTAATTTTACTGCTTGTGTGGATATTGGAGAAGAAATGGGTAAAACCACTAAATTATTGATATCTTTTCTGATTAAACTTAATTCTTTCTTGTTTCTGGCTCCATAAAGTAATTCTGCACAGGTAACATCAGAAATTGCAACGCTGTTTTGACCAATGTTTTTAAAAGTTTCAATGACGGTATCATTTCCTTTATAAATTTCAATAAAGATGTTTGTATCACACAGAACCATTATCTTTTCCAGGCTTTATCACGAAGTTCTTCCGGGTTAATATCGTAGTCACTCCAAATACCTTTGGATAAAGAAAATTCTATCACTTCAGTTGATTTCTCCGCATTAGTGATTCTTAATTCAGCATCAATATCCCATGATTTCAAAAAGTTTAGTAAAGCATCAATTTTCCGCTGTTCTAAATTGTCTTTTAAGATTATCTCTGTCATGATATTATTTTTATTGTAAATATAAGAAATCTATTTTTATTGATTTGAATTCGTTAAAAGGCTGTAGGGTTCGTGTCTTACAAGTGATTCTAATATATTTTTGAGTTTGTGCAGCAGGCTTACCTGCACTTTTAGTTAAAGTAATTTTTTTCTATCTTGCCATACACAAAAATGAAACCTATGAAATTATTTAAAACTATCGCGGTGATGATGGTATTGTCATCATGCGCCAAAAAAGAAGTTCCAGATTTACCACCAACATTTAGCGACCCAAACTGGATGAGAATTGAAATTGCAAACGGAAAGGAAGCGCATGCAGTTTACGGGAATTTAGATGATACACTTACCGTCTCAACCTTATACGATATTCGTCAAACATATGATAAAGGAAAAACATGGGTAAATGTAAAAACCACTCATCAACCTTTTTATGGTCTTTTAGTTAAAGGCGATAGCATTTTTACTCTAAGTTCGAAATCGTTAAAAAGTCAGTCCGGACAGGTATTGACATCATTTTCACAATATTTAAGTTTAGATAACGGTTTAAGCTGGCAATCATTTTATGAAGGAGCGAAGTCGATAAATAGATCAAAAGAATATGCTACTGTTTATCCAAATAACCAAATAACGATCAGATTAAAAGAAAATTTAGAACCTATAAATGGTAATCCCAATCACAATAGCGTTTTAAAAAGTACAGTTGAAATAATTGAAAATGGCAATACCAGAACACTTTCATTACCATTTAATAATCAGATCACCAATCTGTATCTTGATGAAAAAGGAAGACTTTATGTTTCGGCTACAAGTGCCATTTATGATAAAAATTCGGGTAAGTATTCAGATAATGAAAAGGCAGAACCGGCTATAATTTATGTGTCGAAACAAAATATTTCTAATTTAATAAAATAGGTTAGCCACAGATTCGCAGATTTTTAAACAAAAATAATCCAGATACAATTTATGCATCTGGATTATTGTAATCTGCAAATCTTCGGCTGCCTTATGCCTGCAAATCGGCCATTACCGCTTTAATTTTTTCTCCAAGCTGTGCATTAACCGAATCAAAATCTTTCCTATCGGCTAAAGGTGCATTTACACTGCAATAGAATTTAATTTTAGGCTCCGTACCACTCGGACGAGCCGAAACAATACTTCCATCTTCAGTAATAAACTGTAAAACATCAGAGGTTGGATAATCCAGTTTAGTTACTTTTCCTGTTGCTAAATCTGTTTCCTGACTCAATTCGTAATCTTTCAATACTGAAACTTTAGAACCGCCTAATGTTGCAGGTGGATTTTCCCTGAATTTAACCATCATGGCTTTAATTTCTTCAGCACCTGATTTACCTTTTTTGGTCAACGAAACCAGATCTTCTTTATAAAGGCCATATTCTACATACATATCCAATAAGGCATTGTATAAACTTGCACCTTTATCTTTGTAATAAGCAGTCATTTCAGAGATAAAAGCTGCAGAAACTACTGCATCTTTATCGCGTACTAAATCGCCGATCAAATAGCCATAGCTTTCTTCGCCACCACCAATAAAGTATTTTTTGCCTTCCAGCTCAGTCATTAACTGACCGATGTATTTAAATCCTGTTAAGGTATTGTAATAAGTTACATTTTTCTTTTTGGCAATCTCTTCGATCAGGTTAGAGGTTACAATAGTTTTCACAATAAACTGGTTACCATCTAATTTGCCGCTATCTTGCCAGGCTGATAATAAATAGTTAATTAACAGACTACCTGTTTGGTTACCATTCAGTAGCACCCATTCGCCATCATTATCTTTTACGGCAATACCCACACGATCCGCATCTGGATCAGTTGCTAAAACTAAATCCGCATCAATTTCCTTGGCCTTGTTCATTGCTAAAGTTAATGCATCCTTTTCTTCAGGGTTAGGATACACTACGGTTGGGAAATTTCCGTCTGGTGTGCTTTGCTCTTCAACTAGGGTTACGTTGGTAAAACCAAATTGAGCTAGCGCTTTAGGCACCAATGTGATTCCCGTTCCGTGGATAGGTGAATAAACAATTTTTAAATCGTGCTGTCTTTTAATGGCTTCCGGAGAAATTGAAAGTGCTGCAATACCATCTAAATAAAGTTTATCTACATCTTCGCCAATTAATTCAATATTTGAATCTACACGATCAAATTTTACTTCATCAATGCTTTTAATCTTGTTTACTTCATCAATTACCAATTTATCATCAGGAGAAGTAAACTGGCCACCGTCTGCACCATAAGCTTTATAACCGTTATATTCTTTAGGATTATGCGATGCGGTTAACATAACTCCACTTTTACAACCAAAATGGCGCACAGCGAAAGAAAGCTCTGGCGTTGGTCTTAATGCAGAGAAGAAATATACATGGATTCCGTTTGCTGAAAAAACGTCAGCTGTAATTTTAGCGAAATAATCAGAGTTGTTGCGACTATCATGCGCAATGGCCACTTTGATTTTCTCGTTCGGATATTTGTTGTTTAAGTAATTGGCCAATCCCTGTGTAGCGGTTCCAATGGTGTATTTGTTTATCCGGTTAGAACCTGCACCCATTATACCGCGTAAACCGCCTGTTCCAAACTCTAAACTTCTATAAAATGCATCTGTTAATTCGGTAGTCGCATCTTTGTTTACAAGAGCCTGAATTTCTGCCTTTGTATTTTCATCATAATTCCCACTTAACCACTGATTAATTGTGGCTTGCGTTGATTGGTCAATTGCCTGCATTGAGCTGTTTTTTAAATTTAATATCTGGTGTTGAACAAATTTAAATGAATGATGTTTGGTTGAAACCTATTTATTTCAACTCATCCAAATTTTATTTTGTTGAGGGTGTTGCTTTTAAGCTTGTTTTGCTTATTTTCACGCCCCGATACAATAATAAAGAAATTCCGGTATTAAAGTAAAATCATCTTAACTTTTTCACAATCCGAAAGGAATTATGTAAAGTTTTGGCAGTTTTTATCACAGTTAATAATAATTTAAGTAGATGAAAATATTAAAATTTGGGGGTACATCAGTTGGTAGCCCCGAGCGCATGACGAAGTTATTGGATATCATAGATCCAAATGAAGAACAGATTGTAGTGTTATCAGCCGTTTCTGGAACTACAAATAGTTTAGTAGAGATTTCTAATTATTTTTTAGCCGGAGATAAGAAGAACGGAAGTACCGCCGTAGAAAATTTATATCAAAAATATAAGGATTTCGTAATTGAACTTTTGCCCGCTGCTGATTTTCAGGAAATGGGAAATGAAGTGATTGATTACCATTTCAGCTTTTTAGCCGTTTTAACCAATGATATTTTCACTTCAATTGAGGAAAAAGTAGTACTGGCGCAAGGCGAATTATTGTCTACCACTTTATATCACATCTATTTGAAGTCAATTGGAATCGAATCCGTATTGTTACCTGCTTTAGATTTTATGAAAACGGATGAAGATAATGAACCTGATATTCCGTTTACCACAAAGCACTTAACACCTTTGTTGGAAGAGCATAAAGACAATAAGTTATTTATTACACAAGGGTACATCTGTCGCAACAGTTTTGGCGAAGTAGATAACCTGCGTCGTGGTGGTAGTGACTACACAGCCTCATTATTAGGTGCTGCAATTCTGGCCGAAGAAGTTCAGATCTGGACGGATATAGACGGCATGCACAACAATGATCCACGTATTGTTAAAGGCACCAGGCCAATTGCCCGGCTCTCATTTGATGAAGCAGCTGAGTTGGCTTATTTTGGTGCAAAGATTTTGCATCCTCAATCTGTTTTCCCAGCACAGAAATATAAAATTCCGGTTCGTTTATTAAATACAATGGAGCCTTCTGCGGCGGGTACTTTGATTACGCATGATAGCGAAAAAGGGAAGATTAAATCAATCGCTGCTAAAGATGGGATTACTGCAATCCGCATCCAATCTAGCCGCATGTTATTGGCTTATGGTTTCTTACGCCGTGTTTTTGAGGTTTTTGAGCGGTACAAAACACCAATCGATATGATTACTACTTCTGAGGTAGCCGTATCACTAACCATTGATGAAACAGCTCATTTACCGCAGATTATCGAAGAACTGGAAAGTTTCGGAACAGTAGAAGTAGATACCAACCACAGTATTGTTTGTGTGGTTGGCGATTTTGGCTCTGAGAAACATGGTTTCGCCAGCAGGGTTTTGGAAGGTTTAAAACACATTCCAATCCGTATGATTTCTTACGGAGGAAGCAACTATAACGTATCGCTTTTAATTTTAAGCGAGTATAAAACTGAGGCTTTAAGAAGCTTACACAATAGATTATTCGAATAAGAGAAAAAAGGCGCCAATTACTACCATTAATCCGATAAGGAAGTGAAAAGCCAAAAAGCTTGATGGTAGTAATCCGTTTTTATATTTTTTGTAGGAGTTATACAATCCCGCAGAAAGAATAAGAATGATAAATATGGCAGCTGCTATCTTCATTTTTTGATAAATAAAAGGAACAGTACAATAAAAAGTAACACGATAAAAAATCGGATTTTTCCATTGTATTGTTTCCGGGTAATTCTTCCATGTTTTAAATCCAGGTGGTTACCCAAATAAACTAACCCGAAGAATAAAATTAAAATTATAATAAGGAATTTGAACATGTTCGCCGATAAAGATATATCAAAGTTTAACAATATTGAAACGCCTTTTTACTACTATGATACCGATCTGTTGCAAAAAACCTTGCATATCTGTGCAGATGCAGCGGCTCCATACCATTTCCATATCCATTATGCATTAAAAGCGAACTTCAATAGTGTGCTGTTAAACCAGATCAAAGAAATTGGTTTCGGTGCAGATTGTGTAAGTGCAGGAGAAGTGAGAAGAGCTGTTGAAGTAGGTTTCGATCATAAAAAAATCGTTTTTGCCGGAGTAGGTAAATCGGATAAAGAAATCAACGAAGCTCTTGATCTTGATATTTTCTGCTTTAATGTAGAATCTATCCAGGAATTAGAAGTGTTAAATGAACTTGCCGGTAAAAAAGGTAAAACCGCTCAGGTGGCTATTCGCATCAATCCTAATGTTGATGCCCATACTCACCACAACATTACCACGGGTTTAGATGAAAATAAATTTGGTATCAACTCATGGGATTTACCAGAATGTGCGGATACCTTAAAAGCTTCGCCAAACCTTAAATTTATCGGTATTCACTTCCATATTGGTTCACAAATTACTAATCTGGATGTGTACAAAAATCTTTGTGTACGTGTAAATGAATTTGCTGCCTGGTTTGAAGATAAAGGATTTAACCTTAAAGTGTTAAATGTTGGTGGCGGCTTAGGGATTGATTATTACAATCCCGATCATCAAATTCCAGATTTCGAAGCTTACTTCAAGATTTTTAACGAGTTTCTGACTGTTAAACCTGGTCAGGAAGTGCATTTTGAGCTGGGTAGGGCTTTAGTTGGACAATCAGCTTCATTAATTACAAGAGCACTTTACATTAAAAAAGGAAAGAAGAAAAATTTCGTGGTTTTAGATGCAGGGATGACCGAATTAATGCGTCCGGCTTTATATCAAGCTTACCATAAGATCGAAAATCTTAGTCAGTCCGGAGTCGGCAGTCCGAAGTCCGAAGTCGTTAAATACGATATTGTAGGACCGATTTGCGAAAGTACCGATTGTTTTGGTAAAGAAGTTGAGCAGCCAGAATCTTTCAGAGGTGATATTTTTGCCATCCGTAGTGCAGGTGCTTACGGAGAGGTAATGGCTTCCAAATATAACCTTAGGGATGCCATAAGATCTGTTTATAGTAACGAAATCTAATATCAATCGCCGATACGTGGAGCAAATGCTGCAAACGTATCGGCGATTTTTTTATTTAGGCAATAAGGTGTTAAAACTTAATGCCAACAGAAAACCTGATGTTAAAGGGTTCTCCTTCAACAAAAAAATAATTATTCCCGGCATAAGGGAAATCAGTTGTAATATCCCCGGAAGAAATATAACGTTTATTCGCCAGGTTATCTGCAATTACCCTAACCCAATATCTCGGATTTGTAAAGCTCAGCCCAGCATCAAACTTGGTATAATTTGGCAAGAAAACATCCCGCTGACTAATTGCAGAGAGTTTTGCAATACTGGTTTGGCCGGCACTCAATGAAATTTTATTATATCCCTTTAATGGAATACTGTATTGAATCCAGGTATTAAAAATTTGTTGAGGCACATCAGGCATTTTTTGTCCTACAATAGAAGGATTGTCTGGCGTAGGATCAAGGTTATTGTCTTTGGTAATTTTAGCATCTACATAGGTATAATTCGCCACTAATGAAAGGCGATCGGAGATGTTTCCAATCACATCTACTTCAATCCCGTTACTCACTACTTCGCCCAATTGCAGGTAATAAGCTACAGCGCCCGCAGCAGCTGTGTAACTTCTAAAATCCCTGGCAGATACATTTTGCTTTGCCGAGTGGAAACCATTTATGGTGGTTAGCAACTTGCCATTAAACCATTTTTTCTTAAAACCAAGATCGAAGCTATTTCCGAATTGAGGGTCTATAGGTCTTGTTCCCGTAACTGTCCGCTGTCCTGGTGTTGTACTGGCTGTTGTTTCAGTTACTACCTGACCCGTTTGCGGAACAAAAGATTGGTCATACAAAAAGTAGATAGAAGAAGTAGAATCCGGAGTAAAAGTTAGTGCTAAACGAGGTGAAAAGGCATGTTGCTTGTATTGATCAGGTGTACGTGGACCTTTTGTGGTCGTTAAAATATTCTGATTTCTGTATTCCGTATACCTCGCTCCAATAGTCAGTAGAAATTTATCTAAGGCAATGTTATCATAAACGTACGCCGCCGTGTAATGAATTTTATTTTCCTGCTTGATGGATCTTTTGGTTACAGCTACCGTATTTGGATCGACATCATAATTCGGATTGTTGCGATCGAATGCGATTGGATTAGTTCCATAATAGGTTGAAAGTGAATCTTTTCCTTTAGTATAATCGCCACCAACCAAAAGGGTATGTTTAAACTGCCCGGTGTTAAATTTACCATTCAGAAATAAGTTGGTGTTATAGGTTTCACCTAACAAATTAGAATTACTGGATATCCGCTTGGTTTTACCCGCATCATCAAAGCTGATCGAAGTTCTGTTATTTGATGAAACCATATACCATTGCGTAGAAGGAGCCTTCACATAATTAGATTGGGAAGTTAACTGCCAGTTCGAATTGAATTTATGAACGGCTACAAATCTGCCCGTATGTGTTTGTGCAACACTCAAAGGAAGGCCAATACCTGCGCTGTAATTTACACCAATCGGATCTTGTAATACATCTTTATCCTGGCGAAGTTTATTAATCGATGAGCCATTTTTTACTTCACCGCGAATGTAATTATATTCGGCAATGACATAAGTCTGTGGGCTGAAGTTATACTGAACTACCGGAGCAATCACATATTTCTCCGTTTTCATATTGTTCAGGTAAGAATTTTGCCGTTGATATGCTGCGTTGAAACGGTAAGAGAAACCTTTATCCAAAGCTTTACTTCCAACATCAACTGTAGATCTGAAAAGGTTGTAATTACCTCCGGTAAGCTGCACATTCAGTAGCTTTTCTTTCGGCGTTTTGGTAGAAATGTTTAATGTTCCGCCGGGTTCGCCAACAGCACTGATAAATCCTGCCGGACCTTTAATAAATTCCAGATTTTCAATTAAGGCTTCATCATCAAGTGTTGCGCCAAGCACCAGCCGGCTGGGCATTCCGTTAATGGTGGTAGCGGCATTAAACCCTCTGATTTTAATGGAAGCCGAATTGTCAAAAGGCGAACTGTTGTAGCCGAAATAGATTCCACTGGCATTCCTGGCCATGTCTTTTAATTGAAAACTTCCTTGTTGCTGTATCAATGCAGAAGAAATACTAATAATGTTCTGAGGCATCTGAAGTAGTGGAATCTGCATTCTCAAGGCGGCAGATAAAGTGTCTTTTCGCAATTTAACAGCTTTTTTTCCGGCAATACTGATTTCTCTTAACTGCTGCGTTCTGTTAGAATCTAAAGTGGATTTCGTTTTGCTTTGCTGTTGTGCAAATAGCCGGGGAATGTAAATAAGGATGATTAATAACAAGTAAAGTTTTTTCTTCATTTCTGTGATTTTATTAAACTGATGGTAATTGTGTTATAATGGTAATTTGATTTTTGTACTTAAGAATAGGATAGATAGAGAGATAATCAGCAGCGCAAGGATGTCTGTTAAGATATTTGTGTTCTTTTCCGGAGCTGGTTGCATTTTAAATTCGGGAAGATGATGTAAGTCAGCCAGGCTTAAATTTCTATTATGAATAATATAACCTGTCATGAAATCGACCCAAGTTTTTTGAAATTGATTGACCTGATTTTGATAAGATAAATAATCCGTCAGGCCACTTTCTGCTATTGAGTTCAGCAAGTATTGTGTTTTCGTAGCCGGATTAATCCAGCTTAATTTAGCTGAAATCAAATTTTGCTTTCGCGGATACTGATTGTAATGTACTATCACCGAAGTCATTTTCCTGCCCAGAAGATCATAATAGGCACTGAAACGAACGGTGCTATTCTCGCTGGTATCCGCAGCGCTTTTTAAGGAATTATATTTTGGATGATTCGCATAAAATGTATCAATAAGCTTTTGTTTAGGCATTGCCCAAATGGCTTCGCTGTTTTCCCGTAAAGCAACTGCTTCATCCGTTTTTAATGGAATAGGATACACCTGGCGAATGAAGGCATTGGTAAGGGCTGGCAATACCAGGAGAAAGAAGCACCATGCAGCCAGTAGGTAAAGTGCATTCACAGCAGAACTTTTGCCGAGTTTGATCAGCATTAAACAGATTGAAAACCAGAATGCCAGATATACTGTAACGGTAAAAAACCATAGTAAGGAAGTAGTCAGGTTAAAGGAACTGAGCTGCGAATCACTTATGATTCCGATAGCACTCAGCAACCAGGCCAGTAATGCCACCACGGTAAAACGAAAGCCAAGTTTATAAACGATGATGTGGTTAGGATGCTCTCCCTGAACAGCCAACAGGCGATCAGTTTGTTGTTCTTTCTCTTTCGACCAGGTATTATATGATAATGCGATAGCCAATAATGGGAAAAGGTAAATGATCACATAGGCGAGATCGAAATTTCCGGCTTCGAGCATTTCCGGATTGGCAATTTCAGCATTTGGCGCATTTACTGCATTTCTTTTTCGGGTAATTACTTCATAATAAGGTAATATATCCCTTTGACCTACAGATAGTGACGATAGTGTTGCAGGTTTGTGTATCGCATTGAGTGGATTCCGGTATTCAATCACAGATGGAATTCCCGCCTGTGCATAGCTGATTTTTCCTGAAGAAGTAGTGGTATCTGCCGTAAAATTTTTAGCCAGCTCATTAAATTTCTGATCGTAATTTCGTTCCAGACTATCAATAGCAGTAAGCTGTTTTTTAGTTAAATGGTAACCATCATAGATACTGTAAAGGCCTGTTAGAAAGAAGAAAGCAATTAAGCACAATACCAATCGCTGTCTGAGAAGCATGCGCAGTTCAAATTTAAATACGATTTTAAGCAGGTTCATAATGGTGGGCTAAAGAACGTGAAGCAATAAACTGGAGCAATGCGGCGAGTAGCAGAATCCATCCGGCTATAGCATATAGTCCAATCTGGTTTAACTGGATCACCTTATGGATAGCTGGTAGCTGATCATCAAAGTTTTGAAGCTGGGCAAAATACTGAGGCCCCAAGGTATACTCACCCTTTACATCTTTACTGTGCATGGCCAGCTGCAGATTCAGCTTTTTAATTAAGTGATTTCGGTAAGTTTGCGCCTGTTTAAAAAAATACTGGTGATGATAATAATCGGTACCAGAGAGCGCCATCGAAATCCGCTTGATGGAGAGAAACGGATTAAAGACTCCCGCTATCGTTAAAAAGTTTTGTTGTTTATTAAACTGTTGCGCTACTTGCGCCATATAATGGTTAAACACCATATTACGATAATCTTCATGGTATTGAAATGTTAAACCCTCAACATTAAATGGAAGCTCACTAACACTGTCTGCATGGTAATTTTTAAGAATATTATTAACGAAACGTTCCCCGCGTTCTGCATAAGGATCATGGCCGTTAAGCCCCTTTCTGTAGCCCTGTTCAACAAGATCAGTAAAAGCTGCGCGAGACATTGGCGGATAGCTGCGATCGGCAATTCCGGTGAGTAATTTTGGCGAAATGATGCTCATTAATATCCAGCAGCTCAAAGCAGTTAAAAGTGCTTTTCCAGAATTACCACTCCAGGCTGAAATCAATATGCCCAGCAAGGCAATGAATAAAAAATACAATAGAAATGCTAATATCATCCAAAGTAATCTGGTGAGCAGTACGTCAGATCCGGGAGAAACCAATAGCATCATGATCATCAATAAAAAGACTGGTAGAACCACCGTTATGATAAAAAGGTAACTTGAAATTACCTTAACCCATATTAACCTTGAAGTGCTTAATCCCTGAGCCAGCAGCATTTTTAATGTACCCTGTTCTTTTTCTACGGTAATGCTGGTTGCTGTGATGAAAAGGATGAGCAGCGGAATGAGCAATTGCAAAATCAAAGCAAGTGTGAGCCTGCCGAAACGCATGGAACTATCATTTCCTTCCGCATTTGCTGCATCAGGTTCGTGCTGCACATGAGCTTCAATACGGTAGGTATTCCCGGCATAATCATCTAATCCGGTATCAAATACGTTTAACAGATTGATCGATTTAAAAAGGTAAGTACCAAAGTGCGCCGCATCATGCGGATTGCGTTGTTGATGCGCCCATTGCTGCCTGAAAATTGTATTGGCCTCAATTCTTTGTTTGTGTGCCGATTGATAATCTAAATAGGTACAAATGGCAGCCGCTATAAAAAGTGTCCAGATCATTACCGTGGAGATGAGCATCGTCTTGCTCCGGTAAATTACCAGCAACTCTTTTTTTATCAGCATTTGCCAAATGGCAAAGTTGTTTTTTTTCATTAAAAGATTAATTTAATAATGCATCAAAGTTGCATTATATTTTACATATTTGCAACTACATTGCATTTACGGTTTTTAAAAATTATTATGGTTAAAGATTTTATCCGCAGGAGAAAGTACCCGTTTTATAAGCAGCCAGATGCCATGGATTGTGGTCCGGTTTGCCTTAAAATGGTTGCTGGCTATCACGGTAAGAATTTTTCCATGCAGCATTTAAGAAAGCTTTGCAAAATAGGGAAGCAAGGCACCACAATGCTTGATTTAATTGATGCCGCAGAAAACATTGGCTTCAAAACCATGGCTGCGGAATTGGAATATAATAAACTACACAGACTACCCATGCCTTGCATAGTGCACTGGCAAAAAGAACATTATGTGGTGGTTTATGAAGTAAATGATGAATCAGTCTATCTTGCAGATCCGGCGCTTAACAGTAAAATAAAATTAGATACGGCTGCATTTTTATCGGGCTGGAATATTAATGATGATACACAGATTGGTCGGGTATTGTTATTAGAGACAACCCGTTCATTTCATGAAATGGATAGCAAGCCACAGCATAAAACTTCACTGTGGAACCTGGTTCCTTACCTAAAATTACACCGAAAAGGCTGGTTCCCGATAGCGGTGAGTTTGGCACTGGCTAGTGGTTTCTCACTTGTTATTCCTTTGCTAACCCAAATGATCGTAGACAAGGGCATTCAAGGGAAAAATACCAATTTGTTATTGCTGATTTGTTTAGGACAACTGATGCTTTTTTCTGGCCGGATGCTGATGGATTTTGTTCGGGGGAGATTGTTATTTAGAATTGGTGCCCGAACGAGCATCACCATGCTGAAAGATTTTCTGGCGAAACTGATGAAATTGCCCTTTTCATTTTTTGATAACAGGCAAGCGGGAGACAATATGCAGCGCGTAAACGATAATCAACGCATAGAGGAATTTCTAACCAATTCACTCATCAATTTTATTTTATCGGCAATTACCTTAATTGTACTTGGTGGCGTTTTGCTTCATTACAACTGGCAGATTTTTCTGCTGTTTATTGTCGGCGCTGGCATCAGCGTAATCTGGTCTAACTCTTTTCAACAAAAGCGAAAAATGATTGATCAGAAGAAGTTCAAGGTACTTTCGGCCAACCAGCAACTGCTCCTGGAAATTTTCTATGCCATGCAGGAAATCAAATTAACTGGGAGTGAAGAAGAAAAAAAACAGCTTTGGGAAGGATTACAAGATCAATCTTTCGATCTCAAACTTGAAGCATTACAACTTGATCAGCGGATGCAGGGTGTTGGTGCTTTTATTAATGAGGTAAAGAACGTGCTGATCACTTATGCTGCAGCCATGCTGGTGATCCATGATCAGGTAACATTGGGCGGCATGCTGGCCATTACTTATATCTGTGGACAGTTAAATGCTCCGGTAAACCAGTTAGTTGAATTTTCAAGGGTTTCGCAAAATGCAGCGTTCAGTTTATTGCGTATAGATGAAGTGCAACAAGAAACTGAAGAAGATTTTGGCGTGGATGAGGACGTGAATGGGGATGGACCCGTAGATATTGAGCTGGATCAGGTATCGTTTCAATACGGGGGCAAACACAGTGCCCAGGTATTAAAAAATGTCAGTTTGAAAATTCCAGCCGGAAAAGTAACAGCTATTGTAGGGACCAGCGGCAGCGGGAAAACAACATTGATTAAGCTTTTACTTAAATTTTATGCTTCTTCGGCAGGCAGTATTGAAATTGGTACGCAGAAAATCGAAACTATTAATGCCAGATCATGGAGAAAACATTGCGGTGTAGTAATGCAGGATGGATATGTTTTTATGGATACTATCGCCAATAATATTTTTGCAGGAGCGGGGGTCAAAGATTTTAATCGTCTTCATGAGGTGGCTAAAATGGCCAATATGCATACTTTCTTCCTGAAAATGCCCTTCGGCTATGAAACCGTGGTCGGTAGAGATGGATTTGGCTTAAGTGAAGGCCAAAAACAGCGCCTGTTAATCGCCAGGATGATTTACCGTAATCCGGATTACATTTTTCTTGACGAGGCCACTAATTCATTAGATGCACAGAATGAACTTTCCATCGTAAATAATCTTAATACTTTTTTTCAGGGTAAAACGGTGCTGATCGTGGCCCACAGGCTCAGTACGGTAAAAAATGCGGACCAAATTGTAGTGCTTCAGCAAGGTGAAATTAAAGAAGTTGGTACGCATCAGCAATTGCTTCAAATCAAAGGGCACTATTACCACCTGATCAAAAATCAACTTGAACTCGGCCAATGATCTTCCATTAACTTATAACCATCTTATGTCAGTCAGAATTTTCCCTTATTCCTTAGTTCGATATGCGAATCTCAACCACGATGTATTCAATCAGCTTACATTTCATCAAGGCGAAAAGTTGATAGAAACACACCATGACTACCTCAAAAGAAGGGAAGAATTAAAAAATACTTTATGTGATGCCTTATTTCCGATCATCAGTGAACAAACCGACGATCAATTGAGGCAACAGTTAATCAATCTTAAAAGGAAAATATTTAATAACAAGCGGGTAGATGCAGAACAATCAATGCTTATCAAAGGCTTGAATGCCAAATCATTATCTGAATCTTTTGAAGCTTATCTGTTAAATGAATCCCTGATCAACAATTTTTTTGAGGTAAACAAGAAGCTATTTAACCACGAATCAACATTACATCAAAAAATTGTTCAGCAAATGGCATTAAACCCAGCGCTGCAAAATGCTTTAATGTTATCCAGCCCAGTGCTTTACACCCAACTGAAAAGTTTTGTAACAAAAGACCCGGAAAATTTTAAGCAAAAAGAGTTCCGAATGGAATTTAGTTTATTGCGGTATCTCAGCCGGATGGCTTTCAAAACTTCGCCATTTAGCAGCTTTACTTTTACTGGCCTGATGACCACCAGTGCTCATTTAATAAACCATCCAAATAAAAATCCTAAAGTTCAGAGTAAACTGAAGCTGAACAATATTCTTTTCGAATACTTACGATCCATACTGAGGCAACATCCGGTATTGAATGAATATTTATTGCTGAAAATTAATATCACAGCAGAAATTAAAGGTGATAAAATACAATTCCTGACTAATTTCAATAACATTGAATCCTTTCAACAATTGCCTGCAAATGGGTTGCAACTTTTGATTGTCAATTATTTTCATCAAAACCACCAATCAGTTACTTTAGCAGAATTAATAAAATATCTGTCAGATCGTGTAGAAGATGCCAGCCACGAAAGTATTAAAGTTTATATCATAAAATTGATCAACACCGGCTTGTTCGAGCCAGGCTTTGGCTTTTCCGGGATGGAAGAAAACTGGGACATAAAACTATTGTCGTTTTTTAAAGCTGTACCAGATAAAATTCACTTAGTAAAGCCTTTAATCAGCCTTTTCGAAACATTGCAAATTCACCTTGAAAGCTATGCAACAGCAGGAACTGATAAACGCTACGTGATTTTACAGGAGGCAGAAAAAGCAGTGAACAGCACTTTTCTTCAATTACAAAAAGATGCAAACTTACCTTACTATACGAGTGCTGAGGAGAAAAAAATCATTGGAGAAAAAGAATCTCAAAACCAAGCGGCCTTTTTAACCAACAACTTTGTTCCTTACTATTTCTCGGCACGTAATATTTTTTTTGAAGATTGTTTTACAGATGAAACTGAAGTATTGCCCAAAAAAGGGATAGCGGAGTTTGCTTCTAAAACGAATGCGCTTGCCAAATTTCTGCTACCGCTGGATGTGATGCGAAAAGAGCGAATCAAGATGCGCGATTTTTATATCAAACACTATCCTGAACATGAAAAGATAAAAATAACCGAGTTTTACCGGGATTACTATTTTTATGTTAAAAAGCCCGAAAAGGAGCAGGTAAACCAGAATGATCAGGCATTAACAGATCCAATGCCATGGAAAACGGCTGTTCTTACCAAATTAGAGCAACAAACTACTTTAAATGATACACTAAACCTGAACGCTGATTTTTTTGCAGATTTACCTGTTCAACCTGATCTTGGGGAAATTTCATCTGCAGGCGCTTTTGTACAATTTTATGCATGCGAGAAGCGAGACCAGCTTTATGGGGTAATCAATTCACTTTTACCTGGGATGGGAAAGGTAAGCGGAAGATTTCTGTCTTTGTTTGATTCAAAAATACAGGAAGATTTTATCACTCAAAACGAGTCACTAAACCCAGAAATAATTAAAGCTGAACTAAATGATGCCTCAACCTTTAACGCAAACATTCATCCTCCTTTGCTTAGTCACGAGCTTACGCTTCCTTCTGGAAATAATATCTATCCTGCAGAACAACAAATTAATGTTGGTGATTTAAGGGTTTGGCTTGATTCGGGTAGGAACAAACTTAAACTATGGCTAAATGATCATGAACTCTACAGCTATGATTTGAGTTTGGAATCTTTTTATAACCGTTCCAACTTATACCAGTTATTGGCGCACTTTAATCCTGACGCAAGGATTTCATTACAACCTTTTATCCAGTTGATAGATCAGTATGATTTAGGCAGGTTTGCAGATTCAGCGCCCGACGTTTACCTGCTTCCAAGAATCACATTTGAAGAAATAGTAATCATCAGGAGAAAAACATGGAGAATAAAAACTGCCGTAATCCCTGTTCAGCAACCAACTGAGACGGATTTTGAGTATTTTATTCGCTTACATAACTGGTTCGAATTGAAGAAAATACCAATAAAATTCTTTTTGTTTCTAAGGAAACGTGCTTATCAAAACAAAGCTATAGATGGCGAAATCAACAAAAAAGAAGGCTTGCATGATGACTATAAGCCACAATATTTAGCTTTAGATAAGCCGCTGTTTGTGTCTATGTTTAAACGACTTTTAGCAAGAGCAGGAAATAACATTACCATAGAAGAAGTGCTTCCGGAACCTGTGGAAGGTGGAGTTAAAGAATATTTAATGCAGTGGTATAATGGATAGCGTAATCAAACCAATCAATTATGGCTGGCTCAGTCTGCATATTTATTATACTGGAAATGCTGATGAGCTTTTGAAACAGGCCATTGCGCCCTTCATCAGTAAATGGAAATTTTGTTTTTTTGCTGATTCGCCCTGGTTCTTTATCCGCTATTGGGAAGGAGGGAGTCATATTCGGTTGAGACTTCATGCCAATTCGTTTTACCACGAACAGATTACCAGTTCGTTAAGTAATGATCTTTGTCAATTTCAAAGCACTTCTTTCCGGGTGGAAAAAGTTATGTTGGTTAAGTACGATCCGGAGATTAGCCGTTATGGGAATGTAAAAAGTACCGCCTGGGCAGAACAGCATTTTGCCGCTTCATCTACCTATGTTTTAAACTGGTTACTGATTAGAGAAAATAGCAGTCAGATTACTTTACAGGCGGTAAAGCTTCATCTGGTTCTGTTATTCTGTGCCGGGTTAAAGCCTGAAAAAATCATCAGATTATGCAATTTTTTTATAAACGGATGGTTACCTAAACTTTATCGTTCAGGTTTTTCCGGGGACCATGAAAAGGCATTTTGGCTCAATCAATTTGAACAGGCATTTTTATCCAAAAAAGAAATAGTTTGCCTGGCAGCTGCCTCTTTCTGGAAAGAACTTGCCGCAGAAAGTCTTCATGATGATTTGGCAAAGTATATGACGTGTAGCCAGAAAGTTATGGATCAGTATCAAACAGCAGAATTTGATGAATATAAATTCCAGGAAATCATTTCAAGCCTGATGCACATGACCAATAATCGCCTGGGCATTGCCAATCAGGAAGAAGCTTACCTGATGTATGTGATCAAAACCTGCATCGAACATATTTTTCAAGAGTATCATTCAAATTAAAATCTATGTTTACAGCTGCTCAGATTGAAGTTTTCACCAATCATCTTCATGAAATAAAGAACGATTTGCACTTGAATAAAAGGGAAACCGCAGATGAAGCCTGGTGGCCAACGCCTTATTACATCAATGCGGATGAATATGCCTTTCAGGAAAGCTATGATATTTTTAATGGCAATTGCGGAATAGCCTTATTCTTTCTTGAACTTTATCGTTTTGACCAAAGCAAAGCGCACATCAGTTTAATTGATAAAATGATGCGCAGAATGATGAAATCTGAAGCCGTTCTCAAACCTAAATTCTTTGCGTTCTACACCGGCCTTGGTGGAGTGATTTATACAAATTTAAAGATTTACGAAGCAACCGGAATTCAGAAATACCTGGATAATGCATTGCTTTTAACGTTATCCAACCAAACTCAGCTTAGCACGGAATTACTGAAAGCAGATTTATTAAGTGGCTATACAGGTAATTTGCTGGTATTCACTCTACTTTATCACCACAGCCAAAATGAAGAAATTTTACGATTGATCCATTTGCTCGTAGACCGGTTAATTCAGGAAGCACGGGTATCAGAGATGGGTGTGAAATGGGATTATCATCAATCGAAAAAGGCATACGATAGCATGACCGGGTTTTCTCATGGGGCATCAGGTATTGCATATTGTCTCATGGAATTGAGTATGTATTTCGGTGAACCAGGTTTGTTGTATCTGGCGGAAGAAGCGTTAGCTTATGAAATGCAATATTATCATGCCCCCGCAAATAACTGGCTTGATTTACGGATAGGCAATTATGAACTTTCAAAACCAGGCGCACATCTCTGGCAACTGGAAACTTTTATTTCGGATATGGCAGGGGCAAATGCCTGGGCACATGGAGCGGCGGGAGTGGGTTTATCAAGGAATCTTGCATTTGCGCTCACTCAAAAAGAGATTTATTCGAAGCAGTGTAATCGCATACTTGAAAAATGTTTATCAGATCTTCAGAACAAAACCCGACCAGATTTCACTTTGGTAAGCGGCTATACCGGAATGATTCCGTTTTTGATGTGCAATAAAGACAGAGAGGGAATGGCTGATCATATTTATGATGCGATTGAAGGAGCCATTAAACAATATCGAAAAACAAACAGCTATAGCGAATACCTATCATGTGGAGCAGATGATGATGGTCTTTTCTCCGGAAAAGCCGGCGTAGGTTATGTGCTTTTACAGCTGATAGCTGGAGATCAATCTGATTCAGTGGCAAAACCAGCTTTACCCAAACCTGCAAAAATAATTAATCTGGAAGGACGATTCTCAATGGTTGATATTAAACGGAAGATTTTTTCGTCATACTTCAAAAGAACTATTGGAAAACTTGATCTGTTAAGTGTTAGCATTGGTGCATTGTATGAAGTAAAGAATATTGATGAGTTTAGTGATGTCTTATCTGTCAAAATCAGCCAGATAGAAGGAGCGCATGAAGCAATTACGCAATCATTCCGGTTGGAATCAGAGCTACTGAAGCTATGGAAACTTCATAAAGGTTATTTTAGTTATCAGCAACAAAACATTTACCTTAAGAAAAATGCAGAAAGTGCCAGTCAAAAATCTGATTCCGATTTCATGGTGCTGAATTTAAAACTAAATGATCATGTAAAATATTTCGGAGAAGATGAAAACGGTAATAAGCTTCTTTTATATAGCCATGAAAGTGGTGTGGAAGAAATTAAAATCGGAATCTTTTCAGCTATCATCTTTGAATCTTTGGTTAACAGGAAAATGAAAACATCCCAATTAATTGATGAAATTACCCAAGAATATTTTAAACAAGCTACGGAAAAGGAACAAATCAGTCAAAAAATTGTATTACAAATCCGCCAGTTGTTAAAGAGTGGTTTTTTATGTGTAGAGGAATAAACAAGGCGCCAAATGGCGCCTTGAAATTGAATTAAGTAACTAGCAGATTACCGTGGTACATCTTACCGGTGGGGTATGATGGTCATCTGTTTGTTCTGTGTGCGTAGGTTCTGATACATTACCTAAACCACCTGATAAACGCATCGCAACTTCACTGTCAATACTGGTTACAAAACTTTCTAACTGAAGGTCTTCTAAGCTCAATGTGATTTTTTCTGATTGATTTTTCATAAAATAAGTGATTAAATATGATGCCTACTGGTGTTTACGGGGTTTCGGCTTATCCCCGGTTGCAACAGTACTAATATATGTAATTGCAACTATGTTGCAAAATAAATAATATGTTTATCGCTATATTGTTGCAATTAAATTTAGGCCGACCAAATTTATTACAAACTTAAGGCGTTTGCTTAATGGGAGACAGGAAGAGATAAAAAGGCAGCTGAGTTATTTTCGCTTTCCAGATGCGATGAATACAATTACACCCGCCACTAAAATAATACCACCTGCGTAAGGAGGCCAATTCACAGACTTTTCTTTATCGGCAGAAATTTGAATGGGGCCGGCATCAACCAGCTTTTCTTTTTTGGTATAGGTAAAGCCTGTCCAGATCAACATAGCAATGCCTACAACGATTAATATAATTCCTAATGTTCTGTTCATAATATTTTATTTCTATCAGAACAGTAATCGCTTCGATAAGTTTTTATTAGAATTTATAACCCAATGAAATCTTGCTTGCCAGATTTATATTTTCGGCTATTTCAAGTGAAAGTGTAATTTTTTTTACATTTAAGAAGTAGCTAAGGTTCCATGCTCCAGAACCTTTAATTATTTTATCAAGATCTGCGAGATCACCGTATCTAAAACTGTTAGCTAGTCCTGGTGTTCCACCGATGAAAAGCCTGAAAGCATGTTTAATATCGTGATTACTTCTTCCTCTAAAGATTACTTCTGTCGATAAACCTGTGGTCCAAAATCTTTTCCTATTTGAAACACCTGCATAATTGTAAACTTTACCACTATAAATTTCTTCCCTGAAATCGGCGTACGCTCCACCTTCGGCGCTTAAAGAGTTTTCCCAATTGATAAATCTGAAATCTGTATTTCCATTAGCAGACATGTTATGCAAGCCTATAGAAGTTCTCAGGCCAAAGCCATACATGGTTTTATTAAAAGCAGGAGGGTAATCTGATTTAGCATCATTAACATTATCTGGATAAGTATTTTCTGCACTCCCCATATAACCAAATATGCCATAAGCAATATTAAATCCTTTAAAAGTATGCGCACGATTGATATTCAGCATACCCAATTCAAATGAAATCTTACCATTTCCCGGAGAAGACGCCCCGGCAAAACTTGCTGATGCGTGTGTTAAAGATTTAACACTGTCGGCTTCCATCGGACGAGGCAGATAGCCCATATTATTTCCAGGTAAAGCAGGGCTAAGGTATGTTCTGCAAGAACTTGATAAAATGATTAAAAGCAGAGAAAAAAGGAGAGCATTAATTTTAGTTTTCATTTTTATTTATTCGTCAAAAAAATCAACCAACCCACCCAGGAAATATTCCTGAATGCCTGAGGTAAAATCTTCATAATCTTCATCAGGGATATTGGTTTGTTTAAACTCCAATGAAGTTCCTTTTTTATCTTCGTGAAGTTTGATGGTAACAATAGAAGGTTCGTTTTCTTCTCCAAAGTACCATTGCTGCACAATCTGTTTACCGTAAGTAAATTCGATGTTTTTGCCCGTAATATCGCCGTCCCAGAAAGAAAATTCTGTTTCTGGTACTTCTTCAAACTCCACTTCAGCACCTGTCCATAATTTTATGCTGGTTTCTTTGGTAAGGGCTAAATAAACTTCTTCAGGTGGTGCAGGTATGTAGGTGTATTTTTTAAAATCTTTCATTTTCTTCTATATCTATTGTTTCTTGATTTTTAATAATATTTTCTTCTTGTTCCAGATTATTAATTCTGAAATTTTCATTTAAATCCTGAATTACTGCCTTTCTCCATTCCGAATCGGGATAAGAAAATACAAAGGTTTGTTTAACACGTTCCGATTTTAAGAAATAGGTAATCCAAATAGCAGCAAAAATACCAATTCTTAATACATAATAAAATTCTGAAGTTCCCAAAATCTCGTTATTTACCAGCTTATTGATATAGATACTCGCTATAGTATCCAATAAAGTAATTAAGAATGAAAAAATAAGAAAGGCAATGTAATATTTTGGAAAAAAATCCCTTCGCTTATAAAACGATACTAATATAAAAATGCTAAAAACAAATAACATCACATTAAATACAACTGTAAATATTACCGACAAATTAAGTAAAAGCGAATGTGAATTTAGTTGAATGCTTTGCCATATCTTATCCGTATAAATGCCTTGCTTTAATGCCGCAACCAGTATAATCAGTGGATTTAGTGTAATGCCGATGCCTGGTATAGCTAACCAACCCCCTAATCTCCATGCATTTTTAATAGAATCCAGATTAACTTCTGTTTTTCTGGTGTAAAGGTAAATGGCAATAAATGTGGAGAGTAAAAGTGCCACAAATCCGATTCCAAGTAATTTGAGATTTAGTCCGTCATTTTCTACGGGGCCTGTTCCACCCCAATAAATGCCATAAGATAGTGTATTAAGTATTTCTTTACTATCCTTTATATAATCGTTTATGCTATTAGTTTGTAAAACAGGAGTGAAATTTTGATAATAATACGTTAGTGTTAAAGTATTAAATTTCGCGTTGGCACTGTATAAAAACCTGTAATTCTCATTGTCGATATTTATATTTTCATTCTCGAAATTCCAAATTTCAGGCAGGATAATCCTTACTTCCTGTTCAATGGTACATGGAAATTTTAAAGAGAGCGGAGCATTTCTAAATTTCTTGATCGATACAATCTGTTCATTAATCAGATCGCCATAAAAGTAAGCCAAGCGTTTTGATTGGTCAGTTTCGCTACGTGTCCATAAACTATCTATTTCATACGTTTCAGTTACAGATATTATATTTTCAGCTTCATTATCTTTGATCTCAATCGGATCTTTTATGGTTAATCCAGGATAAAGATTTGAATAATACTTTACATAAGATTTTTCAATATTATCTGCTCCCTCATTGTTTAAATTGTCTCTAAAATTATCAGCATAATTGTTCGAATAATCACTGGTAATGCGAAGCGTAGATTTACTTGTTCCAGAGGTATCGCTAACATTAAAAACTACTAATGATTTTAGCTTACCAAGTTTCTGTTGAGCAGTTTCAGTTAATTCTTTATTGCCATCCTTTATCACCAAAACTTTTGCGGTGTACGGAAAGTAATTATTAAAAATAGGTCCACGCTGATTGGCAACAGTTGGATCGATGTAAATTTTTCTATCCTCAAATTCTACAACTACTGTCTCGTGATTAAACACACTTGGGCTAGGTAATAATGATGCTGTTTCTTTCTTAAGATAAGTATTAAGAAATACCGAATATGCGTTAATATTATTGGCTTTTAATAAATTACATAACAAAGTCGATTTATCCTTGCAATCTCCGTATCGTTGCTTTAATATCTTTTCCGGACTATTTGGGCGGTGCGAATACTCACCGATCTCAATGCCCATGTACCTTATTTCATCCTGCACAAATCTTGTTGCCAATTCAAGATACTTTTCTTTATTTCCCTTAGCTTTAAGTTTTAATTCTGCTACTTTTTCGTTTATAATGGGAGAATTTTTAGCGTTAAATTGTTGTAAACTCAGTCCCCAGTCTACAATTTCTTGCCAATTGTTATATTCTGATATTTGAACCCTTGCAAATGGATCAAAATCGGAAGGCTCAAAATCATTTGAAGGGTAGGTTTTTGACATTGAATTTTGCCACTCAAAAACATTTAAGCCTTTTACAACAGATCTTTTTAAAGGAGGTACATTATTAAAATTCTTAGTTCGGATATTTCTGCCTGGTTTGAAAATGATGTTGTTATAAACGTTAACAATCTGACTGCTACCTTCGAAATAAATGGTGTTCGAGTACTTAGGAAACACGGGATTACTTCCCTGAATCGTGTACGCATATTCAATCCGATCACCCTTTCTAATGTCATCCAATATTAAGTAAGCCGTATATAAGCCACTGTATATAAACCGTGATAATTCTTTTTCATTTTGCAGGATTTTGAAATTCTGTAAACTGAGTTTATCCATTGGCTTATTGTCGCGCCAGATTGTCAATTTATGAAATACGAGCTTTTCGTAACTTGGATCATAAGAAACAGATATCTCGGAGCCATTTTGAACACCGGTACCATTACTGATTTCTCTTATAATGTGCGAATACTGTTCTTTTGTTTCTAAATTGTTCTGTTTTTCAAAAAGAAAAAGATAATATCCATCCTGAATATTTTTGTAAGCTGGTTTACTGTTTACCACCTTTACTGTTTGTAGCCAATCAGGCAATTTCGCATTTATAGCAACTTTTCCTTTTTGCGCAAAAGCCAAATTGGCCATTGCTAAAATAATACAAACTGAGAGCGCAATTTTTTTTATCATATCTATTTAAATGCATTTAATCCGGTCACATCCATTCCCGTAATCAATAAATGTATATCATGTGTTCCTTCGTAGGTAACCACCGATTCTAAGTTCATCATATGGCGCATAATCGAGTATTCGCCAGTAATACCCATTCCACCAAGCATTTGGCGGGCATTACGCGCAATATCAAGTGCAATTTCTACACTGTTTCTTTTGGCCATTGATATTTGTTCAGCCGACGCCCTGTTTTCACTTTTCAATACGCCCAGACGCCAAACCAATAACTGACCTTTAGTAATTTCAGTCACCATTTCGGCCAGTTTCTTTTGTTGAAGCTGAAAACCGCCAATTGGTTTTCCGAACTGAACACGCTCTTTTGAGTAACGCAAAGCGGTATCGTAACAGTCCATTGCTGCACCTAAAGCGCCCCATGCAATCCCATAACGCGCCTGATTTAAGCAACCCAACGGTCCTTTTAATCCGCTGATTTCAGGAAAAATATTTTCTTTTGGAACTTTAACATTGTCAAATACAAGCTCACCGGTTGCCGATGCACGTAAGCTCCATTTGTTGTGCGTTTCGGGTGTAGAAAATCCCTCCATTCCCCGCTCTACAATCAAGCCCCTGATTTTTCCAGCTTCATCTTTTGCCCAAACCACAGCAATATCCGCAAATGGTGCATTGCTGATCCACATCTTTGCTCCATTTAGAATATAATGGCTACCGGCATCTTTAATGTTGGTTACCATGCCCCCCGGATTGGAGCCATGATCAGGTTCTGTTAAACCGAAACAGCCCATCATTTCGCCGCTGGCTAATTTAGGGAGATATTTTTTACGCTGTTCCTCAGTTCCATAAGCATAAATCGGATACATCACCAATGAACCCTGAACGGAGGCTGTTGAACGGATACCTGAATCGCCACGTTCTATTTCCTGCATCAAAATTCCATAAGCCGTATAATCTAACCCGGCACCGCCATACTCAACCGGAATGGTAGGGCCAAAAGCGCCAATATCGGCCAGGCCTTTTATTAAATGTTTTGGAAATTCTGCTTTTTGTGCGTAATCTTCAATAATCGGGCTCACTTCTTTTTTTACCCAATCTCTGGCCGTAGCACGAATTAATTTGTGCTCATCGGTTAATAATTCATCTAATAAATAATAGTCTGGCGCCTCGTACAGGTCTTTTTTTACTGATTTGCTCATGTAATTTTGTATTATCTGGTTAAGAAACCGCGTTCATTTCAAAGGTAACAATTTACGGCAAGGGGCATTATATTCATGAATAAAAATTTAATTTTGCAGCTTACAGAACATACATGAACCATTTCAAACAAACAGTAGCTTTAAAAGGTGTAAAATGTTTCGCCCTGCATGGTTATTATCCGGAAGAGCAACTGATTGGAAATCATTTTATTGTAGATCTTGAAACAGAATTTACACCACGAGGTTTTGATGATCAACTGGCCCAAACTGTTAATTACGAGGATTTGAACTCAATCATTCTCGAAGAAATGAAACATACACAAAAGCTTTTAGAAACCGTTTTGAAGAATATCATTTCGAAAGTGATTGAATTGTATCCCTTTGTTGAAACTGTACAGGTGAGTATAAAGAAATTAAACCCACCAATGCCTGGCCAGATCGGGCATTCCTTTGTTAAACTTACTTATACATCAGCCAAATAAAATGAATTTTACGAAGATCAATACTGAAATTTTAGCAGAAATTAAAGCTGCCATTGGAGCAGATAAAGTTTTTACTGATGCGGAGAGTTTAGAAAATTACAGTCATGACGAAACGGAGGATTTGCGTTACCAACCAGAGTTGGTGGTAAAGCCAACTTCGCCTGAGGAAGTTTCTGCTGTATTGAAAATCTGTAATGCCCACCATGTTCCGGTTACTCCCCGTGGAGGCGGTACGGGTTTAAGTGGAGCTGCTCTGCCGATTTATGGTGGTGTTTCCCTATCAATGGAAAAATTTAAATCCATTATCGACATTGATACCGAAAACTTACAGGCAACTGTTGAGCCAGGAGTGATTACTGAAGAGTTTATTAATGCCGTAGCCGGGAAAGGTCTTTTGTATCCGGTTGATCCAAGCAGTAAAGGATCTTGTTTTATTGGTGGCAATGTGGCGCATGGTTCAGGTGGACCAAGGGTAGTAAAATACGGCACTATACGCGAGTATATTTTAAATCTTGAAGTGGTTTTGCCTAACGGTGATATCATCTGGACAGGCGCGAATACTTTGAAGTATGCATCAGGCTATAATTTAACACAGTTAATGATCGGTTCGGAAGGTACTTTGGGAGTGGTAACAAAAATTGTGACCAAGTTATTGCCAAAGCCTACCCAATCGGTTTTAATGATGGGCGCTTTCAGCACAAATGAAGATGCCTGTGCAGCGGTTTCTGCAATTTTTAGAGCTGGCGTTACGCCATCTGCTTTGGAATTTATGGAACGGAAAGGCGTGGAGTGGGTAATCAAATTCGACGACATCAAATTTGATTTGAAAGATGACGTGGCCGCTCTATTAATGATTGAGTTTGATGGGGATGATTTAGATGATATTTTCAAAAACTGCGAGAAAACAAATGTGGTTTTAGAAGAACATCACTGTACGGAAGTTCTGTTTGCGGATACTGCTTCTCAAAAAGAAGAATTGTGGCGGATGAGAAGAACCATGGCCGAATCGGTTAAATCCAATTCAGTTTATAAAGAGGAAGATACAGTTGTGCCACGGGCGGCTTTACCTCAACTTATTAATGGAATAAAAGAAATTGGCACAAAATACGGTTTCGAAAGTGTTTGTTATGGTCACGCCGGTGATGGAAACCTGCATGTAAACATCATTAAAGCAGGTATGAGTGATGAAGACTGGAAAAACAAACTCAAATCTGGTATTGCCGAAATATTCGAATTAACCACGGCGTTAGGCGGAACACTATCTGGAGAACATGGAATTGGCCTGGTACAAAAGGAATTTATGCCAATTAAGTATTCAGAAATCCACCTTAATTTAATGCGCGGAATTAAAAATGTTTTCGATCCGAATGGAATATTAAATCCTGGGAAGATTATGCCTACCCCCCCAGCCCCCTAAAGGGGTAGTTGCCTTTCTATCGCGCATGCCATGTTTCGAAAAGGCGGCGCAAGAATTTAATTATAAGTTTTTAGGGGTAGATTTTGCTTTTCCACCTCGCTTGTAGTTCTCCCTTTAGGGGGCTAGGGGGTCAGCTGCTCAAAACCCAGCATCTTTTGTTTTTCATCTTCCGGGATTGCAGTTGGTTTGCCTGTCGCATAATCAACCGCAATGCAAACGGTTTTGCCTTTACTGCAGATTACCTCTTCAGTCCCTTTTAGTTTCACAATCTGGTAATCCAGATCAAAACTGGTATTGCCAATCCTCGATGTTTTTACATGTATGGCTATTTTATCATTCATTACAATCGGTAAAATATAATCTAATTCTGCATGGGCTATTACGATTCCGGTTTTCTTCCAGTCCCATTTTACAATTTCTTCCCAATACTTTGTTCTGGCAATTTCGAGATAAGTAAAGTAAATCGAATTGTTCACATGCCCCATCATATCGAAATCAATAAAGCGCAAATGGATATTGGTTTTATAGTTGAATTTGTCTGAAAAAGCCTTGATGTCTGTCAATTTGTCTTTCGATTTGGATTTATTTTGCCAAAATGTCTTAAAAATCATAAATATTTGGTTTGGTATATAAGTTGAATATGGTGTATTATCAATTTAAAAATTAAAAAATAAAAAATAAGCGATATGACACTAGTAAATTTTAACAACAGAACCCGTAACACAGCTCCTTACTTTAACAATGTTTTTGATTCATTGTTTAGCGATGCAGTAAGTAAGAACAAATTGGTTGATAAATCACCAAATGTAAACATTCATGAAAATGAAACTGCTTATGTAATTGAGCTGGCTGCTCCAGGTTTGAAGAAAGAAGATTTTCAGATCAATTTAAAAAAAGATACGCTTTCTGTTTGGGCAGAAGTTAAAAAAGACGAAAGCCAGGTAAGTAAAGACTTTACGCGTAAAGAATTTGATTACAGCTCATTTGCTAGATCATTTAATTTACCAGACAGTGCTGATGGTGATAACATTACCGCCGAATACAAAGACGGAATCTTATCAATTAACATTAGCAAAAAAGACGATGCTAAATTGCAACACAAAGAAATTGTAGTATCGTAATAAAGATTTTCTCGAAAGAGGATTTTTCATAATAGTTTAGTTTTTTAAGCTTATGAAGCTGGCATCGGCAGGTTTTGATTAGATGTGATGGACGGCTGGTGCAAGTTTCATAATAGGTTTAAGTTTAGGTTTATAAGGTTAATGCCGGATGGTATTAACCTTATTTTTTTTAAGACGGGTCGTCATTTTGATCGAAGTGGAGAGATCTGTCTAATTGAATGAAGGTATTAGATTTCTCCATTCCGCTACACTTCAGTCGAAATGACGCTACCTGGAGGACGTGGAGTCGTTTAAGTATTTAGATTGATTTTAAGTTACATTCTTAAAATCACGTTAATCTCATTTTTCGTACTTTTGCGACATGGAGAGAGAAATTCTGGATACAAAGCGTAAAGCACTAAAAATAAATCTTGACCCACGAATTTACGGCACTTTTGCCGAGATAGGAGCGGGACAAGAAGTTTCACGAAACTTTTTTAATGCTGGCGCAGCATCTGGAACAGTTGCCAAAACCATGTCGGCTTACGATATGACTTTTAGTGACGCTATTTACGGAGCAGAAACCAATGGCCGTTATGTAAGTCAGAACCGGCTTTTACAGATGCTTGATCATGAATTTGGCTTACTCAACGAGCGTTTATCAGGCGAGAAATACGAAAGCCGTACTTTTTTTGCCTTCGCTGATACCGTAACAACGCTAAATTACAAACGCACCAATGAACCACATGGTTGGGTTGGAATCCGTTTCCAAAATGAGCCGGGTGGTTTACCAAATGAAATATTCTTTCACGTCCGTTTGTTGGATACTGACGTAAATATGCAACAGCGTGTGCTCGGTATTATTGGTGTGAACTTACTTTACGCAGCTTTTTACTATTATCAGGATCCTAAAATGATGGTAGAATCGCTTGCTGATAACTTAACTATCGGATCGGTAGAAATCGATTTAATTTCAGTTAAAGGACCTGCTTTTCCAGGCGTAGATAATATCCTGCTTAATCTGTATATGATTATGAAAGATTTCTCTGCAGCTGCAATTTTTGATGCCGATGCACATCCCCGTCAGGCTAAAGATCTTTTGTACAAGAAAGATATTATGATCTTACGTACCAAATATGGACAGAAATCGCTCCCTAACTTTAATTTATTCAATAAAGCTACAGATCAGTTTAAACGTACCAATAAAGTAGAAGAGGGGAACTTAGCGGTAATGATAGAGGTTTTGTTAACCAACGTTTTAACGGATGGACAGGAAACCCCTGATGATATCGACCTGGAAACAGTGGCTAAAAGAGCACAGGAAATGTGCGATACGGGTAACATCGTAATCGTATCTAACTTTACCCGCCACAACCGTTTGGCGAAATATTTGGCAAGGTGTAAACCTAAAAGTGTGGGATTGGCAACAAACATCAATAATTTAAAATTTGTATTCAATTCTAAAAACTTCACCGGCGAAAACTACTCTGGCCAGTTATTGAGTTACGTAAACGATATGTTTAATACTAATGTGCGGTTATTTGCTTACCCTTTCCTGGATAAAAAGACCAATCAGGTAATTACCACAGCCAATATGCCAGTTACCCCAGAGGCAAAACCGTTATTCGATTTCTTATTGGTAAATGGTTACATTACGGATATTGAAGATTATGCAGAGAATGAAGTGAAAACGGTTTAGGGTTTATTTGTCACCGTAATGGCCCAATGCTGAGATTATAGTAACTGTTATAACCTCATCTTCTATTTTATATATTATACGGTCTTTTTGATTGATTCGCCGAGACCAAAGTCCTGATAGTTCAAACTTTAACTTTTCAGGATTTCCTGAGCCAGTTTCAGGATGTATGTATAGTTCTGAAATTATTTTTTCTACTTTTTTTATTGAAGACCTATCTCCTGATTTTTGAATAGTTAATAAATCTTTTTGAGCCCTTTCAGAAATGATTACTTTATATTCTCCCATATTGATTTGTTAGGGTCAAGTGTAATATAATTTCCTTTCTTTACCTCAGCTAAGCTTTGTTTTACTTTTACTACAAATTCAGGATTATAAGGGCTTTCCTCTTCTTTCTGAAAAGAAACATCTAAAGCTGTTAAAATAGCTTCGATTGCTGCCTCTTGCTTTTTATTTTTAGGATGTGCGATTATAGTCATAACAAATACTTTATAATCAAAAATACGAAATTATTTCAATAGCAATGAGTAGCCGCAATAAATGTGATACAGATTAATCAATGTAGTGATAGAATTAAACCGTTCGTAGTACCGACCCAGTTTCATTCACTATAAAAATATGTCGTGCACCACATTTCAGTGCAAAATTATTACGTTGGTGACCAACGGGAAAATCAAATGCGATAGGGTAGGTATATTCTTTTACCTTTTCGAGCACAATATCATAAATAGTTTTGCCAAATTCCTCACCAGCATCATCAGGTTTAACCTTAAAACCACCAACAATTAATCCTTTTAGCTTTTTAAGCTTGCCGCTTCGTTTTAAATTCCACAGCATTCTATCAATACTGTAGAGGTATTCGCCAGTATCCTCTATAAACAAGATTTTATCTTTGGTGTCTAAGTCCGATTGACTGCCTGCTAATGTTTCAATAATACTCAGGTTTCCGCCTACTAAAATGCCATCAACTTTTCCTTGCCGGTTATTCATGTTAGAAGGAGCAGTGTAACCCATTTGCTCACCAATCAATACATTTTTTATGGATAAAATCGTTTCAATCTGTATGGGCTCGGCTTTACTCCAATCATCAGGAAAACTATTGCACATTTTGGAGTGGATAGAGGCAATGCCATAATTCTTGGCCAAATGGCAATGTAAAACAGTGATATCACTAAAGCCAATAATCCATTTTGGCTTTCTTTTGAATATAGAGAAATCGAGTTTATCAATTATCCGTACAAAACCATAACCACCACGGGCACACATAATGGCATTTATATTTGGATCATCGAGCATTTGCTGGAAATCTGCTAACCTTTCATCATCGGTACCGCCATAAGTAAAATCGCGTTTGCCAATGGTATCGCCTACTTTTATGGTAAAACCCCAACTTTGCATCTGTAAAACCGAGGGCTGGATTTGCTCTTGTGTAATGTATCCCGCCGGACTTGTTATTCCAATGGTATCACCAGGTTTTAAGTATGGCGGGATTTTAAAAGATGAACTTTCATTTTCTACGGTATTTGCCAAGGTTTTAAAAGCAGGAAATACAGTTGCAGCTGCTATAAATGAAGAAAGGAAATGTTTTCTGTTCATCTAAAATAGGGTAGTGGAATTGATATGGCTAAATATAGGATTTAAAATTATGGCATAAAAGAAAAGGGATTTATATCCATAAATCCCTTTTTTAAACCAAACAAATTAATCTGTAAAAGATTAGTATAATGTGAATTATATAAATAACCAAGAATGAAATAAAATGTTTTGAGATTTTAAAAAAAGATTAAAGCATCTAATACCCATTGTTCATGAAAGAGCTTTCTGTGATATCATTACTTTTCTGAATCACTGTATCTGCTTAAATAGCCCTGATGGAAACGGAAATACTTTTTGGCTACACAATATTGTATTTGTGAATACATTTCCAAAAAGATTGCAGTGAACAGCAGGACCAAGCCTTTACTATAAGCACTGAAACTGCGCTTCTAAATAATCAAAAAGTTAGGATATTTGATTGAGATTCATCGCTGTGCTATCATTGACAGATTTAAAAAAATGCCTTCATTTCGACTGAAGCGTAGCGAAATGGATAAATCTTTAACATAGTTCAAAGATTTCTCCACTGCGGTCGAAATGACGCCCATTGTATATCTGTCATCAACCCTTCGATGTATTTGGAAAATTCTAACCTCTACCATTAACAGACTCAAAAAAAGGTCGTTATTGCGAGGTACGAAGCAATCTTAATGCACAAGCTAGTAGCGATCGTTGTAAGATTGCTTCGTCGGCTGAAAAAGCCTTCTCGCAATGACGATTCCCCGCCAGAAAATAGCAATAGAATTCTCTGTCAATCATATTAATTTTTATAAATAAATTATCCCTCAGGATACAGCATTTACTCAGAAAGGTAAAGGCTACCCATCGCGGATAGCCTTTGCTAACAACAAAACAAATATAAGATAACCAAATCTTGCCTGATTGAGCAGAATCAGGATAAAGTGTTATGAGATACACTTTGTGGCCTAGTAATGGATTCGAACCATTATAAAGAGTTTATGAAACTCCAACCTTCCCATCGGTCAACTGGCCTTATTTTTATAACAGCTTTAGTGCTAAATAATCTCTCAGCTCTAAAATTTGTTCTTTATTTGCACTATCTTCATCCGTTACAATTGCCGGTTCTTCAGTTTCTGTTTGCAACGGATATATGAGTTTCGGATATTCAGCTATGGCTGGGTACTGAAAATAAATCGACATGATTTTATTGTTTAATTGTTCAACATATTTTTTGTTAATGATTAATGATGAGCAAATATAAAAATAAGTATATAAAATCTATAGATTTAGTAGTTATTCGGTAAAAAAATATTTTAACTAACTCATTTACAGGAAAAATAATTTTTATTTTAATTCAATTTTATTGAAATATCGGGTTGAATTTGATAGCCTTATCAGAAATAGTTCAATTTTTCCCTTGATCTATTTTCAAGCCTTTAAATTCAATTTCAGAAAAGCTAATTATTTTAAGGATATTTGCAGTTCAAACATTAAAATAGTAATTGTGTCTTTAGATAAATTAAAACTTAGCAAACCACTTGTAGCGGCCATGACTGATGCAGGATTTTTAACTCCAAAAGAAATCCAGGCCAGAACTATGTCGCGCATTTTAGGTGGACAAGATGTTATAGCGGTGGGGCCAGAGGGTTCGGGAAAAACAACAACTTATGTTTTGGCTACTTTAATGAAGTTGAAATATGCCTTTGAGGAAGCGCCGAGGGCTTTAATTTTAGTGCCGGATGCGGAACATGTTGATCATGTTTTAGAACAATTTAAATTATTAAACCGGAACAGTACGTTTAGAATCCTGGGGATTGATAGCCGTGGTGCTGTTGATACCCAAATGAATGAAATCACAGATGGCTGTGATATTATTGTTGCTGTACCAGACCGTGCACGTGCCTTGTACCTTAAATTGGCATTAAATACAAACAAAATCCAGTTGTTTATAGTGGATAATGCGGAACTTATTGTTAAAAAAGGCCTGCAATTACCAGTTGTAGAATTAGCAAACAGTGCCTATAAATCCCAGCATGTGGTATTTACTGAGGTAATGCACGAAAAATTGATCCATATGATTTCGCCTTTCATGAAAGATTCAACCACAACCATCGAGGTTGATGAATTAGGCGAAAAGCAAGCGGAAGTTTATCAGCAGATGCTTTATCTGGTACCGAATTTCAGAACAAAGCTAAACCTGTTAACCTTATTATTGGGAGATACTGAAATTTTTGATAAAGTTGTGGTTTTTGTAAATACACGTTTAACTGCACAAACAGTTTATAAAAACTTTAATCAGCATAAAGAAGGTGAGATCAGTATCTATCGCTCGCTGTTTTTTGATGATAAAGGTTATGATGATATTGAAGACTTTAAAGATAACCCAGAGGCGCGGGTTTTAATTGTGGCCAATGAGAATTTAGGCGAACTCAATATTGAAGGGATTCCTTTTATCCTGCACTTTGAATTGCCAGAGCAGAAAGAAACTTTAATTCAGCGCATTGTTAAACATGGCGATGAAGATGTGGTGGCCATTACTTTTTCTACCGATATTGAATTGATTGAGGTGAAAAAAATTGAGCAGGCTATTGGCCAGAAATTGGAGGTAATGGAATTACCTGAAGATTTGAAAGTGGTTGATGCTGCTGATAAACCGAAGAAAAAGAAAGGTGCCGAAGAAGATGAATCTTCTGAGCGCGGTGCTGCATTTCACGAAAAGAAAGCCAGCAATCTAAAAAACTACAATTATAGCGCAGGCACTAAAGCCAAAATGACATATAAGAATAAAAAGGGATTGTCTTAACAACGGGGAGTCACTCTGATCCGATAGTTATCGGATTTATTTCAGGGTTTATTCCGCCAATAACAATCCTGAAAAAGTTTAGGATGACGATTTCTACTATATAAAAAAGCTCCTCAGAAATTAATCTGAGGAGCTTTTTCGTTAACCGTTATTTACGATTAGTATAAAGTAAACTCTACACGACGGTTTTGTTGACGGCCAGCTGCAGTTTTGTTTGTTGCAATTGGCTGGTCAGGTCCGTAACCTGTAGCTTCAATTCGTGATGCATTTGCACCTTGAGATACTAAGTAAGCTTTTACTGATTCAGCTCTGTCTTTAGATAAACGTAAGTTTAACTCTCTGCCACCGGTATTATCAGTGTGGCCAGCTAATTTTAAGCTAAAGTTTTTATCTACCAATAAACCAGCAACACGGTTTAAAGTAGCGTATGATTTAGAACGGATAGTTGATTTACCTAAATCGAATTCTAAGTTAGAAATCGCATCTTTAACCACTTTACGATCTTCTTCAGTAATTACTCTGGTTTCTTTAATTACTTCACGTTTAACTTTGATTGGGCAACCAGAACCATCAACAACTGTACCTGAAGCAGTGCCAGGACATTTGTCGAATTTGTTAGCTACACCATCATTATCGTCATCGCCAAGGTCTTTAGCATATTGCTCTCTATCGCGTTGTGCATTTTGCTCAGCAGTAGATAATGCTCTTCTTAATTCAGCACTTTCTTCAGCACTTTGCTGACGTAGGTTAGCCAATGAGCTGTAGTTTTGTAACTGAGGTTTTTCTTTACTTCCTAAAGCAAATTCTAAACCTGCGTGTGCATAAGCAAATCTGTCGTTAGCACCACTGTTAACTCCATCAAACTTAGCAGATTTAACAAAATTTACATCATAACCTAAATCTACGTTAATGCCTTTAGCAACACCTAATTTAAAACCGGCACCTACTGGTACAAACCAGCCTTCTCTGTAATAACCTGCATCTTGTGTGTTAGCTGGCATAGTAGTAGCACCAGATGACATGTAACCAGCACCGGCTTTTAAGTAAGGGATAATTACCGCATTTTCATTATTGATGTTAATGTTGGCAACATTCCAAACTGCTGATAAAGCTCCAGACCATTGGATGTTCGTTTTGTAACCAGTGTTTGCAGCGTAAGTTGTATTTCCTGCAGCATCAACACCATTTGCGATTCTTAATTCTTCAACTTTACCTGCGAGGAAATCTGCCTGGATGCCTAATTGAGGTAAAATTTGTTTTTTAATGTAACCACCATAACCGATGTGTTCTACTGGAGTTTGAAATTGGTGATTAGAGTTGCCAAAAATAGTTCTTGGGGTTAGCAAACCTCCATGTACACCGATCGACCAGGTACGGAACTCTTTAGGAGAGAAACGTCCTGTTGTACTCGTAGTTGTTGGTGTATCCTGGGCAAACAATTGTGATGATAAACCTAATAATGCAACCAACATTGTTGATTTTGTAATGCTCGTATTCATGTTCTTCTATTTTTTTAAATATTAGTGTCTTAACAGTTTTTTAACAGTACTGTTTTGCAACGATTAAGAAAAAATCTTGCCAAACACCATATATCTTACACAAATCGCATGTTATCAGGAGATTATGGGTATAAATTAATTTCACAAAAATGTTACTATACAACTAAAATTATGGTAGTTTTTGTATAGTATTCTGAACAAAAACTAAAAAAGGTCGTTTAAGAAGCCATTAAAATTCTACTTGTTATTGTGTTTTTCTTATTGCTCAATAACATCTCTTTGTTTTTCGTTGTGAAAAATTTGGATAAATTACAGCCTCAGTTTAGCAAAGAAATCCCAAAATACTATCCCGGCAGAAATTACGATGTTAAAAGAATGTTTGGTCCCAAATTGCGGAATTTCGATGCACTCATCAATTTTAGCCATTACCTCATCACTAACACCATCAACTTCATTCCCGAAAATAAGCGCATATTTTTTATTGTGATCAGGTGTGAAAGTATTTAACATCGTGCTATTCTCTGCCTGTTCGATGGCAATAATTTCGTATCCTAAATCCCTAAGGGCATCAACAGCCTGTAAAGTGTCTGTATAGTGAATCCAATCTACAGATTGAGTAGCACCCAGAGCCGTTTTTTCAATTTCACGGTGTGGTGGTTGTGCCGTAATGCCACAAAGAATCACTTTTTCTAAAGCAAATCCATCAGCAGTACGGAATATTGAACCTACATTGTGCATGCTGCGCACATTATCCAAAACCACTACAACAGGCAATTTTTCCTGTGCCTTAAACGCTTCAATATCCGGACGGTTTAACTCGTCTAATTTTAATTTTCTCATTATTTTTTAAAGTGATTACACCGATGCGGTATAATTACGAATCTGTGTTTATCTGTGGTTAATATATTACAACTTAATTGGACCATTACCAATTTCGCTAATATAAATTGCTGCAGGGTAGCCAATTTTATCTACGTAATAATCTGTTAAGTGTTTTGCAAAGTCTTCTTCGTATCCCTTCTCCAGTAATGCAATTGCACAACCACCAAAGCCAGCGCCTGTCATTCGTGCACCGATTACATGGTCATAGCCGGTACAGAAATCTACTACAGTATCCAGTTCTTTACCGCTTACTTCATATAGTGTTCTTAACGATTCATGTGAGGCATACATCAGGCGGCCGAATTCTTCCAGGTTTCCGCCGTTTAATGCTTTAGCAGCCAAATGAACCCGATCATTTTCCTTAACTACATGTGTTGCACGGTTTAAAATAGTTTCATCTGTTATTAAATGGCTATGTAAAGCAAACTTTTCAGCGTTAAGCTCACAAAGATAGTGAAGTGTAATTTCTTCGTTTAATAGCTTTAAGGCTGTTTGACATTCAGCAACACGTTCATTATATTTAGAATCTGCCAGTTCGCGCGGTTTATTGGTATTGATGATGGCCAGCACATAGTTGCCTAGATCGACATCAACCATTTTATATTTTAAAGTCTCACAGTCTAAAACAATCGCTTTATTTTTTTCGCCGAAAGTAACTGCAAACTGATCCATTATACCCGAGTTTAGACCGATAAATTCATTCTCAACGCGTTTGGCTATTTTAACCAGTTCAAGCTTGTCGTATCCCAGATTGAAATAATTATTTAAGGCATAAGCTGTAGCGATTTCAATTGAAGCAGAAGAAGATAAACCAGAACCAATCGGAATATTTCCATAAAAGAGAAAATCCAGTCCATTAATTTCCTTACCATCCTCTATAAATTCATTGATTACACCAATAGGATAATTTGCCCAATAGCTACCATCTTTTCCATTTAAAACATTGCTTTCAACAGTCTTTTCCATCTCGAAATTCAGGCTCTTAAACCTAAATTTGTTTTCATTATTAGGCGCAATGGCCAACCAGGTTCCAAGGGTAATGGCACAGGGCATTACAAGACCGCCGTTGTAATCAATATGCTCGCCAATGAGGTTAACGCGACCGGGTGTAAAATAGATGGCATCGGCTTTTTTATGGTATTTCGCTGCAAATTTTTCCTCAAGGTTAATGTTCATTTGGCTAAAATATATTTATTAAAAGCATTAATAATGGTATGTTTGTTTAGGAAACAAAAGCCCTAAGTTACAATTTATGAGCGTTCAGCAAATACCTACCGGAAAAATTATTGATGGCGAAGAAGTTATCGCAATCGAACTAATCAATAGTAAAGGCACTTATGTTAAAATATTCAATTATGGTGCGATCATTAATAAATTCATCGTTAAAAACGCGAAAGGTGAAATGCAGGATATTGTATTGGGCTTTGATACTTTCGACGAATACCTCAATCCGGATTACCTAACCCAATATCCATATCTGGGCGCTGTTGTTGGGCGTTATGCCAACCGAATCAAAAATGGCCGTTTTACCATTGATGGAGAAGACTATCAACTCGCACAAAATGCAGGTACCGATACACTACATGGGGGAATTGAAGGTTTTGATAAAAAAGTTTGGGATGTTGTTGAAGTAGGAGAAGGGCAGCAATCGTTTGTTACCTTACAATATGAAAGTGTGGATGGTGAAGAGAATTTCCCAGGCAACCTGATCATCGACCTTACTTTCGAACTTACCGAAAATGATGAGTTGATTTTAAGTTATGAAGCAGATACTGATCAGGCTACTGCAATTAATTTAACACACCATGGTTATTTTAACCTGGCACCAAATGGTGGAAATATTAAAAACCACAAACAGCAGATCTTTGCGTCAAATTACCTTGAGCAGGACAGTAATTATTCTGTAACGGGCAAATTGATCCCTGTTGAAGGTACGCATATGGATTTTACAAAATCTAAAGCGATTGGGCAGGATTGGGATGAGGAAGAAGGGTACGACCAAACTTACGTTCTGGATAAAATCTATGGCGATTTATCACTGGCAACCAAAACAATTGAAGAAGAAAGTGGTTTAGTTTTAAGTGTATATACAACTGAACCGGTAGCACATCTTTATACTTCAAAATATTTGGACGTGAAAAATGGTAAGGGCGGAAGGGATTACAGCAGTTTCGATGCTTTTTGTGTGGAAACACAGCATCATCCCAATGCAATAAACATCCCTGAATTTCCAAGTACTATATTAAGACCTGAAGATTCGTATACGCAAACCACCATTTACAAAGTTTCATTAAACAAATAATTATGTTCACCATCGAAAACATTCGGGCAGCAGAATCAAAAATTAAAACTGGTGCAGATTTCCCGCAATTTATAAAAGAAATTAAGGAATTGGGTGTTAAACGGAACGATGTTTATGTGAGCAATGGTTTATCGATCTATTTTGATGACGAAGATAATGCACAACAGGTGAGTCCTGATGAATATCCAACTTTGATTATCAATGAAGAATCTTCTACCGGAAAGTTAGAGCATGCTTTAGAAGTACATCAAAAGGGTGAAACAGATTATATTACCTTTTGTAAACAGGCGGCAGATGCGGGCGTGGAGAAATGGGTAGCCGATCTGGAAGAAATGACCTGTACTTACCTCGATGCAAAAGGAACTGAACTGGTAAAAGAGAAGATAAAAACAGTATAATAAGAGGCCCGAAATTTCGGGTCCTTTTATTTCTCCAAAATCATCTCGACCGAAATATAACACAGTGGAGAGATTTTTTTAAATATTTATTTAAGTAGAGTTAGGTGTTACTATCTGATTTTCAGCTGTCTGGGTAAGTTGTTAATTTTGGTGCTTTATAAGGATATTAATGGTTTATTTTAAGCACCTGAGACATCTTAGTACACTTGAGGTTATAGTGTGGTGATTGATCAACCTTAATTAAATCCTTTCCAACACTGTTTTAATAGCCCGTTCTACAATTTTATCAGGTTCATTACTGAATTCGAATTTCACGCGACTGGCCAAAATAGCATTTACCGAAAGTGCTTTATGCCCCAAAACTTTTGCTAAAGCATAAATCCCTGCTGTTTCCATTTCTAAATTGGTAATGCGGTACTGGTTACTTTGGAAACTATTGATAAGTCCGATGAAATTGGGAACGGCATTTTTTGCCCTTACTATCCTGCCTTGTGGGGCGTAAAAGCCTGGAGCAGTAATGGTAATGCCATGAAACATATCTTTACCAATGGTATTCAACAGGCCTTCATCGGCAGCTGTTAAGTAGGGGTTGATATTTTTTAAATGACCAAAATGTATCTTGATGTCATCCATTAAAAGTTGCTCATCGCCAGATAATTGCTGCAGGTAATAATTCATTAAAGCATCCATACCCAAACCATGGGAGGAGGCTAAAATGGTTCCCATGGGGATGTCTGGCTGAACGGCTCCTGATGTGCCTACACGGATAATATTCAGTGAGGTCAATTCTTTTTTTACCTCGCGGGTTTCGAAATCGACGTTTACCAGCGCATCCAGTTCATTAAAAACGATATCAATGTTATCTGTACCAATACCCGTTGAAAGTACAGTTACCCTTTTTTTACCAATATAACCGGTGTGGGTAATAAATTCCCGCTTTCCTTTTTTAAATTCTATCTGGTCGAAATATTTACTCACTTCGCCAACACGGTCTGGGTCGCCAACGGTAATTACCGTATCTGCAATATCTCCAGGCAGAAGATTTAAGTGGTAGATACTGCCATCAGGATTGATGATTAAGTCGCTTTCGGATATTTTCATATTTGGCTTATATTGTCTCAGAAAATTTGACTAAAACAAATTTATCTGTATTGATCCTTCTGATCTGTGGTTACTAATTGTAATCTAATCCCTTTATAAATTTTTGTTCCCTCAGATTTCGCAGATCAACGCAGAACTAATGTCTGTGGTTATTAAATTGTGCTGAGATATTTTAATTTAACACCTTCAATTTTATCAAATTTACTTAAAACCTGGTTGAGTTGTGCTTTTCTCACTTCAAATTTCAATATACAATTGGTGTCAAACTGTTGTGCTAAAATCTGCAGGTTTTCCTCCTTGCTCAATTTCATAACATCATTCATCTGTAGATATTCAAAATGGGCTTCATACACATCATTAACCGTTTTGTTAATAATTTTTGAAGCTTTAATTGCTTCTATACTAGCATTTTTGTACGCGTTAATTAAACCCGGAACACCCAGTAGGTTACCTCCAAAATAACGCACAACTACAATTAAGATATTGGTAATATCTTCTGATAATAAACAGTTCAGGATAGGCCGGCCAGCCGTACCTGAAGGCTCTCCATCATCATTCGTTCTATAAACAGACCGATCTGGTGTTAAACGGTAAGCATAACAAAAATGATTCGCTTTTACATGTTCTGCGCGAAGTTTTGTAATAATCGGCTTCAATTCTGCTTCACTGCGCATCGGATAAGCATAGGCAATGAATTTGCTACCCTTATCTCGAAATATACCTTCTGAGGTATTTTCGATTGTTTTATAGGAATCATCGAACAGCATTTTGCGATAGTGTAATGAAGATAACGGCTGCAATGGCCAAAATTATACCTGCGTAATTTAATTTGCTCAGCTTTTCTTTAAATGCAATTACGCCAATTAAGGTACCTGCAATAATTACCCCTAAATTCATAGCTGCAAAAACTGTTGAGGGATTCTCTGCCAGTGCTTTATGTGCTTTCATGTAAAAAAGAATGTTGCCAAAGTTAAAAAAGCCCAAAATCAGTCCACAAACAACATTAACCAATTGTAATTTTATTTTTCCCGAAATAACCATGGTGATCACAATGAGCAGCGATACGACGAATGAAAGGCAAAAAACAGTAAAGAGCGAGGTGGTATAAGGCAGTTCTTTATATAATGCAATTTGTTTAAAAAGGACATCTATTACGCCAAAACCGACAAAAACCATAATAGGAAAAAGAAGGCTTCCTTTGCTGCCTTTTTCCTGATCGGATTTTCGTAAAAAAGTTAAGAAAATAGCTACGAAACCTATCGCAAGACCAATAATTTTAAGATTATTGAAATCTTCTTTAAAAATAAAATAAGCCGCCAATATTGGAATAAATAGCGACAAGCGTTGCGCAATGTCGGTTTTAACAATACCAAGATTTTTTACTGATGCAGCAAGGAATAAAAATATCGACGGCAATAAAACAGCCAGTGCAATATAAATAGGCCATGGTGCTGTAGAGTTAATCAGTTTGACATCGGGTTTAAAAAAAAGAAAACATAAGCTTAGTGCAGCAAGATAATTAATGGTAACGGCCTGAATAATACTGATTTGGTACCGTTTAGCCAGTTTTAATAAAACAGCTACGGTAACACTACAGCAAATGCTTAGAATAATGTAGATCATTTATTTGATGTCGTTTAGATAGATAGAGAGTTTGTCATTTTCAATTTGTATGGTTTCCTGGAGACTTCCATTAATGTTTGGAGAAGAAACTCCATCACTCCAGCTGGTAGATGAAGTAAAAATACGCGCTTCATCCCATAGATTAGTATTTAAAAATTGATTTAAAATATTGGCGCCGCCTTCAATAATTACCGATTGAATATCCATCAGGTAAAGCTGGAAAGCGATTTTTTGTGCTAAATAAAAGTGCATATCTTCCATCTGGATATAATGGATATTGTCAACAACATCTGTTTTAACCTCATTAAAAATAATGGTTTTGGCCGCTGCATTAAAAATATGATTGCTTAGTGGCACCTGAAGGTTTTTGTCGATGACCAAACGAATGGGGTTTTTACCAGGCCACTCCCGCGAAGTTAACTGTGGGTTATCCATAATGGCAGTTTGTTTGCCAATCAGGATTGCATTTTCTTCAGTACGCCACTGGTGTGCCAATCGCTTGGCTAGAGCACCGCTAATCCACTTCTGGTGACCATCTTTAGTTGCAAAATAACCATTGGCTGTTTCGGCCCATTTTAAAATGATGTAAGGCCTTTGTTTTTCGATCCTGGTAAAAAATCTTCTGTTGAAATAGCGGCAATCATCGTCCAGAATTCCACTTACTACTTCAATTCCTGCATTTTTTAGTTTTTCGATACCTTTACCATCAACACCTGAAAAAGGATCTCTATTGCCAATAACTACTTTCTTTAACTGGTGTTTTACCAATAAATCTGCACATGGAGGCGTTTTACCAAAATGTGCACAGGGCTCCAGGTTAACGTAAGCTGTTGCCTGTTTTAACATGGCCTCAGCCTCATCTCCATATTGATCAAATACAGCTTTAACGGCATTGGGTTCGGCGTGCGATTTTCCATATTCCTGATGATATCCTTCTCCAATAATTTTGCCGTCTACAACAATCACACAACCAACCATTGGGTTCGGACTAACGTTCCCCAAAGCTAAGGCCGCCAGGTCAAGACAACGTTTTACATAAAATTCATCGCTCATTAGCGCAAAAGTAGTAAAAAAAGAGTCATGGCTCTTATCAAAAGAGCGCTGTTATCATCTCAATTAAGTAATTTTGTATATATGAAGGTGAGAGAATTAGCCGAGCATTATGAACTTGAACTTGGCGCTTTATATGATAGTAATGAAGCAAAAGCATTATTTACTATTGCAGCCGGGAAGGTTTTAGCGCTATCTTCAGGTAAACTGATCATGCAAAAGGATATTGACATTAGTTTTATCAATATGCAAAAACTACTGAGCATCCTTAACGACCTGCAGATCGGAAAACCCATTCAGCATATTTTAGAGGAAGCCCATTTTTATGGTTTGGTTTTTAAAGTAAACGAAAATGTATTGATACCGAGACCTGAAACAGAGGAATTGGTAGAATGGATCATTTCAGTTTGCAATACACAGTTTTCAGTTAACAGTTATGAGTCACCGAAAAGGCTAAGTATGCTTGATATTGGGACTGGATCTGGCTGTATACCCATAACCCTTAAAAAACACTTACCAAACACTCAGGTAACCACATTGGATATATCTGCTAATGCTATCGAAGTTGCAAAACAGAATGCCAGTCAAATTGGTGTTGAAATCAATTTTATTACAGCAGATATTTTAACATTTCAATCTGAAGAAAAATTTGATATAATCGTAAGTAATCCGCCGTATATCAGATTTTTAGAAAAAATAGAGATGCATAACAATGTGTTAGTATATGAACCACATCTGGCTTTATTTGTAAGCGACGAAAACCCTTTAATTTTTTATAAAGCCATTGCTGATTTTGCAAAAACCAATTTAAAACCTAATGGGCAACTCTTCTTTGAAATTAATGAATATTTAGGTAAAGAGACTATTGAAATGTTAGCTGCTAAGGGATTTACTAATATCGAGTTAAGGAAAGATATGCAAGGGAAAGATCGGATGGTTAAAGCAGGGGTTTTGATGGAAGAGGTGTGATGGAAAATGGATGATGGAATCGAAGCCAATAAACAATGATCAATTTCTACCGCTATAGGACTTATCTAGAATTCTTAATGTCCTTAACTTCTTAATGGTGAGTAAAATATAAATAAGTTAGGCGTCAGGTGTCCGAAAGTAGGGAGATATAGAGTAGGGAAAACACTATAATTCAACTTTGTGCCTTTGTGGTTAAAAATAATTCACGGATGCACGGAAAATTTATCTGCCTTACGTACGCACCTTAGCCATTAATCATGATCTAAAAACCATCACACTTAAGACCTCGGATGAAACTGCGTAATTACCTCTCTTAAGTAATCTCTATCAATGTGCGTGTAAATTTCTGTGGTGGTAATGCTTGAATGGCCCAGCATCTCCTGAACCGCACGCAAATCAGCACCTCCTTCAATTAAATGTGTCGCGAAAGAATGCCTTAACGTATGTGGACTGATCGTTTTCTTTAATCCCGTGGCCACGGCCAGGCTTTTAATCAGGTTAAAAATAGAAATCCGTGAAAGCTTAGTGCCAGAACGGTTTAAAAAGATAAAATCTTCATGTCCTTTTTTAATATTTGCATGCACCCTGACTTCATTAATGTAAATGTCGAGCAGTTTTAAGGCTACACCTCCAATAGGTACCAAACGCTCTTTATTTCCCTTTCCAATTACTTTAATAAATTCGATTTGCGGAAAAAGACTGGAGATTCTAAGTTCTGTTAGTTCAGTAACACGTAAGCCACAGCCGTATAATACTTCCATAATGGCTTTGTTGCGCATCCCTTCTGGTTTTGAAGCGTCTATAGCAGCAATAAGTTCATTAATCTCGTATATATTTAAAGTATCTGGTAGTTTTCGGCTCAGTTTTGGCGCTTCCAATAACGTTGTTGGATCAATCGAAATCACATCTTCGAGCATTAAATAGGCGAAGAAAGCTTTTAGTCCCGATATTACCCTGGCTTGCGTACTTGCTTGCATCCCAAGTTCATTTAGCCATGATATAAAGGCTTTTAAATGGGCTATGGTAATGTCAGTTAATTTGGGCTCTTCATTCAAAGATTTAAAATACTGAATCAGTTTATCAATATCGTTCAGATAGGCATCAACAGAATTGCCAGATAGCGACCGCTCTAACTTCAGGTACGACTTAAATCCTTTAATATATGATGACCAAAGCATGCTTTTATTTGAGATTTTTTATAACATTGCAACGTTACAACATTATATTATGAAAATACAAATTATTAACGGTCCAAACTTAAATCTATTGGGCGTTCGTGAGCCATCTATCTACGGAAATACCAGTATTGAAGATTACGTTAAAGAATTAAAATCAGTTTATCCGGAGATTGAAATTGAATACTACCAAAGTAATGTGGAGGGCGAAATTATTAATAAACTACATGAAGTAGGTTTCAGTTATGATGGTGTAGTGCTTAATGCTGGTGGTTATACGCATACTTCTGTAGCTATTGCAGATGCTATAGCTGCCATTAAAACGCCTGTTGTTGAGGTACATATTTCAAATATCTATGCCCGGGAAGAATACCGCCATGTTTCGCTCACAGGAAAAAACTGTCAGGGGGTTTTAACAGGATTTGGAATGAAGGGTTACCGCCTGGCGATCGAAAGTTTGTTGGTTTAATCTATTCTGATATTAAACTATCAGATGGTAAAATCTGGCAGCACTCAAAGAGAAAAATCGTCATTCTCGCGCAGGCGGGAATCTTAATGCAATACGCTTTAAAAATTCACTGTAGTTTAGAGTGACGAATCTTTTTTAAGTTAATTTTGAAAAATATTTAATTTTCTTAATAAAAAATGCCCAAACAACACTGTTGTTGTATACTCCGGTATGTTCACTATATACTTTTTGAACAGCTTTCCTCTTTCGGTTAGTTTTTGAAAGCGATCTAAGAAAATGCCAATGGCCTTTGGTCACTGCCATTGTAAATTTAGGTTTTCCCGTTAGCAGAAAATGCCACCATGCAATAAAATCAATAAACATCCTGATGGTAATCCTGAAAATAGCATCAGCGGCAGGAAGGTTTTTCTGCATGATGATTAGGTTATTCCTGAAATTAAGGTAAGTTTTAAATGGATTTTCTGTCTGTAAAGTTCCGCCACCAACATGGTACACTTCAGCATCCGGACAATACATAATTTTGTAGTTCAGGTTTTTTAAGCGCCAGCACAGGTCTATTTCCTCCATGTGGGCGAAAAGATCGGCATCCAATCCACCGGCTTCTCTCCAGCATTTACTTTTGATAAAAAAGGCTGCTCCACTGGCCCAAAAAACTTCAGTTTTATCATTGTACTGACCATTGTCTAACTCATAGATATTGAATAATCTTCCGCGACAGAAAGGAAAGGCATAAATGTCCAGATAACCTCCGGCAGCGCCTGCGTATTCAAACTGGTTTTTGTTCATTTGCCATTTAATTTTGGGCTGTGCTGCTGCAATCTGTGCGTCACTTTCCATTAGGCTGATGATAGGTTTGATCCAGTTTGGAACAACTTCTACATCCGAATTGAGCAAAATAAAATAATCGGCTTCTACACGTTCTAAAACTTTATTGTAGCCTCCTGCAAATCCATAGTTCTGATCATTTTGGATAATTTTAACAGTTGGGAAGTTTTCTTGTAAAAATGAAACTGAATCATCTGTTGAGGCATTATCGCCCACAACAATTTGCAGGTTATCATATTCGGAAAGCAAAATTCCGGGTAAAAACTGCTTTAAATATGCTTTTCCATTCCAGTTTAAAATTACAACGGCTACTGATGGGTTCATTCTTTTTATTCGGGTTTAAATTTCCAGCGCTTATGGCTCCAGAGCCAGTATTGAGGCTGTTCTTTTATAATGTTCTCTAAAAATTTAAAGTGTAGGTCAGTAATCTCAAATTCTTCCATTTTTTCAGGTTCGAGGCACATGGGCAACACTTCTACATGGTAATAACCTTTTTTAACCACACTTACCTTAAAGTAATATATCGGTCTTTTGGTCGATTTTGCAATTTTTTCTACACCTAAAAGTGCGGCAGTGGGCTGATTTAAAAAATCTGCAAAATATTTGGTTTCTTCTCTGGTAGGAGATTGATCGCTTGCAAAACACAAAAGCGTAGGTTCATTTTTATAAGTGGCCATGCCACGTAGCGTTTGTCGCATGGCAATGAAAACATTGCCGTACTTGGTGCGCATACAATCAAACCAGGTTTCGAAAATTTTATTTTTAATGGGTTTAAAAATCACCATAGTTTTGGCCGATATGCTCAATCCAAGTGCTAAAGTGCCTAATTCCCAGTTGCCATAATGCCCGGTACAAGCCAATACACTTTCACCTCTTTTAAAATGAGTTTCCAGTTGCTCCAAACCGGTAAACTTTACTCTTTTTAAAGTTTCGGCTTTAGAAATACTGGTCATTTTGATGATTTCAAAAATAAGTTCGGCCAGGTACAAGAAAAACTTTTTCTCTATGACCTTTATTTCAGCAGCAGATTTTTCGGGAAAAGACTGGGTTAAATTTTGTCTGACAACTTTTTTTCGATAGCCTATTACGTAATAAAGCAGATAATATAGTAATCTTGCAAAAAAAAACAGCAAAGGCAGGGGGAGTAGCGATAACAGGTACAAAAAAAATACGCCAACGTGCGCAATCCCTCTTTTAATCATTATTTTTAAAACGTTTCAGCTACAAACATAAATTTTCAAATGCAGAATACAGCTATACTTCCATTATTTTATCTTCCGCCAGTTGGTTATTTCAGTTTATTGCAAAAACTGGGAGAGGATTTTTTAATTGAAAAACATGAGCATTTAGCCAAGCAGACTTACCGTAACAGGGCCAGTATTTATTCACCCAATGGCAAACTTGACATTACAGTCCCTGTGGTAAAAGGTGCTAAAACACATACAAAGATGAAAGATGTGCGGATCAGTTACGATTTTAACTGGCAACGTTTACATTGGTTAAGTTTAGAAAGCTGTTACCGGAGTTCTGCCTATTTTGAGTTTTACGAAGATGAACTCTCACGTTTCTATACCAATAAGTTTGAGTTTTTGTTTGATTATAACCTGGAACTTTTAGAGTGGTTAAACAAAAAACTAAAGCTGAATAAGAGCTTTGAGGTAACAGGAGAATATTTTGATGACATCAAACCAGAATTGGATTTCCGTTCGGCCATGAATCCTAAAAAACAGCAAGATATTGTAAACAATAAGTCCTATTATCAGGTTTTTGAAGATAAACACCAATTCTTACCCAACTTAAGCATTGTTGATCTGTTATTTAACCAGGGCCCCCAAGCCCGGCTATATTTGTAATATATGGGAAAAAACAAGCCACGTAACCGTCATAAACACTATAAAGTTCCAACTCCGGGTACCAGTCCGGGTTTGTACGCCATTGATGAAGAGGCGTTAAAACCACACATTGTATTGCATACTTATAATGATAAAAGTTATAAGAAAACCGAACTGGAAAACATCAATAACATCGATAAACTAATCGAGAACAAAGATTTTTATTACTGGTTTGATATCAAAGGTTTGGCAGATCCGAATATATTTGAAACCCTCTACGATAAACTAGACATTAGCAGGCTTGTGCTTGAAGATATTACGAGTTCTTATCAGCGGCCTAAACTGGATGAATATGATAATGATAAGTATATTTTTTCAGTAAGCAGGCATTTATATTTAGGCGAGGATAATGTGCTCTGCAATGATCAGATTTCTTTTATTTTATCGGAACGGACACTGATTACCTTTCAGGAAACTTATGCAGATTGTTTTGAACCGGTAAGGAAACGTTTGGAAATAGGGAAGGGCAACATCCGTATTGGTGGCAGCAGTTATTTAATGTACGCCATCATGGATGTGATTGTAGATAATTACTTTACCCTTTTAAATTTTTGGGGTGAAGAATTGGATGCGATTGAAGACCGTTTATATGATCATCCTGATAAAAGAATCATGTATGATACACAGGCCATAAAAAGATCTTTGATCACCATTAGAAAAGTAACCTGGCCGGAAAGGGATAAATTGAATGATATTATTCGCACGGACAGCCCTTTAATATCCGACCTGACTAAAACCTATATGAAAGATGCTTACGACCATTGCATCCAGATTATAGACTTTATAGAATCTTTAAAAGAGATTGCATCTGCCAATATTGATATGAATTTGTCTATTATTAGCAACCGCATGAATGAGATTATGAAAGTTTTGACCATCATTTCATCTATATTTATTCCATTAACATTTATTGCAGGAATTTACGGGATGAATTTTAGCAGGGAAGACCCCGCAACCGGAAAAATACTGAAAGATAACATGCCGGAATTATATGCTGAACATGGTTATTTATACACCTGGATTGTGATGGGAGTGATAGCTGTTATACAGGTAATTTACTTTTGGCGTAAAGGTTGGTTTAAATAATATTTGTTAAATAATACCAATTATTGGTATATTTAATTAAATAATGTAATTATGGGACGAAATACATCAATCCTGCTAGGCGATCATTTCGATAATTTTATCAACGAAAAAATTGCCTCTGGTAAATTTAATTCTGCAAGCGAGGTGATTAGAACAAGCTTAAGACTTTTAGAAGAAGAAGAGAAGCAAATCGAATTGCTACGTGAAGCGCTAAAAATAGGTGAGGAAAGTGGGTTTGTGAAAAATTTCGACCCTGAGAAGCATTTGCAAAAGTTGCATCGCAAGCATTTATAATGGTTACCTACCATATTAGTAAGCCTGCACAGATAGATCTTGAAGATATTTGGTCATATACATTTAAGAATTGGTCTAAAAATCAGGCAGATAGATATTACAATTTATTACTTAGTGAGTGTGAATATATATCAAATCATTTTGAACATGGAAAAGTAATGGATCATATATTAACGGGATACAGATGTTCGGCGGTTAAATCGCACCTAATATTCTATAAGTTCGGAAAGGATGGTTTAGTGGAAATAATCAGGATTTTACATCAAATGACTAACATTAAAAGTCACTTATTGTAAAAATCAATTTTTAATATATGTAGCTTTAGGGCGTTTTGGTTAGGTTATAGATGCAGTCATTCGAAATAGATAAAAGCGACGTACTCAAGGTTAAAAATGCAATTTTAGCCGGTGATGAAACTTTAAAAATAGTTTTAGAGGAATATCATGCCTCAGAAATTGCGATTTTGTTCGAGCGTTTGGATAAATCCGAACAACGGCATATTATCAACCTTCTTCCAACCGAGATCGCTTCCGAGATTATTTCGGAAATGGATGAAGAATCTCATCCGGAAGATTTACTTTTTGAGCTCCACCCAGATAAACGTACCGAAATTGTTGAGGAGCTGGATTATGATGATGCGACAGATATTATTTCGCAACTGGAAGATCACGAGCAGAAAGAAATTCTGGAAGATCTTACCGAAGATCATGCTTCAGAAATCAGGAACCTTTTAACTTACGACGAAAAAACTGCTGGTGGTTTGATGAACACAGAACTGATCTGTGTAAATATTAACCTCACCAAAAAAGATGCAATTGACGAGATTATCCGCCAGAGTGAAGAAATGGAAGAGTTTTATACCATTTATGTGGTAGATGACGAGGAGATTTTTAAAGGCATTGTTTCGTTAAAAGATATTATCAAGGCAAAACACAATGCCAAAATAACCGAACTGGTTAAAATAGATGCCGTTTACGTGCATCCCGATACCGATCAGGAAGAAGTAGCCAACCTCATTTCTCAATATAATTTAACCAGTATCCCGGTAATAGATGATCAGCAGAAATTATTAGGCAGGGTAACTTTCGATGACGTGATCGATGTAATGGAAGCGGAAAGTACAGAAGATATCTTGAAAATTTCAGGGGTATCAGAAGATGAGGAATTAAGTGGTAACTGGGTAGAAGCGGTGAAATCGCGTCTACCATGGTTAATCATCAACTTGGGCACGGCTTTTTTAGCTTCATCAGTAGTACGTTATTTCGATCCCACCATTAAATTAATCCCTTCCTTAGCAGCTTATATGACCATTATTGCCGGGATGGGCGGAAATGCAGCCACCCAAGCGCTTGCTGTAACGGTGAGGCGTATTTCCCTTTACGATTTAACAGATAAGCAAGCTTATAGAACCGTTTTAAAGGAGTTTACCGTAGGCTTGATCAATGGGGCATCAAATGGATTAATTGTATTTATTTTTGCATTCTTTTTTGATGGGAACCCAATGCTCGGTTTGGTTATCTTCCTGGCTATGACGGGTAATTTGGTTATTGCGGGTATCACTGGTGCAGGTATTCCACTTATTTTAAAACGAGTAGGTATCGATCCTGCCATTGCATCATCTATAATTATTACTACTTTTACCGATGTTTTTGGCTTCCTGTTAATTTTAGGATTGGCCAGTAAACTTTTACTATAATCAGGATATGCTTGATTTTTAGGAGTTCGGAATCTTTATCCGAAAGACTGAATTGGCTGCCTGTTAATTAACTAAGACGAATAAAATTAAATCTGTAAAATCTGATCCACATGCAAACAACAAGACACGATTGGACAAAAGAAGAAATATACGACATTTATAATAAGCCATTTTTAGATCTGGTTTACGAAGCTGCAAGTATCCACAGAGAGAATAAAGATTACAATGAAGTTCAGGTGAGTTCATTAATCTCAATCAAAACCGGAGGTTGTGCTGAAGATTGTTCATATTGCCCACAAGCTGCCCGTTACCACACCGAGTTAGAAGTACAACCTTTAATGCAGGTTGGACAGGTAGTTAGTGCTGCTGTAAAAGCAAAAGAAGGTGGCGCATCACGTTTGTGTATGGGCGCTGCATGGCGTGAAGTACGCGATAACCGCGATTTCGACCGCGTAATTGAAATGGTTAAAGCGGTTAATGATATGGATATGGAAGTTTGCTGTACTTTGGGTATGCTTACTGAAAACCAAGCGCAGCGATTAGCAGATGCCGGTTTATATGCTTATAACCATAATATAGATACTTCTGAAGATGATTACAAACGCATTATCTCAACCAGAACTTACGATGACCGTTTAAATACCATTAAAAATGTTCGTAAAGCTAAATTAACTGTATGTAGCGGTGGTATTATCGGTTTAGGTGAAACAGTAGAAGATCGCGTTTCGATGTTGCAGACCTTATCGAATATGGAAAAACATCCTGAATCGGTTCCCGTTAATGCTTTGGTTCCGGTAAAAGGAACGCCATTGGAAAATCAACCGCGTGTTCCAATCTGGGATATGGTGAGGATGATTGCTACTGCACGGATTGTAATGCCAAATTCGGTCGTGCGCTTATCAGCTGGTAGAAATGAAATGAGTACGCTGGAACAGGCTTTCTGCTTTATGGCCGGTGCAAGTTCTATTTTTGCGGGTGATAAATTATTAACTACACCAAATCCTGCTTTTGTAGATGACATGGCCATGTTTGAACTATTAGGTTTAAAAACCCGTGATGCCTTTAAAAACGGTCGCCCAGCGAATACTAGAATTGCAGAAGAAGCTGTTTAATCAGAAAATATAGTTAATAAAAAAGTCCCGAGCAATCGGGACTTTTTTGTTTCTGGGTGATCAGTATAGTGATGTCAGATATTACTATCTGACATTAAGTTAACTCCATTTTAAAGTCAGATGGTAACATCTGACACCACACCTAAGTAAGATGCGCTTTACTATACCGCAGTTACCCTTACTTCAATATTCCCTTTAGTTGCTTTCGAATATGGACAGGCCCGATGTGCCTTATCAGCTAAAGCTTGTGCTTCTTCATGAGAAATCCCTGGAATATGAACATCCAGATCAGCAGAAAGTACAAAAGAGTTTCCGTCTTTATTAAACGAAACCAATACTTTAACATTTGCTTCGCTAATATCAACACCTTCACGTTCCGCAACTGAGCCTAAGGCTCCCAAATAACACGGACCCCAGGCAGCAGCAAAAAGCTCTTCAGGGTTTGTAGCACCTCCTTGTCCTCCAAGTTCTTTTGGTTTTCTTAAATCGAAATCTAAAATTCCATCACTCGATTTAATGTGTCCGTCTCTTCCTCCAGTAGCTGTAACTTCAGCTGTATATAGCTTTTCCATCATAATTTGTTAATTGATTAAGTTTAACAAATTATACTTGTCTTTGTTTTTAGCAGTCATAAAGACTACACAATCATACTGCCAGGGATAGACAAAACTTAATGAAGCCGATTGTTAGTGCAGCTATCAGAAATGTTGGTGAGATCTCGAATAATTTGCTTTGCAGTTTTCCATTTCAAGCAAACACTAGACGACCACTTGGCTAGACGGCTTTTTGTTGACTAAAGCTTTATTTTTACCGATAGTTTGTAGATGTCGTAAGCAACCTTCTGGATCAGATCAAATTGCTCCGGAATTAAATCTTCACCTTTTTTTATCCCCAAACCATTGTCGTTTAACCTGATTAATGGCACATTATCAATTGTATCGGTACCTTTTTCCAGATTATCTATAGAAGTATCCAATAAATAATTGGTGTTATTGGCAAGAGGTTTCAGGTTATCGAAACTCTCGAAGATAAATTCATGTTCCTTATTGTAGAGCGAAAGTGTGGCAACATAAGAAGACAATAAATGACTTAAAGCTGTAAACTGATGCACCTCTTTTATAAACAACTGTTTGCTTTTGGGTTCAGAAAACATTCTTTGAAACAGGGAAGCCAAATTGGCCGTACTTACATATACTTCTTTCCGTGCCAGTTTATATTCCGTTCTGTTATAGTCTTTCTCAAAATACAACTTAATCACCTGTTCATAATAACCCTTATTTGCTTTTAACATGTTGATCATTGCCTCTTTGAGCTTTTCATACTCCCAGGTTGGGAATAAAGAATAACTGGCCAATAACGCAATACCAGAGCCTATAAAAGTATCATAAATTCGTTCACGGGCCAGTGCTATCGATCCCATACCCAGAAAATCAAAGAGAATTAAGATATAAGGTGTCATAAAGAGAACACTCACCACATAATTTTTCCTTTGGAAACTATAACAGCCAATCATGCAGATTAACAGGATCACGAATAAAGTATTCCTATCGTGAATGTAAGTTATTACGGCCATACCGATAAATGCCCCAACGGTGGTGCCGATTAAACGTTGATAGTTACGTTCTTTCGTTAAACTAAAACCCGGTTTCGAAATTACCAGAATGGTAAGGAGAATCCAGTAGCTATGCGAGAAATCAAGAATTTGGGCTACTATAAAACCCAAAAGCATCACTACAGTAACCCGTAACGAATGCCTGAAAGTAGAAGAAGTATAGGTTAGATTCTCTGTAAAAAGTTTAAAATCGAATTTTTGCCTGGTGATAAATTTCTCTGTATCTACCTCGGCCTGTCTGATATCTTTGCTGTTTCTGATTTTAAAATAGCTGAAAATAGTTTTAACCCTCGATAGAATATTCTCGATGTTCACCTCAATATTTTTTAAGGCGATGATGCCCAAAGTATTGTACTCCTGATTTTGATTGTTCTTTTCCAGATTATTAATCTTAATTTTTAATCTTTCAATCTCAATCAGTAAACGTTTTGAAACAACAGGTGTTCCACCACTTTTTAATGCAAATGCGATATCGTCAAGAGCGTAAGAGACCCGTTTAATGGCCATCTCATAATCTGATAATATACCTGCTTTATCAAACTGATCGTGCAACTGCTGGTAATTATAATAGGTAGACATTACCTGCTCGAACAGATCGACCATATCTACAAATACCAATAATAAAAATCTGCCCTCAGGAGTAGAATCTCTTACAATTTCTCGGGTTCTAAATAGTAATTCTCTTACCGCATCCTGTTTCTCATGAACTGAAACCTGGAGCTGTAATAAATCTGAATAGGTTTTATCGTAATTGTTGTTCTGATGGTAAAACTTGGCCTTCTCCCTTAAAAATTCTGCAACTTCTAAAATAGAATCACTTAACGATTGCTGTACCAAACGGAAAGGACGTAAGCGGTACACAAAATAGCTTAAACCAGTATACCAAAGTCCACCAGCCAGAACCATAAAAGCGTATAATAATACTTCTTGCCATGGACGAATATCATCAATGCTCAATACCATAATCAGTAAAACTGCAGTACCAACTGATGCAGCCCTTAAGCCGTAGATGTAAAACATCGAAAATACAAAACTCGATACCGCCAGTAAAAAGCCAATAAAATAATGGTTCTTATTGGTAAGACCTGTGATGATGGAAAAGGTAAATATGAGTGCAGTGGTAATCAGCATGGCATTTCTCCGGTGCACCATAGGCCCCGGACTGTCCACCACGCTTACACACAAAGCTCCTAAAGATAAAGTCATGCCGTACTTTAACATGCCAAACTGGGCAAAAATTAAAGAGGGGAGCAGAACACCAATGGTAATTCGAAGACCATCGGCAAAATACGTACTCAATAAAAAGTCTTGTATATTTCTAATGGGTTGCCTAATCTGCATGTTACAAAAATAACATAATAGCGAAGTTTTTTGTTGTGATTAAAATTAAGTTTTTTTGCCTTTTTTTTATTTTTAAGCGGAAAAATAGTAACTGTCTGATTGATAAATTGATAAGCTATGTTTATAAGTTCAATTGCTATTATTGTTAATAACCTTATAAGATGCCGTAATTTTGTGGTGGAAACTAATATTTTTTAAAAACAACATGTTGATAACCAGTGTTTTTAAGTGGATAACTTTGTTTATAAAAACGTTCATTTTTCTCTTGACAAAAGTGTGTTTTCGTACTAAATTAGATCATATCAAATACGAAGTACTTTGAATTCTGATAAAACAAATCCAAAAGAGATAAAGAACCGAAAGGGGAATTGTTTCGGAATGTTTACAGGGAAAACGATTAATTTCAGAAAGGGTTAAACCGAGTAAGAATATACATGACCACCGCAAGGTTTGAGAATAAGAAAATCGAACAGGCCCAAACAGAGCTTATGGAAAACTAAGAAGTTTACGGACGGAAGAGTTGAAAATAAATTTTCACGAATCGCAAAAGTTGCAAAGCCTAACGATAACGGAAAAATCAAAGTAACAAGAATTAGATGCTTTAAAATGCGACTACGGTTGTTTTTAGAGTTAAAACGGGGAAAGAATCGAAAGAAGACTTCCCCGTTTTTATTTTGCCCAAAAATTTGCTTCACTCTTAAATATTAAAATAATGTATATTTGTATATAAATACTTTACCATGGAAAGCTTTGTAATACATATACCTTCTAAAAAAGCTAATTTAGTTAAAGAGCTTTTAAAGGAACTTGGGGTTACTTTAAAAGCATTAGACCCTAACTTAGAAGATTGCAATAAAAATCATGTTCCCAACGAGGAAACCATTAAAGCAATGACAGAAGTTAAAGAGGGGAAAGGTGTAAAATTCGCTACAGCAAGCGATTTATTTGCAAGTATTAAATAATGTATCAAATTGTTGCCTCCAACAAATTTCTTAAAGATTTAAAATTACTTAAGAAAAGATCATTAAAGGATTTTGCCTTGCTGCAAGATGTTGTAACAATACTAACTGAAAAGGGGCATTTAGGATTAAGTAGAAAACATTTCGCCCATAAATTAACTGGAAATTTTAGCGGTTATTGGGAATGCCATATCAAGCCAGATTTACTTTTGATCTGGGATGAAAACGAAGCAATAAAATTGATAGAATTAATTCGAACCGGCACCCACTCAGATTTGTTTTAAGCATCAAGGCCAAAAAAGAATAGCCAATTTTTCTGCTAATTATCCTTAAAATATTAAATTTACCAAATGGCCAAAAAAGGTAAATCGATCTCCCATCCATCAAAAAAGATATTCGTTTTAGATACCTCGGTTATTTTATATGATCATGATGCGATAAATAACTTCCATGAGCATGATGTAGCCATTCCCATTCAGGTTTTAGAAGAACTTGATAATTTCAAAAGTGGTAATGATACCAGGAACTTCGAGGCCAGAAGTTTTATCCGTTTGATAGATGAAACTTCAAAACAAAAACTGATCAGCGACTGGATTTCGTTAAAAAGTCCTGATTCTGGTAAATTTAGGGTAGTGCTGAACGAGAAACCTTTAATTGTGGATGCAGAAAATATTTATGGAAAAGGTAAAACAGACCATAAAATTTTAAATGCTGCATTAAGCTTAAAAGAAGAGCATCCCGATAAAAAAGTAATCCTGGTGTCGAAAGACATTTGCCTGAGGTTAAAAGCAAAAGCCCTGGATTTAAATGCAGAAGATTACGAAACGGGTAAAATCAAAAATGTAGACGAGCTTTATGCGGGCAAAACAGAACTGGTTGATTTTCCGGTCGAAGTGATAGAAGAGGTAAAAAAACATGCTTTTATAGATGCAGCTGAACTGGGATTACCGCCTAAAAATGCCAACCACTTTTATATCCTCAAAAACAAAAGAAAAACAGCCAATGTATTTTACAATAATAGCTTAAAAACCATCTCAACCGTTTCTACAGATGCCATTTTTAAGATCAAACCCAAAAATATCGAGCAGGCATTTGCCATTCATGCCCTTTTAGATCCCGAAATCAGGCTGGTGAGTATTCAGGGTAATGCAGGAACCGGAAAAACCTTATTGGCGCTCGCCAGCGCTTTAGAACAGCGTAAAAACTTCAGGCAGATTTATGTTACCCGGCCGATTGTCTCTTTGAGTAATAAGGACATTGGCTTTTTGCCAGGCGATGCAAAATCAAAAACAGATCCGTTTATGGCGCCAATCTGGGATAACCTGCGTTTTATTAAAGAACAGTTTATTGGCGATGATAAAATGTCAGAAAAAATTGATGAGCTGATTACGACGGAGAAAATAGCCATAGCCCCTTTGGCATTTATCAGAGGCAGAACGCTGACCAAAATTTTCTTTATCATTGATGAAGCTCAAAATCTTACGCCACATGAAGTTAAGACGATCATTTCCAGGGCGGGAGAGCATACTAAAATTGTTTTTACGGGCGATATTTACCAGATTGATACGCCATATCTCGATTCAGAAAGTAACGGCCTGTCTTATTTAATCGAAAACGCGAAAAATCATCCCCTTTATGCCCATATCACTTTGCAAAAAGGCGAAAGGAGTGAATTGGCCAATTTAGCGAATGAATTGTTATAGATTTTCTACTCCCAACCAAGTGATCGTCATTTCGAGCGGACCCGATAGATATCGGGTGCAACGAAGTCGAGAATCTATCTCGAGGGTAGGTCTCTCCATTCCGCTGCGCTTCAGTCGAGATGACGATTTTTCTTATTAGAGATACAGTCAAATTTGTAACTAATGTTATTTCTTCAAACTCCTTAAACAAATAAACAACCCAATTAGCGTTAACACAGCACTCAATATAAATGGTATTCATATTATGCTCCAAAAAGGGGAGTGCAGCAATTGGCTAGTTTAGCGAATGAACTGTTTATCGTGATTTGTTTCCCGCAAATTTCACAGAAAAGGTACGCAGATTTAAGAGGATTTTTATAAATTTTAGCGTAGAACTTTTAGCTGCCAAATCTGTATGATCTGCGTTTTTTATCTTCTCAAATCTGCGGGGAACTCATTAATGATATTTCTTCAAACTTCTTAAACAAATAAACAACCCAATTAACGTTAACACAGCACTCAATATAAACGGTGCCCCCGGAAAATAAACAGGTGCTTTGCTTTCTATAAAATAAGCGAAAATATGCGTCATCACCCAGGGTGCAAATATAGCAGCCAAACTTTGTAAACCAGTTAAAACACCTTGCATTTCGCCCTGTGCATTGGATGGGATCTGATTAGAGATTAAACCCTGCATTGCTGGGCCACCGATTCCGGCCAAACCGTAAGGGAGCATAAAGGCAAACATCATCCAGCCCTTTGATGCGAAAGCAAAGGCCGTAAAGCCGATTACATATAAAATGAGGCCAAAGTAAACCGCCTTCTTTTCGCCGATTTTTGGCAAAATTATCCTGATTAATCCTCCCTGTACAATTCCAATCACCAAACCGACGAAACCTAATGAATAACCCACCCATGCCGAATCCCAGTCGAATTTTTCCATGGTATAAAACGTCCAGTTCGATTGAACCGAGTGACTTGCGAAGTACAATAAGAATAAAGTAATCATCAACCCCAGTAAGGCAGGGTATTTACCGATACTAACCAACGAGCCTATTGGGTTTGCTCTTTTCCATTCGAAAGCCCTGCGTTTTTCAACCGGTAATGACTCAGGTAATATAAAATAACCATAAAGCCAGTTAATTAAAGATAAACCAGCGGCGACCATAAAAGGAACACGCGTACCAAAATGACTGAATGCACCACCTAAAACCGGACCTAAAATAAAACCTACACCAAATGCAGCACCAACCAGACCGAAATTCTGCGCTCTTTTCTCAGGCGACGAAACATCAGCGATATAGGCTTGTGCAGTAGTAAAACTCGCTCCGGTAATCCCAGCGATAATCCTTCCTACAAATAACCAGGTAATGGAAGGGGCGAAGGCTAAAAAGATATAATCAATACCTAAGCCGAACAAAGAGCTTAATAATACTGGTCTTCGTCCGTACCGATCGCTCATTGCACCGATAATTGGAGAAAATATAAATTGTACCGATGCATAAGCAAGGGTAAGCCAGCCGCCATATTCTGCTGCCAACCCGAAACCGCCACCGGTAAAATCCTGTATAAGTTTAGGTAAAACCGGAATAATGATCCCAAAACCTGTAAAATCGATCAGGAGGGTTACCATAATAAAACTCATTGCAGATTTTTTTTCGTTTGCCATCTTATAAAAGGTTGAAAAGCAAAAGTATTAGAATTACCTAAGAATGTAAATTTTACTTTTACAAACCTATCAGGTTTTAAAAAAGCTGATAGGATCAAATACAGAACCCCTGTTTATAAACCTGATATAGCGAAAAGCCCGCATCCCGATTTTTCATCGGGGAGGACTTGTAGCGGTAGCAGGACTGCAAACCGCCACCTACACGGTACCCTACATTTCCAAAAAAAAATATCAACCCAATCTGACAAACCTCGCAGTTTTCAAAAACCTAAACAGGTCTAAATCAAAAACTCTTAAACTAGCCTTCAATAACTTAAAATTGTATTGGGAGTGAAAAACCTATAACAAAGGTCAAAAATTTTCCACAATGCCTTAATTCGGCATAATTTTGTTAAATTCGCAAGGTTATAGTAATACCCTTTTTTAATATCGTTTTAAGTAGCGAGAATAATAATTTATGGCAGAAGATTTAGAAAATCAGCAGAACGACAAAATCATTCAAATTAATATAGAAGAGCAGATGAAATCGGCTTACATTGATTATTCAATGTCGGTAATCGTATCGAGGGCTTTGCCTGATGTACGCGATGGATTGAAACCAGTACACCGCCGTGTGCTCTACGGCATGTTGGGTTTAGGTGTAACCAGTGGAAAACCTTATAAAAAATCTGCCCGTATTGTGGGTGAGGTTTTAGGTAAGTACCATCCACACGGTGATGCATCGGTATATTTTACCATGGTTCGTATGGCTCAGGATTGGAGTTTGCGTTATCCAATGGTAGACGGTCAGGGTAACTTTGGTCACATTGATGGTGACTCTCCGGCTGCAATGCGTTATACTGAGGCACGTTTTAGCAAACTTGCTGAAGAAATGGTTGCTGATATCAATAAAGATACGGTTGATTTTCAATTAAACTTTGATGATACAGAGCAGGAGCCAACGGTTTTACCTGCAAAAATACCTAATCTTTTAGTTAATGGTTCCTCTGGTATTGCAGTAGGTATGGCCACCAACATGGCGCCACACAATTTAACTGAAGCAATTGACGGTGTGATAAACTATATCGACAATAGAGATATTACGATAGAGGAATTGATGAAGTTTGTAAAAGCTCCCGATTTCCCTACAGGTGGTATTATTTATGGTTATACGGGTGTAAAAGAAGCATTCGAAACTGGTCGCGGACGTATTGTAATGCGTGCAAAAGCAGAGATCGAAAGCATTAAAGACCGTGAAGTAATCATTGTTACCGAAATTCCGTACCAGGTAAATAAAGCACAAATGATTGAGCGTACTGCTGAATTGGTTGGCGAGAAAAAACTGGAAGGCATTTCGAACATCAAAGACGAATCGAACAAAGATGGTATCCGCATCGTTTATGAAATTAAACGTGATGCAAATGCTTCTATCGTTTTAAACAACTTATACAAGTATACAGCATTACAAACCTCTTTCAGTGTAAATAACATTGCATTGGTTAAAGGCCGTCCACAGATGTTAAATCTTAAAGATTTGATTGTTCACTTTGTGGATCACCGTCATGATGTAATTGTTCGCCGTACCAAATATGAATTGGCCGAGGCTGAAAAACGTGCACACATTTTAGAAGGTTATTTGATTGCTTTAGATCATTTAGATGAGGTAATTAAATTAATCCGTGCATCAGAAACGCCAGAGGAAGCCCGTTTAGGCTTAATGGAAAAATTCGGTTTGAGCGACCTTCAGGCACGTGCGATCCTGGATATGACATTGCGTCGTTTAACAGGACTAGAGCGTGATAAGATTAAAGAAGAATATGCTGAATTAATGAAAACCATCGAATACTTGAAATCTATTTTAGCAGATGAAGGTTTGCGTATGCAGATTATCAAGGATGAACTGGAAGAAGTGAAACAGAAATTTGGCGATGAACGTAGAACTACAATCGTTCACTCAGCTGAAGACATGAGCATGGAAGATTTCATCGACGACGAAGAAGTTGTGATTACCATTTCTCACGAAGGTTATGTTAAACGTACTCCGGCAAGCGAATTTAAAGCACAGGGAAGGGGTGGGAAAGGCTCAAAAGGCAGTACCTCAAGAAATGAAGATTTTATTGAGCATATGCTGGTTGCCACTAACCACAACTACATGTTATTCTTTACCGAAGCCGGAAGATGTTTCTGGTTGAGGGTGTACGAAATTCCGGAAGGTTCGAGAACCAGTAAAGGAAGAGCGATACAGAACATCATCAACATTCCGAAAGAAGAGAAAATTAAGGCCTATATCAAAGTTAAAAACCTTAAAGACCAGGAATACTTAGAGAACAATTTCATCATTATGTGTACTAAAAAAGGTACCATTAAGAAAACTTCTCTTGAAGCGTATTCACGTCCACGTGTAAATGGTATCAATGCCATTAACATTAACGAAGGCGATATCTTATTAGAAGCTTGTTTAACCAACGGTGAAAGCGAAATTGTAATGGCTTTACGCTCAGGAAGAGCCATCCGTTTCAATGAAAAAACCGTTCGTCCGATGGGTAGAACAGCTACTGGTGTACGTGGTGTAAGGCTTGCACACGATCAGGATGAAGTTGTTGGCATGATTGCTGTAAACAATCCTGAAGTTACGGTGTTAGTAGTATCAGAAAAAGGTTACGGAAAACGTACCGATATTGAAGATTACCGTGTAACCAACCGTGGCGGTAAAGGTGTAAAAACAATTAACGTTACTGAAAAAACAGGGCAATTAGTTTCTATAAAAGACGTTACTGATAGCGAAGATTTGATGATTATTAACCGTTCAGGTATTGTAATCAGAATTCCGGTATCAGCATTAAGGGTAATGGGACGTGCCACACAAGGGGTTCGTTTAATATCGTTAAAAGGTGATGATGAGATTGCATCGGTTACTAAAATTGACCACGAGGAAGATGAAGAAGAAACAGTAGATTTAACTGATGTTGTAGTTACAGACGGTGAAGAATTGGAAGCTGATACTACTCCTGAAGCAGATGATACTGAAGAAGAGGGTGAATCAGATAACGAAACGGAAGAAGAAAATTAACTAAAATTAAGATTAGAATAAAAATTATGAAAAGAGTATTTCTAAGTATATTTCTAGCAGGTGCGGTAAGCGCTGCTTTTGCTCAGAAAAGTGAAGTAAACGCGGCAAAAAACGACTGGGGTTTATTCCAGTTAACTTCTTCAAGTGCCTCAACTCCATTGGCAAAAAAACTTGAAGCCTTAGCTAAAGGCCTGGCCCATACTGATAAAGCCATTGCGGACGAAAAATCTAAAGTAATGCCTGAAGCATGGTCTTACCGTGCGCTTTTTGCTTCTTCTGCCGCGATTTTAGATTCAACCAGTACTGCAAACGCTGATGCAAATTTGAAAATTGCACAAGAAGCTATTGCCGAAGCAAAAAAACTGGATACTAAAGGTGCTGAAAAGGACAACATCAGTTCAGCTGAAACGAATGTAAGCAATGCCGTTAGAAACGCTGGTGTAATTGCTTACAACAAAAAAGATTACAAAACAGCTTACGAGAAATTTGTTGCTGCAACGGTAATTAACCCACAAGATACTGCGATGTATTTAAATGCTGGTATTGCAGCAAGAAATATTGAAGATTATCCAGGTATGATTACTCAGTTTAAAAAAGTAATCTCTTTAAACTCACCACAGTCTAAAGATTTATATTCTGAGATTATCAATGCTGTTTTAAGCAAGCAAAAAGATACTACAGCTGCTTTGGCCGTTATTAAAGAAGCAAGTGCGAAATTCCCAGAAAATACCGACTGGATTAAAACTGAAACCCAAATCTATATTGATAGGGGTGATGCAGCAAAATCTGAGCAAATGTTGGTTGCTTTAGCTGCAAAAGAGCCAAATAACCCTAGCTACCAGGTTTTATTAGGTAATATCTATTTTAGCCAGGCTTTAAAATTACAGGCCGACAGAAATAAAATCGATCCTAAAAAAGTGAAAGAATTTAACGAAGTAACCGGTAAAATGAATGCTTTGTTAGATAAATCACTTCCATTTTACAAAAAAGCTTTAGAAGTTGATGCTAAAAACCAAGGTGCATTAGAAACATTGAAAACGATCTATGCTTTTAGAAATGACACTAAAAATTACGAAGATGTTAAGAAACGTTTAGATGCATTACCTAAACAATAATTCTGATACGATTTAAAAAAAGAGCCCTGAAATTTCGGGGCTCTTTTTTTTATGTTTATTTTTATGGTTTATTACGGTTTTATCACATCAATACATTATGCAGAATTGCCTTAAAATATCTTTAACCGCTTTAATTTTCGTCTCTTTTAATGCTGTAGCCCAAAAAAGTCAGATCCTGATTGCCAGAAATTCAGTCGGCAAACTTCAGGCTTCTATAGCCAATAAAGAAGATGAGAAAAAGCAGTTAAGCATCATTACAGAAGGCTTAAAATCAATAGAATCTGCCGAAAAAGATAATAAAACCAAAAACTGGACAGAAACCTGGTCTATAAAATCTTACCTTACCTCATTTGCATCACTGATTGATACCGACCCAAACAATGCAAATAAATTTTATGATAGCGCAGTAGAGGCGGTTGCCAAAGCAAAAGCATTAGACCGTTACAATGATAATGGGGGACTTATTAAAGCGTCTGACCATAATATTTTGATCAAAAAGCAGGATAAAGGCAACGAAGCCTATTTTAACAATGAATTTAAAGAGGCGTTTGCCGACCTGAAAGAAGTTTCAGATAATTTTCCTGCTGATACTACTTTGGCCTTAAATACCGCGATTTGTGCATTAAATATTCAATCTTACGATGAATCTTTAACTTATTTTAAACGTGCAAAAGAAAATGGCATTAAAAATCCATCTGTTTTTCAGAAAATGGCTCAGATGTACGTAGTGAAATCAGAAAACGAAACCGCTATCAAAACTTTAGAAGATGGATTGGTTTTAAATCCATTTAACCGTTTTCTAACGAACGATTACATCAATCTTTTGCTTGACACTGAAAATTACAGTAAAGCACAGGGATTAATCGAAAATAACTTAAAAGTGGAAAAAGGAAATAAACTGCTTTATTTTCTATACGGTTATCTGCAACAGGTTGGCGGAAATAATGCTACAGCAATTTTAGCTTACGATAAAGCTTTAGCTACAGATCAGAATTATTTCGATGCATTGTATCAATTGAGTTTAGCTTATATCAATACCGCTAACGAAACTTTGAGTAAAAGCGATGCGGACAAAACTGAAAAATATAAAGGTCTAATTAACCGCGCACAATTTGCTTTACAACGTGCTAACGAAATTAATCCAAATGATAAAAAAACTGTACAGTTGCTGATTGATATCTATAACAAAAAAGGCGCAACAAACAAGGTACAGGAACTTAATCGCAAACTTCAGGAACTGTAATTTATAGGGAATCTAAGCAGGATAGGACAGTGTTAGAAAACACAACTTAACATAATATTAATTATAAGACAAAACTACTGTCGCACAAAAGAGTGCTTGGCTGTCCTATAATATGTTCTGTAACTTAGAAATGAAACATTTCTAAGTTTGCGAAATTAATATCAACTCCAGTTTAGGAGTTCTATTATATTCCCGTCCGGGTCTGAGATGTAAATAAACCTAAACACACCGATATTATCAAAATGATGTTCGCTTAGCTCTCCAATTTTCGATGCTCCATTCTTTAATGCTATTGCTAAAACCCCCGCAATATCCTCTACCTTAAAAGCGATATGTCCAAATCCTTTTTGATTAGCCAAGTGTCTTTCAGCATTAATCATTTCTGAATACTGATAGATCTCTAATGTCGGTCCATTATCCCCATAGCCAGGTAGCCGTAATTGTACCCCTTGTAAATTCGCATTAAAGACGCCGGTGCCTTTTTCAAGCCACTCCCCTTGATAGTTTCGTATAGGTGGAACCGCTATGCAATTAAACACGATTTCATAGAAACGTGCAAGTTCCTTCCAATCCTTTGTTATAATGTTGGTATGCGCATACTTTATGTTCATGATGTAAATTTTGACTTGATTGTACGTAAAGGTATTAAAGGTAAGATTTTTTACAATTTGTCTTTCTCTGGCGTGATAAAATTTTTTGTTCTTTAAGGCATTTAAAAGTATTGTTTTGCCTTCAAATTTCCTGCAATAAACCAACAAGAAATATCAATTTTATTGCCTGTTGTGTTCTCTTAAAATTGCCATTTACAATAAACTATTCTATATTACCATTAAAAGATGCTAAATGTAGATTATATTTTTTCCTAATTGTAATATTCGTTTTTTGAGACGAAATTTACGCTATAGATTTTTTGGCATATCACAAATCCACCGTTTTTTAATAAACTTCGTCATCATTTGTTTTATTAACATTTTAAAATAACTTTTTGGGCATCACATTTTGTTTAGACAGTTGTCACAATTTGTTTTGGGCACTACAAAAATAAGCTTATAAAATCGCATCGCGCTGTTTTGTATATTAAAATACCATTCAATAGTTAGTACTAAATCTACTTTAAAATATTTTAATTAATACTTTTATAATCCTGATTTAACAGATTACCAAAAATATTTTAGGATCTTTATGTTATACTAAAACCATTTATTATGAAAAAGATCATTTCAATTTGTATGCTTGTATTATGTGTTGTATCCTTAACAACATATGCTACACCAGAAGTACCAAAACCAGTTAGCAGCACCAAAGCTAAAGTAACTACTTACAATGTTCGTTTGGGTTACAGGAATCTTGATGGCAGTGTAACCACTTCAGTATCTACAGAATCACCCGGCTTTACCATTTACAATCAGGAAAGCGGTGATGATTATTATGTTGAAAATGGGCCATCTTCGTTCGGAACATTTTTACCTTATCAATTACCTGGTATAATTAACGGTTTACCTGCAGGAACCTATGAGTTTAGCGCAGAAAGAGGTCAGGGAAACTGGACGGGTTATGGATCTATTACCGTAACCTTATCTCCAGAGATGATAGGCGCTGATGGCTATGTAACGATTTACGTTCCTATCGCTTGGGAGGAATAATTTTTTCTGATTAAAGTAAATAGTCCTTAATAAATTAGGACTATTTACATAGATTATTCATTTTTTAACAAATAGATTAATATTGCGCAGATAATATTATAAGTAAAAGAATGATATTTTTTCTAACTTAATGGTTAGAAAAAATATCATTCTTTTTTTAGCAACAAAGATGGCAACACAATCTTTGATTCCTTTTGTTTATCCTCGTCTTTCCAGTACACTATAAAATTTATTTGATCGTGCAAAAGTCCATACAGGATGCCCTTAAATGTATCATCTAGTGCTCTAAAGGCGCTTAACTTATCGTAAACAGATCCCTCGCTTTTTTTGCATCACTTAAAGGATTGTTGCGTTCTTCTGTTTGCACCTTATCATCTTTAAGCAGGCGATGGTAGGGTTGCCTCGGAAATAGTAAAGGCGATAATAACAGCGTGTCAATAGCCTTGTCGAAGCCCCATTCTGGATGACCAAAATGCCTTTGCAGGTAAGCCAGATCATGTGCTATAATATTATGTCCGCAAATAAAACTGCACTGCCCGATAAACTGTGCAAATTCTTCGGGTTGGTTTTTATGGAAGCCTGCCCCATCTGACAAAACACAGCCGATATCAAGCAATAGCTTGCCTGTGGCATTTAGTTCGATGTCAAAAAAGGCAATACTCGTCATTTTTAAGTTAGGTTTAATCAAACAATTTAGTGCATTAACTTGTACTAAAGCCATGTACGACCATTATAGCTTCGAAGATGCAGCCACTTATCAGATTGAACTGGCTAAACAGTTGAAGTTTCAACAGCTTGATAAAATAGAAACCATTGCAGGCGCTGATATCTCTTTCAATAAAAACAGTTCGACCATGTATGCCGGAATTGTAATCTTAAGTTACCCGGAAATGGTTTTAAAATCATTCGCCTTAGAAACTTATGAAACTAGTTTTCCATACAAAGCAGGATTTTTGGGTTTTAAGGAAGTGCCTGCATTATTAAAAGTTTGGGAATTGATTGTCGACAAGCCAGATGTTGTGGTATTGGATGGCAATGGGATTTTGCACCCACGCCGTATGGGTGTTGCTTCACATTTTGGTATTCTGGCTAATCAAGCTACAATTGGCTGCGCAAAAAGTCTCTTGCACGGAAAAGATCACCAGCCAGAAAATGTCAGATATAGCACTTCAGAAATTAAAAATAATACAGGTGAGCTCCTTGGTTTTGCATTGAAAACAAAGATCAATTGCGCACCTGTTTATGTATCCGCTGGTCATATAATTACTGCTGATCAAAGCTTAGCGATCATTAAAAACTGTGTCGGAAATTATCGCATTCCCGAACCAACCCGCATGGCCCACAATGTTGTAAATGATTTTAGAATTGGAAAGCTAAAAGCTGGTTTTCACGAGGTATCAGCACCGCTAACTTTGTTTTAAAAGCCAGTCGTCATTGCGAGAAGGCTTTTTCAGCCGACGAAGCAATCTTACAACGCTCGCTAATGGCTTGCGCTTTAAGATTGCTTAGTACCTTATATTGCTGACAGTTCTCTATAATTTTAAACCCAATTAATCCCTTTTTTAAGCAGCTGTATCGTTTTGTATTCTTCAGAATTAATTTCGGGCTGAACATTATAACCCCAGTTGGCTTGTGGAGGTAAACTCATTAAAATAGATTCTATCCGTCCGTTGGTTTCCAGTCCAAATTTTGTTCCTGAATCGTAAACTAAATTAAATTCTACATAACGGCTACGGCGTTGGTATTGCCACTCTTTATGTGCTTCGGTAAATTCTTTGTCCCGGTTACGGTCAATTAATTCAGTATAAATCGGCAAAAATGTTTCGCCAATATTAATAGAGAAATCTAAAATCTGTTCCCAGGATAAATTGGTGTTTTCAGGTTTTAAACGATCGTAAAAAATACCGCCAATACCACGGGTTTCTTCACGGTGTTTAATAAAAAAATAATCATCAGCGTGTGTTTTGAATTTTGGATAAAATTCAGATCCGAAATCGTCACAAGCCTGTTTTAGTTTATGGTGAAAGAAACGGGCATCGTTTTCGAAAACATAATGCGGCGTTAAATCAATACCGCCACCAAACCAACGTGTTTCTTCATTGAGTTCAAAATAGCGGATATTCATATGAATAATTGGAACCAGCGGATGATTTGGGTGAATCACAATTGAAACACCAGTAGCAAAAAAGTCTTCTTCTGTCACATTAAAGGCTTTTTTTACCGCTTCGGGAAGCTTTCCATGTACAGCAGAGAAATTTACACCACCCTTTTCGATAATTGCACCATTTTGCATAATCCGCGTACGTCCGCCTCCCCCGCCGCTTCTCTCCCACAGTTCTTCTTCAAATTTTCCTTTGCCATCGGCAATTTCCAATCCACGGCAAATTTCATCCTGAATTTGCTTATATCTCTCTGCTACTTCTTCTTTAAACATGGCGGCTCTTTCTATTTCTATACAAATTTAAGCCTATTAAACCAGCTATATTGATTTATGTTTAGATAGTACATTTTATTGACATTGCTGTTAGTCCGGGAGTCTTTAGTCCCTAATCCTAAAACTTAATGTTCTAAATAATTAAGGTCTTTATTAAAGCTTTCTTTTAAATAGACCACCGAAATCATAGCAATCACGGTAACAATTCCCATGACAATAAAACCAGCCGAAACAATGTTGTAACGGTGTACAAAAAATTCAAAAACAAATGTAATTGGAATTAACGCTCCACGCACAAAGTTTGGCGCTGTGGTGGTAACGGTCGACCGGATGTTAGTGCCAAACTGTTCAGCGGCAATAGTAACAAACGTTGCCCAATAGCCAACCGCAAAGCCCATAAACAGGCAGATCAGGATAAAACTACTTTCAGTTAAACCTGTACTGGTTAAGTAAACAATTACTGTAATTACCGACAGACTTTGAAAAATAAGGACTGTCTTCCTGCGTGACTTTAATACCTGCGCTAAAAAGCCACATACTACGTCGCCGATGGCGATACCGAAGTAAGTGTACATAATGCCTGTACCTGCATTAAGCAGTTCTTTTGCACCAAGTGCTTTTCCGATTTCCGGCGATTGAGTAACTAAAATCCCTACAATAAACCAAAGAGGAAGCCCTAAGCAGATACAGGCCAGGTATTTTAAAAACCGCTTCCGGTTAGAAAAAAGCATAAAAAAGTTGCCTTTCGAAACTTCTGAACTTTGCTCAGCATGTCTGAACATTCCAGATTCGAAAGTCCCAACGCGTAAAAGTAGTAGTAATAATCCCATGCCGCCTCCTACAAAATAAGAGGTTTGCCAGGTAAAATGTTTGCCGATTGTGGCTGCTGCTGCTGCTCCCAGTAAACCGATGCCTGCCACCACCATCGTTCCGTAACCACGTTTTTCTTTGTCCATGGTTTCGGTAACAAGGGTAATCCCTGCGCCTAACTCCCCTGCCAAACCAATACCTGCTATTAGCCTGATGATGGCATAAGTGTGTACATCCGTAGCAAAACCATTGGCCAAATTTGCTAACGAATACATTAAGATTGATCCAAATAATACTTTGATTCTGCCAAATTTATCACCAATGATTCCCCAAAGCAATCCTCCAAGTAATAAACCGAACATCTGCATATTGATTACATACTCTCCTTCGGTACGCATATGTGCTGCAGAAACACCGATATCGGTAAAACTTTTTACCCTTACAACAGAAAATAAAACAAGATCGTAAATATCGACGAAATAGCCCAGAGCAGCTACGATAACTAAGAAAATAACATTACGACTGTTGGTTTTTGCTTGAGAATCCATTTAATTATTTGGTTTAAACGCTGAAAATACGCAATAACACAAATATTTAAAATAGATTCTTAAAAATAAAAGCCACTCTGCGTTAGAGTGGCTTTTAAGATCCTACATAGTAGGGTTCTTTTTTGCAGTGTCAGTTGGCATTTTTGTTGTCGTGTCTGGCATTTTTTTAGATGTTGTATCCATTGGTGCCGTAGTTGTCGAATCCGTTTTAGTGCTGTCTGAAGAACCAGCCATATTTTTTGACGAATTGCATGCTGATGTGGCTATCATAAGAGAACCCGCAAAAGCAAGACTTAAGATTGTTTTTTTCATAGTTTTTAATGTTATCTATCATCCTAACAACCTTTTAATAATTTGGTTTTATTTTTTTTCTTGAAAAATATATTTTTCATAATATAATATTGATTGTTAAGTAATTATATGGGCGAATATTTAACTTTTATGATGAATTTTAATTTATTCAGGAGCCCCGAGATATTTTCAAATTAAAATTAAATTGTGTCAGGATTATTGAAATCTGTTGTTGCACGTGCAAAATTATTAACATACATATTTTAATAATTAAAGAAAATATTACTTAAACAAGATTTACAAACTTTAAAAGGTGATAAAACTTTCTGATATTAGTAAGTATGATAATTTCTCAAAATACCCTTAAATGGGTAATGCGTTTTTACCCACCCCTATTTTTTCAACGCATTTGGGTTCAGAGATTTGAAAATGAATTTAGAAGCTGTACAGTTAAGCTTAGCAAGAGTTTTCTGAATAAAAATTATAACGGTTCTATTTTTGGAGGCACTATTTATGCAGCTACAGACCCGTTTTATGCCTTGTTATTTGATCAGTTGATGCAACGTAGGGGATTTAAAGTCCGTGTTTGGTTAAAGAGTGCCTCTATACAATATTTAAAGCCTGGCCGTTCTACATTATATTTTACCATAACAGTAACTGACGAAATGCTTAATGAAGCTGAGCACGCCTTAAAAACCATTGGAAAGTTTGTAAAAGCCTATCCTATGGAAATAACGAATAAGAATGGTGAACTGTGTGCAACTGTAATGAATGAAGTATATATCCGAAACCTGCATCAGGGCGAAGCGCCCAGAGTTGCTTACTAATTTTTAGATTATGCCGAGTATTAAGAGTTTAATTTTGCAGGGTGAGGGCGTTATGCTCGATTTTAAGAAAACCATTACCAATACCGGGAAAATTGCCAAAAGTTTGGTTGCTTTTGCTAATAATAAAGGCGGAAAGTTATTAATCGGTGTGGCCGATGATGGATCTATTAAAGGTGTGAAATCAGAAGAAGAAGAGAAATATATGATTTTAACTTCTGCACATCAGTTTTGCAAGCCAGCTATTGAGCCTTATTTTGAGGAAATCTATGTGGATGATAAATTGGTACTTGTTGTGAATATCCCTGAAAGCGATACCAAGCCACATTACGCACTTGATGATCAGAAAAAATGGTGGGCTTATATCCGCATTGATGATAAAACAGTTTTAGCCAGCCGGATTATTCTTGAAGTACTTAAACAGGAACGTAAAAATGATGGTGTATTAATCTCTTACTCTGAGAACGAGAAAAAACTGCTCGAATACCTGGAACAGAATGAAAAAATTACCCTGAAAGAGTTTAGCAAACTATTACGCAGTTCGTACCGTAAAGCGCAAAAAGTATTGGTTAGTTTAATCCTGACCAACGTAATCAGATCGCATACTTCAGAGAAGGAAGAGTATTTTACAGCGGTGAGGTAGTTTAATATAATTATAGTAGAATTTAATTAGAAAAATCGTCATTCCCGCGCAGGCCTATTGTGTGGACACATCTTTTTTAAGTTTAGTTTAGACGTTTTGCTAACCAACTTTAATAAAGCACGGATTTTAACCAAGGACGCTGTCAATCCCAAGAGCCGGATAAATCAAAAAAACAGTTGCAGTTTAGCTAAATTGGCACTAACAAACCTGAAACGTAGTGATTTTGTGTTCATAACGATGATTTAATTTTTTTAAAAAAAATTGAACACAAAACGAAGTGCCACTGTTTTTTTGATGCGCATGGGATTGTGCAAAAGGCTCATTGCTGGATTGACAAAGCGCTTTGGGTACTTTGGCGCTCCAAAGTACCATGCCCCGCGGCATAGAGCGAAAACAACAACATTTATCTTCAAAGTATAGTTTTTAAGATATCAAAGCTTGCTATTAGCAGGAAAGATGCTGACCACGTAGTAGCTACAAGGCGATTGAAAACACTATTTCTACTTGTAAAATAAATTCAGCATGACGATCGACCAAAACAACGACGCAAAAACAAATGTAAATTAACAGAGATATGTCCATACGATAGACGCAGGCGGGAATCTTAATCTTTACGCTTATGGCATTCAGATTCCTCTTACCACGTCATCTCGATCCAAGCGCAGTGCCGGAAATTCGGAAGAAAGATCTATCACTTTAGATTTCTCCATTTCGCTGCGCTTTATCCGATAGTTATCGGATCGAAAGGACGACAGTTTGAGATTAACTTTTCTACATCCCTACTTTTTGAGCTTTAAAAACGCGACCTTTGCAATCTTATGTTTTCTAAAATTTACACCAGGTATAAACCTTATTATAAAGAAAATCTTCATTTGGCGCTGCCAATTGTAGGTTCTCAGGTTGGTCATACTTTGGTTCACATGGCCGATAGTATTATTGTAGGTCATTTCACTGATACCATTCAATTGGCAGCTGTTTCGCTGGTTAATAGCATATTCATGCTTATTTTAGTAATAGGGTTGGGTATTTCTTATGGTTTAACGCCACTTATCGCACAAGAAAACGGTCGTCAGAATTACGATGAATGCGGAAAACTTCTATCAAACAGTTTAATCATTAATATCTGTATAGGCATATTTTTATATGTACTAGTTCAATTGGGAATATTTTATGTTATTGATCGCCTTGAACAAACCCCTGAAGTGGTACGGTATGCAAAACCCTATCTAAACCTTTTATCAATTTCAATTATTCCGTTATTGATTTTTCAGACCTTTAAACAGTTTGCTGAGGGTTTGGGCTTTACCAAGCAGGCTATGCTGGTTTCGATCTGGGGAAATGCACTCAATATTATCCTGGGAATCATTTTTGTTAAAGGTATGTTTGGCATTAAATCGATGGGCGTTAGCGGTGTAGGTTTAAGTACTTTAATTGACAGGGTTTTAATGGCTACAGTAATGTGTTTTTACGTTTTACGTTCACAGTACTTTAAAAAGTACCTGACAAGTTTTAAAGCCACGTTTTTTGATAAAATAAGGGCAATTAAAATTGCAAAGATCGGAATGCCTGTGGCGATGCAATACTCTTTTGAGATTAGTGCTTTTAGTGGAGCAGCAGTACTTATCGGTACCATTGGTGCAACAGAACAGGCTGCACATCAAATCGCCATTAGTTTAGCCGCAATGACTTATATGATTGCCAGTGGCGTAGCTTCTGCAGCAACCATTAAAACCGGAAATAACTTTGGAAAGAAAAATTTTGACGATTTACGTAAATCTGCTATAGCCAGTTATCATGTTATTTTATTGTTTATGTGCTGTACAGCGGTAATTTTTGTACTGGCAAATAACATTATGCCGTTTATTTATACCGAAGATGCGGCCGTTATTCCGATTGCAGCGCAACTATTAATTATAGCAGGCTTTTTTCAATTATTTGATGGTACCCAGGTAGTAGGATTAGGCGTATTACGTGGTATTGGCGATGTAAATATTCCCACTTTAATTACTTTTCTTGCTTATTGGGTGGTAGGAATTCCTATTGGTTATCTGTTGGGATTTCATTTTAACTTAGGCGTTAATGGCATTTGGTATGGATTAACCCTGGGTTTGCTAACAGCCTCTATCCTATTGTTTTTAAGGTTTCAGAATAAAACGAGAAGTTTGAAGATGGAGCAGATGCATCCTTAGATAAAATTCTTCATTTAGACCTCAGTGGTAATAAAACGAGAATTTGAAGATTATTTAATTGTCATTCTGAGGGATAATTTATTGTATAAAAATCAATATGAATGACAGATTTTTTAGGGAATTATAGGCTGCGAGGAATCGTCATTCCCAACTTGATTGGGAATCATAATGCAAGCGCTTTAAGATTCCCGCCTGCGCGAGAATGACGGCCATACTGATGATTCTGTCAATGGTTAGCGTAGCTAATAATCCCTTAACAAAGAACAGTGGATCCTGTGACTTTCCCCAGGCTCAACTGAAGAGTAAAGTTAATATACACTGCTGAGTCAAAACAGATTCTTCACAATATTCAAAATGACAGCAGGTGTTATTTCCCTCCCACATTCACCACAACACCAATGGTGAAGATTGAATTTCCTGCAGACATATATTTGCGTTTCTTTAGGCCAATATTACTGCTCGTGGTATATTGTAACTGAAAGGTTTTGCTCAATGCCATGCGGGTAAAGAAAACCGGCTCAAAGAAAATATTGTCTTCTTTTGGTTGAACAACTCCATTTAAAAAGAAACGGTCCATTTTAATATGACTAATTCTCAGCGCAGTACCATAATTGATCGGGAAGTCGGTTCCAAACAAACGCAGGTTGTTTTTCTTTTTCGAACTGTAATTTACCTGTAAAAACGTTTTTCTGTAATCTACTTCCTGCAATTCACTGCTGATCAGAATATCATTTTTAAAATCGCGTAAGGTAATGTCACTCCAACCCTTACCTACGCCAGCATAAACCTCAATAATACGGTTATTATCCGGACCAAAGGTGTCAAAGTATCCCCCGCCGATCTCAATTAATTTATGTCCAAAATCTTTGGTTTTTCTTTCGCTGTTCATTCTTGAACCACTAAACAATAAACCAATATGATCAGAAACAGCATAAGCACCATTAACACTGGCATTACCTTTTAAAGAAATATGTGCGCCTCCGCTAAATTCACCCTGCTTACTTAACATAGGGGTATTTGGAACGTTTGGCATATAAACTGAAGAGCAACTGGCTGCGAAAAGCGCTAAAACTGGAAATGTAAAACGTAGGTATTTAATCATAGATGTTATATAAACAGATTTTGAGGGTAAAAATTGTGCTAAAGTTCCATTTTCATGAAGTCCATCACTCTTTTAAATTCCTCATGTAGACTGGCTTTTAGATGGATTCTTCCCTTTGTAACTGGGTGAATAAACTCCAATTCAGAAGCATGCAGCAACATGGTGGTCATCTCCCACTGATCTTTGAAAAATTTGTTTTGTTTATTGCATCCATGTGTCCTATCGCCAATAATTGGATGTAAGATATGACTAAAATGACGCCTAAGTTGATGCATTCTTCCGGTTTTAGGAGTAGCTTCTACCAATGAGTAACGGGATGTTGGATGTTTGCCAAAAGCTACTTCAACTTCTGCTTTTTGAAGTGTTCTGAAAGAGGTGAAAGCATCTTGCATGGTTCCGTTGTCTTTAGCTAATGGATAGTCGATATCCATGGCATCAGGCGTGAAACCACGCAGAATTGCGAGGTATTTTTTATCAGTCTCTGCATTCATAAACTGCTGGTGCATAGCAATTTCGGATGCCTTATCAAAAGCAAATAATAGGATTCCACTGGTCTTTCTATCTAAACGATGAACGGGACTAACGTGTTTGCCCACCTGATCTCTGAGTAACTGAAGTGCGAATTCGGTCGCATCTCTGGCGATTGATGATTGATGCACCAACAATCCGTGGGGTTTATTAATTGCAATTAGATTTTCGTCCTGATAAATGATCTCCAACATATTGCCGCGAAGATAAGGATATTATGGTTTTTGCGTCATGGCCTAGGTAAATAAATCAAAAGCTAGCCGATAGGTATTGCAGTGTGCATCTACAATATCTTTGATTTCCGTAGAATAACCACCTCCCATACTTACCTGAACCGGTAAGTTTTTATCCTTGCATGCTTGTAATACCAATTTGTCTCGTTCCCTGCATGCGACTTTGCTGAGTGACAGTTTACCAAGCTTATCTGTCGAAAGTACATCCACTCCTGATAAATAAAACACGAAATCTGGTTGAGCACTTTCGAAAGCCTTTTTTAAATTGAATTTTAAAATAGAGAGGTATTCTTCATCCTGGACACCATCATCTAAAGGAATATCCAGACTGGAAACTTCTTTTCTGAATGGAAAATTTTTATCTCCGTGCATCGAAAAAGTAAATACCCTTGGCTCATTTCGAAAGATTTCTGCTGTTCCATTTCCCTGATGCACATCTAAATCAATAATTAAGATACGATTGGTTAATTTTTTAGTTAACAAGTAATTAGCAGCAATAGCCTGATCGTTTAATAAACAAAAACCTTCGCCCCAGTTACTGCCGGCATGATGTGTACCTCCTGCAACATTAAAGGCAATTCCATTTTTTAATGCAAAATTTGCCGTATCAATTGTTCCTTGCGTAATTCTCAGTTCACGTTCTAAGAGTTGCGCATTTAAGGGGAATCCGATCCTCCTCTGTTCTTTTTCTGAAAGTGTTAAATCTCTTAGTTGCTCCCAATAGGTTCGTTGATGCGTTAACAGGATGATATCTTCAGTCACTGGTTCAGCACTAAATAGATTTTCTTTTTCTATTGTACCTTCGTGCAAAAGCTGTTCAGGTATCAATTCATATTTCAGCATCGGAAAGCGATGCCCTTCAGGCAAAGGGTGTGCGTAAAGCGGATGCCAGGCAATTTTAATCATTAGCCTAAAATCTCTCCTACATGTTTTTCGATATTGGTACAAATCTGATCTACCGGAAGATCATTCGCGTCATAGCCAAACGGGTTCTCTATTTCTTCAGCTATCAGCTCCAAACTCGCTAATACATAGAGAATAAAGGGAACAATCGGAACCACAAAATAACCTAAACTAAACACCCAGCCAAAGGGTAAAGTGATCACATAAACAAAAATAAATTTTTTAATAAATGCGCTGTAAGAAAATGGGATTGGCGTGTTTTTAATCCTTTCACAGGCGCCGCAGATATCGGTAAACTGATTAAAGTCACTGGAAAGAACAATAAACTGTTCCTGCGAAATCGAACCTTTTTCTAACAGCCCGTAGAATCTGTTGGTTAAACTACCCGCTATCTGGTTAGGAACATGTTTGCCTTCTTCAACTTCTATCAATAAGCTGTTCTTCCCAAAATACATTTTTTCTCTTAAATGTTCTTTTAGTGCAAAAGCATATTTAGGAATGCCATATTCAAAAAAGCGAACATCCTCATCAGTTAGTTTAAGCGCTTTAATCTTTAAAGCAAGGTTACGGCTTACATTGGTTAATGATCCAAGCAGTTTCCTGCCTTCCCACCACCTATCATAAGCCGTGTTAGTTCTGAAAACCAGCAAAAGTGACAAAACAAAACCCAATAAGCTATGCATCATACCAATATTGGTTACATTACTGGTTTTAGAAAGCTGAAAGTAATTCAATTCAGCATAAGCAACAAGTCCCGAAAATATAGCTACCCCAAGCATTAAAGGCCAAAGCTTTCTAAAGGTGTCGCTTTTATCGATATGAAAAATGAAGGTACTCCAGTCTTTAGGATTGTAATTAATCATTTTATGATTTTTATTTACTAAGTGCTCTTTATTACAATAAAATATCTTTACTTACTTTTAAAAGCGCCTGTCCGGCCATGAAAACATCTTCGAAAGAGTTATAAAGTGGAACAGCACTCAATCGGATCACATCAGGTTCACGCCAATCTCCAAGGATATGGTTAACCATTAAACCATCAAAAATCTGTTTGCCATTGCGTTGAGCGATGATTGATAACTGCGCACCTCTATCTTTAGCTAACTTAGGTGTGATGATTTTATATTGCTCAAATCCTAAATCCTTATTCACTTCTTTTATAATGAGTTCTAGATAAGCAGTTAAAGTAATACTTTTCTCTCTTAATGGTGCAATAAAACCTGCTTTTTCGAAAATCTGTAGCGAAGCATGGTACAAGGCCATTGGCATTACCTGTGTACAACTTACCTGCCATCCGTCTGCTCCAGGTTCCGGAATAAAGCCTTTTTCCATTTTAAAGCGTTTGTTCTCCTGATAACCCCACCATCCCGCAAAGCGATTCAATTGGGTATTGCTGAAATGTTTTTCGTGAACAAAGATTCCGCTTATTCCCCCCGGACCTGAATTTTGATATTTGTATGAGCACCAGCAGGCAAAATCAACATCCCAATCATGCAATTTCACAGGAACATTACCTGCAGCATGTGCCAGATCCCAGCCTACAATTGCCCCGATTTCATGCCCTGCTTTAGTAATGGTTTCCATGTCGTACCATTGTCCGGTGTAGTAATTTATCCCGCCGAACAATACCAAAGCGATTTCATCAGCATTTTCTTTGATTTTAGCTATGATATCTTCAGTGCGGAGTATTTCTTCACCTTCTTTTGGGAAAACCTCTATAATCGCTTCTTTTGGGTCAAAACCATGAAACCTCACCTGGCTTTCTATCGCATACTGATCGGATGGGAATGCCCCACCTTCCATAATGATTTTGAAGCGTTTGCCTTTAGGCTGATAAAAGCTAACCATTAGCAAATGGAGATTTACAGTCAAAGTATTCATTGGGCAAACTTCAGTTGGTAATGCCCCCACAATTGGGGCCATTAACTTTTTTAACTCCTTATGGTAGAACATCCAGGGCTCGCTTCCATCAAACCATCCTTCCACCGCATAGTTGGCCCAGTTATCTAGCTGACCTTTTAAAACTTCAGATGCAACTTTAGGTTGGAGTCCTAATGAATTGCCACACAGGTAAATAAAATCTTTTCCGTTTTGGTTTGGAAATAAGAACTGAGACCTGAAATGACGGAGCTGATCAGCTTCATCAAGTGTTTGTGCGAATGATAAGTTATTTTCGAAATTCATTTGCTCAAAACTACAAAAAAAGCAGGCATTGTTCCCAATCCTGCTTTTCGATTTATTTAATGCTTTTAAAATTTAATTGTATCGTGCTTGCCTAAGTCTGGCGTATCACCAGTAACAACTGCTTTTAACATGCTGAATAATACAACAATTTTAGACGATGAAGCATCCCAGTATTCGGCCTCTTCCGGAGTAACTTTAATCAGGATTAATCTTGGATCTTCGACTCCATCTGGAAACCATGCTTTCACAAATGGTGAGAAATACGCTTCTTTACGAACTTTATCATCCACAAGCTCTGCTTTACCCTTAACAGTAAGGTATGTATTATTTGATGGATCGCTATAGGCTAACAACACATTATTTTCTTTTGAAATTTCTTTCGATTTTAGTGAATATTCGTTTGTGTAAAACCACAAACTACCATCGTCTTCTATTTTCGCAGTACCCATTGGTCTGCTTCCAAATTCATCCGATGAAGAAAATGTGGTAAACATACACGTTCTCACACTTTCGGCCATTTCTTTAAGGATTGCTATGTTTTTTTCGTTTTTCATCTTTATTTTGTTTTATAAAGACAACAGGGAGTGCGGTAAAATGTTTCTGGGAATTAAACCTTATTTGGTTTACTTACATATTTATTACCTTTTACAAAAAAACGCCATGGAAGTAAAGCATGTTCTTTGGCGTATGCAATACCTACGCGTGGCGTGGCCGCGATTTCTTCTTCGTTATACCGGATACCATGATCCTCGATCCAGATATCACTGCCAGAAAGATTTTTTGCGTTAAAGCTTTTATCTATCCCTAATGCTTTTGCCGCAGAACCTGGCCCCGCTGAAATAGCGCCCTTTGTATAAGGCATATTCCTGCGTTCTTCAATAATTTCTATACCAACCAAAGGCTCTACACCCCTGATCAAAACGGCATGAGGATCATTTTCAATCGAGGTAACCACATTAAAAAGATGATGCATACCATAACAAAGATATACGTAGGCAATGCCGCCTGCACCATACATGGTTTCGGTGCGGTTGGTACGGCGACCGCCATAAGCATGAGACGCTTTATCTTTTATTCCAAAATAGGCTTCTGTTTCTACAATTACTCCTGCAGTGATTTCATCGCCAATTTTAGTATACAAAACCTTTCCCAGCAAATCTTTTGCAAGACCTACGACATCCTCATTCAGGTAATATTCTGGTTTTAATTTCAATATCAGATATAAATTATCTATTTAACAAAACATGAATAACTTGCTCTAAATAAATCTGATCTGTCTCATCAAATTTATTCAACACTTCACTATCAACATCTAAAACACCAATCACTTCATCATTTACAATCAGCGGCAAAACAATTTCTGACTTTGAAGCAGATGCGCAGGCAATGTGTCCGGGAAACGCATCAACATCAGGAACAATAATAGTTGCTGCCTGCTCCCATGAAGCCCCGCACACTCCTTTTCTTTTTTTAATCCTTGTGCAGGCCACCGGACCTTGAAATGGCCCCAATACCAGTTCATCATGTTTTACCAGGTAAAAACCTACCCAAAACCAACCAAACTGTTCTTTTAGTGCAGCAGCAACATTTGCCAGGTTGGCTATAAAATCTGTTTCACCATGCAATAGTGCCTCAATTTGAGGGATGATAGATTGGTACTGCTCTTCTTTCGATATGTTTCGGGTAATGGTTAAATCTTCTGCCATGTTTATTGCGTTTACAGCCAAAGTTAATCATGATTTACCAAACCCAACGTTAAAGATGATTTAATGACGAAAATTTGAACGACAACCTATTTCTAAAATTATTAGTTTTGAGCCTTATCAATTTAATTAATGATTGTAGCCTTAACCATTACGAAATTCCATCGCCTAACCATTCCTTTTGCATTTATCGGCATGGCGGTTTTAAGATTGCCGCTATGGCTAAATAAAACATGTAGATTCTGGAAATTAATGGGAAGTGGAAAAGATGCTCAGGTAGATCTTGCACCAGATTATAAACACTGGGCGGTACTTACGACCTGGGATAACCGTATAGATTGTGATAATTTTTATCGTGATTCTTTTGTGACGAAATGGTTTAGTTTCTTTGGAATTGAAAGTTTTACCATCTTACTAAACCCTTTATCCAGTCATGGCTTATGGTCAAAAATACAGCCATTTAAAGTTGAAAAAGCAAGCAAAAATTACACCGGAAAGATTGCCATAATTACCAGAGCTGCGATTAAATTTAACAAGCTAAATGAGTTCAGGCAGAATGTTAAAAGGGCGGCTGATGCTATGCGGGTTGCCCCTGGTTTTATCTTATCTGCTGGTGTCGGAGAAAATCCATTTTTTGACCAGGCTACATTTTCCATCTGGACAGATGCAGATAGCATGAAAAACTATGCTTATAAATCATTTGACCACTCTGATGTGATTAAACTCACCAGAGAACGCCAATGGTACAAAGAAGAGCTCTTTGCTCGTTTCGCTATTGTGGATAGTTGGGGCACACTTAATGGAATATCTGTTGAACTGTAAATAAATATAAAATAAATGAGAGTAGTAGCAGAACTTCCACACCCGGAATGTAAGATTACCATTTTTTCGATGAACCAGAAATTCATCATCAAATTTGAGCAGGGTACTTTTGAGCAAAGTTATAAATTGGCCGAGCTTGACCTGAGTGGAGGAGGAGTAAATGATGTATTCGAAATTTTGGATGAAGAATTTATCCAGACTGTTATCGCTAAATTTAAGATTATGCGCACCGACTTTACAGCGGCATATAACAGGCATCAATATTAGAAATAATTATATCAATTATCTGATTTTCAATATATTAATATGTCATTCAAAATTATATTCTGAATTTAAGGGCATTTTTGCCATTAAATAAAGTCCGTATTGATAGTTTTAATTAAGATAAAGTAATGTAAGTTGTTGATTTATTGGTTTTTGAGTTATTATACAAAATATAATTTTGACGCTTGGTTTAGCCAAATAAATGGGAGGTTTAATGATTTTAGGATGGAACAAGAATTACTTTATAAACTAACATCTTTCAATAAAAATTCTATGCCAAGGTCGTCATTTCGACCGCAGTGGAGAAATCTTTTACCTTAGTTTAAAGATTTCCCCATTCGCTGCGCTTCAGTCGAAATGACGATCCGCCAGTTCCTACCTCACAACTCCTTTGTTTATCAAACACAAATCTCTAGGCATTAGGCAAGATAAAGCTGCAATTAAATAAAATCTGTGTTTATCCGTGTGCATCTGTGGTTAAATAGTAGATTTGTCCGGCTGGTTACCGAAATAACAAATGGCCTTTAAACAGAAACTACTGTATCGTGTACTACTACCCTGTACCAGTTTTGAGAGAATTTTTCTACCGCATCTAAATGCGTTTTATCTTCCTGGTAAGCATTATGATCGGCAATATTTGCAAATGTAATAGTTAGCGAATAGGTAAAAGAGTTATCGGTTACGGGGCGTACGGGGGTATTAGCTGCCAATCCATAACTTAATGTTTTGATATATTTTATTGGTTTTAAACTTTCGAAGAAGTTGGCAAAATCTGCGATTTCGGTTTTAGTCAGTTGAGGTTTTAACCAGAACATTACGAAGTGTTGAATCTGTCCTTTATCAGCGGTTGGTATTTCTGTCATGGGTTCTTTTTTCTTTAAATATATTAATCATTTTTTATTAGACATAAAAAAAAGTCCTGATGTAAACCAGGACTTTCATATCTTTTAAAAAAAGATTAGTTTTTAGGCTGTACCCGACCAGATTTTCTGTCTTCGCCTCTACCAATTAAATAACCGCCACCAGCTCCAACTAATCCGCCGATTATAGCACCTCTACCTTTTTTCTTATCGATTAAAGCACCACCAACTGCTCCTGCTGCACCACCGATAACTGCACCTTTAGCTGCGTCGCTCCAACCTTTTTTCTTTGCTGTTGGTTGTGTACCACCGTATGCAGCACTTGAACTACCACCAGAACTTGCATACGATCTTGATGATCTTGACGACGCTGCTCCTGCCTTTCTGGCTGCTATTAATTCTGCCTGATGTTTAGCCTCTTTTTCCTGCTCTACTTTTGCAGCAGCAGCTTTATTAAAGCTATCTAACCTTAAACTGTCTTTTACTGCTTTAATTGCTAATTCCTTTTCAGCTTGTTGTTGTTTTAATGCAGCTTCTTCTTTTGCTTTATTGTTACAAGCAAATAAAACTGAAGAACTTAATGCGATTACTACCAATATCTTTTTCATAACTTTTAATTTTTTAAATGACACTTGTTCAGCTACCTAACCTCGCTAAACAGGTTTCAATGGATGTGTGATTTAGTTAATTACCAGTACTAAAGAAAAAATGATGCCAAAATGTTTTGAAAATGGAAAATTATTCCACTAAGTCGGAATACCAGAAGCCGGAAAGTGCTGAGGTTGAGCATGGTGAATCTTCATTTTCATCCGTTTTCTTTGGTGTATTATAAGTTCTGAATACCTTCTCACCTATGGTAAAAGCGATTTTATTCCTAAATATTGGTCCCTCAAAGGCGAAAGTATGAAACTCCCCGTTTTCTCCGCAAGGGTCAATTTCTGCTGGTAATTGATTAATTAAATCCATACTGATTACTTTTCCACAAAAGTTTTCTAGACTTTGTTGCGTGCAAACAATGATGGTTTTATAGCTCAGGTTTAAGAATTCTTCAATTAATTCTTTAGTATTTTTCTGCCATAATGGGAAGATTGCAGTAATTCCTATTTCTGCTAATTTGTTTTCGCGGTATTTCCGTAAATCTTCCAGAAAGATATCACCAAAGATTGAGTGGGTAATGCCTTCTTCTTTAAACTTAGTGAGGTGTTGTTTCATTGTACGATCGTAGGTCTCCATATCGGGCATTTCACCTAAGCGGATCTGATGCAATGGAATACCAATGCTTTCAGCCTGTTTAATCAGCAGGGCTTCCCTGACACCATGCATAGATACCCTATTGTACTTTTCTGTAACCGTGGTAATGAGGTAACGGATTTCTATAGTTGGGTCTAGTAAGGCGTAGTGAAGTGCTAAAGTACTATCTTTACCTCCGCTCCAGTTAAAAATACAAATCTTCTTATCTGGCATCTAACAACAGTTCTTTTAGTTCTGCAACACCTTCGACTGCATTTTTCTCGATGTTAATTACGTTTTTATAACGTTTTACATCTGGTGTCTTAGGATCAATAATGTATTTATTGATAACAGATGGCACAAAATCTATTAGGCCTGCTGCCGGATAAACGGCTAATGATGTACCAATAATTGCAAATACGTCGGCCTGTTTACAAAGTTTAGCCGCTACTTCAATCATCGGGACGGCTTCGCCAAACCAAACTACATGGGGCCTGAGCTGAGAACCGAGTTCGCACAACTCGCCCATTTTAATTTCAGCGCCTGTAATGGGATAAACTAATTCTGATTTTAAATCGGATTGCGATTTGGTAATTACACCATGAAGATGGGTAACTTTGGTTGATCCTGCCCTTTCGTGCAAATCATCGATATTTTGGGTAATAATTTCTACATCAAAATCTTTTTCCAGTTCTGCCAGTAAATGATGGGCATGGTTGGGTTTTGCCGCTAAAACCTGTCTTCTTCTTTCATTGTAGAATTCCTGTACTAGTTCAGGATTTCTTTCCCAGGCTTCTGGTGTAGCTACATCGTATACATTATAACCTTCCCAAAGGCCATCGGCATCCCTAAAAGTTTTTAACCCACTTTCGGCACTGATCCCTGCTCCTGTTAACACAACTAATTTCATATAATGATTATACTGATTGCAGTGATTGAACGTAATTGATAAACTTCTTAGCCATATTTTCATCAGCTTTAAAAATATCCGGATGGAGCATGCAGGCTAAAGCTTCAATACCTTCTACCAATGTACCTACGCTTGGTTGAGTAAACATATCAAAGTCGGCAATATATACCTGGTTGTTTTTTACGGCTTCCAGATTATCCCAGCCAGCTTTCGAAGTCAACAATTGCATTTCTTCCAAACTTCTTTTTTGATCAAACCCACACGGGGCAATCACTAAAACTTCGGGATTATACTTCAGAATCTTTTCCCATGGAGTAACAATCGAATCACCCGCAGGGTTGGAAAGCATATCAACACCACCAGCTGCAGCAATCTGAAAAGGAATCCAATGGCCGCAATTATAGATCGGTTCGATCCATTCCATCAGCATAATCCTTTTTAAAGGCGCGCGGTTGGCCCTAAGCTGATCTAAAATATAATCTGTTTTCTTTTGTAGGGCTGCAAGGTAATTTAAAGCCACTTCTTCCTTACCCAAAGCTTTGGCAATGGTTATGGCACATTCGAATACATCCTGTAAATTATTAGGCGATAAAGGAACGAGCGTAGGTAGTTTGCTTAGCTTCATTACTGCGGTTTCGGTACAAACGGTATCGATATTACAAACCTCGCAGATATCCTGTGTAAAAACCACGTCGGGCGCTATGCTTTCTAACAATTCATCATCTACCCAATACAAACTTTTACCCTGCGCTTTTGAAGCTGAAAATATGCGATCGATTTCGGTGCTTGAATAGTTTTTGCCTTCGAGGATACAGCGGACAACTTTTGGTTGATCTGCTGCCTCTTTAGGACATTCGAATGTTACGCCATGCAGGTATTCCTGCAGGCCCATATCGTAAATCATTTTGGTAGCAGCAGGTAAAAAAGAAACAACTTTCATATTGATGTAAGATGTAATAGGTAAAATGGAATTGATTTTCTAAGTTAAAAAAAATCCTCTTTTGAATTAAATCAAAAGAGGATTTCTGTTTTTTTTATTTTGATTGGAGAACCACCAACTAGGTAATTATAACTTTTGCGTTTGCAGCTTTAATACCGGGTATTTTGCTTTCAAGATTTCGAAAGCTCCAAAAAGTAATGCGCCGTAAATCACTGTTCCTTCTAAGAATCTGATTTCGAATGGAATGGCTTTAACTAAACAATCTATAAAACCATTTAAGTTTTGTGTATATAGTGGGTTCTCATACCATGAACCAATATCACTTATAATCCAGTGGATAAACACGATTACAATTGTAGATAGTAATAAGCTGGCAATATTTACTTTTTTTAATAAAAAACGACCGGCTAAAACCATTAATGCAATTGCAAGGTATGTCCAAAGTTCCTGGACTAACAAAATATCTACATACTTTTTATAAATGGTTGTATAAAGCACTAAATCGCTTAAAAACAAACTCAATAATGGAAAAGCAAATGCTTTTAAATTATCTTTAAAATACGCTCCTCCAAATAAAGCTACTGCCCCTATTGATGAGAAATTTGCGAACTTTAATTCATCAGAGTTGAATGTTACCAATAAACGGAATGCCGTTATGGCCAATATCATCAACAGCAAAATTAATGTGCGTGGATTAAATTTTAAATGAGACATTTTATTTTGGTTAATACGTATGCTGCAAAGTTAAATTTTTATTAGCGGATATTAAAACTTACACCTGTATTAAAGTTAAAGCCCGGTGTATTGTAGCCAATAATTTCAGTATATTTTTTGTTCAGGATATTTTTGGCATCAAAAAATACTTTCACGCGTTTTTTAGCCAGGGCGTATTCTACATATGCATTTAACAGGTTATATGATGGCATCTCTTCATCTAAATAAGACATAAAATTGGTATCGAAACGTTTGCCAAAATAACGGAAGTTAACACTTGCATATAGGTTGCTGGTTGCCTGTGCACCTGCATTAATGCCTAAGGTGTGTTTTGGTCTACGGATTAAAAAATTGGTTGTTCCGGTATTTCCTTCAACAAAAGCATAGTAACCATTAATATTGAAAACACTGAATTTTGCCGCTGGCTCAACCTCAAAACCTTTATACTTTTGGTTACCCTGATTAATATAACCAGTGGTGTAAACGATAGCATCAGTTAAATCGCGTTTAAAACCTGTAATGCGTAAAGTAAATGCTTCTTCATCGATATTTAAGTTTACACCAGCCTCATAGTTTTGAGATTTTTCTGGTTTCAGATCAAGATTGGCACCGTATTGACCAAACAACATGTTCAATGTTGGGATTTTGAATGCAGTAGATACCGTTCCAAACAATTTTACTTCTTTAATGATGTTAATACTTGGGGTAACAGAATAGGTATAGTTTTCGCCATATTGATCATGTTTATTATAACGTCCGCCTACTTCCAGGTTAAAAATACTTAAATCATGTAAGAACAATGATCCATAAGCAGCGAAGATATTGGTTGTTGGGTTTTTGGTATCAGTAACCAATTTCATTTTTCTATTGTCTAAACCAACAAGTAAATCTAATTTACTACCCAGTTTCTGGTTGTAGAATAAATCAACTACATTAAGCCTTCCGAAGTTTAAAAAATTACTTGGAAAACCTGCATAACTAGACTTTACATCATTCGAGTTGCTCTCGTGGCTATAATTTAACGTTATTTTACCAGTATTGAATTTGTATTCTGAATTGAAGCCAGCACTAAACTGCTTTAAAATAGAGTTATTGGTTGGCAAGCCATCGGCAAACGCACCTTCATCTATTTTATAATCGCCATAGAAATAACGCAGAAAAGGATTAACGGAGAAATGTTTGTCGAGTTTAATCCCGAAATTGGCATTTAAACCATCTGTTTTAAAACCATCTTTATCAAACATAGCAGCACTGCCAACTGGCGCAACAGCTTCCGAAATACCATCAGTTTTAAAATGCGTGTAATTGATGTTGTAAGAAAAACCTTCTACACCACCATTTAAACCGATCGTTCCTTTATAAGTTTCAAAACTTCCTGCACTGGCTACGCCGTAGATGGTATTTCCTTTAGGTCCACCCTTTTTAGTTACGATATTGATTACGCCTGCAACGGCATCAGATCCGTAAATGGTAGATTGACCGCCTCTTAAAATCTCAATATGATCGATCTGATCAATGGAGAACAGACGTAAATCAAATGTACCGCTAATGCTTGAAGGATCATTCTGTACAATACCATCTATTAATACTAAAGTATAACCACTACCTGATCCCCTGAAAAAGATACTTTTGTCTTTCCCCTGATTACTGTTTCCTCCGCTGATAATGATCCCGGCTTGCTCGCTCAATAGATCAGGTAATGATTTGCCATTGCTGCGATCTAATACTTCGCGACTGATGATAGTGACCACTTTACCTGTTTGCGATTGTTTCTGATCGTTTTTAGTTGCAGAAATTACAACATCTTTAAGCTGCAAACTGTCTTGAGTTTGAGCATTAGCCACCTGGCCAATCATTAACTGTGCTAGCCCTAAACTGGCTACAGTTAGCATTCTTTTTTTGTTCATTTGATTGTGGATTTGCCCACAGCCAACAGATTCGAAAAGGAAATGAAAATACGAACAACGTTAATATCTCAATCCTAGCTTCAATCCCCGAAAGCTATGAAATTAAACGCTAAAGGCAGGTCTTCTGACTTACTCCCGTTTTTTCCGTCTTCCCGCTCAGTAGTTAATTGGGCAGTGACTTAAGAATTGAAAAACGTTACAGAGCTTACAGCTGCGGGACAGTTACAGATTTACACTGTATTCCCTTTTAATCCCGGTTGTAAGCCGGGAACCAAAAGCGCCGCAAAGGTAGTAAAAAGAGCACAACAATAGTAAAATACGAATGTTGATAAATTTAGTTTTTCATAACCTGTTAAAAAACATGCAAATGAAAAAGGCCTGCACCAGGCAGACCTTCATAATTGAGCTGTTGTTTATAGGTAGATAGTTAGAATTTATTTAATCCCTAAATCAACCGCACCTTTAACTTCGGTAGAAATTTCGCCTAAACTACCTGCATCTGCACATTGGCCAGTATAAACTTTTACAAAATCGATCGTTTTCAGATCCACTTTACTTCCATTTTTATCAACTGCCCATGATAAGTCGAAGCTGTTATATAAGTTGGTTTTGTAATCATCCCCTGTAGAGTAGCTATCGGTATAACCCCAGTCAAAAGGAGAACTGATAATGATGCTACCTACTTTACCTGTTGATGGCGGTAGCAAAGTTCCTTTAAAGGTTATGTTTTCCTGATTTGAAGCAAATTCAGGATAAAAATTATGCTTATGAAAATTGTTAACCTTTACTTCGCCACTATTTCCCTGGTTATCTTTCCAGGTTACATTGGCAAATGCTTTAGGGTTGGTGTAGGTAATTTCATAATTTTTAATGGTGTTAGTTTTGGCGTACTCGCTTCCAGCCAGCTCATACCATTCATCATCGGCAAGGCCATTACCATTACTATCCTGACTAACCATTACGATACCAGGCTCTGAAAAATGATAAGGCGCACCTGATGGATTTCCATAAATGGCCAGATCATTACCAGTGTTATTCACTACTGAGTGATCGAAGCCAAAAATAATGTAACCACCAAAACCACCTAAAGAGATTAGGTTCGTGGTGCTTCCAATTAATTTCTGTGCTTGTTCTGGTTTACCAAGTGTTTCGTTCACAAACTGACCGGGAGCTGGTAAATATTCAAAAATACGACTGATGTATTTACTGCTGTTGGCTGTAATATCTACTACAGGAACTGGAACAGTAATGGTATAGGTATGTGTAAATTCGCCAGCTTCGTTGTAACCTTTATATGCTAAAATATAGGTACCAGCTTTTGTGGCCGTAAAGTTAAAGTTATATACAGTGCTTACTACTTTACTATCTAATTTCCACTCGTGCTGAAAAGCTTGTCCGTTATTTGTACCCGCACTAAAAGTAGTTGTTGCTGCAACTTTAGCCTGTAAAGCATCTGCCTTAATCAGTAAATTTACATCGGGAGCCATTTGTTTATCTTTTTTGCAACTGAATAGGAACAGGCAGAAAAGCAAGGCGTAGCTTATTACTTTTTTCATTTTTTGTTTGCTTGTATGTTATTTAAATAAGAATGTAATGTGTGCCGGAATATCACCTGTTGTAAACGTAAATTTCCTTTTACCTGCTTTATCGAAACAGTAAATGGTGCCTGGTGTAACATAATCTCTGGCATCGGTCACAAAAACATCTCCCGATGTAGGATCTACAGCAATACCGTAAGGAAGCGTAATCGAAGCCTCTGTGCCATCGGTTATAAAATTGTTGCTCGTAACCGTTTCATCTTTTACGTTAAGTTTTACGTAGGTTGACTTTGAAGTGCTGTAGCTGTAAGAAAACAGGTAGGCATCATCTTCATTGATCCAGAAATCGCTAACCGGAATATTGAAGTTCTTTTTAACGGCATCAGTCTTAGTGTCGATTACATACAGAGAAGAAGCTACATCGGCATAATCACCTCTTGATGTTACATATACATCACCATACTGATCGGCCTTTAAATGATGCAGATTAATCGCCACATCTATTTTTTTAATTTCTGTATTGTTTGTTAAATCAATTACAGAAACAGTGCGGTCGTAATTGGGATAATTATAACCGCCAGAATTGGCTACGTATAATTTGGTGCCTACTACTGCCATTTCTTCGGGTTGGTTTCCAACGGCTATCTTTGTTTTAATGGTACTCAATGCTGTTGTATCCACTACGGCTACATAGCCATCATAAGAGGTGATGTAAGTAAAGTTCTTGTAAAAAGTGACATAGCGTGGGTTGGGAATATCCAATTTGGCTACCTGTTTGGCATTGGCTGCATTTAAAATTTCAACTTTATTACTGCCGTTTACCACAACGTACATTTTAGCGCCATAAATTTTAATATCATTGCCAACATCACCTAAACCTAAGGTAACAGCTGGATTGGCAGTACCGAATATATTCCTGGTGTATTTGCCATCCTCATAATTATAAAAATCCAATGATGATTTGTTGGAGCCCCAGTTGCCTTCGTTTAATAAATAAAGACCTTTAACGGTAAGCGATGGTGTTTTAGGTCCTTGATCTGAATCTTCATCTGTTGGCGAATCTTTTCGGCAAGAAAAAGCCAGGGCTGTTAAAAGCAAAAGCGTTGTTAACTTAAAAACTTGGTGTTTCATATTGTAATATTAATTGGTTTAAAAATTTGCGGATAAAGTAAAACGGTAGTTTCTTCCAGGCATAGGATAGTTCAGTACTACATCGTAATACTGGTTAAAAAGATTATTAATTTCTGCATTAATGAGAAACCTGGTTTGTTGGCACGCGAAATTTGCACCAATAGCTAAATCATGCGTATACCAGGGTTTAACATAGTTTGCCGCTATATTAGCCTTTTGACTATAGCGTTCTCCTGTATAGATGTAGCCATAACTCACAATAAAGTTTTTATAGTCTATTCCCAACCTTGCAGTTCCGCTATGAACCGGAATGTAGGGGATCTGGTCTCCGTACCTGAAAGCTTTTTCACTGATATCGATGGCTTTTTCGAACGTATAATTTACATTGGCGCGTAATTTTAAAACAGTCGATAAATCCCAAACGGTTTGGATATTGGTTTCTAAACCTTTAATACTTACTTTATCAAGGTTAACCATTGTCCATCTTCCTAAATTATTACCCGGAATGGCTACAATTTTATCCCTTACCTGGTTGTAATAGGCATCAGTCTGAACCGATAAGTAGGCTAGTCGTTTTCCGTTAAGCGCATGTCCATAGGTAAAACCTAAATCGTATTGCCTGGTATATTCCGGTTTTAATTTGGTGTTCCCTATAAAAGTATAATACAGGTCGTTAAAGGTTGGCATCCGGAATATAGATTTATAGAAGGATCGGAACCGGAAATCTTTTGTTTGTAAAGGTTGCCATGAAGCCATTATGGTAGGTGTATATTCCTGCCTGTTAGCAGATTGATCGCCTTTTTTCACCTGCTCATCAATAAATGTAGCCAGAACATTTGCCTGGATATTTAATTTTTTTAAATTTAGCGCACTGGCAAATGCCATTAAACTGGTACCGCGCCTGGGATATGCAAAGTCATATAAATTTGCATCCAGGCGTTGTAAACTATAATCTGTCGCAAGTGAAACCTCCCAGATTTTAGAGATTTTATAAAGATTTGCCATGGAGAGATAAAACTCATTTTCAGTGTACCGGTTATCGAGAAATCCACTATTGAGTTTAAATTCCGGATCGGTATAACGCATAAAGCTATAGGCATATTTAGCGTTTAAGAGCACATTGTAACGCTTGTTCTTACTGTTTTGGTAAGAAGCCTGGATAAAACTGTTATCATCCCACTGGCGTTGCGTAAATTCGAACTTATTCGAAACTATGGCACCCGGCAGCCCCCTGGCAGAGTTATAATTATATAATTTAACCACCCATTTGCTGCTGTCTGCCGTTAATCCAAAAACTGTTAGCTCCTCTCTAAATGATTTCACGTCACTGTTATTCCGGATAGCTGTGGTGTCATACGATAACGCTTTGTACCTGAATTTATACTCACCATTCGATTCGAGATAGGCTGCATTTACGAGGATTGAAATCTTCTTGCTGATTTTCTGCTTATAAGCAATATCTGGATTTACCAGTCCGAAAGAGCCTGTTTTAAAGGATGTACTAAAGCTATGGCTTTTCCCATCCTTAAAAATGGGTTGTGCTGTTTTTAAATAAAGTGCACTTGCGGCACCATACGCCCTTGCTGGCATAAGCAATTCAGGCTTTTGGCCAACATAAACAGAAATTTCCTCTAAATTATCTAAAGCATATTTACCCAAATCCACTTGGCCGTTCTGTGCATTGCCCAACTGAATACCATCGTAAAATACAGCCGTATGGTTACTGCCCATGCTCCTGACGTTAATGGTTTTTAAACCACCAACACCTCCATAATCTTTTAATTGTACGCCTGCAAAATAACGTATGGCATCGGCAACTGATAGGCTGTTTAAGCGTTTTAATTCCGATACGATGAGAATTTGTACCGGAGTTGGCGATAAGTTAACCTGTGAATTTTTATATTCAGTTATTTTAACTTCCTTCAGTTGATTGGCCTTTGCAGTATCTATCTGTGCTACAGAAATACCGGGCAAAAAAACACCCATACCCAATATGGATACAAAAGAAAAATAAAACCTGATGTTTAATAAAACACCTGCAATTTTAATCATTTGATTGTGAGTTTAACCCACAGCCAACAGATAGAAAAGAAATGAAAATACGAATACGTAAGTACATCACTCCTTAGCTTCAATCCCCGAAAGCTATGAAATATAATGCTAAGGCAGGTCTTCTGACTTACTCCCGGTTTTCCGGCCTTCCCATTCCGACGTGTCGGAACAGTGGCAAATTGATTGGAAATCCGTTAAGGAGCTTACAGCTGCGGGACAGTTACAGATTTACACTGTATTCCCTTTTAATTCCGGGTGTAAAACCGGAAACCAAAAGCGCTGCAAAAGTAACAAAATTAACCAATATGTAAAATGCATGAATGGAAGACAGTCTTTCTAACAGAAAAAGCTAAATTAGGAATCAAATTTCCACCCATGAAAAGGATTTTAATTATTGCATTTTCATTGATCAGCTTATCGGTTATGGCACAAAAAACCGATACTCTTTTTCTAAAAAAGCTAATGGAAAGCAAGCCTGCACTTTTTTCAGCTGTACTTAACCATCCAGATAAAAACCAGATTCAGATTCTTTATACCCAGGTTAACCGTGATTTGAAGAATAAACCCTCCTTTAAAACCTTTAGTTATAATTTAGATCCTCACCATTATTTTTATCCTGCCAGTACGGTTAAGCTTGCTGCAGTCATTTTTGCCTTAGAGAAAGTAAATCGCCTAAAAAGTAAAGGCTTGACGCTTTATAGTACAATGATTACTGATAGTGCATTTAAAGATCAAACAAAGGTTTTAACAGATACGAGTGCTAAAAATAAACTTCCATCAATAGCGCATTATATTAAAAAGATTTTGCTCACCAGTGATAATGATGCTTTTAACCGCTTGTTTGAATATGTTGGAAGAGCTGAAATTAATGAAAAACTAAAAGCTAACGGGTTAAATAATAGTCGTATTTTAAACCGATTGGCCATTGGCGATACAGGAGAACCGGCCAGACATAGCAATCCCATTAAGTTTTATAATGGCGATAAATTAGTGTATCATCAACCTGCACAGTACGATCCAAAAGAATATGAATTGAAATTGACCAATCTGGTAATGGGTAAAGGCTATTTAGACAGTGCCGATAAACTGGTTAATAAACCATTTAGCTTGGCAGGAAAAAATGCCTTTGCCATCAACGATCAGCAAAAACTAATGCAGAAACTGATCTTTCCTGAAGCATTTCCTGCTAAAGAAAGATTTAAACTTACTCCTGAAGACTATAAGCTGATCTACACCTATATGAGCAAATATCCAACAGAGAGCGATTATCCTAAATACAATCCTAAAGAATTCTGGCCTACTTATGCTAAAATGTTATATTATGGCAGAGCGCAGGTAACACCAGATCCAAACATCCGGATTTTTAATAAATATGGCGATAGCTATGGCTACATTATCGACAACTCTTATTTTGTTGATTTTAAAAATGGAATTGAATATTTTCTAACTGCAGTTGTTCAAAGTAACGAAGATGGAATTTTTAACGATAACAAATATGAATACGAAACGGTTTGTTTTCCGTTTATGAAAAACCTGGGCAAAAGCATTTATGAAGTGGAATTAAACCGTAAGAAAATGCGTCAACCAGATCTGAGCAAATTTAAACTCGATTATTCCTACTGAGATTAAATATTTAAGCCTTTATCAAGTTTATTGCGTATAAATTGTATAAAAAACTATACATTAATTAAAAAATAATATATTCGCATTTCAAAAATTAAAGAATACATCTCTAATGGCTAAATTATTAATAATTGACGATGAGCGTGCGATAAGGAGTACCTTACGCGAAATTCTGGAATATGAAAATTACGATGTTGAAGATATTGATAACGGTATCGACGGCCTCGAAATGATCAAAAAAGGAAATTTCGATCTGGTTCTTTGCGATATCAAGATGAACAAGATGGACGGTATGGAAGTGCTTGAACAGGCACAGCTTATCAAGCCAGATCTACCTTTTATTATGATATCTGGACATGGAACAGTTGAAACTGCCATTGAAGCCAGCAAAAAAGGGGCATTCGACTTTATTTCGAAACCACCTGATTTAAACCGTTTACTGATCACTGTCCGTAATGGTTTAGACCGTGGAAATTTAGTTACTGAAACCAAGGTTTTAAAACGTAAAGCAAGTAAAACCCGTGAGATTTTAGGTGAATCTGAAAGCATTTCTAAAATTAAGGAAACCATTGAGCGTGTTGCACCAACCGAGGCCCGTGTATTAATTACCGGTGCGAATGGTAGTGGTAAAGAACTGGTAGCGCGTTGGTTACACGAGAAATCGAACCGTGCCGACAGTCCTTTAATCGAGGTAAACTGTGCAGCTATTCCGTCAGAACTAATCGAAAGTGAATTATTTGGTCACGAAAAAGGTTCTTTTACCTCTGCTGTAAAACAACGTATTGGTAAATTTGAACTGGCCAATGGTGGAACTTTATTTTTGGATGAGATTGGCGATATGAGCCTCTCTGCCCAGGCAAAAGTTCTACGTGCTTTGCAAGAGCATAAAATTTCGCGGGTGGGTGGTGAAAAGGAAATTGAAGTAAATGTGCGTGTTTTAGCGGCGACCAATAAAGATTTATTAAAAGAAATCGAAGATGGTAATTTCCGTATGGACTTGTACCACCGATTAAATGTAATCAATATCCACGTTCCGCATTTAACAGAGCGTACTGATGATATCCCTGTTATTGCCCAAAACTTTTTAGAAAGCATTTGTAGTGATTATGGAATGCCGGTTAAGAAGATAAATGAAGGTGGCATGGCGGCTTTGCAGGCTTTACCATGGACAGGTAACGTACGTGAGTTACACAATATGATTGAGCGTTTGATTATTTTAAGCGATAAGGTTATTACAGAAAATGATGTACGTGCCTTTGCTAATCCAGGCGGTGGTACAAACATTGGCGCCGCAACCAGTACACAGATTGCAGGTGCTGGCGGATCTAACCTGGCTTCCTCTTTCGATTCGTTTAATAATTTTCAGGATTACAAAGATTATGCGGAACGCGAATTCATCAAATTCAAGCTGGAAAAAAACAACTGGAATGTATCAAAAACAGCTGATGAAATAGATATCCAAAGAAGTCACTTATATAGTAAAATTGAAAAGTTCGGTTTAAAGAGAGCTGAGTAAGTTGAACTAATTTATAAATCGTCATCTCGACTGAAGCTTAGCGAAATGGAGAGATCTATTAAATTATTTGCTAATAGATTTCTCCACTACGGTCGAAATGACGATATCATAGGATTTAGGGATTATCCCATATAATCATTTTGCCTCATCAGCAATGCCCTGTATTTATTAAAGATTGCTGCTTTAGAAACAAAACCTAAATATTGATTCTGTGCGGTTAGCACCGGTAAAATCCATACATTATCCTGTTCCATTTTCTCCAGTACCATTTTAAGTTCATCATTTTCTTTAATGGTATTCGGTGCAGACTGAACCAAATGAGAAGCCATTAAATTTCCTTTATCAGGATGGTTGATCATCTCATTAAATAACTCTTCAATATAAATAATCCCCTTAAAATCACCCAGTTCATCGGTAACTGCACAGATATTTTTATGTGATTGCAAAATTTCATTCATTTTAACGGAAATCAGGTCATTCATCTGTAACTGAGGATAACTTTTCTCGATCAGGTATTTCAGTTTCATCTGGTTTAAAACAGTGGTATCCTTATCCTCATGAGATAATAGTTCTCCTTTATCGGCTAGTGCTTTGGTGTAAATAGAGTGTTTTTGTGAGCTGCGGTTAATGGCGTAAGATATTGCAGTGGTAATCATCAATGGCACCATTAAAATATACCCTCCCGTAATTTCAGCAATCAGAAAAATACCCGTTAAAGGCGCATGCATAATGGAACCCAAAGCAGCCGCCATGCCAGCCACAATAAAATTAGAAACGTTCAGCTGTGCTATTCCTGACAGGTTCACCACATAAGCAAATATAAACCCGATTAAACCACCCATAATTAAACTGGGTGCAAATGTACCTCCATTACCACCAGCACCTAAAGTAACCAGAGTCGCTATGGACTTCATGAAAATGGTTACCAAAGAAAACAACACTACTATAGCCGGAATGGTATTATAATCGGCAAAAATACTGTTGTTAATTACGGTGTTATAATCGCCTTTTAATAACCCTTTTATGGTAATGTATCCTTCACCATATAGTGTTGGAAATAGAAATACCAAAGCTCCCAACATCAAACCACCTACAACCACTTTAGTGTAAGGATGTTTTATTTTATAAAATAATCCTTTTACAGCATAATTGGCTTTGGTAAAATAGATGGAGAATAAACCAATAAAACAAGCCAGGATGACATAGTAAAACAAAGCATTAACTTTCCAGCCTTCTGTAACCAAAAAGAAAAGCTGCTGGGTATAAAATAGTCTTGCAACTACTGCTGCTGTTGCGGCGGATAATAAAAGTGGGATAAATGCAGGGATGGTAAATTCGGGCAATAGAATTTCGATGGCAAAAACAATTCCCGCTACAGGGCTATTAAATGCTCCTGCAATACCAGCGGCTGCACCACAAGCCACTAGCATGGTAATTTCGCGGTACGATAAACCCAATACACGGCCAAGATTGGATCCAATGGCTGACCCACTGGTTACAATAGGTGCTTCCAAACCTGTAGAGCCACCAAAACCTACCGTAACTGCTGCAGTTATGATCTGTGAATAAATATTGTGTGCTTCTACCTTACTCGATTTTTTCGAAATAGCATAAAGTAAAGGGGTTAATCCTGTTTCGAACTTCGTTTTACGGATAAAGTATTTGATGTACAGTACGGTTAAGAAAATACCGATCATTGGGAAAATAAAATACAGGTAGTATTTGTATTTCCAATGCCAATCAGACTGAAGAAATTCTTCGATGTGGTGGGTTAAACTTTTTAAAGCAGCGGCAGCCAATCCGGCCAAAATCCCGACAATTACGGCAAGGATAACTAAGAAATTACGGTTTGATATTTTAGATTTTCTGTACTGGTTAATCTTATCAAGGTAATTTACAAATCTGATGTACATTCTATTGTTTTTTTAAATAGAGGGCGATGCCCAAAAGTAACAAAAACAAAGGGAGAAGCCAATTTAAAGGCTTCTTTTATGCATCAAATTTATCCAATAATTTAATTAATGTTGCAAAATCTTTCGGGTATGGTGCATCGATCACAATATCCTGATCGTTAAGTCCCTTAAAAACCAAATGGCGGGCATGCAAAGCAAAACGTTTCATAATGGGTTGCTCCTCTTCACCTTTGGTTAATTTATAACCTCTTTTAATTGAAGAAAGAAAAACAGGTTTACCTTTATACATATCATCACCCACAATAGCTGCTCTTTGGGTAGCCAGGTGGATACGAATTTGGTGCATACGGCCTGTTATTGGCTTACATTCCACCAAAGTATAGTGTTTGTAGTATTTTAACGAGTCGAAGATAGTCTCTGCTCTTTTACCTTCCACCCTATCAATGGTCACGTTTTTATTGCCATCGTTTAAAATGGGCAGATCAACTGTAAGCTTGTCGAAAATAACATGTCCGTCTACTACCGCATGATAGGTTTTATTCACCTTTCTTCTTTCGAACTGCATAGAAGCATGACGGTAACCTTCAGGGTTTTTAGCAATAATTAAAGCACCAGAAGTTTCTTTATCCAAGCGATGACAAACCTGTGCATCATCACTGTATTGTTTAGCTAAGCGCAATACATTGGTTTCTCCCGATCCGCCACGCTCATCAAGCGAGGCTAAAAATGGAGGTTTATTGATCACAATAAAATCGTTGTCTTCGAAAAGAATAAGGTCTTTAAAATTTGGAAACTTCAAGCTGTGCTGTAATTAATGAAGCGCAAAAGTACGATTTTATTTTTTCTTACAGTCGACGTTGTCCTTAATTTATTCATCTTGCCAGCGCAGGTAATCGTCCTTTCGACTGAAGCGCAGCGAAATGGAGAAATCTGAATCATCAATTTTTTCTACAGCAGTCGAAATTAAAAAAAAAGCCGCCCCGATGTTTGATCAGAACGGCTTAATACCTTTAGCTTTTATAATTTAAGAAAGCTCAAACTTATAACCTACCCCTTTTACGGTTGATACATAAGTTTCACCTAATTTTTCTCTTAGTTTACGGATGTGCACGTCAATGGTCCTATTAGTTACCACTACCGAGTCTTCCCAGATATTTTTAAGGATCGATTCTCGTGTATAAACTTTTCCTGGTTTTGAAGCCAGTAAGTATAAAAGCTCAAATTCTTTTTTGGCCAATACCACTTTGTTCCCACTTTGAAAAACCAAATAAGCTTCACGGTCGATTACTAAATCGCCAATTTCCAATTTGTTTTCAGATACCTCTTCAGTTCCTGCATTTCTTCTTAAAATCGCATTAATACGACTCACTAAAGCACGTGGTTTAATTGGTTTTGCGATATAATCATCAGCACCTACATTAAAACCTGCAATTTCTGAATACTCTTCACTTCTGGCGGTTAAGAAAACCATAAACGTATTCTTAAACTCAGGTATTGCACGCATTAAACGGCAAGCCTCAATCCCATCCATTTTAGGCATCATAATATCCAGAATAATCAAATCCGGATGTACCTTTTTCGCAACAGTGATTCCTTCCTGGCCATTGGTAGCTGTGAAAACCTGATAACCTTCTTTTTTAAGATTATATTCAATAAGCTCCAGAATATCTGGTTCATCATCAACAATTAATATTTTCTGACCTGCGTTGTTCATAGTTAAATATTTGTTACGAAAGTAGTGTCTATGATGCAATATTTAGTTAAGCCTAAGTTAAGAAATTGTTAATTACTAAAATTAGTTTAACATGGAATTTGTTTTAACGTAACGTTTTAGCTAAAAACGCTTCCAATTCGTCACCACGCAAGTTTTTAGCTACTATTTTCCCTGCAGGATCAACCAGGTAAGAAGTTGGGATAGCCTGTACCTGATATTTTTTTACCGTTTCGCCGTTAAAGTCTTTTAATTCTGATACATGTGTCCAGGTTAATCCATCTGCTTTTACTGCTCCTAACCATGCAGCTTTATCAGTATCTAACGAAATGCCAATAATATCAAAGTTCTTATTTTTATATTTATTGTAAATTTTAACTACATTCGGATTCTCCTGACGGCAAGGCTGGCACCATGATGCCCAAAAATCGATCAGTACGTATTTCCCTTTATAATCTGATAAACTTACCGGTTTGTTCTCTGCTGTATTAATGGTAAATGCCGGAGCAACCTGTCCCACCTGAACCGCTTTTAAAAGCGCCATCTGTTTTACAAAAGTATCAACCGTAGCGTTGCCTTTAATTTCTTCTTTAACTTCATCGGCAAATTTCACCAGTTCTCCTTCAAATTCTTGTGGACTCAAAGTATTCATGGCATAGAAACTAGCTAACGTACCTTTATTGTCTTTAGCAAATTTAATAATCTGTGTATTTAATTGGTTGATGTACGACTCGTACTGAGGTTTCATCGATTCTAACACAGCAGGCCTGTTTTGAGGCTGTGTTGCCACTTTTGCTTCAAAATCTGCCTGTAGTTTTTCTACCTGTTTGGCAAAATTATTTCTAATGGCATTCAGTTCTGATAATTTTTCCACCTCATTTGCTCCTGAAATTTTATACGCCATGGTTTTATCAGCCAAATCAGCTTGTAATTTAATGTCGTCGCCATTTTTTGCAATTAACATAAACTCATGGTTACCTACTGATACCCTAAAGAAATCTACCGATGGCGTTTTACGGATGAATTTAAATTCACCTTTTTCTGATAAATTAGTTGAATCGATTGCAACCATATTGCTATTTTGCATGCCGTATAAAAATACTTTCTTCTCCTTACCCGGATTCTGGAAAGTTCCGTCAATCGTAAAGCTATCTTTAGATTTGCATGCGGTGAAGGCGATAGCGATCAGCATGATCAGGCTCAATTGTTTTAGTCTCATTATTTCAGTTTTTCAAGTATTAATTCATTTAATTTTTTAGCATCGGCTTTTCCTTTGGCTAGTTTCATTACATCGCCAACAAACAAACCTAAAACGCCCTTTTTACCTTTCTTGTACGCTTCTACCTGTTGAGGGTATTTATTTAACACTTCATCAATAAAACTACTTAATTCGTCTCCATTTTCAGAAATCAGTAAGTTTAATGATTGCGCTAAATCGGTCACGTTTGCATTTTCCTCTGATTCAACAGCTGGCAACAATCGTTGAATGGCAATTTGTTGGGTAATTTTTTTATCATCAACCAAATTAATTGCTTCGGCCAACTGTTCAGGTTTTACTTTAAACACGGCAATGCCAATCCCTTTTTCATTTAAAACAGCTCTAATTGGACCAATCAACCAATTGATTAAGCTTTTTTTGTTGTGGACAGCTGATTGAGTCTGATTAAAATAGTTCAACAGGCTTAAATCTTCAGCAAAAAGTGCTGCATCCGCCTTGCTGATTCCAAATTCAGAAACCATTTGTTTTGATATTTCATTAGGAAGTGCAGGCATCAATGATTTAATTTCAGCTAACCATGCATCAGAAATATGAATCGGTTGTAAATCAGGGTCTGAAAAATAGCGATAATCATTCGCCTCTTCCTTAGTACGCATTGGTGAAGTAGTGCCTTTGTCAGCATCAAAATTCAATGTGCTCTGAATAATCCTTCCTCCATTGCTAATCACTTCTACCTGGCGGCCAAATTCGAAATCCATTGCCCTACGTACGTTACGCATCGAGTTTAGGTTTTTCACTTCGCACCGGGTTCCAAATTCAGTAGTGCCTTGCGGACGGATAGAAATATTGGCATCGCAACGTAAACTCCCCTCTTCCATATTGCCGTCACTTACATTTAAATGCCTTACCAGTTTCCTGATTTCGCTCAGTAATACCGAAGCTTCTTCCGAACTGCGGATATCTGGTTCGGTTACAATTTCTATTAATGGCACACCTGCACGGTTCAGGTCAACCAACGAATAGTTATCGTCCTGATCATGAATGCTTTTTCCAGCGTCTTCTTCCAAATGTATGCGATTGATTCCGATTTTCCTGATAGACCTATCTGCCAATTGAAGTTCCAAAAAACCATTAACACAGATTGGTTGATTATCCTGAGTAATCTGATACCCTTTTGGCAAATCGGCGTAGAAATAGTTTTTCCTGTCGAAATGATTGATCTGGTTAATGGTACAATTTAAAGCTAAACCAATACGGATTGCTTTGGCTACCACTTCTTTATTTAATTTAGGTAAGGCTCCGGGCAATGCCAACGAAACCGTAGATATATTTTGATTAGGTAAAGCCCCAAAAGATGCACTATCAGCAGAAAATATTTTCGTATTTGTATTTAACTGAACGTGGATCTCTAATCCTGAAACGAGTTCGAAAACAGTTTGGGGGCTTGTTTCTTGTAAAGGCATTTAAAGCTTCTTATTGTTATAAGTTTATTAACCAAAGGTTACAGTTCAATACAGATTTAATCTATGGCTAAGTATTAATGTGCCAAATATAGTTATTATTTAGTCTTTCGTTAAAAAAGGCTTATCAAAGCATTATTATGCACCTGGAATTTTGGACTGGATGAACGTGTATGAATTACATCAGCAGCAAATTTTTCAATACCACACAACAAATCCGACCATACATATTGTTCGGCAGTAAAACCAAAAGCACTTTCCATTTCAGTAAAACTCCAATGCCCTAAATAAGTTAATTAGAACCTTCTAGCTAATGATTCTGTTAGTTCTTGATGATTTAGAATCATCAATTTGATTAATCAAAAATTTTTTCATAAAGTGCTAAATATAAATAGGTTACATGTGTTTCAATAATTTTACTCAATATGTTGAGTAAAATTATTTTGTTATATATTAATAGTTAAAAAAATGTTAAAGGGGGTTCCGTAATTAAACTGCAACCAAGTATCGTAGTCTATCTAACCAAACACAAAAGAAACCTTTAATTAAAAAGTTATGAAAAAGTTAGTTTTATTTGCCGCAGTACTGATGGTTTCATTATTCGGCATCAACAATGCAAAAGCACAGGTTAGCTTAAATATCAATATCGGTGCTCAGCCAGTTTGGGGTCCAACAGGATATAATCATGTAGACTATTATTATTTTCCTGACATAAATGCCTATTATTATGTGCCTACTGCACAATACATTTATCCTAACGGCGGACGTTGGGTTTGGGTAAGCAATTTGCCCGCCCAATACAGGAACTTTGATTTATACCGCGCTTATAAAGTGGTAATCAACGAACCTAAACCTTACTTAAGAAATAATATATACGTAACCAGGTATAGTAAATATAAAAACTATGGTGGCCGTCAAGCCATTATCAGGGATAGTAGAGATACGAAGTATTATGTTGTAAAAGGACATCCTAATTATAACCAAAGGCCTGAAAGAAACGTTACTGTTATCGATAACCGCCCAAATCGTGTAGTGCGAAAAAACGTAATAAGACCTGCACAAAATAATGGCCGTCCTGAATTTAACAATGGACACGATAACCGCCCGGAAAGAGATAACAGAAAAGGCCGTGATCATGAACGCCATTAAAATTAATATTTAGTTGTGATTAAAGGAGTTTCGAAAGAGGCTCCTTTTTTATATGTCTGTTACAATAGAAGTTTTGGCACAGCATTTGAATTATTGAAGTACACACAAATAAAATAGATTATTATGAAAAAGCTATTCATCATTTCCGCGATTTTAGGTATCGTGGCTTTAACATCTAATCAATCTAACGCTCAGGTAAATATTAATGTAAATGTTGGCACTCAACCAAACTGGGTTCCTGCAGGTTACCAAAATGTTAATTATTATTATCTACCAGAAGTACAATCTTATTATTATGTCCCTCAAAGGCAGTTTGTTTATTTAAATGGCAACCGGTGGACAAGATCAAGATATTTACCAGCCAGGTATCGAGGTTACGATCTACATCACGGGCGTAAAATTATAATGTATGGAAACAGTCCATATCGCAATTATAACACGCATAGGGTGACCTACGTTAGCCGTAACAACTATTACCGTTCATCATACGGTGGTGGCGATAGAATCAGATTTCGCGGACCAAAAAATCATTATAAACCTCATCATGTAGATCATAGATATCATGATAGAAGAGTAAATTCAGGCTTATTCTCCAGAGGACACCGCGAAAAACATGGTCATGGCAGACATTAAACTAAAAAAGAGGCTAAAAGCCTCTTTTTTAGTTTAACAGCATCATCACCCTTAGTTGATTTCAGGGTGTGTTTTGATTTGTTAGTGACTTGGTATAAAGCTTTCTGCCTTTTCCAAAACAACTTTTAAGCCTGCTGGATTTTTACCACCTGCTGTAGCATAGAATGGCTGTCCACCTCCACCACCTTGAATTTCTTTGCCCAATTCGCGAACAATATTGGAAGCATTTAATCCTTTTTTTACCAGGTGATCAGAAAGCATTACCGTTATTCCCGGTTTACCATCAATTTCTGTAGTAAAAACTAGGAAAAGATTATCAATCATATCTTTTAAAGAGAAAGCCAGGTTTTTAACTGCTTCTGCACTTTGTAAGTCGATATGTTTTGCAATCAGGTTGATTCCATTAATTCCTCTTACATGGTGAACGATTTCATGTTTTAAAGTATTTACGCGCTCTATTGTCGATTTTTCGATCTCCTTTTTCAGTTTTGCATTTTCATCCAATAAAGCCTGGACAGAAGCTGATAAATCTTTGCTCCCGTTTAATAAAGCTTTTAACTGTCCTAATTCTTTTCTTTGATCTAAGAAAAACTGCTCTGCTTTATCAGCTGTAATGGCTTCTATACGGCGAACACCTGCGGCAACGGCGCTTTCAGAAACAATTTTGAAAGAACCGATCTGCCCTGTAGCTTTTACATGTGTACCCCCGCAAAGTTCTTTAGAGAAATGATCATCAAAAGTAATCATACGAACAAAATCGCCATATTTTTCACCAAACAAAGCCGTTACACCACTTTCAATGGCATCCTGATAAGGAACGTTACGTTGTTCCTTCAATTTAATGTTCTGTCTGATTTTCTGATTCACAATTACCTCAATTTGTGCTAACTCCTCATCAGTAACTTTAGCAAAGTGAGAAAAGTCGAAACGCAGGTAATCTGCATTAACCAACGAACCTTTCTGGTTAACATGTTTGCCTAAAACCTGTTTAAGAGCAGCGTGCAATAAGTGTGTAGCCGAGTGGTTATCTTCCGTTAAAACACGTTTATCTTCATCTACAACCGCCCAAAATTTACCTTCTAAATTATCGGGCAAAATATCTGCAAAGTGAACCGTTAGTCCGTTTTCTTTTTTAGTATCGGTAATATCAATCCAAAACTGGCGACTATGGTCTTCTAAACGACCTGTATCGCCAACCTGACCACCACTTTCGGCATAGAAAGGTGTTTGGCGTAAAACAATTTGGTATTGTTCTTTGCCTTTGGCTTTTACTTTACGGTATTTTAAAATTTCTGTTTCGATTTCTAAGTCATCATAACCAACAAATTCGCTTTGATCTTCTGTATTTACCATGACCCAATCTTGAGTGTCTATAACTCCAGCCGCTCTCGAACGATTTTTTTGCTCGTTTAAAGCACTTTCAAATCCTTCGATGTCAACAGTCCAACCTTTTTCCCTTGCCATGAGTTCAGTAAGATCAAGCGGAAAACCATATGTATCAGATAAAGTGAAGGCAAAACTTCCTGCAACTCTTTTATTCATCCTAAAATCATAATAGTCAGAAACATCATCAAAGGATTTATTCATTTCTTCCATTGATGTTGTGTCCCTCAAATCATATTGATCTTTAGTATAATTATTAAATCTATTTATTCCGTTTTCTAAAGTCCTCAAGAAAGAAATTTCCTCTTCCAATACTACTTTCTGAACGAAATCCTGTTGCGAAATCAGTTCATCAAATACACCTTTAAATTGCTCAGCCAATAAAGGAACCAATTGATTCAAAAATGGCTCTTTAAAGTTTAAAAACGTATAAGCATAACGTACGGCCCGGCGTAAAATCCTGCGGATAACATAACCTGCTTTGTTATTAGAAGGTAACTGACCATCGGCAATAACAAAAGAAATAGCACGGATGTGATCGGCCATAACACGCATAGTGATATCTGTTTTCTCGTCAGCACCGTATTTAATTCCAGCTTTTTCAGAGATAAACTGAATCATTGGCTGAAAAACATCAGTATCGTAGTTAGAGGTTTTTTCCTGTAAAACACGTACCAAACGTTCAAAACCCATTCCAGTATCAACGTGTTTAGCGGGTAAACTTTGCAATGAACCATCTTTTAAGCGGTTAAACTGCATAAATACATTGTTCCAGATTTCGATTACCTGGGGATGATCTGCATTTACCAGGGTAGCACCATCAACTAAAGCTTTTTCTTCATCTGTACGGCAATCTACGTGGATTTCAGAACATGGTCCGCATGGTCCGGTATCACCCATTTCCCAGAAATTGTCTTTTTTATTTCCGGGTAAAATATGGCTTTCATCCACATATTGTTTCCAAAGATCGTAAGCTTCCTGGTCTTTTTCCAGACCTTCTTTCTCATCGCCTTCGAAATAGGTAACATATAATTTTTCTTTCGGGATTTTGTAAACTTCAGTCAATAATTCCCAACTCCAGGCAATGGCTTCTTTTTTGAAATAATCGCCGAAACTCCAATTACCCAACATTTCGAACATGGTATGGTGATAAGTATCAATCCCCACCTCTTCCAGATCGTTATGTTTGCCCGAAACACGTAAACAGCGCTGGGTATCAGCAACACGAGAATATTTTATAGCGGCTTCCCCTAAAAATAAATCTTTAAATTGATTCATACCCGCATTGGTAAACATTAAAGTAGGGTCATTTTTAACCACAATCGGTGCTGAAGGAACAACATGATGTTGTTTCGATTCAAAAAAACTAAGGAATGCCTGTCTAATCTCTTTTGCTGTCATTTCAATATTATTGGAGGGAACAAAATTAAAATTTTATTGCGTTAATAAGGAAAAATCGAGCTACATTTGAATACTTTAATTAAACGATATAAGACACTCATAATCAACTACAAAATATGCCGTATAAAGAAAGAGACATTAATAAAATGTATTATACCATGGGTGAGGTGACTGAAATGTTTAATGTCAACGCATCGCAGATTCGTTTTTACGAGAAAGAATTCGATATCCTCCAACCCAAAAAAAACAAGAAAGGTAACCGTCTTTTCACACCAGAAGACATTGAAAACCTAAAAATTATTTTCAACCTGGTTGATGAAAAAGGTTTTACATTAAAAGGTGCCAAAGATTATTTGAAGAACAACAAAACAGGTGTTAGAGAGAATCAAAAGATTATTGATTCATTAGAAAAACTGAAAAGTTTTTTAGTAAATCTGGCAGAAGAACTTTAGGCACGCTTTACTCTTATAGTATATAACCTCTTTACATTTATTTAAGTAATTAAAAAAATACATTTTTTGTAGTTTTTTAATTATTTCCCTATATTAGGATTACCAATACAAAATCACCCTATTTTTTATTAACCAGTTTAAACTCTGCTTATGAAAATATGGTATGTATTGTTGCCTGTCCCTTTTTCCCATTATTTAGTTCCCAAAAAGCATTTGGGTGTTGGCTTATCTGCATTATTTTGTAGTTGGCTGTCGCAAGTAAATTCCTTTAGATGTTCCGTGTTCTGTAGCCGGAATCTGATCATCTCATGGCTAACTGACCTTTATGATAAATTTATAACTGGAAGTGGTTATGCATTTAAGTTCTTAACTGTTGCCTTTGTCATGGTTGGATTTATGGCAAGTGCCCAAACTAATACACAGGAAATAGCTATACGTGATATTTTGGAAAGCATGGCTGAAAACCTTCCGGATGATTACGATATGACCGAGTTGGTTGATGTTTTGGAGAAATATCGTAAACATCCCATTAACCTGAATCGCACTTCGGTAGAAGAATTAAATACTCTGGTATTCCTGTCTCCATTACAGATTGGTAATTTATTTACCCATTTAAAGGAAAATGGTCTGCTTGCGGATGTGCTGGAATTACAAAGCATTGCTGGCTTTGATATTAAAACGATTCAAATGCTGCTCCCATTTGTAACATTAACCAATATTGCCGAATATCAGCAACTCAGTTTTAGAAACCTCTTACATACTGGTGAAAATGACCTGATGATGCGTTTAGCGCAAACTTTACAAAAACAAAAAGGTTATACTGATTTACCAGGCAACAGATATTTAGGTTCGCCAGAGCGATTTCAGATGCGATACCGATATCAATACAGTTCAATTCTATCGGCAGCCATAACTTTAGATAAAGACGCCGGAGAAAAATTTACCGGCAAGCCATTTGATTTTTATTCAGGAAATATCGCACTCTTTAAATTAGGTAAATTAAAAAAATTGGTAGTTGGCGATTATACACAACAATTTGGCCAGGGTTTAACCTTATGGTCGGGTTTTTCTTTTGGTAAAGGACCTGATGTAACCAGTGTAGCTAAAAAAGATTTGGGTTTAAGGCCTTATAATTCAACAAACGAATATTCCTTTTTTAGAGGCGCCGCCGCAACGATTAATTTATTTAAGAATGTAGACATTACTCCTTTTATCTCGTTCCGCAATCTTGATGCAAGTCAAAAGTTAGATGCTGAAGGAAATTTAGTTCAGTCTACAATTAATCAAACTGGCTTGCATAGAACGCCAACTGAGATTAAGAATAAAGGTGTTTTGGCACAGCGCGTATTTGGCACAACGGTTCAATATACCAAAAACGAACTTGCTGTTGGTGCAATTGCTTATCATACCAATTATAAGAATCGTTTTATTACGCAAACTGCAGCTTACGATCGGTATAGTTTCACAGGTAAATCGTTAACTAATTTGGGTTTATTTTATAACTATACTTATAAAAATATGTACCTCTATGGTGAAGGGGCAAAAGGTTTGGGTGGTGGCTTTGCCTATATTAATGGTGTACTCATTAGTTTGTCTTCATCGGTTTCTGCAGCCTTAACCTATCGTAATTATGCTAAAGATTACCACAGTTTCTTTAATCAGGCAGTATCTGAATCCAGCGAAGCAGTAAATGAAAGAGGATTGTATGCGGGCTTAAATGTTAACCCAAATAAACATTGGGCCTTTTCTTTCTATGGTGATTTATTTCGGTTCCCATGGTTAAAATACCGGGTTGATGAACCTTCAAAGGGTTACGAAGTTTTAGCCCAAGGCATTTATATGCCAAGCAAAACCTTTAAAATTTTAGTTCGGTTTAAATCAGAAAATAAACAACAAAATACCGATCTGGATGTTCCCGTAAATTTTTTAGACCCTGTAAAAAGAAAAGGTTACCGGACAGAGGCAAATTGGCAACTGAACAAGAATTGGCACTTTCAAAACAGAATAGAGGTTTCTCAATATAAGAAAGGAAGTGCAAACAGGGAATTTGGCTATCTCATTTATCAGGATATTGACTATTCGCCAATGTTCGCTAAGCTAACCGGTAATATAAGATTTGCCTATTTCAATACGCCGAGTTACAACAGTAGAATTTACGCCTACGAAGATGATGTTTTATACAGTTTTGCTTTTGGATTGTATAATGGAAGAGGTTTTAGGACCTACCTCAACCTGAAATACAACGTAGTTAAAAAATTAAATGTATGGATCCGATATGGGTTATTTGTTTATAAGGACGTAAACACAGTAGGTACTTATCTGGACGAAATTAAAGGGAATAAAAAATCAGAAATGAAAGTTCAAGTACGTTATCAATTTTAAACAATGTTTAAGACGGAGTATATTTTTGTCAGGATTTTATTTCCTTTTATTTTTGGCGTCTCTATTTTTTATTTCTTTCCGACATTAGCATATATTAAATGGTTGAACTTAATGCTAGTTGTTGTTTTACTAAGCATTTTATTTTTAAACGTCACTTATAAAAGATTCAATATCTATCGTTACAAAGGTGCAGTTGGTATTTTGATTTATATACTTTTTTTCAACCTTGGCAGTTTGTTTTGCCTGCTTAATAACGAAAGTTTAAACCAAAATTACTTTGCAAAAACCAATTGCAATTATTTAAAAGTTTGGGTTAACAATGAGCCTCAGCAAAATGGCAATATTGTGCGTTTTAAAGCAAAGGTAAGATCTGGATATCTAAAAGGTAAACAGATCAGCTTATCGGGCCAAATGCTGCTTACCGTGAAATTAGATAGCCTTAAACCTATCCAACTAAAGTATGGAGACGAAATGATGATTTCGGTTAGCTATACCGAAGTGGAACCGCCATACAATCCTGCAGAATTTGACTTTAAGGCTTGGCTAGGTAGTCAGAATATTTATCATCAGGCATTTATAGATCAGAACCATATTGTTAGCACCAAAAATAATGTTGGTAATCCGATTATAAAGATGGCCTTAAACTTAAGAGAAAAACAAGTTGCAAAATACAGAACATTAATTAAAAGTGATGAAGCTTTTGCTGTTGCCTCTACCCTTATTTTAGGTTACCGTGCCGATTTAAGCAAAGAAACTTTATCGGCCTATTCCAAAACCGGAACCATTCATGCTTTATCGGTATCAGGAGCACATGTAGCTATTATCTATGTTGTTTTAGATTTTATGTTTTTCTTTTTGAATAAGAACAGGGCATTAAGAATACTGAAACTATTACTCCTCTGCACTTTGATTTGGGGATATGCTTTGTTAACGGGATTATCGCCTTCTGTTGTTCGCTCAGCCATAATGATCAGTATTTTAATAACGGCAAAGGTTTTATCAAAGAAAACCAATAGTTATAATGTTTTAGCCTTTTCTGCATTTTGTCAACTCGTTTACAATCCATTTTTAATCTGGGATGTCGGATTTCAACTCTCCTACCTGGCCGTATTTGGACTAATTTATCTTCAGCCGAAAATCTACAATCTTCTTTATCCTGAACATAATTGGATAGATAAATTATGGAGTTTCACATCCATGTCTTTAGCTGCACAAATAATCACGTTTCCATTAAGTATTTACTATTTTCATCAATTTCCATTTTACTTTCTCTTTGCTAATCTTTTCATCACTATTCCATTAATATTAATGATGTATTTAGGGATTGTAGTATTAATTCCGTCTTTCGGGTTTCTGGCACCAATTTTCGAATGGATAATAAACTTTACGAATGCTGTATTAAAATGGATTGCCAATTTGCCTTATGCCAGCTTTTCATCAATATGGATTAATCTGCCTGAATTTGCCTTGTTGAGCCTTTCGCTAGTATTATTTATTTATGCGTTGACAAAACTTAACAAACAACTTTTGTTATCTTCTTTATTTCTATTTGTTTGTTATCAACTTTTGATTTTACGCGATGATTTAAAGGTTTTCCAACAGAGGAAAATCATTTTCTTTTCCTTAAGAAAAAATTATGCTGCTGCATTTATTAATGGAAAAGAAGCTGTTTTAATTTCAGATGTAAATAGTGATGATAAAAATTATACCTTTTCTATTCAACCAGCATTAGCCCAATTACAATTAAGTAAGATATCTATTATTGATTTCAATAAAGACACCGTTTTGGGACAATTTATATTAAAGAACAACCAGATTGCCTTTTTTCAATATAGGATGCTTTTGATTGACGAAAAGCTGAACAATAAAAAGATAAATGGAAATGCTACTTTTTCAAGTATCTGGTTAAGTGGAAATACTAAATTTAATTTAGCAAAAATGGATGTTGATGTAAAATATAAAACTGCAATAATCGACGCCTCTAATAAGGATTATAAAATTCAGATATTAAAGAAGCACATGGAGAATAATGATAAAGATGTACATATTTTAAAGAAAAATAAAGCATATTTGGTGCAACTAACCCAATAACATGGAAAATTTGGTTTTATATCAGGTTGCTGAAAGAATAGCAACAATAACAATCAACAGGCCTGAAAAAAGAAATGCGTTAGACCCTCAACTAATCGCTGAATTAACTGCTGCGTTTATAAAAGCATCAGAAGATGACCAGGTAAAAGTTGTCATATTAAATGCAAACGGTGACTCATTTAGTGCTGGCGCCGATTTAGCATATCTTCAGCAATTACAGCACAATACATTTGAAGAAAACGTAGCTGATTCTAATCATTTAAAAAAACTATTTACAACCATTTATTACTTACCAAAGGTGGTTATTGCCCAGGTTGAAGGCCATGCCATTGCCGGTGGCTGTGGTTTAGCGACTATATGTGATATTATTTTTGCTACTCCTGAAAGTAATTTTGGCTATACTGAAGTGAGAATTGGTTTTGTACCCGCTATAGTTTCTTGTTTTTTAAAACAAAAGGTGAGCGAATCCATCGTCAAGGAAATTTTACTAACTGGAAAAATTTTCTCTGCAGAGCAGGCATTAAAATATAATTTGATAAATTTTGTAACAAATTCATCCGATATTCATCAAAAAACAAGAGAATTTGCACTAAGTTTGTGCAAGGAGAGTTCAGGTAATTCATTAATGATTACGAAACAACTGATTAACCAAACTGTTAATCCACACTTAGAAAAGAGTTTGGAGATTGCGGTACAGATAAATGCCCGTGTACGCGAAAGTGAGGATTTTAAAAAAGGAATTTCTTCATTTTTAAATAAAGAGAAAATTAACTGGTAAAAAACTAAAACTAAAATAAAAACATGTTCAAATCAATCAAAACAAGCGTTGTAGCTTTAATCTTAGTCAGTACTGCTATAATTGCCCATGCACAAAAGAAAATTGCTGAAGGTACTTTGGTATTTGCTGTAACCGCTAATGGTGCAACAACAGACGTTAAAACTAAATTTAATGGCAACTTAACCAAAATAGAAATTGAAAATGGCCCTGCCATGGTTAACATTATTTCAAATACGGCAGAAAAAACCGGATTATTATTAATTGACGTTCCCGTAGCTCAAAAACAGTTTGCAGTAAAGGTGAGCAAAGCAGAAACAGAAGCACAAGAAGCTTTATTACCAAAATATTCTGATTATAAAGCAACTGGTGAAAAACAAACAATTGCTGGATTAAGTGCTGAAAAATATACCTACAAAGATGACAAAGGTGCAGTTCATGAATTATGGGCAACAAAAGATATTGATATTGCTTCAGTAACCAATGGTGGTTTCTTTAAAGGCTTAGGTGCACTTCCTGTAAAATATTCTGCATTAATTAATGGCGTAAATTCAGATCTGGTACTAAAATCTCTTTCTGAAGCCAAAGTTGGTGCCATTAGCACTGAAATTCCTGCCGGTTACGAAGTAGTAACCATGGAAGAATTGAAAGCCATGCAAGGTGGTGGTGAATAATTAACCAATTCCAGATAATTTACGGCTTTTTAACTGCCGGCTTTTTATTTAAATTAGCCGAAAAGTTAAAAAGCTTTTTTTATGCCCCAAAATTATATATGATTAAAAACTTATTACTCAGATTATCAATTGCCTGCATCGCAATATGTACGCTAATTGATGCAAAAGCCCAAAGTATCAACTGGGCAAAAGATGGTAACTCCTACTACCAGATTGCAAGCGGAGAAATTATTTCGGTTGCCCTCCCTAAAAGCGACAAAAAAACAATTATTTCCAGAACGTTATTAACGCCAGCAGGAAAAGATAATGCCATTGCAGTAAGAAGTTTCCAATTGTCGGATGATGGTACAAAAGCATTAATTTACACCAACAGTAAAAAAGTTTGGCGTTATGATACCCGTGGCGATTATTGGTTGGCAGATTTAGCCGCTAACAAGATTACCCAGATTGGAAAAGATAAACCTGCATCATCTTTAATGTTTGCGAAATTATCGCCCGATGGAAGTAAAGTAGCTTATGTAAGCAAACACAACTTATATGTAGAAAATATTGATGGAACTGGTGCTAAAGCCTTAACTACTGATGGCACAGACCGGATGATCAATGGTACTTTTGATTGGGTTTATGAAGAGGAATTTGATTGTCGTGATGGTTTTAGGTGGAGTCCGGATGGAAAATCTATTGCTTATTGGCAGATTGATGCGACCAAGATCAAAAACTTTTTAATGATCAACAATACTGATTCGATTTATCCATATACCATTCCTGTAGAATATCCAAAAGTGGGCGAAAATCCATCTGCTTGTAAAGTTGGTATAGTTGATATCGCCACTGCGAAAACAAACTGGGTAAACGTTCCAGGCGATAATATCCAGCATTACATTCCACGCATGCAGTGGGTACCAAACAGCAACAACATTATTTTACAACAGCTTAACCGTGAGCAGAACGAAAGTAAAGTATTTATCTGCAATGCCAGTACCGGAGATGCAAAAGCTGTTTATACTGAAAAGGCAAAAGCCTGGATTGATGCGCAAGATGAATGGAAATGGTTAAACGACAATAAAGAATTTACCATCGTATCAGACAAAGACGGTTGGAACCATTTGTATAGAATCAGTATCGATGGAAAAAAAGAAACATTGGTTACAAAAGGTAATTATGATGTAATTGATGTGAAGTTGATTGATGTAAAAAACAATACGGTTTATTTCCTTGCTTCACCAACAAATGCCACTCAGAAATATCTTTTTAAAACCAAGTTAGATGGCAAAGGCAAATTAGAGCAAGTTACCCCTTCTGTTTTACCTGGAACACATAATTACGATATTTCACCTAATGCTGCTTTTGCCCGTCATACCTATAACAGTTCAATCGTAAGGCCAATTACCGAGTGGATGAACTTTACTACAGGTAATCCATTTACGATGGATGGAAGCATTACTACCCAATTATCAAAACAGGAATCGGCTAAAAACAAAGTTGAGTTTTTCAAAGTAACCACTGAAGATGGCATTGAAATGGACGGATGGATGAAAAAACCTGATAATTTTAATCCTGCTAAAAAATACCCAGTTGTATTTTATGTCTATGGTGAACCTGCTTCGCCTACAGCAGCAGATACTTATGGCGCCGGAAAAAACTTCTTATATGCTGGCGACATGTCCAAAGATGGTTATATTTATATTTCAATGGATAATAGAGGTGCTCCTGTACCAAAAGGAAGCACATGGCGTAAAAGTATTTACAAAAATATAGGAGTACTCAATATTCGCGACCAAGCCATGGCAGCTAAAAAACTATTGGCGACCAACGCTTTTATGGATAAAGACCGTGTAGCCGTTTGGGGCTGGAGCGGTGGCGGTTCGTCTACCTTAAACCTGATGTTCCAATATCCGGAAATTTATAAAACAGGTATTGCAATTGCAGCGGTTGGTAATCAATTAACCTACGATAATATTTATCAGGAGCGTTATATGGGTACCCCTTTCCCAAGTAAAGAGGCATATGTTAAAGGTTCTCCTGTTACTTATGCTAAAAACTTAAAGGGAAATTTATTGTATATCCATGGTACAGGCGACGATAACGTACACTATCAGAATGCCGAAATGTTGATCAATGAACTGATTAAAAACAGAAAGGTTTTTCAACTGATGAGTTACCCTAACCGTACACACAGTATTTCAGAAGGTGAAGGAACAAGCGAGCATTTATCGTTAACCTACACCAAGTTTTTAAAAGAAAACTGTCCTCCGGGAGCAAGATAGAAAATTTTAAAAAGCAGCTTTCGGGCTGCTTTTTTTATGCAATAAAACTTTGAGTAAGCATAGCGGTTACAATAGCAATCCCAAAGCTTAATAAAGTTCCGATCAGTACATATTCGGTTAGTTTCAGATCATGCTTTTCTTTTAGGTCGCCAAATCTGAATATCGATTTTGCGGCAAGTAAAAACCCAACGGCCTCAAAATGATTGGTAAGTATAAACAGAAAAATCAAAGTCCTTTCCAATATCCCAATGTATTTACCTGCATTCTCTAATGATTTTGGACTATCAGGCTGATTATCCGGGATCCATTTAGCAATAATCACCTTCATTATAATCGATGTAGGCATGGTTAAAAACAAAGCTCCTGAAACTAATACCAAGGTATGCGGATTGTTTAAAAAACTAACATCCAGGCTCCCTTTATAAAAAAGATGCCATACCGCCACAATCGAGCTAAGGTGCAAAACCTGATCAGCAAAAAATAGCAGGCGGGCATTTTTGTTGGTCTGAAAGATGGATTTTAGCGCATCAATAATCAAATGGATGATACCTATTGTTAATGCTGTTTTCCAAACATCAAAACTTAAAAAAATAACAAATATCAAAGCCACATGTATCATTACATGCAAATAAAGCTTGGTTGATTTTAATTTTCTGCTCTCTTTATCTTTTACCCAGGTATTTGGCTGCAAAAAGAAATCACCAATTAAGTGGGCAATAATAAGTTTGATTAAATAGATATCCATTATTTCAAAATCGTTTGGTTCAATTTTTTACGGTAAAGCCTGTTCATTTCCATTATTTCGGTATAATGTGCGCGTTTTAGCGCTTCGCTTACCGAAGATTGCGTTCTGCCTGAAATGGCTGCAAGTTCGCTTTGTAACAGGTTTTCATTTTCCAGAGCAAGTTTTACCATTTCGGCAGCCACTACTCCCCAGCTATCCATGGCAATTAACGACAGTTTAATTATGATATTAATTTCCTCGTCAAAATCAGGATAATCTGTTTTAATGGCTAAATTGGTTTTTGCCTGCTTTAAACTATCGAATGCAGCCCCCGAATTAATAAATGCCTCTCCACTGGATTCTGAAAGCTTTTTCCTTTTGTTTTTAATGCTACCTATACCGATTCCCATTCTTACATCAGCAGGTTTATTTGTTCTGATACATGCTTTTAAATAAGCAGCAATCCTGATGGCATTTTCTGGATCAACTTCCAGTTGAAAACTATCTCCCCGATAAATCTCCCACTTACTATTGTGATTGGAAACTATTTTTAAGGCCGTTTTTAAGCTTAACAACCAACTATCTTTAATCTTCCTTGAGCCTATTATATCACCTGTTATAATGCAAATCATATTACAATATCGAATATATTATTCATATTTCAAAATAATATCGGCTAATTAGCCGATATTTCGTTTTATCGGGTATTTAGCCGATATTTTAAATTATCGGGTTTTTAGCCGATATTCATTTAAAACTAATCAATAAATTTATTGTTTAGTAGCTATGGCATTAATAGAATTTACCAAAAGAGGGATTTACTGTAAACAAGGCGATTTTTATGTAGACCCCTGGTGGCCTGTTGATTATGCAGTTACAACGCACGGACATAGTGATCATGTTCGTTTTGGAAATAAATACTATCTCTGCCATACCTTAACAAAGCCTATCATCAAACGCAGGATCAGCGAAGATTTAAATGTAGAAACATTGGAATATGGAGAAAGCATTACCCGTAATGGAGTGAATATTTCATTTTTCCCTGCAGGACATATTATCGGATCTGCTCAGGTACGTTTAGCTTATAAAGGTGAAATTTGTGTTATTTCTGGTGATTATAAAATTGAAGATGATGGCGTTACGACACCCTTCGAGCCTGTAAAGTGTCATTCTTTTGTTTCTGAAAGCACTTTTGGTTTACCTGTTTACAAATGGCAAAAGCAGGAAATTGTTTTTAATGGCATCAGGAGCTGGATAAGTGATAATATTACACAGCAAAAAACAAGTGTATTAATTGCCTATAGTTTGGGCAAAGCACAACGTTTAATTAAAAACCTGGCTGGTGATATCCCTATCTATGTACATAACAGTATTGCTAACCTGAATGAAGTAATTATTGATGCAGGTGTAAATCTTCCCAAAACTATCCGAATTACTCCAGAAACCACTAAAGATGAATTGCAGAAAGGTATTGTAATTGTACCACCTGCCATGCGGGATAGCCGCTGGATTAAAAATTTAGCTCATCCGGTAACTGGTATTTGCTCCGGCTGGATGCAAGTTCGGGCGCATCGCCGCTGGCAAAGTGCTGATGCAGGCTTTGCACTGAGCGACCATGCAGACTGGCCCGGCCTAATGGAAGCTATTACTGCAACAGGCGCAGAAAAAGTATATGTTACACATGGTTTTACTGCTGCTTTTAGCCGGTTTCTAAACGATGCAGGCATAGAAGCTGCTGAAGTGTTAACCAAGTTTGGGCAAGAAGACGATGAAGAAAATAAAGTAGATTTAGTTGATCAAAACGAAAATAAGTAAGGATGAAACGTTTTGCAAAACTGATCCAGCAGCTCGAACTGAGCAATAAAACCAATGATAAAATTGCGGCATTGGTTGATTATTTTAACTATGCCGATGATAAAGATAAGGTATGGGTTATTGCATTATTTACAGGTAAAAAACCTAAAAGGCCAATTAAATCAGCCTTGCTTAAATACTGGGCGATAGACATTACCGAAACGCCAGAATGGTTATTTGCCGAAAGTTATGCCAATGTTGGCGATTTAAGTGAAACCATCGCGCTGTTATTGCCATCTGCCGAAAATACTTCTGATTTTCAATTGCATAAATGGGTTGAAGACTTGCACGATCTGGAAGGTAAGGATGATAAAACCAAAAAAGAATTTATTTTAAATGCATGGAATAAACTCGAAACACAAGAACGTTTTATTTTTAACAAATTAATTTCTGGAAATTTCAGGATTGGTGTTTCCAATAAAATGCTGGTGAACGCACTGGCTAAACAGAGTAGTTTAGATAGTGCCCAGATTATGCACAGCATCATGGGTAAATGGAATCCTTATGAAATTACCTTTCATGAGCTGATCAATGGTATCCACGTAAATACCGATAATTCCTGGCCTTACCCCTTTTGCCTCGCGTATGCCTTAGAGCAGGAACCTGAAAAACTGGGAGCTATTTCTGAATGGCAGGCCGAATGGAAATGGGATGGTATCCGCGGACAGATTGTAAAACGGAATGGAGAGCTCTTTATCTGGAGCCGTGGAGAAGAACTGGTTACAGAACAGTTTCCTGAATTGCATTTTATGATCGATGTTTTGCCTGATGGCGTAGTTTTGGATGGTGAAATACTGGCTGTGCAGGATAAACAGGTTTTATCATTCAGTACATTACAACAACGCTTAAACCGTAAAACAATTAATAAAAAACAGCTGGAAGATGCACCCATCGGCTTTTTTGTTTATGACATTTTAGAATATGAAGCCAAGGATTTCAGGGAAGAACCATTAAGCGTTAGAAGAAAGATATTGGAACAGCTAATTAGTGATTTAGATGAAAGTCCTGTGATGATATCTCCTGTAATCAATTGCAGTTCTTGGAAGGAGTTAGCAAGTTTAAGACAAACTTCGCGATCGATTAACAGCGAAGGGATTATGCTTAAAAAATTAACCTCTCATTATCATAGCGGAAGAAAACGAGGCGATTGGTGGAAGTGGAAAATCAATCCGTATACAGTTGATGCGGTAATGATCTATGCGCAAAAAGGAAGCGGAAGAAGAGCTAATTTTTTTACCGATTATACCTTTGCAGTTCGTGATGGCGAAAACTTAGTCACGATTGCAAAAGCCTATTCGGGCTTAACAGATAAAGAAATTAAAGAAGTAAATTCGTTCGTAACCCGTAATGCAATTGAAAAATTTGGACCGGTACGTACGGTAAAACCTGAACTGGTTTTCGAAATTGCTTTTGAAGGAATTGCTGAAAGTAAACGGCATAAAGCAGGTTTAGCTTTACGTTTTCCACGTATATTGCGTTGGCGAAAAGATAAAAAAGCAGATGAAATTAATACTTTGGAAGACTTGAGGCAGTTGCTGCAATCTACCTTGTAATGCGATTCATGGTCTGTGTTCTCACAGACCATTATCATAACTCAAAGATTTCAGCCTGTGGGGACACAGACCGAGGAAATAGGTATTTTTAAAACCTGCGAGGTTTTGAGGACACAGACTGAGGGGTGGTTTAGCTTGAACAGCTTGCCTGGTGATTTTAAACCCGACAGGAGCGGCACCCTTTTTTGCTGGAATATAATTGATGTTAGAAGAAAAATCACAAAAAAGGTAAAGCGTATGGCGGGGCTGCTGTAACCGAAGGACTACTATTATTGTTTTTCAAAAAACTAAAACTTATCAATATAAAACCTATAAGGAAATAAATTGCGCATGGACCAAACCAAAACCAAAGGTTATAAAAAGATAAAAGCCTGGCTAAAAACCAATAAACGTAAACCGTTTCAGTTTCAGGAAGATGCCTGGCAATATTACCTGGATGGTTACAGCGGTTTGGTAAATGCGCCTACAGGGTTTGGAAAAACATTTTCTTTATTTCTAGCGGTAGTGATTGAAGCCTTAAATGCCTCACAAGCGAACAACAAAAAAGCGAAAGATCGTTTGCAGTTAATCTGGATTACCCCACTCCGGTCTTTGGCTAAAGATATTGCAAGGGCCATGCGCGAAACTTTACTGGAGCTGGAATTAGATTGGCATGTGGGCGTCCGCAATGGTGATACCTCTCAGGCAGAAAAATTACAGCAGAAAAAATCGATGCCCGAAATATTATTGATTACCCCGGAAAGCCTGCATTTGTTACTGGCACAAAAGGGTTCTTCAACCCTGTTCCGAAATCTAAAATGCATTGTGGCGGATGAATGGCATGAACTTTTGGGCAGTAAACGGGGTGTGCTGGTTGAGTTAGCCGTTTCTCGCATTAAAGGCTTACAAAAGCTTGAAAAAAATCAGTTTTTAAGGATTTGGGGGATATCAGCAACCATTGGAAATATTGAGGAAGCTTTGGATGTATTAGAGCCAAACCAAGAATCCAAAAGAATTATTGTTAAAGCTGATTTAGAAAAGAAAATCCAGATTAAATCAATCTTACCTGATGACATCGAAACATTACCCTGGGCCGGGCATTTAGGCTTAAAACTGGCTTATAAGCTTTTACCCATTATCGAGAAAAGTAAAACGACCTTAATTTTTATCAATACCCGCGGACAATCAGAAATGTGGTACCAGCATTTGTTGAATATCGAACCGGAACTGGCAGGGCGGATTGCCATACACCATGGATCGATAGATTTTGAGCTTCGTAACTGGATTGAAGATGCTTTACATACGGGACAACTTAAAGCGGTTATTGCTACTTCCTCGTTGGATTTAGGAGTAGATTTTAAGCCTGTTGATACGGTTGTTCAGGTAGGATCGCCAAAAGGTGTTGCCCGGTTTTTGCAGAGAGCGGGTCGCTCTGGCCACTCCCCTCATGAAATCTCTAAAATATATTTTTTACCTACCCATGCATTAGAACTGGTGGAAGCGGCAGCGATTAAAGAAGCAGCCAAAACAAACAATATAGAAAGCCGTGAGCCTTTTATTATGGTATTTGATACCTTGGTTCAGTATTTAGTTACGCTTGCAATAGGCGACGGATTTGATGATAAAGTTATTTATGAAGAAATTAGAAATACACATGCTTTTAAACTTATTCTTCCTGAAGAATGGACCTGGGTTATGCAATTTATCACCTCTGGAGGAGATAGTTTAAGTGCCTATACCGAATTTAAAAAGGTAGTTAAGGATGAAGATGGGCTTTGGAAAGTGAAGAGCAGGCAATTAGCGATGCGACATAGGTTACATATCGGAACAATCGTAAGTGATGCGATGCTGAAAGTTAAATTCATTTCTGGTGGTTACATTGGCATGGTGGAAGAATATTTTGTTACCCGTTTAAAAGCCGGAGATAATTTTCGTTTGGCGGGCAGGGTTTTAGAATTTATTCAGGTTAAAGATATGACTGTTGTGGTAAGGGTGAGCAAGCAAAAAAATGCGATCTCGCCGAGCTGGAATGGTGGCCGCTTACCCCTATCTTCCAATCTAGGGTCAGTATTAAGAAAAAAATATAATGAGGCGTTGGATAAAACCCATCAGGATGAGGAATTGGACTCTGTTTACCCGCTATTTTTATTGCAAGAAAAACGCTCTCATGTACCTAGAAACGATGAATTATTAATTGAACTGATCAACAATAAAGAAGGTTTTCATCTCTTTGCCTATCCATTTGAAGGACGTTTGGTGCATGAGGTTTTAGCAGCGCTGGTAGCGTATCGTTTAAGTAAATTGCTTCCCATCAGTTTTTCTATTGCCATGAACGATTATGGTTTTGAGCTTTTAAGTGAGACAGAAATCCCGATGGACGAATCGATTGCTTACGAGGTTTTTTCACCTAAGAACTTAACCGAAGACATTACGCTGAGCATCAATTCAACTGAAATGGCAAGAAGGAAATTTAGGGATATTGCCTGCATTTCAGGACTGGTTTTCCAGGGTTATCCGGGCAAATATGTAGCCAATAAGCACCTCCAGTCATCTGCTGGTCTGTTTTTTAATGTTTTTAGCGATTACGATAAACATAATTTACTTTTGCGACAGGCATACGATGAGGTTTTTTATCAGCAGCTGGAAGAACCCAGGTTAGCAGCCGCTTTAGAAAGGATTCAGAATGGAGCGATTATTATCACCAATCCGAAAAGTTTTACACCACTATCTTTTCCAATCAAAGTAGACAGTTTGCGGGAGAATATGAGTTCAGAAGAATTAGAACAGCGGATTGCCAGAATGAAGGCAGAATCCGAGAAAATTAAATAAATACATCTTCTTGTAACCTGTCGAAATTAAAAGATCCTTCGACAAGCTCAGGATGACAATAGCATAAAATAAATGACCATTACAAGTCAGGGTGAAGAATTGATTTTAGATAAGGAAAGGGCTTTGTTTTTACCCAAACATCAGCTTTTAGCTATAAGCGATTTGCATTTGGGTAAATCTGCACACTTCCGTCAGGCAGGTTTGCAGGTACCTGCTACCATTGCGCAAACCGATCTTCAACGTTTAAGTTTATTGATTAAACAGTACAATCCTAAAACGTTACTGATTAATGGCGATATGTTCCATCATGGTTTAAATACAGATATTGATGAATTTTTAGCATGGAGAAAACAATACCAGGAACTTAACTTTCTATTGGTAAAGGGAAATCACGACCGTCTTTCGCATGCGAATTATGCTGCAATGAACATCGAAATACATGAGACTAGCTTCTGTCTGGGACCATTTTGTTTTATTCATGACGCACCTAATTGCACTGAGGAAGAGTTATATCCTATCAGTGGCCATATCCACCCAGGTGTAACTATAGTGGGTAAAGCGAAACAAAGATTAAAATTTCCTTGTTTCTATTTTGGAAACGATTATGCCATTTTACCTGCTTTTAGTTTATTTACAGGGCTTTACACGGTTTATCCAAAAACAAACGAACGTATTTTTGCAGTTACGCCAAAAAGCGTGGTAGAAGTTTAGGCGTGAGTATCAATCACCTGCTTCAATTGCGAAGCTTGTAAAACACCACTTTGCCTCCATACCTGCTTTCCTTTTTTGAACAGAATTAAAGTAGGAACACTTTGAACATTAAACGATGAAGCGGCTGGTTGATTTTTATCGATATCTACTTTAATAATCGATACTGAATCTCCCAACTGCGATTTTAATTGTTCCAAGATCGGTTTCATCATTTTACAAGGACCGCACCACTCAGCAAAAAAATCTACCAATACAGGCTTATCACCATTAATTAAATCTGAAAACTTAGCCATGATATTTATCTTTATTTAGAAACAACAAAAAATTAGATTGGTTTTTAACCAAAGAAGTCAAGTTTTAAAAACTTGACTTCTTAATGTATTTTCGCTCTTAAAATCAGTGATTATTTAAGCGCTTATTGGCAATTCTGCAGCTAATGCAGCAACCCAATCCTCGAACAAAGCTTTTTCGATTTTGATTACTTCAGCTGCATGATTTTCCCAATCGTCAGAAAAACTAACCAATTGATTCATCATTTCTTCAAGGTGCCCTTCTTCTTCCAAAATAATCGATTTTACGTTTACCTTGCTTTTAGCATCATCTAAAACGGCCTGATAAATTGGATACAGTTCATCTGCACGCACTTCGATGGCGTAAGTCACAAATAAATACGCCGCGAATTTTAAGTCATAACCGGAAAGATCAAATACAGCTTTTAAATAACGGCAAACCGCAATATCTAAAGCATGTAAATAGTATTTTGTATGATTTGGAGATAACAACTCGGCATTGGTATAAGTTTTACAAAGTGCCTCGTCAATCTTCGAGATTTGCTTTTTTAAATAATAAGCATGGCGATGTTCTTCTGCAGCGTGTTTAAGAATAATCAGGTTTACATTTTCTTTATGCTCCGAAGCTGAAATCTTCTTTGCACCTGCATTTTCCATATAAGACAATGTATTTAACCATTTGGCATGCAATACGTTATCTGATACTATCGATTTTAAATTTGACGCTAACATTCTTGATTGTTAAACTAGTAAATAGATTAATTATTGGCATTATGCCAACTGAAAACCGTTAATTGTAAACTGACTAAATTTCTCTGTTCAGGTCCCAGCTTTCTAAATAATCTGCAACTCTCCGCACAAACATTCCTCCAAGAGAACCATCTACAACCCTGTGGTCGTACGATAATGATAAAAACATCATATGCCTGATCGCAATCACATCGCCGTGCTCGGTTTCCAACACTGCAGGTTTCTTTTTAATGGCGCCCACTGCCAAAATTGCCACCTGTGGCTGGTTAATAATTGGCGTGCCCATTACATTTCCGAAACTACCCACATTGGTTAATGTAAAAGTTCCACCTTGCGTTTCATCAGGCTTTAATTTAGAGTTTCTCGCCCTTGCAGCCAAATCGTTAACTGCTTTTGTTAAGCCAACCAAATTTAACTGATCAGCATTTCTAATTACAGGAACAATTAGATTTCCACTTGGTAAAGCAGCAGCCATACCAATATTGATATCACGCTTTTTGATAATCTGTGTGCCATTAACTGAAACATTGATCATCGGGAAATCCTTTATCGCTTTAGCAACTGCCTCTACAAATATTGGAGTAAACGTTATTTTTTCATTTTCACGTTTCTCGAAACTATTCTTTACTTTATTGCGCCATAAAACCATATTGGTTACATCGGCTTCAACAAAAGAAGTAACATGCGGAGAAGTGGTTTTACTCATTACCATATGATCGGCAATCAGCTTGCGCATCCTGTCCATCTCAATAATTTCGTCGCCACCACTTACACTGGTTGTTGAGGTTTTATTTACAACCGGTGCTGAACTTACTTTATTTTCTACTATTTGGCTTGTTGGTGGTGCAGGTGGCGTTAAAACAACTGTTTTGGTTTTTAAAATGGATTCTCCATTATTTTTATCAGCGATATATACTAACAAGTCATCTTTAGTTAACCGTCCGTCAGCACCAGAGCCTTTAATTGCATCTAACTCAGCTAATGAAATATTTTCCTGGGCAGCAATACTTTTAACCAGCGGGGAATAAAAGCGTTCAGACGCACTGAAATCAGTTGCTACATTAGCATTTTCTGATGGTAGTTGTTCAATACCGGGAATAGTCTCAATTTTTTCTTCAGCTATTGGTTTTTCTGCAACCGGAGCTTTAGTTGTAGCGTCCTCTCCGCCTTCGGTTTCAATAATGGCAATTACATCGCCTACCTGGGCAACTTCATCTGCAGCAAATAACTGTTTTACCAATTTACCGGCAACCGGAGATGGAACTTCAGAATCTACCTTATCAGTAGCGATTTCCAGAATGGTATCATCTAAATCAATAGAATCACCTGGTTGTTTTACCCATTTAATCACCGTTGCTTCCGCAACACTCTCACCCATTTTTGGTAACAATAGTTCGTATTGAGCCATATTAAATTACAGTATTTTATATTGGTAACGCTACAAAAATACAGTTTTTATTCTTTCTAAACTGTTTCTTTAAGGAGATTTAATAACATGGCCAATGCCGATGCAGCAGAACGTTCAATGTTTTGAATCCGTTTGTTACTGAAATTAAACACCTTAGCTACAGTTTTGTTTTTTGAAGAAATTGCAATCCATACTGTACCAACCGGTTTATCTTCTGTTCCACCCCCCGGACCAGCAATACCACTAACCGCAATTGCATAATCTGTTTTAAAATGTTTGATTGCACCTTCTGCCATTTCTGTTACAGTTTGCTCACTTACGGCACCGAATGTGTTTAACGTACTTTCTTTTACACCAAGAATAGATTCTTTAAGTTCGTAGGCGTATGCTACTGCTCCGCCCCAATAAACCGAAGAAGAACCAGCATGTTGCGTAATTAAATGGGCTATGTAACCACCGGTACAGCTTTCTGCTGTCGATAAAGTAAGTTCTTTACTTTTCATCAGGTTCAGAATCGCTTTTTCAAGAGGAATATCTTCATCGGTTACCACAAACTTATTCACTTTTGATATAATCTGTTTAGCGTAAACTTCAACCTCTTTGTTCAATTCTGCTTCATTATTGCCTTTGGCCGACAAACGTAAACGTACCTGCCCTAATTTTGGCAGATAAGCCAGTTTGATATGCGCTGGCAAGCTATCTTCGATTTCCTCAATCTCTTTGGCCAGAAATGATTCGCCTATATTTGCCGTGAGTATGGTTTTATGAACAATAAAGGGCAACTTAAACCTGCTTGTAATTCTGGGCAGAATTTCATCATCCATCAGGTACATCATCTCGTAAGGTACACCTGGCATGGATACAAAAATGGTGTTGTTTTGTTCAAACCACATGCAAGGCGCAGTACCATTTTTATTTACAATCACCTCACAACCATCAGGAACATCGGCTTGCTGAATATTGATATCCAATAACGGACGTTTGTATTTTTCGAAAATCTGACGAACCATTTCCAATGCAACAGGATCATTACGAAAGCCCATATTAAAATACTTTGCCAAAGTTTTTTTGGTAATATCATCTTTGGTCGGCCCTAGGCCACCGGTAATTAAAATAAGGTCTGCTCGTTTTTCGGCAAGTTCGAGTGCTTCTAAAATATGTTGTTCATCATCAGAAACTGAGGTGATCTGCTTCACGGAAACGCCAATTAAATTTAACTGTTTAGCCATCCAGGCAGAATTGGTATCAACGATTTGGCCAATGAGAATCTCATCACCAATGGTAATTATTTCGGCTAGCATAAATTTATCGGTATGTGCTGTAAAAACCCTGTCTTTTGCTCAATTTCAAATCCTGTAATATCGAAGCCTTAACTTTTATAGTAACAGAATAACTTTTGTAAGCACCGTATGGAACCCAGTTTACACTCATATCCCAGCAATGTAAATCGCGGTAAATCGCTAAATTCATTGGGGTTAAGCCATTGTTTTTAAAATCGTAACCTGAGTTAAAAGTAACCTTCCATTTCGGTGTTAAATTAACATCACCATTAAAGTTTAATGTATTCGAGATTGTATTGTTGTTTCCATCATTTGAGTATTGAAAACTATATGAAAACGAGAAATTCCATGGAATGTTAAAATCAACAAATGCATTCGGATCACGACTTATAGCCGCCAATTGCTCAGACTGTATATCGGTCAAGCCTTTTTTGTTAGCTGCCTCCCCCAATTTGTCGTTAGCCTCATTCTTACGCTTTAATGCTTCCGGATTTAAACTGTAATCGAATGAGAAGCCAAAGTTAGCCAGGCGTGGTAAAAATTTACCACTTTGCCAGAAATAACGGTCTTGTCTGATCTGTCGTGTAGAACCCGGTATAGTATCTGCTCCCAGCGTATAAGGATCTAAAGTTCCGTTATAGTTAATCCCCAGTTTATCAGTAAACTGAGATCTGCCACTAAAGCCGATAGTTGATAATTTGTAGGATGTAGCCAGGAAATTATATGAACCACTAAAACTCAAACCCTGGATGATTGGAATCTTTTTTGAGCCTGTTCCGGTTGTATCATTCTTATTCCTCACCTTTAGTTCGACGGTATTATCCAAACCAAAACCAATAGAAGCGTTAGGGCCGCCAAAAGAGCCTGGCTGTGCCATACCATCAAAAATAGAATATTTTAAAGGTTGCCCGCTGATGTAAATTTGATTCCCATCCTGATTTATTGCGGGTCTAAATGGTCCTGCCCCAGCTTTGGTGAAATCCGGTGAGTAAGAGAAAGATACATTTGGGGTCATTACATGCCTCATTGCCTGTATCTTGCCGTTCGGATTAAAATCTCTTCTTCCGTAAATTTTAGTCGACATACTGGTTGACAAACTGTAACTACCTGCTCTTTTAAATCCACTAAGAGTATCTTCTCTAAATGAAAAAGTATTATCGGCATAACTGGTATATCTTCTATTTACACTCTGGAAATTCCAAACTTCGTTATAGGTACCCCCCAGGCTAAAGTTAAGATATTTCAAAGCTGTGAAAGACATATTTATAGGAATACTATGCGAAAAGCCACTCCTTAAACGTTTCAAACCGTCATTTTGAAAAAGTAAACTGTCAAAAGTATCAATTCGGTTTGTTCCCTGTAAGCTGTAACCTACCGTAATTTTTTGATACCATTTTTGCTCGCCTACTGCATTTTTAGAGCTAAATGGGTTAAATGTAGGCACGTTGAAAGTCATTTCAGGTAACCTAAGCGATATTGCTCTTGTACTTAATGTCTGATCACTTGATGCAGACAAAGAGAAATTCATACCGTTCGAATAAGCCTTGGCATAACTAATACTACTACTTGTCGAGTTGGTTGCAATCGTATTAATATCGTAGGAAGCACCAGCAGCGGTATTTTTATAGTATCCTTTTCTTCCTGTTGATACCAATCTTACGCTGGCGCTAAATGTAGTACCAGGATTGGCATTGGCATTTTGGCTATGGCTCCAGTTAATGCTAAAGTTTTTGGTTGGGTTTTTAAAAGCTTCAGTACCTTCTAAACCATCTTTGAAACTAGAGTAAGCTAAGTTGATATTACCGTTGTATTTATATCTTTTGGTATAATTACTCAGTACGCTTGCTTCATAAGAGCCGTTGGTATAAATAGAACCTAAAAGTTTAGCATCCCAATAATCGTTTAATCCGAGATAATAACCACCATTCTGTAAGAAAAAACCCCTTGTCGCATCTTCACCTGGTGTAGGAAGGATTACGCCTGATGTTCGTTTATTTGGTTTAGGAAAAAATGCAAATGGCAGCCCCAGGAAAGTGGGGATGTCTTCAATAATCATGTAAACTGGCCCGGTAATAATCTGTTTTTCCGTTACTACCCCTTTAGAAATCATTAATCCAAAATGCGGATGCGGAAGATTACAGGTACTGTACATTACATTTTTAATGTGCAACTCATCATCTATTTGCTTTTTACTCTGTCCGCCAGAGAAGAAACCACCTTCCTGCTCCGAAAAAACACCATATACTTTGGCCCGGGTTGTTTCTGAATTGTAAAAAATAGAATCGGCTATGGCAGTCCCTTCGGCACCTGATTTAAAGATTGGTTTCCCGGTATATCTACCAGTTTTTGGATCTTTAACACCACGGGCGAAAATAGAATTTTGCTTTTTATCATATTTGATAAAAGCCGCATCTAGCTCAAAATCACCATATACCACCCTTGCGTTTCCATATAAATAGACAATACTTTTATCAGCACTCATTTTTACCGAATCCTCTGCTTTGTATTCTACTTTCTGGTCGATACTGCTGTTATTTTTACCTGTCTTTTTAGTCGTATCCTTTTTGGTTGTGTCTTGCTTTATGATTTGTTGCAATGAAAAATGAGAAAATGCGTTAGCTTTACCAACAACAAGTGTTAATAAAATGACAGATATTAGTAAAATAGAGCTCTTCAGGAGTTTCAAATTCGTGTTTGAATGTTATTTTTGCACCGATGTTTAATCAAAAACGTTCAAAATTAGTGAAAAATATACCATTGATGTATCTTAAATCCATTTTAACAATTATTATTTATTTAGTGTTATCAAATTCATTTGATAATCAGGCATTTGCACAGGAATATAAAATTAAAACAATTGTGATCGACGCCGGTCACGGTGGTAAAGATGGTGCAACCCATGGAGTGTATTCTAAGGAAAAAGATGTGGCACTTAAAACTGCATTAAATCTTGGCCGCGCGCTTCAGGATAGTTTGAAAGATATTAAAGTGATTTATACCCGCGAGTCGGATGTGTTTATTCCTTTATATGAGCGTATCAATATTGCCAATAATGCAAAGGCCGATTTATTTATTTCCATTCACTTAAATGATATGCCTGTTAGGGTATCAAGAGTGGTAGATTATTATAAAAAAGTCCGGGGTAGAAAAGTACCTGTTTACAGAACGGTTACCTCTAAGAGTACCTCAACAAGAGGAACAGAAACATTCGTGTCTGGAACACGCCGTTTAGGTGAGCAGGATGAAGTGATCAAAAGGGAAAATGCATCCATGTTTCTGGAAGAGAATTATCAGAAAAACTATGAGGGTTTTATTGCAAATACCCCTGAAAGTGACATTATGTTATCCTTAATGAAACAAACCAATAGAGAGAGAAGTTTAAAGTTTGCTTCAATGCTTCAACAGGAATATATTAATGCTGGCCGTATCAACCGGGGCGTACAAGAGAAAAGCCTAGCCGTTTTGGCCCGTGCGGCGATGCCTGCCGTATTAACGGAAATAGGTTTTGTGAGTAATCCGGAAGAAGAAGACTATATGAACTCTCCTGAAGGACAAAATGAAATTGTGAGTGGCATTATTAGAGCGATTAAAAATTATAAACGTATCGCCGAAACATCATTTTAATATCCAGAATGCATGAAGATTAAACTTCTGATTACAATACTTTTATTTTCGTTACTCGTTGTTGAAAAAGTACCCGCTCAGGGATATAAGATCAAAACAATTGTCATTGATCCTGGTCATGGTGGAAGAAAACCCGGTGCCTCCGGTAGTTTTTCGAAAGAAAAAGATATTTCGCTAAAGGTTGCTTTAAAGCTAGGTGCGTTATTAAAAGAGGAAATGCCTGAAATTAAGATAATTTTCACACGTAAAACAGATATAGATGTCGATTTATACAGAAGGGCCGAAATAGCGAACGAAGCTAAAGCAGATCTTTTTATATCTGTACATTGTAATTCAATGCCTCCAGGTAACAAACATATTAAAGGAGTAGAAACATTGGTTGCGGGATCGCACCGGTTAAAGGAACAAGATGCAGCCATACGTGAGAATGCCGATATTAAATTGGAAAAGAACTACAAGAGCAAGTATGATGGTTATGACCCAAGTGACCCAAGTAGTTTTATTCTTTTATCGCTTTTAAAAAATACCTTTCGAGACAAAAGCATTAAATTTGCCAAATTAGTACAGAACAGTTATGTCAAACGGGATGAACGATTTAGCAGAGGTGTTAAAGAACAGGGCGTTTTGGTGTTGCAACGCTGTGGGATGCCTGCAGTTTTAACAGAAGTAGGTTTTATCTCGAATACAGAGGAAGAAAAATATATTAATTCGCAAAATGGACAGAACGAGATCGCCAATTCTATTTTAGAAGCAATAAAAACATACAAAAAAAATATTGAGGTTAAATAAGTGTCATTATAAATGATAGTTATTTTAACTTTGAAAAAAATATAAATCAGATACCAAACAAATAGTGCCGCCTTTATGTATTTATAGGGTTTAGCACAATAAAAAAATATGACGCTCTAACAAGTGAAGAAAAACATACTTCAGCACTTGTAGCCATTAAATAAAACACTCATGAAGATTAAGAACGAAACCAAAGTAGGTATTTTAGCTGCATTTGCCATTGCTTTATTAATAATTGGATATAACTTTTTAAAAGGAAATTCAATTTTCTCAAGTGAAACTACATTATATGCAAAATATACGAGGGTTGACGGTTTAACTGTATCAAAACCTATCCTAATTAATGGTTATCAGATCGGCCGCGTAGCTAAATTGGAGCTACAGGGAGACGGCAGTATCATTGCTACGTTAAGCGTAAACAGCAAGTACGAAATTCCCGAAAACAGTATTGCGCGCTTAGAAGGTACAGATCTTTTGGGTAGCAAGGCTATTGTAATGTCATTAGGTAACTCTAAAAAAATGGCTGAAGATGGTTTTACCTTAAATGCTAATGTAGAAAAAGGTTTAATGGAGCAGGTACAGCCGGTTCAAAAGAAAGCGGAATTAATTATCGGTAAAATGGATTCTATTTTAAGTAGTGTCAATTCTATCCTGAACCCTAACTTTCAGAAAAACGTTGATAAAAGTTTTAATAGCATTGCGGGTACATTAGCTTCGTTAGAAACAACCTCGAAAAAAGTTGATGGTTTAGTAGGTTCGGAAAGTAAACGTATTGAAGCTATCTTTAGGAATGTAGAAGGCATTACTGCAAACTTAAATAACAACAACCAAAAGATAAGTGATATTTTAACCAATATTAATACCGTTACCGATAAGTTTGCTGCTGCTAACTTTAAACAGACTTTAGATAACGCAAACAATGCCATTGCTGATTTACAAAGCGTAATTTCTGGAATTAAAAGTGGAAAAGGCAGTTTAGGATTGTTACTAAACGACGATAAAATGTATCAGAATTTAAATAATGCTTCAAAAAATCTTGATGAATTAATGATTGATTTGAAAGCTAACCCTAAGCGTTATGTTCACTTCTCTGTATTTGGAGGTGGCAATAAAAAAGATAAGTAATTAATTTTTATAAATGCGAAAGCCTTACAGTTTTAAATTGTAAGGCTTTTTTTGTTCAATTCTATATGAATGTTTTTATGACACGTAAAATTTAATTAGTTCAATTCTTTTGTCATCCTGAATGCAATGAGTAATCTTAAAACGATTTAAAATTGACGGAATTAATTCTGCGGCAATTTGCGTGATCCGCGGGAAAATTTTCTATTGGGTTCCCGCAGATTTAAGAAGATTAACGCAGATTACATCATCATTAACTACACTTACTTTAAGATAATTTGCACTTCGTTGCGTGCTCTGCGGTAAAAATGGAAAATATAGCGCCAGTAATAGAATTAGTTATTGCATAATCCACGGTAAAAACTTCTGTTATGGGGCCTTACAGATATAAGCAGATTGTATTTAACTTTGCTTAGAGCCTAGCTCTGCGAATCTTTACGTATTCTCTACGCGCGTTGCAGTAAAAAAGATGAAAATCCCTAAAGTTGAAAGGTTCTTCCCTCAACTGCTAACTCCGTATTTTCGAAAACAGACTGTGCTTCTTCTAAAAGCATTTGTAAGGTTTTGTAACGTGAAGAAAAGTGGCCAATTAGTAATTTCTTCGCTCCGTTAATTTTTGCTACCTCTGCTGCCTGTAAAGCGGTTGTATGATGTGTTTCTTTAGCCCTGTCCAATAAGTCGTGCATAAAGGTGGCTTCATGGTACAAAGTATCGCAGTCTTTAATGGTTGCAAAATAGCTTTCGTCAAACAAGGTATCCGAGCAATAGGCATAACATCGCGGTGCATCCGGTTCGGTAGTATAATCTTCACTGCGCAAAATATCGCCATTGGGCAGTTCTACATCAATTCCTTTTTTTAAGGCTGTATAATAAGCCATAGGCACTTCATCAGTCTTCTCTTTTATTAATTTGCGTTGTCGTTTCTTTTGCTGAAAGATAAAGCCTGTAGTAGGGATACGGTGATTTAAAATAATGGTTTTAACTATTAAATCATTATTCTCGAATATTTGTATTGACTGATCGGCTTCGATTGGAAAAAACTCAATTGGATACCTCAACGTGGTATCAGAATATTTAAACTGGATTTCTAAAATTTCCAATAAAGGTCTGGGACCAAATATCTGCATGGGTTTTGATCTGCCATTCAAATGCAAACTGGAAAGCAATCCGATTAAACCGAAATAATGATCCCCATGTAAGTGGCTGATAAAAATATAATCTATGCGGGCTGCTTTAAGATTGTATTTAGCCAATTGTTGTTGTGTACCTTCACCACAATCAATCAGGTAATATTTTTCATTACAATTTAACAGTTGTGCAGAAGGATTCCTGTTAAATACAGGAGTTGCAGAACTGCTTCCTAAAATTGTAACTTCAAATTTCATCATGATCAGATATAAAAAGCCTCGTAGATCTTTAGAAACTACGAGGCCGGAATGTTATTTAAATATTTTGTTATTTAGCGCCTCTAAACTCTTTTTCTAACTCATCCATAAAGATAAAATCAGTAGCTTCATCTATTGTATTAACAAACGTTACAGATTGAAATATGTTTGATAATTCGATAATTGATGCCAGCTCATCATTAATTCCGGTTACAATAAATAATCCGCCTGCCGATTTGCAAAGTCTGTCGCCAACCAATAAGCAGCTTAAATCCTGTGCATCATTACACTCTGTAACATAACTTAAATCAACAATGATGTTCTTGAATCCCCCTGCATTAAGCAAATAGAACTCTGATTTTAAACCTGGGGCGTTGTCGTTCGTAAACTTATGTTCTTCTAACTTTAAGGTTACATATTTATCGTGTTTATCTACTGAAAATTTCATCTCTCTAATCTTTATGGTACTAATGTATAAATTTCTTTCGAATTTAAAGTGTTTCTAAAGCCTTTAAAACATTAGTTTCAATGCGGCTTGAAATTGCATCAGCATCAGCTTTTATAAAGGTCTCCCCTACGATTTTTTCATAAAGTTCAATGTAACGTTCTGAAATTGAATTTACAATTTCCGGTGTCATTTCTGGAATAACCTGTCCATCTCTTCCCTGAAAACCATTTTCAATTAACCATTTTCTTACAAACTCTTTTGAAAGTTGTTTTTGTGGTTCATTATTGTCCTGGCGATCCTGGTATCCTTCAGCATAAAAATAACGGGAAGAATCTGGTGTATGAATTTCGTCGATCAGGTAAATTACACCATCAGCCATACCAAACTCGTATTTCGTATCAACTAAAATCAATCCGCTTTTTGCAGCAATCTCAGTTCCCCTTTGGTATAAGGCATGCGTATATTCTTCTAACTTTTCGTAATCTATTATGGAAACAATGCCTTTTGCTAAAATATCTTCTTTTGAAATGTCTTCATCATGCCCTACAGAAGCTTTGGTTGTTGGTGTAATAATGGGCTGAGGCAATTTATCATTTTCTTTCAATCCATCAGGCAATGAAACGCCACATACCGAACGTTTTCCTGCGCTATATTCACGCCATGCGTGACCTGCCAGGTAACCTCTGATTACCATTTCAACCTTAAACGGTTCACAGATACGGCCAATTGTAACCATTGGATCTGGTACGTCTAAAACCCAGTTAGGAACGATGTCCTGAGTAGCTGCTAAAAATTTAGCTGCAATTTGGTTTAACACCTGTCCTTTAAATGGAATGGCTTCAGGCAATACAACATCAAAAGCAGAAATACGGTCTGACACCACCATTACCATAAACTGGTCGGCTATAGTGTATACATCGCGGACTTTACCCTTGTAAAAATTACTTTGATTTGGAAAATTGAAATGAGTTTCTTTAAGTGCTTTCATGAGGGGATAAAAATAGGAAAAAAGTGTGAAAGTCCGAAGTCTTGAGCCCATAGTCCAAAGTCAATGTAGACTCAAGACTATAGACTAGCGACTCAGGACTCGACTACTGAATATCACCGTAAGCTTTTAAGATATCTTTAACCAGTTTATGTCTCACCACATCTTCGCCGCTTAGATAAATAATATCAATTCCTTTAATATCTTCTAAAATCCTTAAGCCGTTAAATAAGCCCGACATTTGTTTTTTAGGTAAATCGATCTGTGTAACATCACCGGTAACAATAAATTTTGCAGTTGGTCCCATACGGGTTAAAAACATCTTCAACTGCATATCGGTAGCATTTTGAGCCTCATCTAAAATCACAAAGCAATTATCCAAGGTACGGCCACGCATAAATGCCAGAGGTGCAATTTCTATTGTGCGGTTTTCGATGTAGAATTTCAATTTCTCTGCAGGTATCATATCATCTAATGCATCGTAAAGCGGGCGTAAATACGGATCGATTTTTTCCTTTAAATCGCCTGGTAAGAAACCCAGGTTCTCTCCTGCCTCAACTGCCGGCCTCGTTAAAATGATGCGTTTAATCTCTTTGTTTTTTAAAGCCCTAACCGCTAGTGCTACTGCAGTATATGTTTTTCCGGTCCCGGCAGGACCTATGGCAAACAGAATATCGTTTTTAGCAATACTACTTACCATTTTACGCTGATTTGCAGTTCTTGCTTTTACCAACAGACCGTTTGTGCCAAAAACAATCACTTCTCCTCCACTACCTGTTGGTTGTTCTACATCTTTTTTTGCAACGCCCGCTGCCTTTGCACCTAATATTGTTTCCACATCATTATTGCTTAACGAGCTATATTTTTCAAGGTGCGCAATTAGTTGATTAAACTTTTCTTCGAAAGCCTTAAGTTCCTGTTCATCACCGAGAACCTTAACATCACTCCCTCTCGCAACTAGTTTTAACTTTGCGAAAGCGCCTTTAATCATTTCGTAATTCTCATTGTTCGGCCCCCAAAAGTGAGCAGGATTTACGGTATCCAGGGTTAATTTTAATTCGTTCAAACTGTAGTATTTTAAAAAGTTATCGGGGTATTATTAATTAAAATTTGAATATTTGCAGACGCTTAGGCCTGTACACAAGAATAAGCAATAATAATGAATTTTTAATGGGGATAATTACTTTAACAACAGATTTAGGTTCAAAAGATTTTTACCAGAGTGCCCTTAAAGGTAGTCTGTTGAGTCTTATGCCTAATGTTAATTTAGTTGATATTACCCACGAGGTTCCATCATTCAATATTTCGTACGCTGCCTTCGTTTTAAAAAATGCTTATCCTTACTTTCCGAAGAATACGGTGCACCTAATCGGCATCGATTCAGTATACAGCGAAAACACCAAATATATTGCTGTAAAGCACCGTGATCACTTTTTTGTAGGGGCTGACAATGGCATTTTCTCCCTTCTTTTTGATGATGTTCCTGAAGATGTGGTAGAGCTGAACATTATGCAGGATCTTAAGTACCTGCACTTCCCCTTGGTTGATATTTTTGTAAAAGCAGCAACGCATCTGGCCAAAGGTGGCAAACTGAAAGACATCGGTTTACCTGTAGCAGAGATTGAACAGAAGATGCTTTTACACCCTGTAATTGAGCGGGATGTGATCCGTGGAAGTGTAGTGTATATTGATACTTTTTGCAATGTGATTACCAATATCACTAAAGATCTTTTTACCAAAATACAGAAGAATAGAGATTTTACGCTTTATTTTAGAAAAAGTGAAACCATTACACAACTAAGCTGGCACTATAATGAAGTGCCGGAAGGCGAAAAACTTTGTCTTTTCGGTATTAGTAACCATTTGGAAATTGCCATTAACAAAGGAAAGGCAAGTGGATTGTTAGGCTTACACCTTGGTGATATTGTACGGGTAGAGTTTCATTCTTAAAAGCGAAAAGATCAAAGGTAAAAGACTAAAGCGGAAAAATCCATATAGAAATTATCGTCATTTTCGACCGAAATGGAGAAATCTATTGCCGAACTTATTTCCAGATAGATCTTTCCGTTCCCTTGTACTTCAGTCAGGATGATAAATATTTTGGGAACTTTGGATTATAAATGAACTAATGACGACCGAACCAATGAACCAACAAAACAACTTCTACTCTTTTCGCGTTTATATCCCATGAAGAAATATTTTTATCTGCTCTTGCTTATTTTATTTAGTGCCCATGCTTTTGCGCAACAGGATACTGCCGCTTATGCAGCACAACGCATTAAAGTAAATTCACTGCTTCAAGAACGAAGCGCAAAATTTGGTCAGTATGACGAAAGTTTAGCGCAGCGTTCAGGCATTTTTGGGTGGCAAACGAAGAAAGACATCAAAAATTCAAATGAAATTCTCCGTCAGGTGGTTTTAACCGACAACAATATTTTCAAAGAACTGAAAGTCTTAATGGATTATAAAGATTTGCAGAACCAACAGAAAGTAGCAGTGGCAGATAATTCACAGGAACGCATAGAACGTTATATGCAAACCATTAAAAAATTACAGGATCAGAATGCACAGCTTAAAGAAGATTTAGAGAAAAAAAATAAAGGAGGTTTATCAACCTATATCATTGTCTTTTTGATTTTAATAATGGCAGGTGGATTTTACTTCTTCAATAGAAAATTACAGAGGTATGAAAAAAGGACTGTTTAAAATCCTGGCGAAGATAAACAAGGCTGTTCTGCCAAGCTTGTATAAAAAAGATCCGAATAAGCTCACTACTTTTCAGAAAGCGATATTGGGCTATCGGTATTGGGTTACAACGAATGCGTTGGACTAGTTTAGAAAAACCTCACAGATTTTAAAAACCTGCGAGGTTTAAAATATTATTATTTCTTAAAATGCTCAATAATCAATGTAGCCAATTCCGTACCAATACGTTCTTGTGCTTCGTTGGTTGATGCACCAATATGTGGTGTCAATGAGATTTTAGGGTGTGTTAAAATTTCTGCCAATGGAGTTGGTTCGTTATCGAAAACATCTAAACCCGCGAAAGAAACTTTGCCTGAATTTAAGGCTTCAATTAAGGCTGGCTCATCAATTGTTCCACCGCGTGAACAGTTTACAATACCTACCCCATTTTTCATTTTAGCGAATTCTGCTGCACCTAAAATCGGTTTTTCAGCAAATGGAGTGTGTAAGCTAAAGAAATCACTTCCTGTAATTACCTCATCTAATGAAACTGTTTTAATTGGGATACTTACGGATTTACCACCCTGGAATTCCAAAGTAATTTCAGATTCTGAAGGATATAAATCGTAAGCTAATACATTCATACCTAAGCCTAAAGCCACTTTGGCCGTTGCACGACCAATACGACCAAAACCGATAATGCCGATAGTTTTGCCGCTTAATTCAGTTCCTTTAGCATAAGCTTTTTTAAGGTTATTGAATTGTGTAGCACCTTCTACAGGCATTTTACGGTTAGCATCCTGTAAAAACCTGATACCTGTAAATAAATGTGAAAAAACCAATTCAGCAACTGATAATGAAGATGCGGCTGGTGTATTTACCACTGCAACACCTTGACTGCGTGCATATTCTACATCGATATTGTCCATACCAACGCCACCTCTACCAATTAATTTGATATTGGGTACAGCATCAATTAATTCTTTTCTAACTTTTGTTGCGCTACGAACAGTAATGGCATCGTAGTTTTTTAAGGCTTCGGCTAATTTATCCTGAGGAATGGTTTCTGTATCAACCTGGAAACCTGCTTTTTCTAATAATTCTTTTCCGATCGGATCAATCCCATCGTTTGCTAATATTTTAATCATTGTATATATGATTTCACAGATTAAAACGATTACACCGATAATCTGCCATTATAATTAATTCTTAATTTGCTTTTGCTTGTTGTTCTTCAAATGATTGCATGGCATCTATCAATGCATGAACACTTGTTATTGGCAAGGCATTGTACATAGACGCACGGAAACCACCAACACTTCTGTGTCCTTTAATACCCACAATACCTTGTTCTTCTGCATATTTCAAAAATGGTTTTTCTAATTCTGAATTTTCCATTACGAAACAAATATTCATTTTAGAACGGTCTTCAACTGCGCAAGTTCCTTTAAATAAAGGGTTACGGTCGATTTCTCTGTAAAGTGCCTCAGCTTTTTGTTTGTTTTCTTTTTCAATTTCCGCAACACCGCCTTTTGATTTTAACCAACGAAGGTTTAATAAAGCAACATAAATAGAAAAAACCGGAGGTGTGTTATACATTGAACCGTTATCGATATGTGATTGATAGTTCAACATAGATGGAATTTTACGGTCAATTTTACCTAAAATTTCATCTTTAACAATAGCAATGGTTAAACCGGCTGGACCAACATTTTTTTGCGCTCCGGCATAAATTAAATCGAACTGAGAAACATCGATTACACGGCTCATGATATCTGATGACATATCGCAAACTACAGGAACATCGGTTTTAGGTACTTCGAAAAGCTCTGTTCCATAAATAGTATTGTTTGAAGTATAGTGGAAATACGCACTATCAGCAGGAATTTCAAAATCTTTCGGGATGAACGTATAATTCGCATCTTTAGACGATGCAACTACATTCACATTGCCGATAAATTTAGCCTCTTTTAATGCTTTGGTTGCCCAAACACCAGTATCTAAATAACTTGCTGTTTGTCCATCGCCCAATAAGTTCATCGGAACCATAGCAAACTGTAAACTTGCACCACCTTGTAAAAATAAAACGGAATAACCCGATGGCACATTTAATAATTCTTTCACCAACTTATCAGCTTCAGCAACAACTGCCTCAAATTCGGTTGTTCTGTGCGAAATTTCTAAAATTGATAATCCATCGTTAAAATCTAAAACAGCCTGAGCTGCTTGTTTAAACACTTCTTGAGGTAAAATACAAGGGCCTGCGCCAAAATTATGCTTCATCTTATTATATAATGTTTTATGGGCGTAAATGTAAAATTTTTATAGCAGTTATGCCCATAAAATCTTCACCTAAAAAATTAAAATTTGTTAAAAAAAAGCATGAAATTGATTGATTTATTGCGGTTTTTGCAATTAAATCGTTTTACTGAAATGAGGCGAAACAAACCAGTTATATTTAGTAAAACTGTTAGGTTAAATGTAGCAAATTAGTTCCCAATACAAGCTCTGTAAGATAATACGATCTGAAAATTACCCTAACTATCCTGCGGGGTTTTCAAAATTTGAAGATTCTCCAGGATCAGTTAGCGATTCTCATTAACGATTTACAATTACGTTGACAAGAAGAATTAAAAAGCCTTTCAGGACTAAACTTAGTTTTTCAACTTCACAATTAACTTTAAATTAAATTGCCGGCCGGTTAAATAATTTGGTATGGCATATTGTACATTATCTACATCTTTTAGCCAGAGATAAGAAACGGTATTATTAAGATTGAGCATATTAAAAACCTCAAAAAACAGAATTACAGCATTAAAATTTCTATCCAGAAATTTTGGTTTATGCATAGCTGCATCATCTAAAAAATCTTTTGAAAATCCTATATCAACCCGCTTGTAAGATGGAATGTAAAACTTATCTAAATACCTGGGGGTTTGCGATGGACCAATTGGCAAACGCGAACCATAAAGTGCATTAAGGTGAACCTTATAGGTCGGGCTATTCAACAGCCTGTCCTGAAAAAATATGGAAAAATTCAGGCGTTGATCTGTCGGTCGTTTTAAATAACCCGGATAAATTGTCGTTCCATTTTGAACATAACTATCATCAATAATATCTTCATTGGCATGCATTACCGACATTCTGAAATAAGAAACCAAATCTTTAACAAACTCGCCACCAATGCTGAAATCAGCACCATAAGCGTAACCACGCGACACTTCGTTCGCCAGGTATTTAATTCTCAGATTATCAATTTTATAAGGAATCAGTCGGTCTGAATATTTAAAGTAAGCTTCTGATGTAAACTTTAACCTTGTGCCCAAAGCATCAAAGGCATATTCATAACCCAGCGAAGTATTATAAGAACTTTGCGCTTTTTGGTTGATATTTAATTGTCCGGAAAAATCGCGTATGGTACGGTATGATGGTGGTTGTTTGTATACACCTGCAGAAAACCTAAGGATCTTATTGTTCGAATTTGGCCTATATGCAATCAATATCCTCGGGCTGATCAATAACTGTTTGCTTAAAGAGCTATAAGTTGCCCTCGCTCCCAGTTGTAATTCTGCAGAACCAGAAAGCGAATAACTGTCCTGGATATAAGCGCTGTAATTGCTGATATCAAGGTTGTTTTTAACATTGATTACGTTTTGCAAAACAATGTTTTTGGAGTTATTGGGTAAGATAAACCCAGCAGAATCGGTATAATTATATTCGTTTAACTGATCCATATACAAAGATTTATCGAATTTTAAGCCCCAGGAAAAAACATGGTTATCAAAATTCTGATCGACCTTAATTTCAGAAGCAAAAATTTGGGTATTTAAACTATTTCTTCCATAATTATAATAGCTGCCAATTCCCTTGTTTTTAGTTATCGGTCCAAAATTTTCTCCGGGAAAGCTATTATCCACTTCATCAAAAATATAACTGCCATTGATATCAAAACGTTCCCTTTCAATGGTATTAAAATAGCTATTGATAAACTTGATGACCAAATTTGGTTTGGGAGAATAAGTAGCGGTAAGTGCACTGCCTACCGTTTGGTAATCGTCAATCTCCTGTCCGGTGTAATCTACATTTAACCTTAATGTAGTGCTTAAAGTGCCAAACTGTGTTTCTCTGTTTGTAGGTACCAGTTTAAACTGCCCAATGTTAAAACTTCCTAAATAACTGATATTGAATTTCGGCGAAAAATCGTATTGATAAAGTAACTGGGCATCGGCAAAATTAGGACTATAACTACCTTGCTCATCTTGTTTAATCAGCACACTCGAATTATTTTTATAACGTAACCCAGCCAATAAAAAGCTGTTTTTAAATATTCTTTTTGTAGTTAACGAGGTATTTAAAAGACTGGTGCTAAAAGTAGTTTGATTGCTGTCAGGTTTATCGTATCTGATATCTAAAATAGAAGAAAGTTTATCGCCATATTTCGCTTCAAAACCACCGGCAGAGAACTTTGCTTTACTGACCAGGTCTGAATTGATAAAACTCAGCCCCTCTTGTTGTCCGTTGCGGATCAGCACTGGACGGTTAATCTCTACATCGTTGATATAAATGAGATTTTCATCAAAGTTACCTCCCCTAACGCTATATTGTGCACTTAATTCGTTATTTGTAGATACACCGGGCAGCGTTTTGAGCATGCTTTCAAAATTACCGGAAACCAATGGCATTGATGAAACATCCGCAATGTTAATGGTAGTGGTGTTACTTAGCTGATTCTGTTTATTGGTGATGTTAACCTGCTCTAATTCATTAATATTAGCGATTAAGTTTACTTGTTTGATAATCCTTGCCCCAGAGCGCTCATTAAACTTTATGGCTTGGGGTTGATAACCCAAAAGCGAATATTTAATGCTAAATGTTTTCGATTTTGAATAAATGGTATAAACACCAAATTCGTCTGTAACAGTTGATTGCGCTTGTCCGAGGACAATAACAGTAACCTGAGATAATGGCAACTTTTCATCGCTATAAACTATCCCCGAAACCCTAACTAAAGGCTGAGCTACAGCAAAACTGCAACCAGCAATTAAAAGGAAAAGGATCAGCCGAAATTTGAGCATTTTTAGTAGCGAGATGTAAAAGTATCAAGATAAAAGTATTGAGTATCAAGATGATTACAACTCTATCCCCCTTATCATAGGAACAATTTAGCAATAAACAATTAAATGCTTATAGTGCTAGTTAATTGTTGTTTCATCTTAGCAATCGTTTCGGTTGGATTATCTGTTGCAAAAATTGCATTTCCGGCTACAAAAGCATTGGCACCTGCTGATACTAATGTTGCAATATTCTGTAAGCCAACACCACCATCAACCTCTATAATCAAGTTTTCGTTTACACCCTGAATCAAGGCTTTTAAATCTTTTATTTTCTTATAGGTATTGTGGATGAAAGCTTGCCCACCAAAACCTGGATTAACCGACATAATCAGTACCAAATCCAGGTCTTCAATTACATCCTGCAATAAGTTTACCGGGGTATGCGGATTCAAGGCCACACCAGCCTTGCAACCAGAAGCTTTTATCAATTGAATCGTTCTATGCAAATGCGTGCAGGCTTCGTAATGTACTGTGATGCGGTCAGCACCTGCTTTCGCAAATTCACCAATAAATTTATCCGGCTCAACAATCATTAAATGTACATCCAAAGGTTTGTTCGCATGTTTTTTTACAGCAGCCATTATCGGGAAACCAAAAGAAATATTTGGCACGAAAACACCATCCATCACATCAACGTGAAACCAATTGGCCTCACTTTGGTTAATCATTTCAATATCGCGCTGTAAATTGCCGAAATCGGCAGAAAGTATGGATGGGGCAATGATGTATTTCATTTAATGATCTCTTAGTAATATAGTAACATTTTAAAACGACCGTCACCCTGAATTCATTTCAGGGCCTAATAATAGTTAAGATGCTAATACCGATATAAAATCGGGACATCATAACGGTATGATGCAAGTTACAAAAGAACTGCGAAAATATTTAAGTTAGAAATAAAGATGCTGAAATAAATTCAGCACGACGAAGCGCATTAATTCCATTTAGAAGTAAAAAGCCCTTTCAGTTTTACACTGAAAGGGCTGATCTTAATATCTTCCGACTTCGGACTTCTTTTACGCTTGTGGCGCTGCTGGTTTTTCTGGTCTTGGCAATAAAACTTTGCGGGAAAGTTTCATTTTACCTTGTTTATCGATGTCTAACAATTTAACTTCGATTTTATCACCTTCTTTTAATACACCATCCATGGTTTCTAAACGTTCCCATGAAATTTCAGAGATGTGTAATAAACCATCTTTACCTGGCATAACCTCAACAAATGCACCGAATGGCATAATCGATTTTACCTTACCCTGGTAAACTTCGCCGATTTCTGGTTTAGCTACAATATTACGGATACGGGTAACTGCTGCATCGATAGCCGCTTTGTTATCTGCAAATACTTCTACGATACCTTTACCGTCAACTTCTTCAATTGAGATCGAAGCACCGGTTTCGCGTTGCATTTCCTGGATAATTTTACCCCCAGGGCCGATAATTGCACCGATAAATTCTTTATCAATTGTTAAAGAAACAATACGTGGAGCATGTGGTTTGTAATCTTCGTTAGGTGAGCTGATCGTTTTCTTCATCTCGTTTAAGATGTGTAAACGACCTTCTTTCGCCTGTAACAAAGCTTTAGTTAAAACTTCGTAAGATAAACCATTGATTTTTAAGTCCATTTGACAAGCAACGATACCGTGTTCAGTACCGGTTACTTTAAAGTCCATATCACCTAAGTGATCTTCATCACCTAGAATATCAGAAAGGATTGCATATTTACCGGTTTTCTCATCGGTAATTAAACCCATTGCGATACCTGAAACCGGAGATTTGATTTTAATACCAGCATCCATTAATGCTAATGTACCAGCACAAACCGTTGCCATTGATGAAGAACCGTTAGATTCTAAAATATCAGAAACAATACGGATGGTATAAGGATTTGCTTCACCTTGAGGCAATACTTTTTTCAATGAACGTTGTGCTAAAGCACCGTGACCAATCTCGCGACGGCCAGCGCCTCTGTTTGGTCTAACCTCACCGGTTGAAAAACCAGGGAAATTATAGTGCAATAAGAATTTGTTATAACCATTAAAGAAAGCACCATCAATCATTTGCTCATCATCTTTGCTACCTAAAGTAACCGATGTTAAAGATTGTGTTTCGCCACGTGTAAATACAGCCGAACCGTGAGCAGCAGGTAAATAACCAACTTCACTCCAGATAGGACGGATTTCTGTAGTCTTACGACCATCTAAACGGATGCCTTCATCTAACAATAGATTTCTAATCGCATCGTACTGAACATCATGGTAATAATGTTTAGCCATTGCTTTAGTTAAATCTGCAGTATCTTCTGGCATTGCTTCGAAGAATTCGTTAATGATTGCAGTGAAACCTTCTTTACGAACGTCTTTATTGCCACCAGCTTTTGCTACAGCATAAACTTTATCGTATGTATCAGCATAAACTTTAGCTTTTAAATCAGCATCATGATCTTCGTGGTTATATTCACGTTTAACCGTTTTGCCAGTAGCCTCAGTTAATTCAACCTGAATAGCACATTGAACTTTAATTGCATCGTGCGCAAATTTTAAAGCCTCAACCATTTCATCTTCCTGAATTTCATCACACTCACCTTCAACCATGCCTATATCGTTAGCTGAACCAGCAACCATAAACTCTAAAGTTGCGCGTTCTAATTCGCTGGCTTTAGGATTGATAATTAATTTACCATCAATTTTAGCAACACGTACTTCAGAAATCGGACCGTTGAAAGGAATATCAGAAACTGATAATGCAGCAGATGCCGCTAAACCTGCCAAACAATCCGGCATAATATCTTTATCAGCAGAGATTAAAGAAATCATCACTTGCGTATCAGAGTGATAATCACTTGGAAACATTGGGCGTAAAGCTCTGTCTACTAAACGAGAGATTAATACTTCGTAATCAGATAATCTTGCTTCACGACGTAAAAAGCCTCCCGGAATACGGCCTGTAGCCGCGTATTTCTCCTGATAATCAACCGATAATGGTAAAAAATCGGTACCTGGTTTAGCGCCAACAGTAGATACAACTGTTGCTAACAACATCGTATCGCCCATTTTAACTACAACCGAACCATCAGCTTGTTTAGCCAGTTTACCAGTTTCAATTTCTACAATTCTGCCATCGCCCAAATCGAACGATTTTTTTATTACATTCATTTAATTAGAATTATGGTGTGTTTTCCTCTTTCTATACACCGTTGTTTATATATGTTTTTGTTTTTGCAAACGAAGATAGGATTAAAAAAGCCTATCTATAATAAAACCCGTTAAAAAAATTAACAGGGAAGTAAAAAGCCATTCTCTAAAGAATGGCTTTTAATGATAAACTTGCGCTTATTTTTGTTTGATGATATCACGAAGCGATAAAGCTTTGATGATAGCACGATAGCGCTCAATATCTTTTTTGTATAGGTAAGCCAAAATACCGCGGCGTTTACCTACCAATTTTTGAAGTGACAACTGAGTAGAGAAATCTTTACGATTTTTCTTTAAGTGTTCTGTTAAGTGCGCAATACGGTATGTAAATAACGCTACTTGACCTTCTGCAGAACCCGTGTTAGATTCTACTTCGCCGTGTTGTTTAAAGATTTCGGCTTTCTTTTCTGGACTTAAATACATTCTTGAATAATATTAAAGCAATAAAAATTAATTAATTGTGGCGCAAAGATAAGGTTATTTTTGAATAAAAGCAAGAGGTGTTTTTATTAACCTGAATCAGGTAAGTCAGTAGAAATTCGTCATCTCGACTGAAGCGTAGCGAAATGGAGAGATCTATCTTCATAGATTTCTCCATTTCGCTCGAAACGACAACTTAAGGCTTATAATCGCTAATATTTTAATGCTTTTGACTAAAAAACTAATCTTACTGCATGACGATCGCACAGGAAAGATTAAAAATTAAATCATCAGAATAAGATTAAACTATTACTTCTTTATCAAAAGACATAAAGCAATTATATGGTTGGCTTACGGATTACAAGCCCATTGCCCTGCGGAGATTTTAATGGCTTGCCCCCGTTCATGGTAACCGAAATGTAATTAAGCTACAGAACCCCAAAAAAACGTTGCTCGGGGGTACGACTCAAATAAACAGCATCACGTTCCTCAACAATTATTTCGCGTGGAGTATTGATATCATATAATTTGAGTTTTCCCATTTCATATCAAAAATACAAAAAAAGCAAGTAATACTTTGCATTTAGTATGCAATACTTTACAATCAAGCTTTATTTATACTTTTGCTGAAAACGTTTAACCTTGGAAAAGAATCAATACAGCATTTTCGAAAGCGAATTGCGCGTCCGTCCGGATGATATCGATATGTTTAATCATGTACATAACAGCAAATACCTGGATTATGTACTGGCAGCCCGCTACGAGCAGATGGAAAAGTTCTACGGTATGCCCTGGGAGCATTTTACCAAACAAGGTTTGGGATGGGTAGTAAGTCACGTCGATATTAATTTCAAACGCCCCCTGCTAATGAACGATTTAATGCTGATCAGAACCGGAATATTAGCTATGAATGATAAAGGCTGCGCCGTTCAGTTCGAAATTATCAATCAGAAAACAGGTAAAGTGGCATCAGATGGCATTTTTGATTATGTACTGATTGATTTAAATACTGGTAGAGGGACCAAAGTTAACGAAGAAATGATTAAGGCCTATAGTATATAATATTGATTACACAGATTAGAAGGATTAATTCTGTTGATTCGGTGTCTCCGTGACAAAAAAAACACAAAAATTAATCACTTCCACAAAAATCAGTCATTAAAATTTGACAATTCGAAATTTTATCTATCTTTGCTTTATCAAAAAAATCAGAGCCATGATAGTATCTGCAATCCGTTTTAGGTTCTAAATAACCGAGGATTCCCTCCCATTTTTAGTTTTAAGTATGTGCGCTAAATAGCGTAATATCGATTTATACATTACACTTTACTTTATTATTATATGTCACAGTCAACAAAGACACAGGGCAAACTTTCGTCTTTTTTCGATATCCTCGTTCAATCTTTAAAAGGGCACGAAGTTGATTTAACTTCAATTAGTATTAAACGCGCAATTATTTTATTGGCCATTCCGATGATGCTGGAAATGGCTATGGAGTCGGTTTTTGCCTTAGTCGATCTATATTTTGTAGGTCACTTAGAAAACAGTAGCCACGCTATACAAACCGTTGGTTTAACGGAATCTGTGTTAACCATTATTTACTCATTGGCCATAGGGTTGAGTATGGCTGCAACCGCGGTAGTTGCCAGGAGAATCGGCGAGAAAAATCCAGAGGCAGCATCAAAAGCCGGTATGCAGACGATTGTAATAGCGGTTTTCGTTAACATTATAATCAGTATCCTAGGCTTAATTTACGCCCGAGATATTTTATTGCTCATGGGTGCTTCAACCGAAACAGCCGATCAAGGTATTCCATTTGTCCGGATTATGATGGGTGGAAGTATCATTATTGTACTCTTATTCTTAATCAACGGGATTTTTCGTGGTGCAGGTAATGCGGCCATCGCAATGCGGAGTTTGTGGATTGCCAATATTGCGAACATCATCCTCTGCCCTATTTTTATTAATGGTTTTGGGCCAGTACCGGCATTTGGTTTAACAGGCGCTGCAATTGCCACCACCATCGGTCGTGGTTTGGGCGTTACTTATCAGGTTTACAATTTGTTTAGTGGTAAAAATATATTAAAAATACGTATTGGTCACTTCTTGCCTGATTTTACCCAGATTAAAGCTATCGTTAAGATTGCTGCTCCCGCTATTTTCCAGTTCGTAATTGCAAGTTGTAGCTGGGTATTTTTGGCAGAACTTGTTGCCACAACTGGTGGTGATACTGGGTCGGCAGGTTACCAAACGGCACTACGGCTGATGATGTTTTTTATGTTACCTGCATGGGGCTTGAGCAATGCAGCTGCAACTTTGGTTGGACAGAATTTAGGTGCGGGCCACATAGATCGTGCTGAAAAGTCCGTTTTCCAGACCTTAAAATACATTTTGATCTTTATGGCGGTAGTAAGTATACTCTTTCTTACCTGTGGGCATTTGTTCGCTGCATTTTTTACCTCGGATGAAAAGGTAATTGCTATTGCCAGTAAGGCCCTTAAGATTATGAGCCTTGGTTTTGTGATTTATGGAGCTGCGATGGTTTTTAGCAGTGCATTCAATGGTGCCGGAGATACCTGGACACCCACAAAAATTAATGTTTTTGCCTTTTGGCTTTTCCAGATTCCTTTGGCTTATTTCTTAGCGAAATATTTAGAAATGGGTCCAACCGGAGTTTTTATTGCTATACCAACGGCAGAAGCTGGAATTGCTGTAGGTGCTTATATTTTGTTTAAAAAAGGTAAATGGAAGAAAATTATGGTTTAATTTTTACTTCAGATAGGCACAGTTGAATATGATCTGTGTTTATTCTGTTGTTAATTTAAGCACCGGATAATAAATCGTTTCAAAAGAATTACTACAGATGGTTAATAAGCCTGATTGGAACGAACACGCAATGCAATGGAGTAAAGTGAAAAGCAGGACTACTGTAGCCGAAAAGCCACTGTATTTGCTTTTCAAATCAAAGTGCTTGGGGTGGATATTTTCTAGATTAAAAATTACCTTAAAAAAACATATCTTTGCGCAAAGATGAAGCATATACGTAATTTTTGCATTATTGCACATATCGACCACGGTAAGAGCACCCTGGCTGATAGGTTATTAGAATATACAGCGACGATTTCGCAGCGTGAAGCGCAGGCGCAATTGCTTGACAACATGGATTTAGAGCGTGAGAGAGGCATAACGATTAAAAGTCATGCCATACAAATGAACTATAAGGTTGGTGATATTGAATACAATTTTAACCTGATTGATACACCTGGACACGTAGATTTTTCGTACGAAGTTTCGCGTTCCATTGCTGCCTGTGAGGGTGCATTACTAATTGTAGATGCTTCGCAAGGAATTCAGGCTCAAACCATTTCCAATTTATACCTGGCTTTAGAGCACGACCTTGAAATTATTCCGATTTTAAATAAAATGGATTTACCCGGGGCTATGCCTGAGGAAGTTAAAGACCAGATTATTGATTTAATTGGCTGTAAACGTGAAGATATTATTCCTGCGTCTGGTAAAACAGGTTTAGGGATTCCTGATATAATTCAGGCCATCGTAGACCGCGTTCCTGCTCCTGTTGGAGATCCGGAAGCACCTTTGCAAGCGTTGATTTTCGACTCTGTTTTTAACTCATTCAGGGGGATTATCGCTTATTACAAAGTGGTAAATGGCGAAATTAAAAAAGGTGATAAAGTAAAATTTATCAATACAGGCAAAGAATACCTGGCTGATGAGGTTGGTATTTTGAAACTGGATATGGCGCCACGTAGTGTAGTTAAAACTGGCGATGTGGGTTACATTATTTCCGGTATTAAAGAAGCCAGAGAGGTAAAAGTGGGTGATACAATTACAACTGTTGCCAGACCGTCGTTAGATGCCATTCAAGGTTTCGAAGAGGTTAAGCCAATGGTTTTTGCTGGTATTTACCCGGTAGATACTGATGAGTTTGAAGAGCTGCGTGAGGCGATGCATAAGTTGCAGCTGAACGATGCTTCTATTGTTTTCGAGCCGGAAAGTTCTGCGGCACTTGGTTTTGGTTTCCGTTGCGGTTTCTTAGGGATGCTGCACATGGAGATTATCCAGGAGCGTTTAGAGCGTGAGTTCGATATGACCGTAATTACAACCGTTCCCAACGTATCGTACATTGCACACACAACAAAAGGTGATGAGTTTATCGTCAATAATCCATCTGATTTGCCAGATCCAAGTAAATTGGATTCGGTCGAAGAACCTTACATCAAAGCAAACATTATTACCAAGTCTGATTTTGTTGGTCCGATAATGTCGCTTTGTATCCAAAAACGAGGATCGATTATTAATCAATCCTATCTAACATCAGACAGGGTTGAGTTGGTTTTCGAAATGCCAATGGCCGAAATTGTATTCGACTTTTATGACAGGTTAAAAACACTTTCTAAAGGATATGCTTCGTTTGATTATCACCAAATTGGTTACCGAAAATCTGATTTAGTAAGATTAGATTTATTGTTAAACGATGAGCCTGTTGATGCTTTATCTTCATTAATCCATAGAAGCAACGCTTACGATTTCGGAAAGAAAATTTGCGAGAAATTAAGAGAATTAATCCCTCGTCAACAATTTGAGATTAAAATACAGGCATCAATTGGTGCTAAAGTTATTGCCCGCGAAACACTAAGTGCCCTACGTAAAGATGTAACGGCTAAATGTTATGGTGGTGATATTTCCCGTAAACGTAAGTTATTGGAAAAACAGAAAAAAGGTAAAAAACGCATGCGTCAGGTGGGTAACGTAGAAATTCCACAGACAGCGTTTATGGCAGTTTTGAAATTAGATTAACCCCCTAGCCCCCTCAAGGGGGAATTATTGGCGAGGTTTATTAAATTAAATCCTAAATTATAAAATTATAACGGAGCAAGTTATATGAGCGATGTAAATTCAAAGTCCCCTTCAGGGGATTTAGGGGTATTATTAGACGGTAAATACGTATCAGAAAAAGTTAAAGTTCAAATTGCGGAAGAAGCTGCTGAATTTTTAAATAAAAACGGTCGCAAGCCACACCTGGTTGCCATTTTGGTTGGTAACGATGGCGGCAGCGAAACCTATGTAGCCAGTAAGATGAAAAATTGCGAAAAAGTTGGCTTTAAATCATCACTACATAGATATGATAACTCGGTAACTGAAGCAGAATTATTGGCGAAAATTGAAGAAATTAATCAGGATGATGATGTGGATGGATTAATAGTTCAGTTGCCTTTACCTAAACATATTGATCCGGAAAAAGTAACTGAAAAGATCGATTATCGTAAAGATGTAGATGGTTTCCATCCAGTAAATTTGGGCAGGATGATGCGTAATCTACCTTGCTTTATTCCGGCAACGCCGTATGGAATTTTATTGATGTTGCAAGAGTACGGTATCGACACAACTGGAATGCACTGTGTTGTTGTTGGGCGTAGTAACATTGTGGGTAGCCCAATGAGCATTTTAATGGCTCGTAACGCAAATCCAGGCAACTGTACGGTAACACTTACCCATTCACGTACTAAAGATTTAAAAGAGCAGGTCTTACAAGCAGATATTGTGATTGCCGCAATTGGTAAAAAGAATTTTGTTACGGCTGATATGGTAAAACCTGGCGCTATTATTATAGATGTGGGTATCAACAGGGAAACTTCTACAGAAACCAAATCTGGCTTTAAATTATTTGGAGATGTAGATTTTGAAAATGTGGCGGCTAAGGCTTCTTACATCACGCCTGTTCCGGGTGGTGTTGGTCTAATGACGATTGTTGGCTTATTAAAAAATACATTGGCATCAGCCAGGAAAGAAATATACTCTTAAGGTTGAGGGTTTAAAGACAGAAGGTCTAATTAAAACAAAAAAACAATAGCAGTTCATATATTTGAGCTGCTTTTTTTTACGTATACTATTTTTAAATTATACGTATGTTTTGTATATTTGTTTTATAAACAACAAGACAATGGATGCTAAACTGACATTAAGCTTTAACCAAAACGTAGTTGATAGGGCAAAAAAATACGCTGCTGAAAACAACATCAGTCTTTCTCGCCTAGTAGAGCATCTATTAACACAGGTTACTGCTAAAGAGTACAAATCTTTAGAAGATTTTCCCATTTCGGATTGGGTTAGTATGGTTGCTGAGGGTGAAGTAGAGTATAAAAAAACGCCAAAACTAAACCGTAAAGATTCAAAAGATGAATTCTTTTCTTCTAAAAAGTAATCGATGGAGATATTTTTAGATGCGAATGTTCTTGTTTCTGTATTGAATAAGGAATATCCGCTTTATACCTACTCGTCGAGAATTTTAAGTTTAGCATCGCATCCAAATTTTGAAATTTATACTTCTCCCCTTTGTTTAGCTATAGCATTTTATTTCGCAGAAAAAAAACATAAATCTCAATTGGCTAAACAGAAAATCGATTTGCTTTGCCAACACATTAAGATTGCAGAAAATTCATCAAAAAGTGTTTTGGATACCTTGTCGAATAAATCAATTCACGATTTTGAAGATGGTTTAGAATATTACGCTGCCAAATCTGTCAATTGTAAATGTATTATCACGGAAGATATTGAAGATTTTTATTTCTCAGAAATTGAAATTTTGAACTGCCAGGAATTTTTTAAAAGATATTTGCTAAATTGATTTTATAATAGACTCGGCAATCTGATCTGATAGCTATAGGATTTATTTCAGGGTCTTAATTAGAGAGCTGTTGAAATAAATTCAGCCTGACGGGAATAGATCATCCCCAAAGTTTACTCCACCAGCTTTCTTCAAAACCGATATACAGACCATCTTCGCGTAACTCGGTTGGATAGATGTTGATATAATCTCCTTGTCCCTCTGCTCCTCTTCCTGTGGTTAAACTATACTCATATCGGTGGATTGGGCAAACCAGGTTTCCATTTTTACACCAGCCACCACTAAAATGGCCGCCAGCATGTGGACAATGAGATTGGGTTGCAATAATTTTATCATCAATATTGATCAGACAGATCTGTTTTCCTGCAAGCTCAATTGTTTTAATTGCATCAGGCTTGGGAATTTGATTATTATTTAGCGCCTTAAACCACTTCATTCTGCTAAAATACTGCAAATAAATATCACTCTTGTTTCATCTTTCTATTAAATTTCGAAAGAGGAACAGCATCACCATATTTTTTTAGGATATTTGCATCCTCAAAAATGAAACAAGAAATACCAGAAGACGGCACATTACTTCCTTTAATGGAAGAATTTTATACTATACAGGGCGAAGGATTTAATACTGGTAAAGCAGCTTATTTTATCCGTTTAGGAGGCTGCGACGTGGGGTGTCACTGGTGCGATGTTAAGGAAAGCTGGGACGCCGAAATGCATCCGCTTACCCCATCAGATGTTATTGTCGAAAATGCCGATAAATTTCCGGGTAAAGCTGTTGTAATTACAGGTGGCGAACCTTTGATTTATAATCTTGATTATTTAACCAATAAGTTAAAAGAAAGAGGTATTCTTACTTTTATCGAAACATCTGGCGCCTACCCACTTTCCGGAAATTGGGATTGGATATGTTTGTCGCCAAAGAAATTTAAAGCACCAAGGCCAGATATTACACCATTTGCACACGAGTTAAAGGTTATCGTTTTTAATAAAAGTGATTTTAAATGGGCAGAAGAATATGCTGCAATGGTATCTCCTACCTGCAAATTATATCTTCAGCCAGAATGGTCTAAGTCAACAGAAATTACGCCGCTAATTATTGAGTATGTAATGGCTAATCCTAAATGGGAAATTTCTTTGCAAACACACAAGTTTTTAAATATTCCTTAAATAGTTTACATTAGCTTTAATAACCAATGTTAATGTATGAGGTTTTGTCTATTCTTATTATTGAGCTTATTCAGTGTTAATGCGTTTGCTCAGGTTTCTGGTAATAAAAAAGCACAAAACTTTTTCGAAAAAGCAAATCCGTTTATTCAAAAGCAAGATTATCCCTCAGCAGAACAGGCTCTAAAAAGTGCTATTGAAGCTGATCCTTTATTTCAAAATGCTTATATACTGCTTGCCGGCGTTTGCAAGGCACAAAAGAAATATCAGGAGGCCAGAACTGCTTACGAAAAAGCAATATTAATTAATAAAGCGGTGGCTCCCGAAATTATTTATAACCTCGCAGAAACAGAATTTGCCACACAGGATTATTTAAAAGCAAAACAGCATTTTAGTGATTTTTTGATGCAAGATTCTTCATCTGATCAAACGAGAAGAGCTAAAAAATACCTTTTAGATTGCGATTTCGCTGCTATTGCAATAAAGAAACCGGTAAAATATAGCCCTACAAATTTAGGTGAAGGTGTAAATACAACTGATGCGGAATACTTTCCTGCAATAACTGCTGATGGCGAAACCCTGGTTTTTACCCGCCAGGTTAATGGAAATGAAGATTTCTGGACTTCACAGCTTAAAAATAATTCATGGAGTCCTGCTACACCATTATCCAGCAAGATAAATACCATCCGATATAATGAAGGTGCACAAACCATTTCTCCTGATGGGAAATACCTGTTTTTTACAGGTTGCAACCGCCCTGATGGTTTAGGCAGATGCGATATTTATGTTTCTCACCGTGAGGGAAAAGATTGGGGCGAACCTTATGATGTTGGTCAGCCCGTTAATTCTGAATTCTGGGAATCACAACCTGCAATAAGCCCCGATGGACGGACTTTATATTTCATTAGTAACCGACCTGGTGGATCGGGTGGTTATGATATATGGAAAAGTACCATTACCGATGATGCCAAATGGGGACCTGCCATTAATCTTGGTCCGGAGATCAATACCCCTTTTGATGAGAATACTCCTTTTCTGCACGTAGACGGTAAAACTTTGTATTTTTCTTCTAATGGTTGGCCAGGTTTCGGGAATAAAGATATTTATTATAGCAGGATGGATAATGATGGCAAGTGGCAAAAGCCAATTAATATCGGTTATCCAATCAATTCTTTCGAAGATGAAAGTGGCTTAGTTGTAAGTGCGGATGGCAATTCTGGATTGTTTTCATCAAACTTAAAAGGTGGTTATGGCTTGCAGGATATTTACAGTTTTGGCATGCCTGAAATAGCTCAACCGCTCAAGGTATCTTATGTGAAGGGAATTGTAAGAGACCTGGATACTAAAAAAACGATTGAAAGCAACGTTCAGGTCGTAGATCTGAAAACCAATAAAACTGTTTTTGATGATTATACCGATCCAGAAACCGGACAATTTTTAGCTGTAATGCCTGTTGGAAGTAATTATCTGTTTAACGTAAATGCCGAAGGCTATATGTTTTATTCTGAAAACTTTGAGCTCAAGCCCGGGGATATTAATAAACCTTACCAGATTGAAGTTTACATTGAAAAAATAAAACAGGGAGGTTATGTAACCTTAAGAAACATTTTCTTCGATACCAATAAGTTTGATCTTTTACCCGCCTCTATCCGTGAATTGGATCTGCTTATTGATTTTTTGCATCAAAATGAAAAAGTACAGATTGAAATTCAGGGGCATACCGATAATATTGGTGATGATAAATTGAATGGAAAGTTATCTTTTAATCGGGCAAATGCCGTTTACGAATACCTGATCAAAAAGAGTATTGATGCAAAAAGGCTTACCTTTAAGGGCTTTGGAGCAAGTAAACCGATCGCTGATAATAAAACTGAATCGGGCAGGAAAAACAATCGTAGAACTTCGTTCGTGATTACTAAAATATAGTACATTTTATTTATGGAAAAAGAGATTGAAATTGAAGATTACGATATAGAAATTATAATGTTGGAGCAATATAAGCACCTTAATATTATACTAGAAAATTCGTATTGTAGTACTTGCAAAAAGACATCAACCATTACAAATTATAAATCTTATTTAAATAAATTGAATGATATTATTTTGAGAGGTTTTTGTCTTAATTGTGGAGGGCCTGTAAATCGGTATATCGAAACCGGAGAAAATATTCAAAGCGCAGCGGTTGCTGAGCATATTAAAAATGTGCTTAAAATTTCAAAGAATAAGAAGTTTTAAAAATTAGAATTTCTCTTTGGAACAATATTTTGTGTAACTCTCTATAAACAAATCATTAGCAAAATAATTTTCAAAATGCTTAACCAATTTATACTTTTATAATATGGACGACGCAAAACCACTACCCGATTTATCAGCAGAAGAGCAGCGTGTTTTAGGCGCATTAATAGAAAAAAGCCGCACCACGCCCGATTATTACCCAATGACTTTAAATAGTTTAACGGCTGCATGTAACCAAAAAAGTTCGAGAAATCCTGTGGTAAATTACGATGAGGAGACGATAATTTTAACGCTAAACCAACTTAAAATAAAAGGTTTAATATCAACAGCTACAGGTGGTTCAAGCCGTGCAACAAAATATAAACATAATCTGGCTATTGCTTATCCGCTATTACCTTCGGAGTTGGCTATTATCTGTGTGTTACTTTTACGCGGACCGTTAACACCTGGCGAAATTAATAGCAATTCGGGAAGATTATATGAATTTGAAAGTATAGAAGAAGTTTTGGAGCAACTTCAAAAATTATCAGATGAAGAACCTGCCTTTGTAAAACAACTGCCCAAGAAAGCTGGTCAGAAGGAAGCTCGTTTTGTTCATCTTTTAGGCGAACAGGCTGAAGCCCCAATCGAAACGGAAACTGAAACTATGGCTGCATCGCAGTTTGATCCTACCGAACTGGAAAACAGAATAGAAAAATTAGAACTGGAAATTGAAGAATTAAAAGAGTTGGTTAATTTGTTGATGGACAAATAATTGGTTCATTGGTTTTTGTAACTCATCATCATAACTAAAACGTTTGTCAGTCTTAGCATAGTCGAAGACCCATAACAAATTAACTTTCCGTGTTTCTGTGTCTCCGTGGCAAAACCATTAAAAACAAGTGTCCTAGCGAGACGCTAAGACAAGTATAGATCGTAATGCAAGCGCTTTAAGATTCCCGCATGCGCGGGAATGACGACCCTGCTAAGGATTCTATCTCTATAGTAGTGTAACGAAGAATCTCTGCATTCCTTTATAGTAACTTAGGAAAAGCACTGCCAAAAGCTTTTTATCACTAAAGATTCTTCACTGCATTCAGAATGACAGAGAAGTGGAGTTTGTGAGGTAGCAACTCCAGAGATGATGATGGCAGGATTAAAACTACATCCATAAAAAAAGTGTCTGGCGATTAACCAAACACTTTATAAAATCCCGAATTAAGCTTGGAATAATAAAATCAATTAAGCCTCATACTTTTTAAAAATAGTACTGGCGGTATGTCCGCCGAAACCAAAAGTGTTATTTAAAACGTAGTTGATCTCTTTTTTAATACTTTCTCCTAACACGAAATTCAATCCTTTTGGAATGTTTTCATCCAGATTTTTAGTATTAATGGTAGGTGGCACGATATTATCTCTGATTGATAAAATACTGATTACACTTTCTACCGCGCCTGCAGCACCAAGTAAATGACCTGTCATCGATTTTGTTGCACCAATCACAACTGGCAAACCTTTAAAAATAGTATTAATTGCCTGTAATTCACTTAAATCACCTAAACCAGTTGAAGTGGCGTGCGCATTAATATAATCGATTTTATCGGCGGTAATTCCGGCATCTTTCAAAGCTTTGGTCATACCCAGAGCCGCACCGATTCCATCTGGAGGTGTTCCGGTTAAGTGATAAGCATCAGCTGCCATTCCGCCACCAACAATCTCGGCATAAATATGTGCACCACGCTGTAGAGCATGTTCCAGCTCTTCTAAAACCAAAGCACCTGCACCTTCACTCATCACAAAACCATCTCTATCTTTATCAAAAGGTTTTGAAGCTCCCTGAGGATCGTCGTTATTTTTCGATAAAGCCTGAGCAGCATTAAAACCACCCACAGACGATTTGGTAAGCGCTGCCTCTGAACCACCGGCAATCATTATACTTGCTTTGCCCAAACGAATGGTATCAAATGCATTAATAATCGCAGTATTAGATGATGCACAAGCTGATACGGTACAATAATTCGGACCACGTAATTTATGACGGATAGAAATGGCTCCGGCAGCAATATCAACGATCATTTTCGGGATAAAATAAGGATTAAACCTCGGTGTTCCATCTCCGGCATGAAATTCTTCCAACTGTGATTCAAAAGTACCGATTCCGCCGTTTCCGGTTGCCCAGATTACCCCAACTTCTGCCAATTGCCCATCATTCATGGTACTAAAATCCAATCCGGCATCTTTTATCGCCTGATCACTCGAGCCGATAGCATATTGCGTAAAAAGGTCGTACTTTTTAATCTCTTTTTTCTCCAGGTATTCTTCAGGATTAAAATCCTTTACTTCACCTGCAAATTGCGTTTTAAATTTACTCGAATCAAATTTTGTAATTGGGCCAATGCCACTTTTTCCAGCTAATATTTGTTGCCAAAATTGCTCAACAGTATTGCCAAGCGGGGTTATCGCACCTAAACCTGTTACTACTACTCTTTTCATTTTATTGTTTTTTAGTCAATTCTTCTGGATAAAATCAATCATTAACTATCCAAAAGGTATTTTAATATAGCGGGAATAGCTACAAAGACCCTATCGTTTCATTAAGATTGAGTAAACACAGGATTTACACTTAATGGCGCGAAAGTAACAATTCCTATATTCAAAACCGTCATCTAAATGGAAACAACAATTTCTTTTGCTTTCCTGCTATATCATTTATTGTTCAACAGAATCGATCCAGGCTTTTCTATCTGCATTCATCACATTTAAAGCATCAACTGGCGATTGCCTGAACAGTTCATAAATTTGAGCCGTATCACCTACCCTGATTTCAAATTCATCATTAGCTAAAGCAGCCAAAAACTCATCGGCTACAACCGAAGGTTTAATTCCGTTATGTCCACCAATTTCTTTCGAAAATTCGGTATCAACCAATGGTGGCATCAATTCAAAAACTTTAACAGTTGTTTCTTCTAAACTCAATCTTAACGAAGTGCTGTAAGAATGTAATGCTGCTTTACTGGCGGCATAAGTGGGTAAAGTAATCCCTGGAACATACGCTACAATAGATGATACGTTTACAATAGCTGAAGTTTCTTGTTGTTTTAGCACGGGTAATAACTTTTGATTAATCCTGATGATGGACAGGTAATTGGTTAACATTTCATCCTCTGCATTGGCAAAAGCATCCTGGCTTGGATCTACTAAATTGTAAAACAATGCTCTTCCAGCGTTATTGATCACGATGTTCAATTGGGGAAATTCGGCTTTGATTCGGGTTACCAAATGATCCACATCTTCAACTTTGCTTACATCAGAAAGAATGGTGGTTACATTTTGTAATGATGCTGCAGCTGCATCCAGCCTTTCCTGGGTTCTGCCGGTAATAATTACATGGTTATCCAAAGCAGTTAACTGTTTTGCGATTTCTAAACCGATGCCAGCTGTTCCGCCGATCAATAAAACGGTATTTTGTGAAGTTTTCATTTTTATATTTTTTTTAAAATTTTAAGATTAAACAAGTACTCAAGGCATGAGTCAGTGGAAATTTATGACCGCTCATTGCTTTAGATAATCAACACCATTCATCGCCCTTCTATGGGATAATTCCCAAGTTATTATTCATTAAAAATACCAATCGGTATATTTTTAGTTAAAAATTTTTAGCCGAGGCTTTCAACATATTTTTTTAGTGAGCCCATAATAAGGTTCCAATATTCCGTTTTTGAGGTCAGCTTCGAAATCATAATGCCCCCTTCTACCATAGCAATAACGGTTAAAGCAATCTGTTCCGGATGTTGATCTGGATTGATCTCTTTACTGGCAATACCGGCTTCAACCAGTTTAGCAATTTTGTTTTTCCAATCTAAAACAGCTTTTAACACTCTCCCACGTAATTCGGGATGGGTATCATCAGCATCAATTGCAGTATTCAAAACCGGGCAACCTCCTTCTGATAGTGAGCCATCCATAAATTTTGGATAAATACTAATGTATACTAAAAGCTTATCCTTTATGCTGCTCTGCCTATTCATTTCAACGTCTATCGTTGATGAAACATTTTTCAGATTATAATCAAATGCTGCTAAGGCCACTTCATCCTTATTGGCGAAGTTGCCATAAATGCTCCCTTTAGTTAAGCCTGTAGCAGCAGTGATATCATTTAAAGACGTACCCGCATAACCTTTCATATTAAAAATAGGTGCGGTTTTCTCTACAATAAAATTTCTTGTCTTTTCTGCTTTAGTCATGTTCTTTAAAATTGACGACGCAAATATATACCAATCGGTATATTTAATCCAAATATTTTTATCATTGAAATCTCCTTTTAATTCTAAGCTTAGCTTTGGTTAAATTGCAATATTTTTTTTTACGTTTGAATTTCGTAACTTTGATTTATGAACAAACCAGAAACCATTGAAGACTTTTACCAGAACAAATTTAGTTTCTTACCAGATAACCTGAATAATGGCGTAGGTCATTTCAATGTTTTTAAGCTGGAGGATTGTTTAAGGGATGATCATAAGCCAATGAGTTATAACCGCAGGGATTATTATAAAATCTGCCTTACCCGCGGGCATAACGTTTACCATTATGCTGATAGAAGTATTGAGATTGATGGTACGGCTTTAATCTTTTTCAATCCGCTTGTGCCTTATACCTGGGAGCTCGCTACTGGCAATAAAAGCGAAGTAACGGGGTATTTCTGTATTTTTACAGAAGCTTTTTTTACCGAAAAGATCCGAGGAAACATCAGTGATTTGCCCATGTTTACGCCAGGGGGAAAACCTGCATATATTTTAAATGAGCAACAGGATAAACAGATTGAGGAAATCTTCGGTAAAATGTTTGAAGAAATTAATACCGATTACGTTTATAAATATGATCTGCTCCGCAATTACATTACGGAAATTACGCACTTTGCACTAAAAACTCAGCCGTCAGAAAGTTTATACAAACATACCGACGCCAATACGCGGATAACTTCTGTTTTTACCGATTTACTGGAACGCCAGTTTCCCATCGAAACCACTACACAAAGGTTTACCATGCGCTCGGCCAAAGATTATGCTTCGCAGCTTTCGGTACATGTAAACCACTTAAACCGAGCGATAAAAGAAACTACCGGCAAAACCACCACGCATTATATTACTGAACGTTTATTAAGAGAAGCTAAGGCTTTACTGAAACATACTGACTGGAATATCTCCGAAATAGGTTATTGCCTGGGATTTGAAGAACCCACTCATTTTAACAACTTTTTCAAAAAACTGACCAATCATACCCCTACTTCTTATCGAATTGTTTGAATTTTGTAATCATCAGTTTGATTAACGTAATAAAGCGAGATCATCTTAACCGTAATTTTGTCTTAACAAAAAAGAAAAACTATGGGCAAGAAAAAAGTTTGGTTTATTACCGGAGCTTCAAAAGGCTTAGGATTAAGTTTGGTTCATCAGTTGCTAAACGCGGGCCAATGTGTTGTGGCCACATCAAGAAATATTGGTGAACTCAAAAAAGCGGTAAATAATGATGGTGGGAAATTTCTCCCCCTCGCGGTTAACCTGGCCGACGAACAAAGTGTAGAGGATGCGATAAAAGCATCCATTGCAAAATTCGAAAGAATTGATGTTGTCATCAACAATGCTGGTTACGGAATCGGAGGCAGTATTGAAGAGCTTAGTGATGCTGAAACACGCAATAGCTTTGATGTTAACGTTTTCGGAACATTAAATGTCATCAGAAAAGCCTCACCTTATTTAAGGGCACAACGTTCGGGGCATATCATCAACATCGCATCAATTGCAGGTATTGCTGGCGCAACTGGCTGGGCAGTATATGCAGCAACAAAATCAGCTGTGATTGCATTATCAGAAGTATCGGCAGAGGACCTCAAAGAATTTGGCATAAAAGTAACTGTGGTGGCACCTGGCGCTTTCAGAACAAGCTTTTTAACTGCTGATTCGTTGATTTTGGCTGCCAATCCAATCGCCGAATACGAAGAAGTGCGCGCAATACACAGCAAATATCTTAAAATGGACGGTCAGCAAATCGGCGACCCTGAGAAAGCTGCTGCTGCAATGATCTCATTGGCAAGTATGCCTAATCCACCGGTACATTTACTATTGGGAAATGATGCTTTTCAAAGGGCAAACACTAAGATTGAGGCTTTAATAAAAGAGTTTAAAGACTGGAAAGCCATCACGATTTCGACAGATTTCGACAATTAACTATGAGCTAACAGGAAATTAGCATTCAAAAAGAGGTTTTATCATAAACCTAATTTCACTAGAATTTTTCACGTTGAGCCTGTCGAAACGCTTTAAAAGTGTTATGGAATGTCCTTCGACAGGCTCAGGATGACAGTGCTATTTATAATACAGCCTTATCAATTCATTTCATTCTAAAAAACAATATCATGGAAAATCAAAAAGTTTGGTTTGTAACAGGCGCGTCCAAAGGTCTGGGACTTACCTTAGTAAAAACATTATTAAACAATAGCTTGAACGTGGCCGCAACTTCAAGAAATTTAAACGATTTAATCAAAGCGGTTGGTGAGTACGAAAACTTTTTACCACTCGCGGTTGATCTGATCGATGAAAGCAGTGTAGAAGCAGCAGTTAGTCAAACAATTAGCAAATTCGGCCAGGTAGATGTTGTGGTGAACAATGCAGGCTATGGCATGCTTGGTGCGTTGGAAGAGTTAAGCGATAAAGAATCGCGTCAGAATTTTGATGTAAATGTTTTTGGTTCGTTAAACGTCATCCGGAAAGTGCTTCCTCAATTACGGAAACAACAATCGGGGCATATCTTTAATATTTCTTCAATCGGTGGCTTTTCGGGTAATTTCCCCGGTTTCGGGATTTATTGCGCTACAAAATTCGCAGTGGTTGGTTTTACTGAATCATTGGCTGCTGAAGTAAAATCACTAGGCATCAAAGCAACGGTGGTAGAACCGGGCTATTTCAGAACGGCGTTTCTTACAGAAGGATCATTAGCAGTGCCAGGTTCACCGATTGATGCCTATAAAGAGGTGCGCGACTCGCAGGCGGCACATCAAAACGACATCAATAACCAACAGCCAGGTGATCCGGCCAAAGCAGTTGAGGTGATTATTGAAGCTGCAAAAAGTGAAAATCCACCACTTCATTTATTCTTAGGCCCTGATGCTTACCGTGTAGCTGATGCGAAAATTGCAGATGTACAAAGAGATATGGCGAATTGGAAATATCTGGCGACTGCCACTAACTTTGACGAGGTTGGCGCTTAGTATATAAAAATAAAATAATCGTCATTTCGAGCGAAGTCGAGAACCCGAAGGCTCTGCGAAGCAAATCTGTCTGGATAGATCTCTCCATTTCACTGCGTTTCAGTCGAGATGACGATTTGATTTTACACTTTAAATATTTTTTCTTAACCACTGCACCTGGTTAACCAGTGCAATTAATGCTGGCACCTTGCTGACAAATTAACCTTCACAAAATCTTCCATATAATTCTTTATCAGATCTCTTGTATTTCTAAATTCAGCCATAATTTCTTCATCGGTACCTGTGGCTTTTGCCGGATCTGGAAAGTTATGGTGTAGTTTTGTTGCCAGCGTTGGGAAATATGGACAGCTTTCTTTCGCATGATCGCAAACGGTAATCACATAATCGAAAGGCACATCAAAATACTCCTCAATATTGTTAGAGGTTTGACCTGAAATATCGATTCCATCTTCAGCCATCACTTTTATCGCCCTTGGGTTAACACCATGAACTTCGATACCCGCGCTGTAGATTTTAGCATTGTTTTTAGCTAAATATTTTAAATATCCTTCTGCCAGTTGACTGCGACAACTATTTCCGGTGCAAAGCACCAATACATTTTTCATTATTTTAAATTTAAATTGCTTAACAGCAACCGCTGCCTGGTGTACAACTATTTTGATCAGCAGCGAGGTTAACCAACTCGATTTTTCTTTTTACAGGCTGAGCAGGTGCGCAGCATTCTTCGCCTGTTTCGGTGGTGCCACAACTTCCACCGCGGTTTATCGCCTTACATTGTGTAGCATCGGGTGTTAGATCCAAAATCAAGTTTTCTCCCTCAATTTTAAACTCTCCCGGAAACATTTGTCTTGTATCGAACGCAGAATTGCCAAATTCAATTTTCACAATTCCATTGGGGTTTAGCGGCAGTTTACTTTCTACCAGTTCGATAATTGATAATGCTTTTTTAACCTGCATCGCCCTACCCTCTTCTTCTTCTGTAGGCTCCCATAACTGCACAATAATTTCTGTCCAGGCGTTCATTACGCCTCCACAATCTACCGAAACAATCGGCGCCTGTTTAATTTCAGTGATGTGATAATTGGCATTAACCCATTTACCCGGAGCATATTGAAACTGTAGTACCAATTCCGGATGTTGTTGAAGTTGAGCCTTAAAGCTACTCCATTCGGTTGAAGATGTATTGATCATAATATTGCAATTTAACGATTGATTTATATAAAAAATATTAACAGCAGTTTTGTTCGCCTTTATACGAGGCAAAGAAATCACCCAGCTGTGTTTGTAATAACTTCCAGGTTTTAGGTTCTATGCAGTAACAGATACTCACCCCTTCGATAGTCCCTTGTATAATTCCTGCATTTTTAAGTTCTTTTAAATGCTGTGAAATGGTCGCCTGAGCTAAGCCAAGTTCTTCAACCAAATCACCACAGATGCAGGTATTCGATTTAAGGATACGCTGAAGAATCGCAATCCGTGCAGGATGTGCCATCGCTTTTAATAACGCTGCCATCTGGTTCTGCTCTTCAGTAAAGATTTCTGTTTTGGTAAGTCCCATAATTTTATATCGCAATATTACGATAGATAAAACAGATATCAAAATTTATTTTACACTAATTATTTCTGCCACGGAAACACGGAAGTCACGGAATTGGCATTAGGCTTATATGGGTTGGTGTTTAGCGCTGGGCCGATTCATCGATCTGTTCATTCAGAATCTTAAGTCGTCAATCTTGAGTGGCTGTTGCCGCCAGGCTATCAACCATGAAACTATCAAACTGTTGACTAATGAAACAAAAAAACCGCCAACTAATTAAAGTCAACGGTCTAATCTATACATTGATGAGAAAAATTATTTTTTAGGTTTTGCACTCATGTAAAAAGCAAGCTTTCCTCCGTTAGTGATATCTGAGTGTTTAATTTTATGATCGGTAATTTCTTTGCCGTTTAATAAAACTTTTTCTACATAAACATTTTTATCGCTTTGTTTGATCGCTTCAACAGTAAATGTTTTACCGTTCTCTAAGTTAACTACAGCTTTATTAACCAACGGACTACCCAATGAATATACATCAGAACCTGGTGCTACAGGATAAAAACCTAACGAAGAAAACATATACCAGGCACTCATCTGACCACAGTCGTCATTTCCACCCAAACCATCAGCAGTAGGTTTGTACTGCATGTTTAGGATGTGGCGGATCTGCGCCTGTGTTTTCCATGGCTGGTCAGTCCAGTTATAAAGGTAAGCGATATGGTGCGCAGGCTCATTACCATGCACATATCCACCAATAATACCTTCGCGGGTAATATCTTCTGTATGTGCAAAAAACTCATCAGGTAAATGCATCGTAAATAAAGTATCTAAACGGGTTGCAAATTTCTTTTTGCCGCCCATCATTTCAATCAGCGAAGCCGGATCCTGGGGAACAAAGAAACTGTAGTTCCAGCTGTTGCCTTCAATAAAACCTTGTCCTTCGGTATCTTTTGGATCAAATTGTTTTTTAAATGTTCCATCTGCCATTTTCGGACGCATAAAACCAGATGCACTGTCGTAATTATTTTTCCAGTTGTTAGCACGTTTGATAAACTCGTCGTAAACATCAATACGGTTTAATTTCTTAGCCAATTGTGCAATCGACCAATCATCGTAAGAATATTCTAAGTTATTGGAAACAGAAATACCCGATTTTTCTGACGGAATATAACCCATATCCATGTAGTAGCCAATTCCCTCGTAATCACGGTGTTTTGCTGTTGCAATGCAGGCATCCAATGCTTTGTTCGCATCGCCATTATAAGTGCCCTTAATAATTGCATCAGAAATTACAGAAACACTGTGGTAACCGCTCATACACCAGTTATCGTTGGCATAATGCGACCAGATTGGCAACATGTGTAAACTACTCTGATCATAATGTGCCATCATTGATTTCACCATGTCATTACTTCGGCCTGGTTGCATAATATTAAAGAATGGATGTAAGGCCCGGTAAGTATCCCAAAGTGAGAATGTAGTGTAATTGGTAAAGCCCTCAGCTTTATGGACTCCTTGGTCTAAACCTTTGTATTCTCCATTAACATCTGTATAGGTTGTTGGATTGATAAAAGCATGATATAAAGCGGTGTAAAAGTTTATTTTATTATCGTTAGAAGTAGTTACCTGTATTTTATTCAATTCTTTATTCCAGGTAGCCTGTGCCTGAGCCTTCACTTTTTCGAAATCCCAGCCAGAAATTTCTGCACGCATGTTCTGCAAAGCATTTTCCTGGCTAACCGGCGATAGCGCAAATTTAATCTTGATCTTCTCCCCTTCACGGGTATCGAAATCAAAGTACATTTTTAACTTTTTGCCGGCAATTTCAGGGAAGTTCTGTTCCTGGTTAAACTTTCCCCAAAAACCTCTGTAAGCCTGTTTAGCATCGTAACTTTTACGTCCATAGCTTTTAAAGGGTTTAGAAAAACTCATTGCAAAATAAACTGTTCTGGTTCTCGCCCACCCATTGGTTTGACGGTAACCGGTAATTAGCGTATCGTTCACAACACGCACGTAAGTCCACACGGTTTTTTCTTCGTAATTATAAATACCCGCCATCAGGTCCAAAATAATATGCGATTGATCCGATTTAGGAAAAGTATATTGGTGCATCCCTACCCTTGTGGTTGAGGTTAATTCGGCGGTAATGTTATCATCATCTAATTTCACTTTGTAATAACCTGCCTCTGCAACCTCATTGGCATGAGAAAATGCAGAACGGTAACCACCTTTTGGATCTGACGCTGTACCGGGATTCAATTGTAATTTACCTTGAGTAGGCATAATCAGAAAGTCACCTAAATCCGAGTGCCCGGTACCACTAAAATGTGTATGACTAAAGCCGGTAATGGTTTTATCCTCATATTTATAACCTGCACAATATTTATATACATCGCCATTGTATTTTCCGTTTACTTCGTAGGATAAAGTATCTGTTTCGGGGCTTAGCTGAACCGAGCCAAATGGAACTGTTGCACCAGGATAGGTATGCCCCATTTTAGATGTACCAATAATGGGCTTAACATACTGCACCAGGTTCTGCTGTGCCGATGTAACCAGGGCTGATAGCAAAAGACAAGGCAGGATAATTTTTTTAATCATATCTGTTTTAAAATTTAGCTTGTTTTGTTGAAAATCCTAAGGTATTAATTTATCTTCAAATATGCATAAAACATAAACTAAAACGTTTAAGTAAAATAAAAAATACATTTAATAGGTTTGAAGGTACAACTTATTGTAATTCAAACCTCGAAGGTTTTAAAAACCTGCGAGGTTTATGCGTGTTCTTTTTCATTGCCAAAGAAGTTAAGTTTATTGCACCGTGTTATTTTAAACTTGACTTCTTTTAATTTATAGGTACAGACGTTGTTGAATAAACCTGATAGAACGGAAAGCCCGGAGCGAAGCAATGAGCGAGGACTTGGAGGGATAGCAGGACTAACATCTGCCATTAACTCCGTACCACTCGTTTTCAAAAAAAAACATTGACCACCTAAGCCATCTTAGGGCATCTAAGTGATAAGCTTAAGCAATTTAGGAACCGCTTTTTACAAGTAACTGACTTGCTTTAAATAATTTCAGCTAAATAAACCTTATTTTTGCATCCAATATTTTTAAGATGAGTAAACACGGTAGAATTCTGGTTGCCATGAGTGGCGGGGTTGATAGTTCGGTAGCGGCTGTAATGTTGCATGAGCAGGGTTATGAGGTTATTGGCTTAACTATGAAGACCTGGGATTATGCTACTTCTGGTGGTAGTAGTAAGGAAACTGGCTGTTGCTCATTAGATAGTATTAACGACGCCCGTACACTTGCTGTAAACTATGGTTTTCCGCATTATATCCTTGATATCAGGGATGAATTCGGCGATTATGTAATCGATAATTTTGTTGATGAATACCTTGCCGGAAGAACGCCTAACCCATGTGTATTATGCAATACACACATTAAATGGGAAGCGCTTTTAAAACGTGCCAATAAACTCGATTGCGAATTTATTGCAACCGGTCATTATGCTAACATCCGTCAGCAAGACAGCGGCCGTTATGTAATTTCGAAAGGAAAAGACGAAAATAAAGATCAATCTTATGTACTTTGGGGCGTTTCGCAAGAAAACCTTTCGCGAACTAAATTTCCGTTGGGCAGCTTTGCAAAATCTGATATCAGACAGATGGCTTTAGATATGGGGCAAGAGGAACTGGCCAAAAAATCGGAGAGTTACGAAATCTGCTTTGTACCGGATAACGATTACAGGGCTTTCTTAAAACATAAAGTAGAGGATTTAGAGGACAGAGTAGCTGGTGGAAATTTCATTTTAAGTAATGGGATGGTTGTTGGACAACATAAAGGTTATCCTTTTTATACCATCGGGCAACGTAAAGGTTTAGGTGTTGCATTTGGTGAGCCCATGTTTGTGACGCAAATTCTGCCAGAAAGCAATACCGTAGTTTTAGGTAAAGCTGAGGAACTTGAACGTCGGGAAGCTATGGTACGCAACATTAACCTGATAAAATATGCGAGCATTGAAGAGCCAATGAATGATGTGATTACCAAAATCCGTTATAAAGATGCGGGTATGTTAAGTACAATTGTGCAGGAAAAAGATAAGATGCGTGTAGTGTTCGATCATAATGTTTCGGCAATAGCACCAGGTCAATCGGCAGTATTTTACGAAGAAAATGATTTATTGGGTGGTGGATTTTTGGTTTAATAGATTGTCAATTCTTCTTATTGAGCATTAATATAATAAGGTGGCGACTGTACATTTAAGCGGTCGTCATTTCGAGCGGACCCGAAGGCTCTTCGAAGCAAATCTGTCTAGATAGATCTCTCCATTCCGCTGCGCTTCAGTCGAGATGACGATCTTTTTTATAAAAATATTTCATAACTATTCACTCCCCTTAAAAACATTAACAGAAGCTGTCTTCCAATGGATATAACCTAAATTACCGCAGGTTTGCGCTACAAAGTTTTCTACATCCTCCGGCACATCGTTAACAACACGCCATCTAATCTTATATTTTGGGTTGTAACTGATATACACCACCAGATCGTCGCTACGTTGCCCAATGGCTTGTAAATGCTGCAAATGAATATCCTGTAAATCTGCGGCAGCAACTCTCAATCTTTCATTCATGATTTTACCTAATGAAAGATCTGGTCTAAAATCTGTTTCGAATATGGCTAAAACGGTAACGGTCATATAAAAAATAAATATATCAGCAAACAAAACCAAGTTAGAAGCTTTTTGTTTAAAATCATCTTTTAAATACAAAGAGTTATCTTAAAATTCCTTGTATTCTGTCACTTCAAAAGCAAATCTATGCTAAAAAAATTAGTATCAAAATTTATTTTTATATTTTTTTTAGTCAACATGAAAATTATAGAAATACATGACACGGGCGATGAGGAAGGTTAATAACTCCAATATTGTGTATAACTATCTTAAACATCTGATAGCGAGGTGAGTTATCCATATATAAAAGTAGAGCTTATGAAAAAGTGCATCTATGTAGTGGAAGACAATCCGAGTATCAGGGAAATCATCGAATTTTTATTGATCGAAGAACTTTATGAGGTAAAGACCTGTCCTAATTCCAACGATTTTTGGCTTCAAATGAGTAAACATCTTCCAGATATGGTAATTCTTGATATTATGTTACCGGATGGAAACGGGCTGGACATCTGCAATACCCTCAAGCGAAATATTAAAACACATGATATTCCGGTTATGATGATGTCGGCCAATAACCACTTGAATGCAGTGAAGGCTAAATGTTACGCAGAAGATTTCATCAACAAACCATTCGATCTGAATGATTTTGCAAGTAGGGTTGAGAAATATTTAGTAGCATAATTTTTTAGTCCAAAGTCATTAGTTCCCAGTTCTTAGTCGATTTGAACAATCAACCAATTTGCCAAAGAACTAATGACCAATGAACTAATAAACCACTTAAATGGCTATACTTTCGATTGCTTTATCCAAAGCCACATCCTTTAAATCTGGGATGCTTAGGCCTTCTGCGCGATATGTAGTAATATCAGTCATACCCATAAAACCAAGAACCGATCTTAGATAAGATTCTGTAAAATCATAAGGTTTCATCGGTCCTTCTGAATACACACCTCCGGAAGAAATCGCCAGATATACTTTTTTGTTTTTTACCAAACCTTCGGGACCTTTTTCTGAGTAGCTGAATGTTTGACCGGCACGTGCAATATGATCGATCCATGCTTTTAAAGTAGAAGGAATACCGAAATTATACAACGGCGCACCGATTACAATCACATCAGCATCTTTAAGTTCGGCAATGGCCTCATTTGAATGTTTTATTGCTTCCGAAAATTCTGCCGTGTGATTTTCTTGCGGTGTAAAAAAAGAATTGATGTGTACCTCTTCCAAATGTGGAAATGGGGTATTGGTAAGATCATGTGTAATTAAAGTGCTTCCCGGATTTGAAGCCTGTAATTTTTCAACAATCGCATTTCCCAATTTAATACTGAATGATGCTTCGCCTCTCGGGCTTGATATAAGATGTAATATTTTCATTTTTTTGCCTTTTTATGTCTGGCAAAATTATAGATACAAAGTATCAAAAAGCTATTACTATACCAGAGGATAGTGCTATCCTTTAGTATAGTAGCAACTTCATTTCCATAAAAAAGGGAGTTACATTGATTTATCGAAAAGTCGTCATTCCCAACTTGATTGGGAATCTTAATGCATTAGAATCCCCACATGCGCGAGAATGACGATTCATTTATAATTACACTACTTAAGTAGCTCAATCACAGCAACAAAACCACCATCTTTTACCATGCTAATATCAATCGTTTCTCCTGCTTTAAATGGTTTTACGATACGTTTAAAATCCATCGCCTGAAAATCGGCATTGATGCCATCTTTGATCAGGGTGATCTGGTAATTTGTATTTGGCTTCAAAAAACCGGTTTCAACTTTCAAGTCGTGTTTTTGATCGTTGCCCATAGCGCCAATAAACCATTTTTCGCCCTTACGTTTGGCTGTAACGATATATTCGCCAACACTTGCATCGAGGATTTTAGTTTCATCCCAGGTTACAGGCACGCTGGTAATAAACGAAGTGGTTTCAGGCTCTTTTAAATAGTTAAAAGGATTATCGGCCAACATTTGAAAACCACTTTCAAAAACAATATACATAGCCAACTGATGCGCCCTGGTACCAATGCTCATGGTATTTACCCAGCTAGGTTTATAATCTTCTTTATGCGCTGAACGCATGGCTCCAGGCGTATAATCCATCGGACCAACGGCGTTACGTAAAAAAGGAAGAAATAAGTTGTTGTTCGGTGTGGCCAAGCCACCGCCAATATTTTGTTCCATACCTATAACGCCTTCATAAGAGAGCACATTAGGATAAGCTACCTCCAAACCAGCTGGTTTAAATGCCCCATGAAAATCGACCAAAATATGATGTTTAGCCGCCTCTTTAGCTACACGGGTATAGTAATTTACCATCCACTGATCGCTCCTATCCATAAAATCGATTTTCATCCCAGCAATGCCCCATTTTTCCAGGGTTTCGAAAATGTTGAAGTTATTTTCGACCGCCAGCCAGGTAAACCAAAGTACAATTTTTACATTTTTTTGTTTGCCATAGGCAATTAACTCTTGCAGGTTAATGGTTGGATTAGGTTCAAAAGGATTAAGAGTTGTTTTTGCCCATCCTTCGTCCATAATGATGTAAGGAATACCAAATTTAGAAGCAAAATCGATATAATATTTATAAGTATCCTGATTATAACCCGATTTAAAATCTACTCCATAAACGTATGCATTGTGCCACCATTCCCAGGTAACCTGGCCAGGTTTTATCCATTTGGTATCTTGTAACTGGTTAGGTGTACTTAATTTATAAACCATTTGGTTCGCAGCCAACTGGGTATCTTTATCGGTAATAACCAAAAAACGCCATGGAAATGATCTTTTGCCAGCTGTTTTAGCAATATAACCGGCTTCTTTTAAAATTTTCTGACTTCTGTCTCCATCCTCTCCAAATGCCAATGGCACTTTTGGAAAAATGGCATCAACGGTTTTATCATCAGTTGCTTTTACAAACAAACAAGGATAATCATATAGATCGGCTTCCGATAAAAGTGCTTTATATTTTCCTGTATTAAACAATATTGGTAAAACACTCATTTTTTCTTTATTCACTTTCCCCAGCTCGTTTTGACGGTATAAAATCTCATAAGAAGTTTTGAAACCACCTGTTTCTAAATAAGCCGCTTTAACCTGATCGTTAAAATTAAGATGCACATCTTCACTGTTAACCATGATCGAATCTTTTTTATTGGTGATGAAACGATAAGCGATTCCGTCGTTATAAGCCCTGAACTCCACACTAAAATCGCCTTTAAAATCCAATCGCAATAAATTGTACTGATTAATTACCCTACTGTGTTTAAGCGGAACAATTGGATTCGAACTGGTATTAACCGAGGAAATTGCTTTCTTTAACAATTTTGCATCTGCACCAAGTTTCGCCTGATCCAGGTTGAGCTGTAAGTATGAATTGGTCAAAAAAGGATCGCCATTAAAAGTAACCGCGTAACTAATCTTATCTTTAATGTTTATCGAGATCTTAATCCGTTTATCTGGCGATAGAATTTCTATCGGTGCACTAAAGAGTTTTATTGTAAAAGAAAGTAATAAAATAATTAGTGATAAATGTTTCTTCATAATTAATTGCATGTTAGGTTTAATAAATCGTTTTAGTTAAATAAAGTTAAAAAGTTTTTGCATTCAAATTGGATTTAAGATGAAAAATGCTGTATAAAAACGGAAAATAAAAAAGCCGGTCTGTTAAATCAAACCGGCTGTTCATATTTAAAGAATAATTTTATTTGGCGGCTAAAGCATTCACGTGTTTTAAATGTTTTTTTAATACTGGTAAATATTTTTTGGCATATGCTTTAACCTGCGCATCAGTAGACTGCGATGCCTTTTCAAACAAAGAAATTGCATTTTGATGATCGGCAACCATCATCTTAATATAAGCTTTATCAAATGAAGACCCACTTAAATTATTTAGTTTTTCAATCGCACTGGTCACGTCAGCTTCAGTAGCACCATTTGTGGGTTTCGCCAGGCCAGTATTACCCGCTTCACCTTCGGCATTTTTGGTTCTTGAGGTATCCCGCATGTTGTCAGGTGCTGAATCTACCCTGCCATCTGGTCGTAGTTCGCCTTTCGGCATGCTCATTGGTAAATTTACTTTCTTAATTTTCGCCAATACCCTTAATTCTTCATTTGCCCTGGTGTGATCATCAACCATCATTTGGCCAAATGCCTTTATCTTTTTATCTGTTGCTTTCTCTGCCGCAAGTTTACCGGTTGATACCTCTTTCATTCCGGCAATAGTCGCCTGTTGCAAAAATTGTGCAGTGGTTACACTATCCTGTTGGTGGATGTAATCAAATGACCTTGTATAATGCCAGTCTGCTTTTGCAAATGCATTAAACGACGCTGTTGAAATGATCATTCCTACTAAAGCTATTTTCCTGGTATTGAAATGGTTTTTCATTGTAGATTAATTAAAGGTAAATACCTTAATAAAACCTGTTAACAAGTAAAAAGGTTTAGGGAAAATATTGACTGCCTAAAACTTACAACGTATAGGGATTAATAATTTACATTTTACCTAAACCTAATCTGTTTTCAACCTGTTCTTATAAGAAAACATTTATGCTATGGAAAATCTAGAAAACAATCAACCAGAAGAAGAAATTCAAAACATCGAACAGTTCCAGATTAACCGTTCGGAAGGAAATGCAGCCGATGGTCATGCTACTCCTGAGCCATCTGAAGATAATGAATATACAGAGGATGAAGTGCAATATGCTGATGGTGAAGGCACACAATTAAATGAAGAAATTGAAGGTCCGGAAGACGAAGAAGAAGATGACGATGCTGAAACAGAAACAGATGACTATAATGAATCAGATATAGAAGAACTGGATAAAGATCCAAATGCTTATGATGAGGAAGATGACGAAATGTTGTAAGCCAATAATTTCCATTAAAGAGGTGCCAGATTTTGATAGTCTGGCATTTTTATTTAAACAGAGATGATCCGCAATATTTACAAAACAGGGCATCATTATCATGCCCTTCCCTGCTACAACTTGGACAAGATTCTGGTAATTCTTTCTTCTGCCTGGCAGCAATAGCAATATCATGGGTAATAATACCTGTGGGTACAGCAATAATGGCATAACCGATTAACATGACTACAGAGGCGACAAATTTACCTAATGGCGTAATAGGGGAAATATCGCCATAACCAACAGTAGTGATGGTTACAATGGCCCAATAAATACTTTCTGGGATGTTTGAAAAACCATTTTCCCGTTTTTCTACCAAATACATAATCGAACCCAGAATTACGGTGATGGTTAAAACAGTTAACAGAAAGATACTGATCTTTCGAACACTGTTTTTTAAAGCCTGTGTTAAGAAATTAATTTCTGTTAAAAAATGTCCGAGTTTAAAAATTCTGAATACCCGAAGCAATCTTAACGCCCTAAAAACCAGCAGAGATTGTGCGCCAATAAAAAATATACTTAGGTAAGATGGTAATAAGGCAATCAAATCTATGATACCCAAAGGACTGATGACATACCTGATTGGTTTGCGGATACTCACCAACCTTAAAATATATTCGATGGTGAAGAGTGCGGCAAAAATCCATTCCATGATATTGAACAGCTTACCATAATGTTGGTGAATACTAACAACACTATCAAGCATTACCACAATAATGCTTGAAAATATCGCAATTAATAACCCAATATCAAAAGCTTTACCCGCAGGTGTATTCGATTCGTAAATAACTTCGTGTAGTTTAAAACGCCAATCTTTAGGTGAATCTGATGCCATAATTTTTCAAGGAGTTTTAAAGGTAACAGAAATTACCCATTTACCACTTCTCCACCATTAACATGTATTACCTGTCCGGTAATAAAAGAGGCATCATCTGAGGCCAGGAAAACATAAGATGGTCCAAGTTCTGAGGGCTGTCCTGCCCTTTCCATTGCCGTTTCACTCCCAAAAGATTTGATCTTTTTTTCGTCAAAAGTAGATACAATGAGTGGTGTCCACACAGGTCCGGGTGCCACCGCATTTACACGGATCCCTGTTTTGGCTAAATTTGTAGCGAGCGAACGGGTAAATGATGTTATTGCGCCTTTAGTTGAAGAATAATCGATCAGATTTGGCGAAGAGCGATATGCCGTTACTGAAGTGGTATTGATAATGCTGTCGCCTGCCTGAAAATGCTTTAATACTTCATCAGCAAAATAAAAATAACCAAATATGTTGGTGCGGAACGTATCTTCCAGCTGTTTATCGTCAATCTTTTTTGGATCTTTCTGAGGAACCTGCATTCCCGCATTGTTGACCAGAATATTGATCTTTCCAAATTTTTTGACGGTTGTTTCGACAGCTTTTTTACAAAATGCAGGCTTTTTAACGTCGCCCTTAATTAATAAACAGTTTCTACCTTCAGCCTCCACCATTTTCCGGGTTTCCTTCGCATCAATATCTTCATTTAAATAAACAATGGCTACATCAGCACCCTCCCTTGCAAAATGAACTGCTACTGAACGGCCAATGCCGCTATCTCCACCGGTAATCAGTGCGACCTTATCATTCAATTTTCCTGCTCCCTTATAATTTGCTTTAATTACTTCTGGTCTTGGATCCATCTTAGCTTCTATGCCTGGTTGGTTGTTCTGTTTAGCAGGTGTTTTTTGAGTTTTCATGTTTCAATTTCAAGTTAAAACTTATTCAACTGTTCAGTAAACAAGCATGAACCGGCAATGTTTTTTATAAATCCAAAATGAGTAACATGAATGTTCAAGAAGAACTCCGGATCGAACTGACATCTGCAGGTTATAAAAATGAAAAGGATGAATAACCTGGAACCATTGAATATAATTCCGTATCCAAATGGTACGATATAAATTCAATCATACTAAACATATTAGGGGCAGCTGATGTTAAATTATTTATGAAGTTTGTTTTGTCATTACTTTTATTCTGCTCTTTTTATGCGAAATCCTTTGCTCAATATACCGATAGCACGAATTACCATATATTGCTCACTTCAACAGGATCGATTAACCGAACCAATGAAGATCGTGCCTATTTATTGAATAATGCACTCAATTTTGGTCTTAAAAAGAAAAGTTTCGTATTGAATTCTACTTCAGCCTGGCTTTATGGTAAACAAAACAATAGCTTAACCAATAACGATTTTTCTACTACCTTAAATTTTAACCTGTATAAAACCTTCCCTCATTTTTATTATTGGGGTTTGGTGAATTATAATACCAGTTATTCCTTAAAATTAAAAAATCAGTTGCTTGCTGGTGGTGGAATTGCCTATAGCATTTTAGATAAAGAAAATGCATACATCAACATCAGCAATGGTGTACTTTTCGATCGAAGTAGTTTAATTGTGGGTGATAGTTACCACACCTATCGGAATTCGTTAAGGTTACAATATCATTTTATAATCAAAAACCTGATCACCATTGATGGAAATCATTTTTTGCAGAATTCCTTCTCCAGAAAAGGCGATTACATTATCCGTTCATCGGCAACTCTTGGATTAAAACTTCGCAAGTGGATTAGTTTAACTACAGCATTAAACTATAACAAACTGAATATTACCAGGAGCGAAAACTTGAACCTTACTTATGGGTTAACACTTGATAAATATTTTTAGGTTAGTCTTGAGTCGGTGGTCTGGATTCCAATAATAGTCTTTGTCATCCTGAAAGCAATGAAACATCTTTCACGTTGACCCGATAACTGTTTGCCAAGTTTTCACCATGTAAGAAATATAAGATCATTTAAGCTCGTGATCGCTGATTAATTCAGAATTGATAACCAATTTAAGCACTTACACCATTAGCTGACCATTAAGAAGTTAAGATTTTAGCAATTGCTATAAGCTCCTGTATCAGTAAATAAGCCTGCGTTTGAGCTTTTGGCATTAATTAACCGGTTAAACCAATGACCATTGAACTAAAGAACTTATCTATGCCGACAATAACTCTCCCTGATTTAAGTTTGCATAGGCTTTGGCCTGCACTACATTGCCAATGATAATAATTGCCGGATAAGTTAAACCAGCGTTTTCTGCAGATTCCTGTAAATGCTGCACAGAACACACTACTTGTTTTTGATTGGGTAAGGTGGCATGCTGAATAATTGCGGCAGGCATATCGCCTAAACCCGCATCGCAATAGGCTTTAGAAATTTCACCAACTTTTTTCATACCCATATATATCACTACCGTAGCCGAACTTTTCATGGCACATTTTAAATCGTTGGTTAAACTTCCGTCCTTCTTGGTTCCGGTAAGGATCCAAACACTTTCACTAATTCCACGGTGTGTTAAAGGCACATCGATAAAACCTGCTCCTTGCATACTACTTATACCTGGAATATAATGACATTTAATGCCTCTGGCCTCAGCATAAATTAATTCTTCGAATCCTCTGCCGAAAATAAAAGGATCTCCACCCTTTAAACGCACTACTACCTGGTAATTTTGGGCATTTTCGACAATTAATTCATTTATTTTCTCTTGTGGGGTGTATTTACCATAAGGTTGCTTGCCAACATAGATCATTTTACAGGTTTTTGGAGCAATTTCGAGCAATTTTTCATTACTTAAGTTATCATAAAGAATAACTTCTGCTCTTTTTAACACATTAAACGCCTTCATGGTGATTAATTCCGGATCTCCAGGACCTCCACCCATTATAAAAAGTCCAAAATCAGTAGTTTTTTGATTCATAATTTTAATGATTTAACTATTTAAATATAAAAGTGATGAAAATTTATTAAAAAGTTAAATATTTTATGATAAAAATCATTCTTTATTAACTTTTAATGCAATTAAAACATATATTTGAATATCAAAAATCATATAAATATTAAAATATGTATTTAATCATGATTTTTAAGTGATAAAAAGCATCAAAACAAATAATCTGGAATAAAAACAGCCAACAGAAACTAAAAAACACTAAACACCTTTAAGATTTATGAAAGAACCACAAATAATCGTAATAGGAAATGGAATGGTTGGATATAAATTCTGCGAAAAGCTTAGATCAAAAAGTTCTTCTTTTAATCTTATTGTTTTTGGAGAAGAACCCCGTAGGGCTTACGATCGTGTTCATTTAAGTGAATATTTTAATGGCAAAACCGCCGACGACCTCTCCCTTTCTACAGAAAACTGGTATCAGGAACAAAATATTACCCTATTTCTCAACAACCCGGTTACTAAAATAGACCGCGACCTTCAAAAAGTTTATACCGCCAATGGTTTAGATTATAGCTACGATATCCTTGTTTTTGCTACGGGTTCTGGTGCATTTGTCCCTAATATACCTGGAATTGAGAAAGAAGGTGTTTTTGTTTACCGTACTATAGAAGATCTTGACCTTATTAGCAGCTATGCAAAAAAGGCAAAAACAGCTTCCGTGATAGGAGGAGGTTTATTAGGGCTTGAAGCTGCTAAAGCATTGATTGATCTGGGGATAGAAAAAACCAGCATTATTGAATTTGCGCCACGTTTAATGCCAAGGCAAATTGATACTGCTGGTAGCGATATGCTTAAATCAAAGCTGGCAGATTTAGGTTTACAGATCCATCTAAATAAAAACACCACTAGTATTGAAGGTGATGGCTGTATTACTGCATTAAAGTTTAGTGATGATACCGCATTAGATGTTGATATGCTGGTAATCTCTGCCGGCATAAAACCACGCGATGAACTAGCGAAAGCCTGCGGCATTGAAGTTGGTCCACGGGGCGGTATTGTAGTTGACGAAAAAATGCAAACCAACGATCCGGCTATATTTGCTATTGGCGAATGTGCTTTATACGATGGAATGATTTATGGTTTGATTGCTCCTGGTTATGAAATGGCCGAAGTATTGGCCGCAAATATTTGTGAGGGAGACAAAGCCTTTACCGGATTTGATATGAGTACTAAACTCAAGCTGATTGGCATCGATGTAGCCAGTTTTGGTGATAATTTTATTACCGAGCCAGACTGCCGCACCATCATCTTCGAAAACAAACACAAAGGAGTTTATAAAAGAATAAATGTTAGTAATGACGGGCAATACCTTTTAGGAGGTATATTAATTGGAGATGCAACAGCGTACAACCTGCTGTTGCAAACCTCTAATAACCGAATTGTATTGCCAGAAAATCCTGAAGAACTGATATTGGGTGCACGTGGCGGAAGCGAATCTGCAGGTGGAGCGGGAATTACAGGTTTACCGGATGGCGCACTAATTTGCAGTTGCGAAGGTGTTAGTAAAGGAGATATCTGTTCTGCAGTAGCAGACGGCTCTTGCGAAAATATTGATGACCTGAAGAAATGCACCAAAGCAGGTACAGGTTGTGGCGGTTGTTTGCCGATGGTAAAAGATTTAATGACCCATACCTTAAAATCGCAGGGTAAATACATCAAAAATTTAATATGTGAACACTTTAATTATAGCCGGCAAGAGCTTTTTGACCTTATTCACATTCATGAGCTAAAAAGTTATGATGAAGTATTGGATGCTTTAGGCAAAAATGACGGTTGTGAAGTATGCAAGCCGCTGGTATCTTCACTCCTTGCCAGTCTTTGGAACGAAATGATTCTTAAAAAAGGAAACGACGTAGCTCAGGATAGCAACGACCGTTTTCTGGCCAACATTCAAAAGGGTGGCTCTTATTCTGTAGTACCAAGGGTTCCGGGTGGAGAAATTACACCCGACAAATTAATTGTAATTGGCGAGGTCGCCAAAAAATACAACCTCTATACCAAAATTACAGGCGGCCAGCGGATAGATATGTTTGGTGCACATCTAAACGACCTTCCAATCATCTGGGAGGAGCTAATTGCTGCAGGTTTTGAAAGCGGACATGCTTACGGGAAAGGTTTAAGAACTGTTAAAAGTTGCGTTGGTAGCACCTGGTGCAGATTTGGCTTGCACGATAGTGTAAGTTTTGCTATTAGGATTGAAGAAAGATACAGGGGCATCCGTGCACCGCATAAATTCAAATCGGCGGTAAGTGGATGTATCAGAGAATGTGCAGAAGCCCAAAGTAAAGATTTTGGCATTATTGCCACTGAAAAAGGCTGGAATTTATACGTATGCGGAAATGGTGGAAGCAAGCCTCAACATGCCCTTTTATTGGCAACAGATCTCGACAGTGAAACCTGCATTAAATACATCGACAGATTTTTGATGTTTTACATCCGTACAGCCGATCCACTTACCCGTACAGCGACATGGTTAAACAAAATGGAAGGCGGGATAGATTACTTACGGAATGTAATCATCAACGATAGTTTAGGCATGGCAGCCCAGTGGGAAAATGAAATTGAGAATTTAATCGCCTCTTATAAATGTGAGTGGAAAGAAGCCGTTGAAAACCCTGCCATCAGAAAAAGATTCTCTCATTTTGTAAATGCACCTGAAGACAAAGACCCAACTATAGAATTTGTTGAAATGCGCGGACAAAAGAGAACCGCTGAATGGAAAACGGTTTAATCAAGAATCTTTACAACCTTATAAAACCCAAAATTATGAATGAACAATCAAACTGGCTGGCTGCCTGCCGAGTCGAGGATGCCATTGAGAACGGTGGCGTTTGCGTAAAACATGGTGAAGATCAGATTGCACTTTTTTATTTCACCAGAAGAAATGAGTGGTACGCCACGCAAAACGAATGCCCGCACAAAAAGCAAATGGCATTGAGCCGTGGAATGATTGGCTCCAGTACCGATGAACCTAAGGTAGCCTGCCCTTTTCACAAAAAAACATTCTCATTGAGTACTGGTGAATGTTTAAGCGGCGACGAATGCGCCATAAAAACCTACCCTGTAAAGGTAGAAAACGGAACTGTTTATATTGGCACTACGCCAAAATCTTAACCTGACCCAGTAAGATTTAAACTTTATCGGATAAAGATTTAACCTAAACCAAACCGACATGAAAATTTCTAATTATGTAGCCATAACAGGCTGCCTTGCACTTACCTTGTTCTTTTTTTCTGCAAAATCGCAAACTAAAGCCGTTTTATTCGATGGAACTATCGTTGCCGGTTACGTTGATCATGGTGCTTTTATAAACTGTACCGGACCAAGCATAAAATTCAGCAAAAAACCTTACACAGTTTTACTGGGGTTACTTCCAAGTTTACGAATCAAAGAAGATAAAGTAGCTGCCGGTGCGCCAAAAAATACTGCCCTCACCCCTAACCTTGGTTTTGGGTTAACAACGGCATTTCGGCATGTAGCCTTACAAGTACCCTTATACTACAATCCTAAAACTGCAGTCAAAAATGGTGAGTGGAATGTTGGCGTAGGTTTAGGCTATAAATTTTAAAAACAATCAATTTATCACGCTTACATCAACCATTATGACACAGAATACTACAACTAAACCGCTTGATAACCTTAATATATTTTCGCTTAAAGGTGTTCAAATGAAGACCTTTCATATTACCTGGTTAACTTTCTTCTTCTGTTTTTTCGCCTGGTTCGGAATGGCTCCTTTGATGAAGATTGCAAGAGAACAGCTTCACCTCACCAAAGATCAGGTGGGTAATATTCAAATTGCTTCCGTATCGGCTACCATAATTGCCCGTTTACTCATCGGAAGATTGATTGATAAATTTGGTCCTAAACTGATTTACACCTGGCTCCTGGTGCTTTGCGCCATTCCGGTTTTATTAATAGGAACCAGTCATACTTACACTTCATTTTTGCTTTTCCGCCTGGCCATTGGCGTAATCGGGGCTTCATTTGTAATTACCCAATTTCACACCTCCATTATGTTTGCTTCCAATATTAAAGGAACCGCAAATGCAACAGCAGGTGGTTTTGGTAACGCGGGTGGTGGCGCTGCAAATTTATTTATGCCTTTAATTGCTTCAGGCATTACCGCGCTGGGCTTTTGTACCACAGAGGACAGCTGGCGTTATGCCATGATATTTCCTGGTGTAATGCTTTTAATCTGTGCTTTTTTATATCATCGCTATACTTTAGATTCTCCACAGGGAGACTTTAAGGATTTAAAAGATGAAAGCATAAAAAGCACCAAAAATACCTTTTTGATCGCAGCAAAAGATTACCGCACCTGGATTTTAACCATTGCCTACGCAGCCTGTTTTGGTGTAGAGATTACGGTAGATAACTTTGCACCGATCTTTTTTACTGATTCGTTTGGCGCAACTATAGCTATAGCGGGTATGGTTGCAGGCATTTTTGGCTGGATTAATATTTTTGCCAGACCATTGGGCGGAATTGTTGCCGATAAAATTGGTAAAACCTGGGGATTTGATGGCAAAACACTTTTACTCGCTTTATTGCTTTTGGTAGAGGGAGTCGGTTTAATCTGGTTCGCAAAATCGGGCAATATCGGGATGGCCATTTTCATGATGTTTGTTTTCGGCTTAAGTTTAAAAATGGCCAATGGTGCAACTTACAGCCTTGTTCCATTCATTAATCCGCTTGCAGTTGGTAGTGTAGCAGGTATTGTAGGCGCTGGCGGAAATATCGGAGCCATGCTTATTGCCTTTATGTTTAAAGCCAAAGCCAGTCACGCTTCTAAAAATGTAATCGAAAATGGCCTTAACGTTCAAAAAGACTTGATCGATTATACAAGTGCATTTACCTTACTTGGCTTTATTATCCTCGGAATCGGCGTGGCAGTATTCATCTTCAGAACCGTTATGGCACAAAAAACATCACAAATAGAAGATCTCGTGCTTACCCCTGGCAAATAAAGAACAAGACAAAAACTACTATAGAAGCCGATCATTTGAAAGAAGAAAAAAATATATCGCCGAATAAAACAACCACCTGCTGTTATTGCGGGGTGGGCTGTGGTATTGTGGTAAATAAAGATATCCATGAGCGGATAACTGTTGAAGGAGACAAAAACCATCCTGTAAACAAAGGCATGCTTTGCAGTAAAGGCATGAATCTTCATTATACAGCAAATGACAAAAGCGACAGGCTACTCTACCCCGAAATGCGCTACAATAAAAACATGCCTCTCCAAAGGGTAAGCTGGGATACAGCATTGGAAAGGACAGCAGCCGTTTTTAAAGCATTAATTAAAAAACACGGTCCTGACAGCGTTGCTTTTTATGCCAGCGGACAATGTTTAACAGAAGAATATTATGTAGTAAATAAATTAATTAAAGGATTTATCGGTAGTAATAATATCGATACCAACAGCCGCTTATGTATGAGCAGTGCGGTTGTTGGTTATAAAATGAGTCTTGGTGAAGATACAGTACCCATTAGTTACGATGATATTGAAATTGCCGATTGTATTTTTGTTGCAGGCGCAAACCCAGCATGGTGCCATCCTATCCTATGGCGCCGTGTTGAAGCCGCTAAACAGAAAAATCCTGAGTTAAAAATTATTGTTAGCGACCCCCGTAAAACACAAACCTGCTCAATTGCCAATGTTCATTTACAGCTTAATCCAGGCACCGATATTACCCTTCACCATGCCATTGGAAGATGTTTGATTGAAGATGGAAAAATTGATGCTGATTTTATCATCAACAGCACTAATGGTTACGAAAAATACCAGGCTACCGTTTTTTCCACCTCCTTGGCAGAGGCAGCAACTATTTGTGGTATCAAAGAAAGTGACATCCGTTTAGCTGCATCTTACATCGGTAATGCAAAAGGTTTCATCAGCATGTGGACGATGGGGCTTAATCAAAGTGTTGTTGGCACAAATAAGAATCTTTCGCTAATTAACCTGAACCTGATTACAGGTCATATTGGCAAGCCTGGAAGCGGTCCTTTTTCGCTTACCGGACAGCCCAATGCCATGGGCGGCCGTGAAGTTGGCGGTTTAAGCAATTTGTTACCCGCACACCGTGTTTTAGGCAATGAAAATCATCGTAATGAGGTTGAGAAATTTTGGCAGATTCCCTTGGGTACTATACAGTCTAAGCCCGGATTAACTGCCACCGAAATGTTCGATGAGCTGAATACCGGTAAACTCAAAGCAGTATGGATTTTATGCACCAATCCACTCATCAGCCTGCCCGATGTTCGCGTGGCGGAAGAAGGCTTAAAAAAAGCAAAATTTGTAGTTGTTCAAGACATTAGTAATAAAGTTGAAACCTTAAAATATGCTGATGTGGTATTGCCAGCAGCAGCCTGGGTTGAGAAAGAAGGCACTATGACCAACGCTGGGCGTTATATTTCTTACCTCAGCAAAGTAACCGAAGCACCTGGAGAAGCGCTGCCAGATTCGGAAATCATCTGCCGGTTTGCAAAAAAAATGGGCTATCATGGTTTCGATTTTAAAAATGCAAGCGAAATATACGATGAACATGCAGCCCTTACGGAAGGAACTAACATCGATATCTGCGGACTTAATTATGAGATTTTAAGAGAGAAAAGAGCCGTTCAATGGCCTTACCCAAAGCAAGAAAAGGCATTTGGAACAGCCAGGTTATTTACCAACCACCAGTTTTATACGCCAGATAAAAAAGCCAATATTCTATCATTTGATGATCAGAATCAATCGGAAGCTTTAACACCAGAACATCCATTGATTTTAACCACGGGAAGAATCAGAGACCAATGGCATACCCGAAGCAAAACAGGCAAGGTAAATAAACTGAACCAGCACATCAGCGAATCTTTTTTAGAAATTAACCCGATTGATGCCAGAATCCGGAATATTAACGATAATGATATTATCGAAATTTCCAGTTTACGCGGAAATGTACGTGTAAAAGCAAAATTCTCTGAAGACATTAAACCCGGAGTAGTTTTTATGCCCATGCACTGGGGTAAAATTCTAAAAAGTGATTTAAACCGGGTAAATAATCTCACTAATAACCTGGTCGATCCGCAGAGCAAAGAACCTGATTTCAAATTTAGCGCTGTACAAGTTAAATTATATAAAAAAGCCCGGCAAAAGATTATTGTGATCGGTGCAGGTGCTGGAGCCTGTGGTTTTGTTAAAAGCTACAGGGCCTTAAATACCGAAGATGATATCGAGATCTTTAGCAAAGAGAATTTTCCGTTTTACAACCGGGTACTTCTCCCCGATTATATTATTGGCACTTTACCCTGGCATAACCTCATCAAAATGAGTGATAGTGAGGAAACGGACTATAAGATAAAACTACACCGGGGTTTAGGTATCGATAAAATCAATAAAGAAAATAAAACCGTTACCGATAGCAACGGAGAAGTCCACCACTACGACGTTTTGCTTCTGGCCACAGGAAGCAGGGCTTTTATACTTAAAGATCTCCCGAAACTAAACGGCATATTTACCATGCGAAGCCGGAATGATGCCGATAGTTTCAAAAAACATATTGATACTACAAATGGAAAAGTAGTGATTGTAGGCGGTGGTTTACTAGGGATCGAATTGGCTACGTCTTTGGCTGAAACCGGATCAAGAGTGACGATTATTCAACGGATATCGAGATTAATGGGACGTCAGTTAGATGCATTAGGCAGTCAATTGCTGCACGAAGAACTGATTAGCAAAGGCATAGAAATTTTCTACAATGATGAGGTAGACCGCATTATCGGTGAAAAAAGCATTACGGGTCTGCGTTTAAAAAGCGGTTTATTGCTCGATTGTGAATCTTTGGTGATCGCCATAGGTACAGTCCCAAACACCGAACTGATTAAAGAAGCAGGAATTGAATGTAAACGAGGAGTAGTGGTTGACGAATACCTGAGAACCAATGAAAAAGACATCTATGCCATTGGCGAAATTGCAGAATTTAAAGGTCAGATGTACGGCATTACTGCAGCAGCAGAGCAGCAGGCCGAAATTGTAGCGCGGTTTCTGTGTGGAGATATTGCTAAATTTTACCAGGGCAGTTTACTAATGAATATCCTAAAAATGCACAGTTTAGAACTCTGTTCATTAGGTTTGGTAGAAATACCGAATAACGACCCTACCTATGAGGAAATTGTTTTTATAGACAAAGCCAAACGTTACTATAAAAAATGTATTGTACACAACGATAAGCTGGTTGGCGCCATATTAATTGGCGATAAAAGTGAATTTTTGGAGTTTCGGAACCTGATTGAAAATAAAATGGAGTTGAGCGAAAAACGGCTCCAATTGTTAAGAAGTGGGAAAACAACTGAACCCATTATAGGCAAAACAGTATGCAGCTGCAACAATGTTGGTGAGGGCAATCTGATTAACAAAATAAAAGATGGCTGTAAAGATCATTTGCAGCTCTGCCAGCTCACAGGTGCCGGAATGGGATGTGGTAGTTGCAGACCAGAAGTAAAAGCGATTTTAGATTCGTTTATAAATGTGCTTAAGACAGCAGCAACACCTGCTTTAATTGAATAATGATAAACTGTTGGTTCTTTATAAATGTGTATCATACCTAAGGGGTAATTTATTTATAAAATCAATATAAATGTACAGATGGATAAAGAAAGTGAATGGTCTCGAATTATCGTCATTTCGACCGCAGTGGAGAAATCTTTTAAATTTGATTTCAATAACTTGGTACAAAGATCTCTCCACTTCGTGTTGCTCCGGTCGAGATGACGACGAATTTTTCAAACCCGTTTATTAGTAAAGTATTGGGAATCGTGAAACAACAATATTAAGATTCTCGCCTGAGCAGGAATGATGATAGATTGTTAAAGAATATTTAAACTAAAACAACATGATGAAAATAAAACTCACTCCTTCAGAATTTAAAAACCTAAAAGGGATTGAATATTTTAAGTTCGAAGAAGATTTTATTGAAAAATGTACATTGCATCCCTATGATCGTTCGTTTTAAAATGATGTCGCTTAAAGCAATAATAGAATTTGGACTTCTAAATCATTAAGCCATGTATCAAAACATTATTATTAATTTTCCGGGCGGGATTATATCACCGGGCAATCTGTACAACATTCTGGTTGCGGCAACAAAAGCAAGAATCCAATATGTTCGTTTTGGCCTTCGCCAGCAGTTATTGCTTGATACTACAACTTACAATGTTGACATCTTTACGGGTGAATTGGATAAACTTGGGATCGATTATGAAATAGACAGCAATAATTTCCCGAATATCATCAGCTCATACCCGGCAGAAGAAATTTTTATTCGTAAAACCTGGCTTACTGAAGGCGTATATAAAGATATTCTGGATGATATCGATTTTAAACCTTCAGTAAAAGTAAATATCTGCGATAGCGACCAGAGTTTCACGCCCATGTTAACGGGGAATATTAACTGGATTGCCTCTTCACATTCAGAACATTACTGGCACCTGATTATCCGCTTTCCTAAAACCAATGTAACCTACGAGTGGAATCAACTCTGTTATACTAACCACATTGCTCAGGTAACTAAGGGCTTAGAAACCCTTATCAAAAGCAATCCAACACGTTTTATGGATAATGCTTTGGCTAATGGAGAGGATCTTTTTGCACTTTTAGACCATGACAATTTTATTCTTAAAGCCGCAGAAAATACAGTTTCCCTTTCTTCATTCAACCTGCCTTATTATGAGGGTTTGAACCGCTACAACAACAAATACTGGTTGGGTATTTACAGGCGCGATGAACTATTCAGCATCGCATTTTTAAAAAAACTTTGTCAGCTTTGTTTAGATACCAAACTCGGTCAATTGTGCTGTACATCCTGGAAAACCATTATTGTAAAAGGGATAGACGAGAAAGATAAAAAACTTTGGAACGCCCTGCTCGAAGAGTATGAGATTAATATGCGACATGCGGCCAACGAGCTAAATTTTCAGGTGGAAGATAATTGCAACGATGGGTTGGCATTAAAAAGCTTCCTTGTTAAACATTTAAGCATTGATGATATCCGAACCTTTGGCATTTGCTTTGGCATTAAAACCCGCAAAAAAAGTGAGGTTTTTAGTAGTATTTTGATCCAAAAACGTCATCTCATTAATTTGTTGGGTATGAAACTGTTCCCTGTTTATGATATTTTGTGTGCGAAAAATTTTAACCCTAACGAGCGTACCGGCGAAATCTTTAGCCGGAGCAATCCCGGTTTTCTACTGCCAGAACAACTCAGGCGCGCTATATATAAATTTTACAAATACCGTTTAAATGCCATTAAAACGGGTAAACAAAAACAGAGTTCTCAAGTAGAAGAAATAACAATAAAAGTTGGCGCTTTTTTATATCAATGTAACAATTGTTTAACCGTGTACAACGAGCGGATCGGGGAAATTGAAAATAACATTAATCCAGGTACGACATTTAAAGATTTACCGGATGATTATTGCTGCACACTTTGCGAAGGAGAGAAAAGTAATTTCACTAAAATAGATCAATCCGTATTACAGCTTTTGTAAACCTGAATTTAATGGCTTATTTTGACTGTTTAAGCTCAATTAAGGTTAGGGCGGTCGTCACCCTGAATTTATTTCAGGGTCTTGCTTACCGAAAAAGATACTGACCACGTAGTAGCTACAAGACAATTGAAAATACTACTTCACTTGTAAAACAAGTTCAGCATGACGATGAGATTTAAGAATAAATCTTTATAACCCACTTGTCGAGCTGCGATTATAAACCATTTATTTCAGCATGCGAATTAAAATTTCCGAAATAACGGTATTCATGGTCATCTATGCTAATTTCACAAACCCGCAAATTACTTAAAGTGTATTTCATGCTGTGCCTCTCTAATCCATTGGATTTTAGCAGATTTATGATGTTTTTCAACCCTTTCGCTTTATAAATCCCACACAAAGGCTCCTGTTGCCCATCTTTGGTAAAGATATAGGCGTCGAAAGTACTATCAGCTTTGGCGCAATGGATAAGTTTTTCCAACAATCTGGTTTCCATCAATAAGATATCGCAAGCCAATAAAAACAAATCTTCTGCAGGATTTGATAGATGAGCAGAAAGCACACCCAATAATGGCCCTCTAACATCAAGCGAGGAATTATCGACAATCAGCTGCTGATCGGCAAAATAACCCGCATAAGTGGATTGCTGCAATGGATTAACTGAAAACTTTACAGGGAGATCAAGCGATCCCAATTTATCAGCCGCCACCTGCGCCCAACGTTTATCATGATGGTGAAGCAAGCCCTTATCAGTGCCCATGCGCAAACTTTGTCCGCCACATAAAACGATTCCTAACATATCATATCAATAATTAAAAACTATTTATCAGTTAAGCCGAACAAAATAAACGTTTTGCAAAGATACTTCAACTACGCTATCAATAACAAATTTGAAAAATCGCCGTCATTTCGACAGAAGCGCAGCGAAATGGAGAAATCTTTTAACATAGTTCAAATTTAAAGATCTCTCCACTACGGTCGAGATGACGATACTTCTAATCGACTCACCTCTTTAAAATTCTTTTATCACTCATATTGATTTTAAACAATTAATAACCCTACCATTGACGTTATTTTGCAAAATCATTATTAATCAATACTTTAATCACTTGGTATTTCCACCCAGCTAGGCCATAGCACGATATCTCCGTTCTGCTTAAATCCGGCCTAACAAATTTTTCGGGTTGCACTGCTTAAGCCAACCTACCAGCTTCGAAAGAAAAATTTTCAGCCGGTGTTTTTTGTTTCTTTTTGACACCAAAAAGAAAGAGCCCTTCGGCGGCGGCGAGCCGAGGCAAAACCGCTCCGTAGGATAAGAGAAAACAATTGTATGTCACTCATATTGATTTTAAACAATTAATAACCCTCAGTGTGACAACAGAGAATTTTAAAAAATTAAAAAGTATAAACCTTAATTATTTACTACTCAAATCTATTAATCCAGCTTCGTTTAAAATACCAATCTGCTTTCCACTAACTACAACTAATTTTTCAGCGAGTAGCTCATTCATTGTTCTAAAAACCGTTTCATAAGTTGCACCGGTAAAGGCAGCCAGATCCTGACGGCTTAAAGCCAGATTTAAAAATCCCTCTTCGTCTAGTCCAAATTGATCCCGCAATCCTAAAATGGCTACTGCAAGCCTTCCCTTAACCGACATTAAAGCCAAATTACGCATTTTCTTTTCTGAAGCATGCAGTTCATCTGCATAAAACATCAACAAACCATAGGCAAATTCCTGGTTTACTTTTATGGTGGATTTAAAAAATTCGATATCTACAAAACAAAGTTTAGTGGTTTCTAAAGCCGTTGCTGAGATTGGGTAGGTAGAAGTGTTACTGCTGATTCCCCGATGTCCGATTATGGAGCCATCATTTGCAAAGCGTAAAATCAGTTCTTTATCTCCCCATTGTTTATGCACTTTCACGTTGCCTGAAGTTACAAAATAAACACCACTAACAGGATCGCCTTCTTTGATAATCACCTCCCCTTTTTTTGCAATAAAGTTCCGTTTATGACCTTCAATAGCAGAATGCCATTCTTTTAACGTGAGTTGGCACATAAAGCAGGTTTTAAGATCACAGCTATTATTTTTCTTCATGTTTATCAGGGATGTTGGGTAAAAATAACAAATGATTGCACAAATTTATGCTATGACACATAAATTCCGCGGGTCTTCACTATTGTTGAAAATTTTATAAGAATAAAACTCACTGAAATAGAACGCTTAGCATTTTTTATGTTCATGTTTGCAACAAACAAGTTTAAAGATATGCCATCAAATCATAATTTTGTGTTATGGCAAATACAAACGTTAGAAAATCAATCCAGAATAAGATCGAATCATTAGGTAAGGAAATAGAAACCTTACAATCAGAATTAAAAAGATGGGAAAAAATTGCAGCCGATTATGAAACCAATTCGGAAAGCATTGATTTGATTTTATCTATACAATTACCTGAAAAACCAGAACCAAAAGCTAAAAGGGTAAAATTGTAAAAGATTAAAAAGAGGCTGTTTCATACATACCAATTTTGGAAAGCAGGTGCAGTGCTCTTCGGTTAGGCGACCCTTATCGGTCGGTGTCTCACCGACAGAAATATGTTAGGCAATAGATACTAAGCAATGGTCGGTGTGACACCGACCATTAGAAAAATTCATTCAAGCCCTTTGAATTTTAAGCAATAGATTCCTTGCAGAAACAGCGTACTTAGCCCCAGGCATAGCGGTATCCCCAAAGCGCAGCGAAGGGATATAGCGAAGCACGGGAAGCAACTTTAATACTAGCACAGGCAATGCGCTTCAAAAAATGCATCATGTATTGTTGAGAAATGCAGGTGTAGCGCACTTCGGTTTGGGCAGTCCTTATCGGTTGGTATTCCACTGACCGAAATATGTTAGGCAATAGATACTAAGCAATGGTCGGTGTGACACCGACCACTAGAAACTCCGTGACTTCTGTGTTTCCGTGGCGAAAACTAAGCTATTGAATACTCTTCAAAATGAACTCAACGATTGTTTTCTTCGGTACCACAACGGTGGTCGTCCGGCTATACCTGGCAATATTGATCCCATAAAAATGACCTTGCCAATCGAAAACAGGCGAACCGCATGCGTTTGCTTTAATGGCGGCATCGTGCGTAAAAATCGCATTAAAGCCGTCTCTTCGTTCTGATTTCCCGCCTTCAAATTTCTCTGCCGGATGATTAGATACTGACTGCCCCCTTCCCTCTAGTTTTAGTGTTTTACTCATCTTACCCGAAGTATTTTCCCATTCAAAAGTAAGCTCGTCATCTGCCCAATATTTCAGTATCTCTGGTGCAAATTCACTTGCCTTTTTGATGAGTTTTCCGTTAATACTAATCAGTTCGTCGCCAACTTTTATACCTGCTTTTTCTGCCGGACCGCCTTCTTTGATTAACGAAAACTGAATGGGACTTGAATTATAAACTACCATTGCGCCTAAATAAGGCTGACTGTTAATTTTAGGCAAATTAAATAGTGTACTCCCCAAAACACTATGCATCACTTTGCCTGAGGGATCAATGCTATAAAGAAGTTTACCCATCTCTATTTTAACACTATTGCTATCAGAGATATTTAAATCAATCCCACCGGTTATCCGCTGTTCAAGTTCGAATAAAACCAGGTCATTTTCCTGATCTTTTCCAATTAACCTGATTGGCACGGCAACTCCATTAATATCACCTTTTGCTTGCTCACCAGCCATCGTGTTTTTAGTCAACAAAAGCTGTTTTTTAGTTCCATTTGCAGTATTAACATTCAATAAAGTGGCGTAAATATGCCGGGGTTTTCCTTTAATCACACTTTTGATTGAAAAGCAGCTATTTTTAGGCGTTGACAGATCAAAATCAGGATGTAAAGCCTTTTGTTTACTTTCTTTCTGTAATAGCAAAGACAAGGGATCGGTTTTCACACTATCCTTCTTTTCCGGGAAAGCCGTATAAAGTCTTTCGCTGTTTAAAGCCGTCCAATAGCGGCGATAAAGGTCAACGGGAATTTCGAAATTCATTTCTTCGGAAACATCAATCGCACTGTGTAACCCGATAACTCGGCCATAATAGTCAAATAAAGGTCCGCCAGAATCACCCGGTTCCATTTTGCAGGTGGAGCGAATAAAGCCATATTCATTTTTCACTTCTGCAATATTTCCTAACCTTAATGTTGGCAGCGTTTGATTTAAGGTTTCGGGATATGAAATACTGATACAAGGTTCATTTTTAATCAAACTTGCAGAGTAACCCATCTCAGCAAATGGATAGGTGCCTTTATCAGTAATTTTCATTATGCCTACATCAGGAATGCCTGGCGTCTCCTTATTGTCTATTTTGCCTAAAGCCAGGGCGATACATTCACGTCCGTCAGGAAAAAAGACCTTATAATTTTTACCAGGTAAAATGGTGTGTGCAGCTGTTAAGATATAACCGTCTGCACTCACTACCACACCGCTAAACTGAGCACTGGTTCTTTGGTTCTGCTGCACATCGAAACCCCACATCCTCACACTTGCGGGATATGCTTTTTTAACGGCTTCGGTTATGGTTTTCTGGAATTTGGCAACCTGCTTTTTCTGTGCAGCAGCATATAATCCAGGTAGCATCACCACCGTTATCAAAATTCCCTTGATATAATTATTCATGATTACTTATGATTTTTTGCCAATGTAATCCGCTCAGAAATTTCCTGGAGTGCATCGGCATCGGTTCCGGTGAATCCGGTAAGTTTAAATACAATATTGCCCGCTTTATCGATAACGAATTTTGCTGGAATGGCACTTACGCCATAATCTTCAACTGCGGTGTTTCTTCCTGTTTCATTTTTCAGATCCATCAGCACCTGAAAATTAAAACCTGATTGTGCAATGTATTTCTTTACATCTTCAACGGGTGTTTTGGTGGTTTCCCAGGTATGGATAAATAAAAACTTTACAGCTGGATCATTTTTATAAGCATTAACGGCTAACTGCATTGCAGGAAAAGATTTTTTGCAGGGCACACACCATGTCGACCAGAAATCGAGTATAATTACCTTTCCTTTCAGGTCTTTTAACGATACCACATTTCCGTCAAGGTCTTTTAAAGTAAAATTGGGTGCAGGCACAGCAATCATTTCTGATAAAAGTTTATTGTGCAAGGAATCAGATTTATTTACAGCCGTTTGTGCCGAGACAGAAATACGTGCAAACAAACACAAAGAAGCCAGGAGGCAAAGCCTCAAAAAAGGTTTCATATTTTAAGTTAAAGGTTAAAAAAACGGCAAGGCCATTTTACCAGCCATGCCGGGCGCATAGAGAGCTTAAATGAGTATCTCCAATATCTTTTCTTTCGGTGGATAACATTTGGTTTCGTCACATACCTGATAGTAAAGTCCACATCTAATTTTAGTACCGGCTTTTGCCTTGCTGTAATCGACCATTATTCTAAAGTTTGCCTTTCCCTCAAAAATAAACATGCCCTCATTGCCCGGATATGGAATAGCTGCTGTAGTTTTCCATTCCTGATCAGCTATTGCGCCTTCAGGAAGTTCGAGGCGGGTTTCGGTTACCACAAATGGATTATCTTTGGATACATAAGCATAAATATGCCAGCCTTTTAAAATTTTAGCTTCAATAAGCAAACTGTCTTTTTTACTGCCATTGCCCGGAATAAACCTTGCAGAAACTGCAACCGGATCGGCTGTGGTCGGTTCATCACTTATAATTGCTTTTGGCAATTGATAGCTTTGTTGCTGGCTAACAGGAAGGCTTTTTCCAAAAGTATTGACCATAAATTTAAAACCACCAGATTCGGTATAGAATAGATTATTACGGTTTAGATTGAGCCAGTTTTTCCATTCAGCTGCTTTGCTGAATTTTTCAGTGGTGTAACGTTCGAGCAAGCGTTGAGCCATTGCCACTTCTTTGCCGGCCTCCAATAAACTTATGCATTTATCTAAAAGCGCCACTTTACGGTTAGAAATACCCAGTTTTTGTGCATCACGATCTAACTGAAGGGTATACACGCCTGAAGGATAGAAATACTCATAATTTTGACGGTAATACTTGTGATAGAGACTGATGTCAGTACCATAAATGGCAAACAAACTATCGCCGGCATAACCTTTTACATAGCTCTCAAATGTTTGGGTATCATTGGTTATCGGCATTTTCAAAAACATTTCGTTGCCATGACCGATATCTTCGCCTTTTGCTTTTTTATCCTTTAATTCCTGCTGCATTTTCAGCATACGAAGGTTACCTTCCCGTCTTGAAACAATGGCCTGGTTGTAAAGATCTTTGCTTAACCGATAGATTAGTTCATCTATGCCGCTCCGGGTTTCGATCTGCACTTTTTTAACAATAGCCGGAAGATCGTCGAATTTTTTGATATAACAGATGGTGTTTACAAAAACATCTTTGGCCTCATCTGTCATATAATCAGGAGAGCCTGCAAAACCCCACATAAAATAATTCCCCTGACGACCTAAAGCCACTGCTTCGGCATTTTTAAGGCAAACGCCCCCCGAAATAGATTCAGCATCAGGCGAATCATTAAATCCTTCGCCATGAGAAACCATACCAATCAGGTAAGGTTCTTTTGAAGAAAAGCCTTGCTTTACCACCTGCCACATATCCATTACTTTTGGTGTACCAATGCCCTGATGACCATTAAAAAAAGAACCTGGAGTCGGTTTTTTGACCATGCTTAGTTTTACAGCATTTGGCGTATTAAAAATGGGATGATCGGTTTTGATGTTCAGGGCTTCATTATCCAGGCACTGGCAATACCAATCAAACTTTAAACCTAAAGGTAAACCAACGTTAGGAGCCATGGCATGCATTAAAACCATCGGGCGACTAAAGTTTGCGGGCATGTTAACCGGACCGGCATCCATCAGCGTTACATCAACCCCATCAGACATTTCTACCTTGTATTCAGCCACATCTACCACTTTAACTTCGGTAAAACGTTGTTCCAAAAAGGCTTGAAAATCTGCCATTCTGGTTTTGTAAATTTTTTCGATAACCGCTGGGGTAGTTGAATAATAAACTACATTTTTAGGCATTGGCTTATCGGGACTATAGCCCACATACAAAACCTTTAATGCAATTTTCTCCCGATATTTCGCCGTCCCAAAAGTGAGCAGCGAAACCAGCATCAGGCATGCCGTTAGCATTCTTTTCATCATCTATATTTTGTCAGCCAATAACTAATTGAATATTTCAGCAAGTTTTTTATTCAAAGGTTCGCCACGCAAGCCATTGCCAATAATTTTGCCTTGAGCATCTACCAGAAAACTTGCAGGTACTGCACGTACGCCATATAAACGACCCACTTCGTTGTTCCATCCTTTCAGGTCAGAAACATGAATCCAGTCTAAACCATCTTTTTCTATTGCTTCTAACCAGCGCTCTTTTACATTATCCAATGAAACTGAAATTATTTCAAAGCCTTTATCCTTGTAGGTTTGATATTGTTTGACCAGGTTCGGATTTTCAGCCCTGCACGGACTGCACCAGCTTGCCCAAAACTCAACCAGAACCACTTTTCCTCTTAAACTGGCTAATGAAACTGGTTTGCCTACTACATTATTCTGAGTAAAAAGCGGCGCAACGTTTCCAACAGCGGTAATACCACTTGCAGCAATACGCTGTGCGAGTTCTTTACCTATATCGGTTTCTCTATAAGTTTTGTTCAAGGCATTAAAAAGCGGTTCAACCTTGGCTACATCAACCTTACTTCCAGCTGCTTCTGAAAGCGCTACCAAAGCGAAGTATGACGTTGGATGTTCTTTCGCAAATTGAAACTGTTTCTCTGTTCTGTTCTGGATATTCTTTCTGAAACGCAGATCTACTGCTTTCATATAAGCGGTATCTTTTTGCTGCTCGGGTGTGCCACGGTTAAAATCGATATTAACAGCTTTGGTAAGTGCCATAATGGTACCACCGATGGTTTTGTTATAGGCATCATACTCCTGGTAAACTTTCGAGCCAGCAAAAACAGCATTTTCCAAAGAATCCTTTGAAGTGATCGTTACCTGTTCCTTACCGAAATAAAAATAAATCACATCTCCGGTATAAACAGCCTTACCTTTACCCCCACCAGTATGATCCAGTGCCATACGGGCGTAGGCATTGCCAGAAATATTTCCGGTAAACCTGAAACTTCCGTTAACAAGTGCCACGGAATCTTCGTGACTTACACCATTATCCATGTAATCAATATACGCCATTGCTGGTGCACCCAGCGAACCTATTTTTCCTGTCAAACTAAAATTTGGTGCCTGTGCCCAGCTTAAAGCTGGTAACAAAAAGGCCAATACTGCTAATTTTATGATTTTCATTTGTATGTTTTTCTATGGTTAAATAAGTTCCACGCTCAGATTTAAACCCAAGCGTGGAACAGAACTATTTTCTGATTGCGATGTCTACAGGAGCACCTGGAATACCCTCAATCTTTTTGATGAATGCGCCATTCATTCCTGTAGCAATATTTAAGAAAGAAACGGTTTCTTCAGTTCCCACCATTAGTGTTTCCTCATCTTCGCTCAATTTTAGCATCGTGATCGTTTTACCGCTAAAACTGGTAGCCAGCTCCCTGAGTTCTTCGTTTACAGGATTATACCGATAAACTTTACTGCCATTGGCAATATAAATTACCCCGTTTTTAGCGCCACTCCATTTTGTATTTTCGTTAATTAACTCCTGGCGTATAAAAAGACGTTTATGTTGAGGAGTAAAGGTAAACGGGCCGTTGAACTGAACATTGAACTTTAATTCATAAATCTTTCCATCGGTTCCTTTACAATAGGCAAAACAATCTGCGTTATTAAGTTGCTCCAAATGAACAAGATCCATCCCTACATTTAAAGGATCGAAGGCAGTTGTTGTGGTAACGGAGTATTGGGTACCAAAATAAACCGGTGCTCCATATAGATTAATTCGGACAAATTGCTTTCTGTTTTTGTCGAAGCCAATAAAATAAGTAGCCGATTGCGTAAAACTCATCACGAAAGAAGGAGCCAGTTCATAATCACCATCAGCAGGCAAGCCGAACATTCCATAAGTAGCTGCCTGGTCCCATGTGCTTGTTGTTCCACCGTAAAATTTACCATTTACAACGCCCATCATTACCCCTTGAGGATGCGAGATCAGAGAACCCACCTCCAAATCATCTGGCGATGTAAAAAAGTTATCTTTAAGGGTGTTAGGGTATTTCGGATCCTCCTGCATGGTATTAGGTTCCAACCTGATCCCACCATTTTTTGTAATGATCCAGTATCCCAATAAGGCATTTGTAAATGTATTTTTTAGCAGAAATAAATTTGTCGGGTTTACAGGCAAATCTTTCCCCTGCATTGCCCTGTACAAACGTGCCTGCACACTACCACCCGGTTTCACAAATGAGAACTGGGTGATTCCGTTTTCGACACTCAATACCGTTGTACCACTGGCAAATTCGGTTCCGCCATCGATAAAAAAATTATGGAAATACTTCATTCCATTCGCCTTATTAAATACAGTAAGGCGTGCAGAATATCTTTTAGCCTGCAAACCAAATATAATCCTTAGAGCTGGTCCGGTATAGAGAACATCATTCCCTTCCATTACACTAATTTTCCATTGAAGTTCTACATTGGCAGCATCTGCTCCCTCTATTTTTGGTTTGATGATCAAACTATCCCCAACACTTGCCGTGTAAACAGAATCGAGGTTGGCCAATTTAGGCTCGATAGGCATATCGATATCGTAATTACCCAAGTCTTTATGACATGCGGCTAAAGAAACCACGTAAGCTATCAATAATATTAATTTTTTAATGTTCATGTTCTTCGAATTAAATAACCTCATTGCCATTTTCATCTATAAAATAATATTTACCATTCTGCATGTTTTTCCTCAAGAGCGTTTTTTTAGACGGGTTACTCTTGTTATAGAAGTAATAGCTATTGGTATTGCCCGCAGTTACCTCTTCAATTACATAGCCTTTCGCTGCATTTTTGGTTACCCAATTAAATGGATTATTTAACATTGTCGTTAATAAGCCTATATAATACAGGTTTTTCGGTGCGTCAAGTCCGTCGGTAGTGAGGGAGGTTTGCCCGGTTACCAGAATAAATAACTCATGTTTGGTTCTCGAATAAGGAGGAAGCGGCCAGCTATCCCACCAGCCTGGTTTTTCCAATTTGGAGGAGAACACTACTTTGGCCCTGATCAGATAAGGGTTTTCAATGCCCAGATCTGGCGTACCGGTTAATTTGATGAGTATTGAAACTGATCTGTTTTCAAGTTCCTTATCCTTATTATAAATTACCAAAGGAATGTATCCTAATCCATTATTAGGAAGGATTGAATATTGAGCTTTCAAAGCTTCATAATGAACTCCCGGAGTGGCAGTTGAGGAATCAGTATCTACCCGGGCACTAAATTTCCGCTCTGCATCTGTTCTGATTCCGGATAAACGCACCGGTAGCCACACGGTATCCTGAGCCTTTGTAGGATTATAGGCAAAGGTTCTTACTATACTGTCTTTATCTCCATTATAAATGTCGAAATAAACATTAGCACTGTGATCAAAACGCATCTCTTCTGCTTTCTTACAAGAAACAAGGCAGATAATTGCGAATATTAATATGTATATTTTCATAATTTGCTATTAATAGAATTTCAAATTGTTTTATCTGCCACCATAAACAACCTCGTCGTTAGGGAGAGGAAGCACGAAAATGTTATCGGAAGCCGGGATAATTACACCGGTTTGCCCTACAATACCCCTATTGAGCCTTTTATACATATAGAACAACTGGCCTTCGGCTAACCATTCTTTACGGGAATCTTTAAGCAGTTCTTTTAATAAATCTTCTTCGTTGTTTATGGTCAAAGGATCACCTATTTGTCTCGCTTCACGAACCTGTGTAAGGTAATTAACTGCGACCGTGGGATTACTTGCATAAGAACACTCGGCAGCGATGTAATACATCTCACTAAGCCTGATTGCAGGAGCTATGAGGTAATGTAAATTTGCACCAGCCTCGGTACTTAAGGGATTTCTGCGGTATTTAACGATATCGTAAGATCTTGACGATTGACTGGAGGTAGCAGACAACCAGTATTTATAACGGGAATCACTTGCTCCGGCTGTTGCCTTTTCATAGATATAATCTGCGGCATCCTCAATCAAATAAAACCCCCTTGTACCACTTTGAAACCAATTGTCTTTTATGTCTTTAGCAGCGCCTGGTATATACCATCCAAAAACGAGTTCCTTATAAAGAATACGATCTTTCTTTGAATCTTCGAATGCCTCAAAATCACTTTTTGCTGTCCATGGGAATTTTTTTGAGTCTATTACCTCTTTAGCATTTTGTAAGGCTTTAACTTTATCGTTTTTATAAAGATATACCCGGGCAAGCGTTCCGCATACCGCATAATAATTTAAACGGTGCCTTCTGTTTTGTAGGAAAAGACTTGAGTTCTTCTCTTCTGTATTTTTCAGCGTATCAGTAACTAAGGGATAATTTACAATATAACCGGCACTCCGAATCGGATCAGCGATTAATAATTGTTTCGACTCTTCCAAATCTTTGATGATCAGATTAATGGTTTCTGATACACTAGAAACTGGTGTAATCTCTTTTGTGTATTTGTTAGCGTAAGGAATTCCTTTTGCAGAAGGATTTCTCAAATAAGAAGGAGCAAAAAGACGCAACAGATCGAAATGCAAATAGGCTCTTAAGGCAAGCGCTTCTCCTTTAACAATAGCATAATTGTTGCCGTTAAAAATGTTCTTTTTTGCATCTACATTTTCCAGAATCAGGTTACAGTTAACAATTGCATTGTATAAACCAGCCCATATTTTATCCTTGCGTTTGATAAACTCACCATGTTTGTAATTATACAATGAGGTTTGTCTGTAATCCTGTCCGTCTTCACGCATCGAAAAATTTTGAGCCAATACTTCTGTTGTACCAAATGTAAGCTCCTTACCATACAGATCTGATTCTGTACTCCGGTTATACACACCATTTATAGCTTCCATAAAACCATTTTCTGTACTGAATAAAACTGGGGCAGCTATTTCTGATTCCGGCTCAACTTCAAGCCATTTCTTGCAGGAACTAAACAATCCTGTTATTAAGATGAGGCAGATTAACAATCTAATCTTCATATTTTTATATTTTAAATTCGTTAAATAATATAGCTTAGAAAGCTGCTCTAACAGAAAAGGTTAAACTCCTGGTAAACGGATAATTAATTCCTCTTTCTTCTTTTACTGATGACCAACGCACCACGTCATTTGCCGTTACCTGAAACATGAGACTCGACATCGATAATTTTGACGCGATTTTTTTATTCATATCATAAGAAAAGTTGACTGATTGAAGGTTGATCAGATTATCAGGCTGGATAAACCGTGAGCTTACATCCGTTTCGCCATTATCCGCTATGTTTTTATAAAAAGACAGGTCACCCGGTTGCTTCCACTTTTCTTCAAATACACGTTTATCAACGTTATACCTTGGGTCGGCATTTTCAACACGTTCTACCAGGGTCAGATTGTATTTATCGCCACCGAAATAGGTTTGAAACTGCACATACAGGCTAAACCTTTTGTAGTTAACCGTTCCACCAAAGTAGCCGCTTACTTTAGGATTAGGATCGCCGATTACAACATAATCTCTCTTATCGTAGTCGTAAGTAAGTGTACCATCTCTTTTCAGGTATAATTCACGTCCGTTTTCCGGATCTATACCTAATGAACGCACACCATAAATGGCATTAAATGCTTGCCCTTCGCTAAATCTAAGCAAAGGAATTCCCCTGTAGCCACCGTCGCCCGGCTTTAAAGATTGCAGTTCGTCTGCCCTGTCATTGTATTTTTTTAATGCGTTAGAGATCCTTACCACCTTATTTCTGTTGGTAACCATATTCGCATTCAGATTTACCGACCAGTCTTTGCTTCTTAAGGCATCTACTGTTATCCCCAACTCCGCACCTTTGTTTTCCATGTCGCCAAGGTTTTCTTTATAAGATAAAAAGCCTGTTGACGGAGGTAAAGTGATATCGGCTAAAATGTCTTTGGTAAACTTCTTATATATCCTTGGCATAATCATTACCCGATCTTTAAAAAGTCCAATGTCGATACCAATATCCGTCATCCTCGTTTTTTGCCATCCAAGGTTTTCGTTTCCATAACTATTTACACCAGCACCAATACCAGATGAATACCAGTTTCCAGTATTGTACTTATAAATGGTTTTGGATAAGTAAGGATCAAACTCTACCGAACCGGTAAGACCGGTAGAGGCTTTTATCCTGAGTTGGCTAATTACAGGATTACCCTTCAGAAATTCCTCCTGGTGTACATTCCATCCTAATCCGAACGACCAAAAAGGAGCCAGTTTATTGTTTACGCCGAATTTTGAAGAACCATCAATACGCACGGTTCCATCCATAAGATACCGGTTTTTATAGGAGTAGTTCATCGAAAAAAACGAACCAAACAAACGAGCTTTTTCTAGCCTGCTTTGCGGTTTTCCATCTTCGGCGTAGCCTTTGGCAAATCCTATGCTGGTAAAACGATCGTTAGCAAATCCAATAGCGGTAAATTCTTTTTGATCGCGGAGTTCTGTACGGGCATTTACACCTACCAAAGCGTTAAAATAATTGCCGCCAATCTGCTTCAACCAGGTTAACCTGATGTTACTATCCCAATAGGTTTCTTTCATCTCCCTGTTCATATATTCCCCTTTCTCATCTATTTTATCCGTTGTATAGAGGTAATACTTATTTGCCATAGGAGAAGTGAATACGTCATCTGTATTTGATCGCGTGGTTACACTCATCTGGCCTCTTAACCTCAGGTCTTTTGCCACTTCCAAATCGGCAGAGAGGTTATCAATAATTTCGGTGTATTTAGATTTATTGAAGCTGCTTAAACTGGCGTCAAATAATGGATTAAATACATATTCTTTTGACCGGTCTTGTTTTTCATATACATCCGAAATCCTCATCGCCATGCCATTGGCATCTTTCAATGGATAATAAGGATTCATTCTTACATAACTCGAAAAATCACCATAGGGAGATTCGGTAGCACCTACCTGTGTTATAGACAATTCATTTCTGAACTGGAGTTTCTTCACATTGTATTGAAAGCTCATTCCACCGGAATATTGATCCCTTGCCGAGCCTTTCATTGCTCCCGGCCTGGTTTGGTAACGAAGATTTACATTATACCGGAATGCTTGTGAACCTCCATCCAGATTTACAGCGTGTTTATGCCCTATGGTATTACGCAAGGGTTGCGATAACCAATAACTGTTCACACCACCAACTACATTGGCTTTTTTATGGTAATAGATCTCATCGAGCTGATCCTGAGACACCTGCTGTTTAGCAGAACTGTATAATCCTGCCAAAACTTCATAATCTAGTTTTTCAGCTGCATCTAAAACCTGATAATCGCTTAAATCTGCGGCGGTAAGGTTTAACTCGTAGTTGTATTCCACCCGTAATTTCCCTTCTAAAGGTGTTTTAGTGGTAATCACAATTACACCATTGGCCGCGCGCGAACCGTAAATTGCCGTTGCAGCTGCATCTTTTAATGAGGTAACCGATGCAATTCTGTTCACATCCAAATCAAATACTTTCTGCACGCTTACTTCATACCCGTCAAGCATAAAAACAGGCATGTTCACGCTACCTTGAATATCATCTCTTCTTAACACCTGCCCATCACCACTTGGTAGTGCAGAAGCTCCCCTAACATTGATAGAAGGAATTCTGTTAGGATTAGAGCCTGCCAGGTTATTATCGATCAGTTTAAATGAAGGATCGAAAGTTCCGATACTTTGAAGCAAATTTTGTGGATTTACCCTTCTCAGCTGATCTCCGGATATCGTAACTGCGTTACCGGTATAGTTATCTTTTTTTATCGTTTGATAACCTGTAACCACCACATCGTTCATCTGGGTCATCTTAGAGGTAAGCTTAACGTTTAACGTTTTAGTAGCTGTAACCTTGGTTTCAAACAAGTCGTAGCCTACATAACTAAAAACCAAAATGCTTCCTTCGTCAACATTAACTTTGAATTCGCCTTTGTCATTGGTGATGCCTACGCTTGCACCATTTTTAATGGAAACACTAACCCCCGGAAGGGTTTCGCCCGTAGCTTTATCAGCAACAACACCTTTAACCTCAATTTTTACCGCTAAACTTGCTGCAACAACTGGCAAATTCTCTTTGCGGCTGATCACAATGGTTTTGTTAACGATGTTATAGCTCAGTTTTTGATCTTTTAAAGAAGCATTTAAAGCATCTACCAACGATGCGTTATTAAACTCGACCATTACATCTGGTTTATCCTGTAGCAATTGTCCTTTGTAAAAGAAAAAATAGCCTGTTTGCTTTTTAATCTCCTTAAAAACTTGTTTAAGTGACGTTTTTCTTCGAGAGAGCGTTACGGTTTGGGAAAAGGTGGATGCCGAAACATGTAAGGCGCCAACCAGTAGTAAAATCGTAGTCAATTTCATGACCAATAAAAATTTAATCTTTACCCTCCGCATGTCGCACACGGGGTTGTAAAGGGTAGTTAATTTCATACCTTTGTAATGAATGAGGTTAAAAAATAGCAGCTGGGTTTCGAAGCAAGCTGCTTGTCCAAATTTCTACCGGAAGCGTTGTTGCGCTTTCGGTTTTTTTTAAGGTAGAATGCTAAATTTCTGGTAGTTTTTTCATCATAAAGTTTAGTTAGTTCGTGAATTGGTTGGTTGATTTTTTCGGCTGTTTAAAGAAAGCCATTCTTGTTTAATTTCTTGTTACGGTAAGCACTTTGCCTTTTATATCAATATGAACGTCGTTAAATTCTAATATTTCAAATACCTCTGCCAGGTTGCTACTTCTGGGAATTTCGCCAATATATTTTTCTGTTGAAATTTTGCCCTGATAAACTACATCTACATCATACCAACGCGAAATCTGCCGCATAACACTTTGCAGATCATCATCATCAAAAGAGAAAATATTATTCTTCCAGGCCATTTCTTTGTCAATATCAACCTGCTGATTGAGCATTAATTTAGCGGTGCTTATATTTAGCTTCGATTGTTGGCCCGGGTGCAGGTTTATAGTACCAGAGGCATTGCTCACTTTTACTGCACCTTCTAAAAGCGTGGTTTTAACAAGAGTTTCATCCCTGTAGGCGTTAATATTGAAATGCGTACCTAAAACTTCAACGGTTTGTGCATCTGTTTTTACCTTAAAAGGACGGGTATGGTCTTTTGAAACTTCAAAATAAGCTTCGCCATTAAGTTCTACTACCCTTTCGTTTTTTGCAAAGGCATAAGGGTACTTTAAGGTTGTGGCCGCATTAAGCCAAACTTTTGTTCCATCGGGTAGGCTTACCTGGTATTGTCCGCCACGGGGCGTGCTAATGGTGTTTGAGCCTGTAACCGGGGCATTCGGAATTTCTTTAATGATGTATTCGAGTTGCCCGTTTTTAGTCTTGTGGATGATAATGCCACTCTGGCTCGCAATCTGACCGTTTCTAGCATCGTCCAGATTTACCACCGTTCCATCTGCCAGTGTTAACATCGCTTTATTTCTACCCGGAAGAATATCTTTTAATTCTGTTTTAGCTGTTACTGGCAGAGTATTACGACCTGTTATAAAATAGAGTCCTATGCTAAAGCATAAAATAATACTGGCCGCTATCGCAATGCGCTTAACCGTAACCAATTTTACAGATTGTTTTCCTGGTCTTAACCGTTTCCATACTTCCTCTTTGCTGGTTTCAATTAGTAAATGATCAGGAGCCTCTTTCTCGAAAGGCAACTGAAGGTACCATGCTTCTACAACAGCGATTTCTTCTGGCGTACAATGGCCTGAACGGTATTTATCTAAAAGCTTTTTTGCATTTTTCTCCATTACAAAGAAATCTAGTTTGGTTGGTTAGTATATATACGGCGAACCTATAGCCTTGGGGGTATCGAAAATTATTTTTTTTTTAAATATATTTTCAATACACCTTAATTTACAGAGAAAAGGCTATTCTTAAGCCTTAAAAGGGGGATTATCTATAGGTTTTTAACAGGAAAGCAACATAAATAACTACACCTAACCTCGATTTAAGAATTCGTAGCGCTTTTTTAACCTGCGTTTTAACCGTTAACTCAGAAAGCCCTAATTCGATCGCAATTTCTTTATGTGATTTGTTTTGTTTGCGGCTTAAAACAAATATTTCCCGCATTTTTGGTGGCAAAGCATCAATTTCTCGCTCAATTAGTAATGCCATTTGCTTCTCACGCACCATATAATCAGTAGACACATGATCCTGATCTATATAATCCTGCAAAGAATCGACGTATTTACTTTCTACTTTTTGATGCGCAAACACATCCAGTACACGGTTACGCACTGCTGTATATAAATATGCTGATAAATTACCGTCAGGTGCTACCTGTAAACGTTTAACCCAAAGTGATTCGAATAACTGGTGTAATACATCCTTTGCTTCTTCATCATCATTTAAACGTTTGCTGGCGTGAATGAAAAGCAGGCCATAAAAGCGGTTGTAAATTTCAGTAAAAGCAAGCTCATCACCTTGAGTTAACAAGTATGCCAATTCGCTATCAGAATATGAACGGTAAACACGCATAGAGATAAACAAAGATAATACAAATACAATCGGTTTTATTGGCTTGTATCAGGGTATATCTTACTTATCTCTTGAAAGTTGTAACTTTTTACATGGAAATAGCGGTTTTTAACTGCGAAAAAAGGAATTTAACAATTTTGGAAGGTTTTGTAAACAAAAACAGTCATAAAACAGATAGATGAAGGTGAATATTGGATTTCGGTCTGTGAGATATCGAAGATTGAATAAAAGTTTTTAACCACAGATGCACACAGATCAACACGGATATGGATAGCTGTGTGTATCCTTATTATCTGTGGTTAAACATAAAACAGATAAACCTGATGCCCGCTACACAAAATAGCAGGTGCAATCCAGGCTTATCTTTCAACTCAATAACCAATAGACGATGGTGAATATTTGGTTTTGGCCGGTGGATTAAAAGTTTTTAACCACAGATGCACACAGATCAACACGGATGTAGATAGCTGTGTCCATCCTTTTTATCTGTGGTTAAACATAAAACAGATAAACCTGATGCCCGCTGCAAAAAATAGCAGGTGCAATCCAGGCTTATCTTTCAACTCAAAAACCAATAGATGAAGGTGAATATTGGGCTTCGGCCGGTGGACTAAAAGTTTTTAACCAAGATGCACACAGATCAACACGGATTTGATATCTGTGTCCATCCTTTTTATCTGTGGTTAAATTATTTCTACTCGTGCCTAAAGGAATTAACTTAATCAGGTTGTATTAAACCGTACCTACCCGTTCTTTTTCGAAAACAGAAGCAAAATGTTTAAAGGTTTCGTTTGCTGCAACAATAGCCTCTTGTTCTTCTTGCTCAGTTTTTGCCTGTGCATTTAAAACAGCTATAAAATTACCCCACATCATGCCAGTAGCTTCTCCATAACCCGAAAAGAAGGAAACACCTTTGGTTACCCCTCCTTTTTCAAGCATTTTAACAATAATGCTTCCACCCATAATCGAACCTTCCAATACGTATAATGCACCTAAAGCCTGTACGGCATTTTCAATTTTTGGTACAGTTGTAAATGGAAGATCAGAGATATCTGCACCGAGTTCTAAAATATCAGCTTTAATATAGGCCGAATTTCTACGCTGGGCATAATCCGGCAGAACGGATGCCGTGATAAAAGGTTTAATCGTTGCTTCGATATGGCTGAAGTATGCAAAAAAATGTTTCAATAAATCTGCATAGTCCTCATTGCTTCTGATTGCTTTCAGCTTTAAAACAACCTGTTTCTCTAAATTCTGGTGTTCGGCTTTTGTAGCCTCTTTAATATTTGTACTTAACATGTTTTGTAATTTATAGTGTTTAAAATTTAATCTTTATATAATCGGTACGTTAAACCAGCCAGTAGTACGCGCCCCGGCTGTCCGGGCATTAACTGGTCGGTATAGTTCAAAATGTTATCTGCTGTAAGTCTGATGCTCAAATGCTGTTTCATTAATTTCTTCTCAAAAGCAGCATTAAACATAAAAAAGCCGTTGACAAAGGTGTCGTAACGATCGATAAACTGATTTCCGTTGCGGTCGCCAAAAGGATATTTACCCCTGTAATTTACGCGTATGTTTAGGCTGGCATCCCAGGGACGGTAATTATAAAAAGCTTTAAAATTGGCCATATGACGCGATCTGTTTTCAATCCCCCAATAATCAGAAGGTTTTGGTGAATAGGAGTTTCCGGTTGCGGGATCATGGATATTCTGGTTATAAGGATAATGCTCGGTTTTAATGCTATCAATTACGCTTAAATCTTTCGCAATGAGGTATTGATAACCTGCACTCAATTCTAAATTTTTAACCGGACTAATGGAAAAAGAGAGATCTATACCTTTATTTACGGCCTCAGGAAGATTTTGATAGGTGTAAATATTCCTGTTTCCGCTGCCTGTAGCTACCTGGATGCTATTAATCTGGTTGCGTAAGGCGTGATGAAAAACTCCTGCCTCTACTTTCATATTTTCTTTGGGTTTCCACTCCAGACTTAAATTTAACGAAGTGCTTCTTTCTGCCTGTAAATTTTGATCCAGTTGGTTTAACAGATATTGCCTGATCTCACTAATCTGTCCCTGAGCCTGCAGCTGATTTAGCGTTTGCCTTAACACTTCGTTTCCAATAACCAGGTAATTTGCCGCAGGGTTATAAAAAACAAGGTACCTCGATTTAAAATCAGGTGCTTTAAATCCTGTGCCTGCACCGGCTTTAAAGGTTAAAGTTGGGATAATTTTATACTGCAAGCCTAAACTGGGATTAAGTTTACTCCCGTAGGTATTGGTTAAATCGTAACGCAGCCCTGCAACCATACCCAATTGTTTAGTGAGCTGCCAATCGCCCTGAAGAAAAGCAAAACCTGAACTTACTGAAGCTGGATTGGTTAGCGAAACATCATTCATACTTTCGATACTACCGCCCAAACCGCCTGTGAATTTAAGTTCATCGTTTACACCATAGGCAAACTGCTGTTCGAAACGGTGTAAGTTCTGTGCGAAAATATCTTTTGTAATGGAACTATTGGTCTGTTGCCAATCTACACTTTGGTCTGACCGGAAATTGGTATAATAATAACGGCTCATGCTGCGCAAACCCGAACTAAAGTTATGGTCAAATGTGGCCGAAAGGTTTAAATCCTGCTCATCCTGACTGTCGCCTGAAATAATGCCCAAACCAAAATCTTTCGACATAAACGATTTCCGTAGTCCGTAGCGACCACTAAAACCAATCGTACTTTTTGACGTTAGGCGGTAACGGACTCTCCCTTGCAAAGCATAATTATCATAAGGTGGTGCAGTAGTACCCTGCTGGATGTAGTTAGGATTGGTATTAAAACCATCTGTCCGGTAATAATTTGCAGATACATTGGCCGATCCTCTTTGCGAGGCAAACGGCGTTTCTCCTTCAAGGGTAATATCGGCAATATTTAAACTTCCATAATTTATGGCAACCGATGCCTGCGGCTGTAAAGCGCCGTAGCGGGTTACGATATTAATCGCCCCGCCGAGCGCCTCGCTTCCGAATAGACAGGAGGATGCACCTTTAATAATTTCAATCCGTTCGATATTCGAAACACTGATCCTGGACAGATCAAAATTTCCACTGTTGCGGCCAACCATTGGCTGACCATCGATCAATATCATGATATATTCACTACTAAAACCTTGCATCTGTACACCAACCGACCTTGCGCCACCACCAATGTTGTTTACTATAGCAATCCCGGTTTGTTCTTTCAATACCTCATCTAACCTCCTACTGCCCATTAATTCGATGGTTCGTCGGCTAATTACCGTAACAGGCATTGCACTGCGTTCTAACTTTAACAAGTGATCTGGAGCAGCGCGGTTTTCGGATACGGCAACCTCATTAAGTTCTCGTTCATCGTCTGATAGTTTAATTATTAAGTTATTTGCTGCCATAGAACTTATTTTAATATTGGCTTGATGATTGATTTTGCCGACCATACTTACGGTAATGTTGTAATTACCGGTAAATATCCTGTTGAAACTAAAATTTCCTTTTGCGTCGGTTTCGGTGCTATGCCCGTCAGGCTCCAACCGTACAGTTGCACCACGCAAAGGTTTATCAAACTCATCGGTAACTTTGCCTTTTAAACTTCCATAATCTTGTGCAGTAACTGTTAAATGTAAAGTAACAAGAAGTAATATGATGGTGGATAGTTTAAACATTTTTAATTAGGTGTTATTATTTAGGATTAGGTTTTTACCTTTCCTGTTTATTTTCTTAATCGTAACCTGTTTTCAAGCATTACGCTTTCTACATTATTTATCTGCAAAATATCAGCTTTAACATTAGCAATTTTACCTGTTGTGGCCATTTTGTTTGCGGTTAGTGTTCTGGTTCCGTTAATCAGCGAAAGTGCGGCATTTAAGCACAGCTCATCCGGATCACCCAAAACCGGATTATCTGCTCCTTTTATCATTACGTCTGGCTGCATACCTGTAAAATAATCAGACCAGCCATTGGCATTTTTAATCAAAAAACTGCTCAGGTAAACACTATACTGGTCGATATTGATCCCGAAAAAGCCTACGGGTTTACCATAGGTTTTCTCTCCGATGAGTTTAACATCAAAATAAGGTTTCAGTGCGCTAATTAGCATTTCACTGGCCGAGGCGGTATTGCCAGAAACGATAAAATAAACGGATTGGATACTTTGCAAATTCCCTTTTTTACTGAATTTATAGGTATTGCCCGCAATGGTATAATCTACATCGGCCATGGTGGCACTCCGACCATTGTAAACAGCTGTTTTTCCATTGGCATCTAAATAAGGTTGATGTTTTAGTATCGGAACGATCCCATTCTGCATTGCTGGATTAAATACCTCGCTGTACATTACTTTACCGTTCAGGCTGGATGAAACAATTAAATCGGCTACGTATTCTGCAGTTTCGAGATAACCGCCTCCGTTGCTCCGCAGGTCGATTATAATCACCTTTGGATTAGAAACTGCAAATTCAGCAAAAGCCTGATTTAAGGCCGCTTTACTACTATTTAATGAAGGGAACGAACCTAAAGCTAGATAAGCTACAAGCGTATTTCCATTGTTAATTACTTTACTGGTCAATACAGCGGTGTCTGGTTGTCCTATCCCCGCAGTACTTCCAGGAATACTCCTCCCCAACTGGAGATTCGAATATTTTGGATTCTCAAAGTAAACAGGTAATTCGTAAGGACTACCGGTAGCAACATTTATTTTAAGCTGCGAAATATCGAACAACTCTTTCCTGAAAGTGGTAATATCAGAACCGATACCTACATATTTTTGCCTCGGGTTAAATTCGGCATAACCTGGCAGTGCCTCGTTCCATAAGTATACCTGTTTGGCATATAGAAAAATAGAATCGAGCGTAAACTGGTTACGCGTTCCCATTGTAGGCGAAACAATTTCTTCCGCATCATCAACAGAAACCTGTGCCTTTTTACAGGCAGAGGTTCCCATTAGAATCAGCGTAAGAAGCGTGATATATATCTTGAAATAATATTGCACGATATACTAGTTAACAACAGTAATTATATCATCAAAATATCCTGAGGCTATACCAGCTGCATAATATTCTCCTGCAGGATAGTTATAGCTATATAAATCATAATTACCAGTGGGTAAATTATCGGGTACTTTTAATGTTAACTGACCTGTTTTGGTTTCCTTGATAATCAGATCGTAAGTTTGTTCGGTGGCAGCATTGCGGATAGAAAATTTATTAACCAGTTCAATCCTGTTTGCACCATTAAGTACAAACTCTTCGCCGAGTTTTAACGTGAGTTTTATCGCACTTAATTCTATAGGGGTAATGGCTGGGCGGCTATCAGTTACACCGAATGTGCGTTCAAAAACCAAACTTCTCTGTCCTGATACGATTTTTAATTGATAGGTGCCATCCGGTACGGTATTATCAACTGTTACACTGAGTGCAATTGGTGTTATTGTTGCAATGGCAATTTCTTTTTCGGTATTATTAACCGTATTTACCAAAAAAGCTTTGGTTTGTTCTTTATTGGCAATAATATTATCGCCGGTAACATTAATATTGCTCCCTCTGTTTACAAAATTTTTAGTGTTATATACCGAAATCCCCGAAGAGATATTAATCTTAAGCAGCGGCTGATTGATCACTTTTTTGATCAGGTACTCTTTGGTTGTACCATTTTGCGCGGTTACCACAAACCTGGTTGTTTCTTTAAAAGCCACACTTTGGCCTGAAGCAGGACTAACATTTGCCCTTTCTGATACCACGATGGTAGGCACAATATTATCTGGCACTGCCTGACCTGATGGCCAATATATAGTGAGGTTCTTTTCGTCGATTACAGCCTTCAATGGATTTCCGTCTGCATCTTTTATTGTAAAGCTTACAATATCGGCATACGGGAAATCTTCGTATTCTTTTTTGCAGGCACTAAATAGGCTTAAAAAGCAAAAAAGCAAAAGGTAGTATGAGCTGGCAGAGAAGCGTTTATATGTTGTATTCATAATCAATTATTGTTAGATTTGCATTTTTAGCGCCCGCAAATATGGTCTTTACCCAAGGCTGATATTTTTAAAACGATTCGGGATTATTCCCTTATTTGGGTTTTATTTATGATTTTTAGGGGGCGGCTAGTCGTGTTTTCGCCCCTTTTTCAAATCAATTTTAATTCAGGAAATCCCTTGGTGAATTAATCCTTATTTTAATCTCTTAATATGGAAGTTTACAGTAGTATTGTAAGTGCCGGATGTAGTTACGCCATCAAGCTGAACTATATAAAGTCTGGTTGAACCGGCAATTGTTGAGCCGTTACCTACAACAGCATATCTTTTAGCCACAGGAGTAATGGTACGGTTAACGCGGTCGTAATTATACCATCCAACTACAGTTGTACTATTGCTACCTAAAGTGCTAACTGCACCCAATGTAACCGAAGAAACATCAGTTAAAGTAATACCGGTAACATTGGTTACAGAAGGAGAATCGTAATAACCAAGGCTATTTGTTCCAGCGATGGTAATGTTTCCGTTAAAGTTGCTGTCGAAATTAACCTGGTTTCCAGAGCTTGCAACAACATTGTTCAATAAGTCGTAACCAACCGCAGTCCAGGAAGTTGGCGAAGTTGATGAATTGGTTACTACACCCGCTTCAGTAGCGCCAACGGCGATTAACGCAGTTGTATTTTGTAAAGCAAGTTTGTTATCTGGTTGAACGGCTTCTTTTTTACAAGCGGTTCCTAATATGGCTAAAGTTGCAATTGCGAACGTAAGTTTTAAAAATTTCATTTTCATTTTTTTTAGATTTATGATTTCATTATATAAATGGGAATAATCTCCCGAATCGTTTTTCATGATTGAATAGTAAATGAATGTTATTTTGCAGTTACGGTAACAGACCAGTTTAGGGTTGATAATGGCCAGGTACCAAATGATGCTGTTGGCGTATATACCCCTGGAGGAACGGTATCAGGAACACGTATTGTAGCCTCCGTGCGGGAATAAGAAACAATAGATAAAAGCGTTTTCTGGCCGTTTACCATGATATAAAACTCTTTAAAATCGTTAAATACAACCCCTCCTGAGGCAATTTTAAAGGTTTCACCCTGTTTAACAGTTACCGGACCGTAGTTTACCCCCGGCCTGCCATAAACGACCTTTACCGGATACTTCATTTCGGCAGTTAAGGCCTGTACTTTTACCCTTACCTTATAATTTCCGGCATCTAAAGTTTGTGGAACCTGTAGATAGCCATAAGTATAGGTCTTAACACCACCTATCATGGCTACCGATACACCTGGCGTTCCAAGCGAAGGGCTTGGCGTTAACTCATATTCCTTATCGTTTTCATCAACCAAAAAGGCTTTGATCTTTTTAAGGTCAGAAACATTAAAATTACCCTGAACTCTTATATCATAAGTACCAATGGCTATCGTATAGGTTGCAGTCGCAGTTGATAATTCAGTTAATACCAAAGGCGAGATCTGATTTAGTTTGATAATCAGTTTATAGGTTGAAGTACTTTGATCAGCACCTATAACAGTATACGTCTTTTGGGTATTTAATACGTCTACCGGTGCAAGCGTTTCGCTCAGTTTAGCCCCTGCCGAAAATTTGATTACGGGTTCGATTACATCCAGTTCATAATAATAAGGTAAGTAAAGTGTAATCGTTTTATCAGTCTCATCAATGGCACCGAAAATGTTTCCATCCGATACGGCAACCTTAAATTCTGTGATTTTATTTGCAGGGAGTGGATCCAGACCAATTGTTTTTTTGCAAGCGGCAAGTGTAGCAACTGTTAATAAAAGGCAAAGCAGTTGCATTAATTTATTTTTCATTTTAATACTTGTATTGATTTATTTGTAGGTTTATTTGAATTCGAATTTGGTGCTTCCTTTTGGCACAATGACGTATTCAAAAGTGAAATACATGTGCGGTGTTGTCCTGAACCATTTATCGGCAGTAAAAGCATCTTTATAACAACTAATCATTTTAATCTTGGCATAATCGCCCTTAGCTGTACGGATGATAATTGTTCTTTTTTCAGGCATGGCATAAGCCACGTGTTGTTTATCATAACTGCCGTCTCCCCTTTTGGCGCCTCCAAAATCGTACAGATACCAACCAATGCCTTCTCCGAAATCGCCTTCATTGTCGGTTCCAATAAATTTGCTAATGCTTAATGCAGCATCTGCAGGCACATCAACTACCTGGTCAAACGGTTTTTCCAAAATGGCAATAGCGCCAGAACCTGTGCTTCCCGATCCTAAACTTGTTGATGACTGACCGTTGTTAGGACTTAAAAAACTATTATAAAGGCCGTTAAAGCCAACATCCCAACGATTGGTTTTAGCATATAGCAAGGGCACTATTTCTTTTGTTTCCAGGCTGAACAGCACTGCTGTTGGTGGTACGGTTGGATTGGCATCATCCGTTTCTACGGCAAGGTTTTCGATACGCTGTAATTTATAATATGCTACACCGCCCTCTGTTTTGACCGGCATTTCTTTTCCGGGCTCCGGAGGAATAATCTCATCTTTTTTGCATCCCGTAAAAAGCACAGCCAGCACTAAAAAGGTTGATGCCCATTTAAACAGCGCTTTATTTATTATCGTAATATTCTTCATTTTTCAATTATTTGGTCTGTAAATTTTTACTTCCATCCTGCTGTACGTAATATTTAAAAGTATAATAAGGCGCAGGCCAGTTTAAATCGGTAACACTGGGCGGATTGCCTTTATAGGCGTTGATTAATTGTAGTTTAGCGTATTTACCATCAGGTAACCTAATGGCGTAGGTGCGGTTAGGTATAGCCTGCATAATATGCGAACTAAGGCTATAGAAAAACCATCCGTATGAGGTTGCGGACGATGCCCAGCCGATTTTAGTTACTTCGCTCGCACTAAAAGCCTGATCAGAAGGGGCCTGATTAACGGTGTCGTAACTTTGCTCAAGCATGATAACTGCACTTTTAGCCGTTCCGCCATAACCAGGGTTAAATTGGTAATCTTTATCATTTACATAAACCTCGCTATTGTAGGGACCGGTAAAGGCGAGGTCCCAGTCTTTTGTTTTTAGCCATTGTGCCGAATCAGCTGCGTTACGGATCCAGATCTGTTTTTGATCTTTAAAGCGAAAAAGAAAAGTATAAAATGCACGTACTTCTTTGCCAGGTGTTCCATTGCCCATGGCTGCCTGTGTATCTCCAGCCAGATCGGTTACCACAATACTCTTACCATCCTGTAAAACTTCGTTTGGATCGGGCTCATCTTTTTTGCAAGAACCCAGGGAGAGAACCAATAAGAAAAAAGCAATAGCTAAAACTTTTTTTCTCTTTACTGGTCGGCTATGTTTTATATCATTCATTATGGATATTATTTTTAATCATTCTAAATAAGAATACTGCAAACATCCATATTAGCCACCATAAATGGTTTGTTCAATCCGTATTTTAATTTGTTCAATCCGTATTTTCTTTTGTTCAAAGCGTATTATTTATTACCCAATTTAATTAATGCTTATTCAATATCTAAGTCAAAAACAATTGTAACAAACTGGAATACAAATCATTAATAAATTATAAAATCTAAATATGTTTTAAAAATTGCATTCGTCATAAATATCTTGCTTGTACAATTACTTGTATTTAGATTAATTAAACACTTTTTTTGCTTCTATAACCATCACCTACATGAGGATTAAGAAGTATTATATTCTATTGATTATCGTTTCTTTTTTTAGTGCCACACAATGTGTTGTTGCCCAGGCGAAGCGCATCATTACCTTAAGCAGCGCCATTAGTGAAACCGTAAATGCATTGGGTCATGGCAAAAATATTCTGGCTACCGATGTAACCAGTGTATCGCCAGAAGAGATTAACAGATTGCCTAAAGTGAGCAGAAACCGCTCTTTTTCTGTTGAAAGTATTACCGCTTACCGTCCAGATCTTATTTTGGTACCTGAAGGAGATTTTTCTAAAGAAAACCTCTACCAGTTTAAATCATTGGGTATCCGGGTGGTTGCCATTCGTCAGGAATTTTCTGTTCAGGGTGCAACAAAATTTATCAGGCAAATTGCTGCTGCCATAGGCGATAAGGCACGCGGAGAACAACTGGCGCAAAAAACAGAAAGTAACATCAATACCACTTTAAGTCAGCTAAAAAAGAGCAGCAAAAGCCCGAAGGTTTTATTTATTTATGCACGTGGCGTTGGCACCATGAATGTAGCCGGAAAAGGCAGCAGCATAGATGAGATTATTAAACTGGCTGGAGGCAAAAATGCCATTCAGGAGTTTAGCGATTTTAAACCTTATACCACCGAAGCATTGATTAAAAGCAATCCTGATGTGATTTTAATGTTCGATTTCGGATTAAGCAGTTTAGGCGGAAGAGCAGCCTTTTTAGATCTCCCTGGTGTAAGTTATACCAATGCCGGAAAAAATAAAAAGATCGTAGAAATGAACGGACCTTTGCTCATCAATTTCAGTAACCGTTTACCAGAAGCCATTAAAGCACTAAATAACCGTATTTTGTGATGAAAAGAACTGTTATTTATACCTGCCTGAGCGTTGGTTTATTGGTTTCCATCTGTTTTTCCTTAGCCTTAGGCGCCATGCGCATTCCCATAAAAGAAGTGATCGACACGCTAACCCATGCCGTGGGATTTTCTGTTTTTGGCAGTGACAATCAGGGTATAAACGAAGGGGTAATTATGATGATCAGGCTGCCCCGCACTTTAATGGGTGTACTGGTTGGTGCTGCTTTGGGCATTTCCGGAGCAGCCATACAGGGCATATTCAGGAATCCATTGGCCGAACCCAGTTTGGTAGGTATATCGGCCGGGGCATCGTTAATGGCGGTATTGATTATTGCTTTTGAAACAGTGTTATTTTCTGGTTTGAGTCAACTGCTGGGTTATTACCTTTTGGCCTTTGGCGCTTTTGCCGGAGCAGGTATTACGGCTATGTTGGTGTATAATCTTTCCAAAATCAATGGGCAGGCCAATGTTTCGACCATGTTGCTCGCGGGTATTGCCATCAATGCTATGGCTGGCGCTTTAACCGGATTGGTTACCTATCTGGCCGATGAACAGAAACTCAGGAGCATTACCTTTTGGATGATGGGCAGCCTGGGCGGGGCAACCTGGCAAAATGTAAGCTGCCTGCTTCCTTTCGTCATTATTCCTTTAATCGGGCTGCCATTTTTAGCAAAAGGTTTAAATTTATTTGCCATTGGCGAAAATCAGGTAGAATTGATTGGCTTAAACCCCAACCGCATTAAAATATTGGTGGTGGTATTGGCTACCATGGCTGTTGGTGCTTCTGTCGCTGTTTCGGGCATTATCGGTTTTATTGGCTTGCTCATCCCCCATCTTACCCGTTTGTTGGGTGGTGTTGATCATCGTTTTGTACTTCCTGTTTCAGCATTAATGGGTGCATTGGTACTTACATTGGCCGATATGGTTTCGAGATTGATTGTGCAACCAATCGAATTGCCAATTGGTGTGGTTACCGCTTTAATGGGCACACCCCTATTTTTATATATCCTTATTAAAGACAAAAAGAAATTAGTTAATTAAATAATCGGTTTATGCTCAGAGTAGAATCCATCAGCTATAAATTAAACAACAGGCCGCTATTAAAAGATATCTCGTTCAGTATCAGGCCAGGCGAAATGGTTGCACTTTTAGGGTCGAACGGTGCGGGGAAGTCTACCTTAATGCGCTTGCTTTCTGGTGAACGAAAGCCTGATAGCGGGCGGATTATGTTATACGGAGCAGATATTAAAGATTACAACCGAAAAACACTGGCTACCAAAAGGGCGTATCTGCAGCAGCATAACCCCATTACAATGGCCTTTAGTGTGAAAGAAATCGTGATGATGGGCCGTTATGGTTTTAAAAGTTTATCATCGGCAAAAAATGATCAGCTGGCGCTTTCCGAAACAATGGAAATTTGCGGATTAACTGATCTTGCGGACCGATCGATGTTAAGCCTTTCGGGAGGTGAGCAGCAACGTGTACACCTGGCAAGGGTTCTGGCCCAATTGTGGGACAATAAAGATTCGGTATTGCTCCTGGATGAACCGACCAACAATATGGATCTTCAATTTCAGCATCAAACCCTTTCCATAGCCGCTGCCATGGCAAAAAAAGGTTACATGGTTGTAGTAGTGTTGCATGAGGTTAACCTGGCCGCGCAGTATGCCAGCCGCATTGTTATTTTAAAAGACGGTAGAAAATGGTGGGATGGAACGCCTGTACAGGTACTTACCCCTCAGCATTTGTATACCGCATTTGGCATCCATGCACAGGCCTATACAGACCAAAGCAGCCTAAAAACGGTTATTGTACCAAAGGAAGTTAAACTCGATGCAGGAAAATTTAACAGCAATCTGAAAACGACACAACAACCTATATATAAGTTAAAAACTATCGAAACCGATGAATTAATCAACCTCCAATCTGTAAAGATTTAAATCTCCGCTACCTATGGAAAACATTCAAAAACTACTTAATACCGCACAAAATATTGGCCAGTTACCAAATTCAGCCTGTACCGACGCATTTAAAGAAACACTTTTAAAAACAATAAATGATTATTGTAGATTAAAACGCCTGGCCTTTTCCGAAAAAAGATTATGTATTGCGTTTAAACTGATGGAGGTAAGTGATTTTATTCATCCCGAATCACTTTGGCTAATGCTTAAGGAAGATAAAACCCCTATCAGCATCGGTTGTGTATATACCAACCTAAAACTAATGGAAGCAGCAGGTGTAGCGGAAGCACAAAGTGCAGGATCGAGACTAATCCTGTATAAGATCAGAGCCGTACATCACTAGGCAAAATGCCATAGTATTTTTTGAAAGCGTTGGTGAAACTGGCCTGATGTTTAAAACCCACATTTACGCCTACCTCGTACATATTTTTGCCTTCTTCTAAAATCAATCTTTTGGCCTCTTCCATTCTTAAACGGGTTACAAAATCGTATATGGTACTGCCAAAATATTTTTTAAAACCTGTTCTCAATTTAAACTCATTAAGCAGGATCATTTTAGAAAGCTGCTTATGGGTTGGTGGATCGATATAATCGCGTTCCAGAATCTCCCTGGCTTCTTCGAGTTTTGGGATATCGCGATCCAGTAGCGCTTCTTTACCGCCTTGTATATGCTGACTAAATTGTTCCAGTTGATACATAATCAGTTCCGTAATCCTGGCATCGGTAAACAGGCGTTTCAATTCCCCATCCTGCCTGCAATTGACAATCGCTTCGATTGATCTGCGCATTTCTGGTGTCATAAAAAGATCGTGTTCGGCAAAAGAGGTCGATATCCCTTTTTCAATCTCCTGCACAAATTGCTCATGCAATGGAGAGTACAAATCGACTAAACGCAAATAGTAATCTTTAGAGAGTACAATTAAGAAATACACAAATTCTACATCGGGCTTAACATCGTAAGCTTCTTTTGCAGAGGGGATATAGCGGATATTATGCCTGCTCCGGCCGTATTTAGCCGATTGTTTGCCGGTAGCGCCAGAACCGTTTTTATTGCTAAAAATAAACTGACAGGTAATGGCCTCTCCTTCTACCTCGGTAAGGATCCTGGCAGGTCCATCAAATTTCATTTCAGAATGCACCAAAAAGAGACCATTGGTAGAGAGCTGATAATTTTTAATGCCTACCGGAGCATCTTTAATGGTTATTGATTTTTCGGATAATCGGTGATCGGGAACATACTGATCTGGAATTTCTTCCATGAACAGAAAATCTTTCTGATGCTCTATTCTTGCCTTTACAATCATTTCCGGTCTGGGTTAATGTTAAAAACAAATATAGTAATATTATTTATATCAATTCTAAATAAGGGTAATTATTCTGCATTATTGATGAAGAAGATGTTGATTCAGTTCTGTTCGTTTTCGAACGGAACCGTTCAATTATGGACATGTTTTGTTTCGATTTTCTAAAAAGAGAGTCAGAAATGACTTTAGAGCAATACTTTCTTTAATGGCACAAACTTAGCACCATTAAAGAAAATTTAAAAATGAAGAAAATAATAACGCTTGCAGTTATCGCCATCTCCATCTTATTTAAACCCAGCCAAGCCTGTACAGTAATTTCATGTGCATTAAAAGGAGAAGTATTTGCTGCAGCCAATGAAGATGATTACATGGGCTTTGCAAGAATGTGGTTTAACCCTAAAACCGCAGAAAGGTATGGTTCGGTTTGTTTTGGACTCTCTGATCTGCAAGCACAGGCGGCCATGAATGAATATGGCCTGTTCTACGATTTTACTGCACAAAATATCGATCCTGCTAAATACCATCCTAAAAATATCTACAAAGGAGATCTCTTTTTTGAAATTCTCGGCAAATGCAAAACCGTAAAGGAAGTTTTGGTTTACCTGGAAAGATACGATTACGCAATCAGTTCGCAGGTATTAATTGCAGACGCACTTGGCAACTCGATCATTATTAATGCGGGCACTAAATTACCCAAATCAGGGCATTACCAGATCAATACAAATTTTGATATCAGCAAGGTAAAATCTAAAAACTATTCTTGCCGGAGATATGATATTTCAGAAGAGATGCTAAAAGAGGCAAAAACTATACACGTTCCTTTTTTTCGCGATATTTTAATCCGTACCCGACAAGAAGGAAAACTATCTACTATTTATAGTAACATTTACGATCTTAAACGGGGCATCATCACTGTATATCATTTTCACGACTTTGAACACCCTTATGTAATTGATTTAAGAAAAGAACTGGCGAAAGGTTACCGGTTAGAAAAAATAAGCGATCATTTTCCTGCAAGTTTTGCATATGAACAGTTTTTGATGAACGATAAACCTATGTACAGGAAAGAAATGATGTTGGATGAAATTAACCAAAAAGGATTACGCCCTACCATAAACCGTTATTTAGATCTGAGTAAGAAGATGACAAAGGATAGCACAGTCAACGGCACCTTATTAGAAGTGGGTATCCAACTTGTTAAAGACGGGTATAACAAACATGCCCAGGGTGGAATTTGGGAATACTGGTTCGCAATGCCCGGCGGTTTTAAAATAGAAAATATTAATGATGAACGGATAAATGCAGCTGCAGAAATATTCGATTATTTAGGCACTGAAAAAGGAATAGATCCCAAATTAAAGAATTTCATCTATGAGTTAAGTGCTTATGTCAGGCTTATTCAGGGCAATCAGACTCAGGCCAAAGAATATTATGCAATAGCTGCAGCCAGCAGTACTGATGTCTGGCCGATATCATTTACCCGGTCAAAGAAAATGCTGGCTATTTTGTAAGAAAATCATTTTAACCTGGAGCCTGTTTAAATTTTTATAACAAATATTAATGGTCTTTTGCTGCCAAATTGAGAGGTAATTTATTTTAAAGTCAATATGAATGACAGGGGATTTTAACCAATTAATAGTCCTTGAAGAATCGTCTTTGCGAGAAGGCTTTTTCAGCCGACAGCCTGCCCCGACTTTTCGGGGAAGCAATCTTAAAACGATCGCTAATAGCATGTGCTTTAAGATTATTCATCTGTGCAGTTGTTTTTAAAGGCATTCATGAGCTCGCTTTGTTCGGTTATCTTCGTGCCTCGCAATGACGACTTTTCTTATAAGATCTGTCAATGGTAGGAGTTAGAATTTTTCAATACATCGAGTTGATGACCGATATACAAGGGACGTCATTTCGCCCGCATTGGAGAACCCGAAGGCTCTGCGAAGCAAAATCTTTTAAACTTGATTTCAATAAATAATACAAAGATTTCTCCACTTCGCGTTGCTCCGGTCGAGATGACGACCATTCTATTGGAGTGCATACCAGGTAATGTTGTGAATTTATAAGAAACAGCAATCCGGCAAAAAAAATCCTATCTAAAAGAACTTGTCTGTTAGATAGGAAGAGGGTTAAATTACATTTTTGACAGGTAGATGTAAATATTTTTGATGTGCAGTTCAGCTAAAAATTGCGACAAGAATCAAATTTTGTTTTTATTGATACCAAAGATCGCATTTGATTTAACTTTTGTGAACCAGGTTACACAGATCGGTCTGTTTTCATTACAGATAGGTGCAAATATTAGTCAGATTCAATATCCAACACTATAATATTGGTAGCCTGGCATCCTAGCTGTCCGTGTTCCAAATTGAAACGAACTTTGGTTCCTACAAGTAAAGCAGGACGGTAAATTCCGACTAATTTCTGATTATCTGCATAAACCATTTCTTTTCCATCATTAAGTGCAATAAATCCAAAACCTCTTACCGGATTATACCATTTAATTACCCCAGTGTACCTCATAAGCGTCCTTTTTTCATTAAATTAGCCACTATCATCAAAATTTGAGATGAAACAGGATAAATCGTTTTATTTTCGGTATAAAAAGGTGTAAATTCGTTATATATACAATGAAGATTAACAAATGATTAGGTGCATAGCCATTGATGACCAACAAAACTCAATCTCGGGTATTGAAAAATATATAGCGGATGCACCGAATATGGAACTCCTGGCCAGTTATACTGACCCAATGACAGCCTTGAACGAACTGAAAAAGATTGATCAGGTAGATGTAATATTTATGGACATTCAAATGCCACAGATTTCGGGTATTGAACTTTCTAAAGCAATCCGCTCCAAAACCAGGAAACTCATATTTACTACCTCCCATGAGGAATATGCCTTTGAAGCCTTTGAAGCAGAAGCAGATGCTTATCTGCTTAAACCTTATGGTTATGCAAAATTTGCCTTAACCGTAAACCGGATGTTTGAAGATGAAACAGAAGATATTGCGCAGGAAGCTTATTTTTTCGTCAAAAATAAATCTGAGGAGCATAAAGCTGTTTTGGTACGATATGCAGATATAATAGCTTTTGAAAGTTTCCATAACTACATCAAAATCCATACAAAAGAAAAAGTAATTATAGCGTATTTAAGTCTGAAAGATGTTAAAGAGCAGCTCAATATAGAAAAAGGCTTTATACAACTACATAGGGGGTATATTATTTCCATCAATCATATTTTACATGTTGAAGGTACGAGGGTAACGCTTTCTAATCATACCAGCTTTACAGTCGGCGATCTTTACTACAATGATTTCCGTGACTTTTTTACCGATAAACTTATTACCAGTAAACGTAACAAATAGACATTTAAGCGCGCAAAAAACCTAAAAAAAAGCCCTTCTAAAACTAGAAGGGCTTTCTTTTTAAGCGAAATAAATTATTTAGCGCTATTTTTTTTATCAGTTACTTCAGCTCTAATTTCTTGGGCTAAAACTTTTAGGTCTTGCATTGCTTTACGTACACGTGTACCTGCTGCAGCATTACCGCCATCATAAAATTTAGTTACGTCTGCTTCTACAGAAGAGATTAGATCTTGCACTTTTTTAAATTTGTCCATAATTTTTCTTTTATAGGGATGGTAAACATCCATTAATTAAACAATATTACTTTCCGCTAACAATAAACGAGCCGCAAAACTATTGCTTTTTATAAATTAAACAAACGTTTATGGCAAATCATTATTGTAAACAGCATGAAATATCCAGACAAGGGCAGCTTCGCATACCTTATTTTCAGCAAATCCGCCCTCATTTTTAGCCTTTTACGGATGGCCCATTTAACATAAAAAATTTTATAGTTAAGGAATTTAATTTAGCGATTATGTTTTATCTTGGCTGAAAATATGCAGTCTTTAAACCTTCTCATTAGTACCAGTTGTTTATTCTTGCTTTTATTCTCCATGCATCTTTTTTTTTCAAAAAAGGGGAATAAACTGTTAAACATTTTCCTTTCGGTTATATTTTTTGCCAGATTTGGACAAATATTAACTTCATTATTTTTTAAATCAGGCCAGCCCAATACCTTAGCCTTTTTTCATCAAATTTTTACTCCATTCTACTATGCTGCCCCAGCCTGCTTTTACCTCTACATCACAGGGTTTCTTCAGGATCGCAAAAATTTACAAAAAATAGAATGGCTCCATTTTTTGCCTGCATTACTGGCCATTATCCATGTTATCCCATGGCATTTTTCTACCACACTGAATTGGAATTTGATAGGTAGCCAACTGGCTCAAAACGGTTACTTCTCCCTGAAAGAAAGAAGTGGCCTTTTCCCGCCATATTTCCATTACTTATTCAGGCCTGTGTTGGTAATGGTTTATTTATGCGCCACGTGGATTGTTGTATTGCGTCTCAAAAACAAACAAAAACAGCTGCTCGAAGCCGAAAGCAGGACGTGGATCATCTTTTTTCTTAGGATTGCTACCTTTTTCCAATTGTTTAGCCTGACACCTATCATCTTAAGAAACTTACATATCCCATATGTTAACGCTTCGTTTGTTGTGGTTAATTGTTTAGCGCTATTAGTCATTTTAGTATATGCGCTCCACAGGCCTTATATTTTTTATGGCTATCTGCTGGTAGCGGTAGACTGGACTAAAAAAACCGCAGTAATGAAAACAGAAACTGATACAATTTTAATTCCCCTGGTAGCAGAAGCTCCAAAACCTAACCGAACAACTGTAAAAAAAAATAACCTTATAGATGCACAACTGTCTGACTATGCCCTTGCGATGAAAGAAATAATGGAGGAGGAACAACTTTATCTGCTTCACGATTTCCAGATTATTGATTTGGCCGCAAAACTCAACATCCCGATTCACCATTGCTCTTTCGTCATAAACAAACATATCGGAAAAAATTTCAGAGATTGGATAAACAGTTACCGGGTTAATCATTTCCTAAAACAGTATCCCTTAAAATCAGATAAAATCACCATCGAAGCCATTGCCTCTGAAGCGGGCTTTAAAAGCGTGGCTACTTTTTATAATGCATTTAAAAAAGAAACAGGATTAATGCCAACTGCCTATTTTGCACAGGAACTAAGCCATTAACCTGTCATAACGCCTTTTTTTAGTCTAACGATCGTATCGTTAGAGGCCATAACTGTCCTGTTTCTTAGCGCACGGTAAAATACCAGATACTTTTGGTCTCAGATTATGACAGGCATTACGGCGTTTTCAAATGAGTATGCTTAAATCTTTTTTTGAAATCAAAATAAGCCTTAGCTATGCCATATACAGCATCATTTTTACGCCCGCTTTTCGATTATCTTGAGCAATTTTATCCTTTATCTGATACTTTTAAAGCCGAATATGAAAAGTCCTGCAAACTCATTCGTATTAAAAAAAACAAACACATTCTCTCTCCGATAGATAGTAATTCTTCTCTGTATTTTTTGGTTGATGGTCTTGTGCGTGGCTTTGTGCGCGATGGTAAAAAAGAGATCAGCACCTGGTTTAGCTTCGAAAATGAGTTAATAGGTGCTATACGCCACCCTGATCAGCAGCCCGGTTATTCTATAGAATATCTTCAGGCCCTGGAAGATTGCAAACTAATCTGCATTCCCTATACCTTAATTGATTTAATGTATACGAAATATCCGGAGTCCAACCTGATCGACAGAAAGCTATTGGCACTTCAGTATTATGCTGCATCAGAAAGGGCTATCCTTGCCCGGATACCCAAAGCTACCGGCAGGTACCGCAAATTACAGGAAAGCGGTTTGGATATCAATAGGATACCGCAGTGTTATCTGGCCAGTTATCTGGGGGTGCGTATAGAAACCATGAGCAGAATCAGAAATAAAGTTGTAACACCTGATTATCGGTTGTGCTCTTAATTTAGCGCAGAACCTTCAACACTCAGTCATTTTATCATTCAATCAGGGAAATCGCTTTTAACTTTTCTCTGATAATTCTTCCTCTTTCTGCGTATGCCTAAGCATTATGTTTCACACGGAAGCACGAAAAACACGGAAAACTTTAATCTCCTCCGTGATTTCTGTGTTTCCGTGGCTAATTAATTTTTGCGCATGTTTTAAAAACAATTTCCCTGATCATTCAACTCTTCGTCTTTTTCATTTCCGCTTTTTTGCTAAATTTGCAGCAATGATTTTATATAAAACCAATGAAGAAGTAGAACTGATGCAAATCAGTGCCCTGCTGGTGAGCAATACCCTTGCAGAAGTAGCTAAAATATTAAAGCCAGGCATTACCACCCTCGAAATTGACAAAATAGCCAACGAATTTATACTGGATAATGGTGCAGTACCCTCCTTTTATAACTTTAATGGCTTTCCTTTTCATATTATCACTTCGGTAAACGATGTGGTTGTACATGGTTTCCCAACTAAAGATGAACTGAAAGATGGCGATATTATTTCGGTAGATGTAGGTACCATAAAAAATGGCTTTCACGGCGATCATGCTTATACATTTATCATTGGCGAAGTATCAGCAGCAGTATTAAACCTGGTAAAAACAACTAAAGAATCGCTTTTTCTCGGAATTAAAGAAGCCGTTGTGGGCAAACGCATCGGCGATATTGGCGCGGCCATCCAAAGTCATAACGAAAAGCAGGGTTACGGCGTAGTAAGAGACCTGGTAGGCCACGGTTTAGGTAAAGATATGCACGAAGACCCACAGGTTCCAAATTATGGAAGAAAAGGTAATGGTTTACTCTTAAGAGAAAACCTGGTATTGGCCATAGAACCGATGATCAATATGGGTAAAAAAGATGTGTTTCTAGATGAAGACGGCTGGACCATCAGAACAGCGGATGGAAGTCCATCTGTTCATTTCGAACATGATGTATGTGTTAAAAAGGGAGAAGCGCTTATTCTTTCTAATTATGCACCTATCGAGGCCGCAGAAAAGCAGAACAGCAACCTCAATACTTCTTACTACTAAATAGCATATAATGGGTGCATGGAGATTTTGGACAGACCAGCTTCTCAAAAAAACTCCATGTAACCATCTATTTTGTTATACAAGTATTGCTTCTGAGACCATCTCCTTATCATCATCATCTAACAATATTTTTACCGTTTTTAGTGTAGATTCTGCAATTTCTGTTAAGGCCTCTTCGGTAAAAAATGCCTGATGCCCGGTAAGCAAAACATTCGGAAAGCTGATTAGTCGCTGAATATCATCATCTCCAATAATACTCCCGGAAAGGTCTTTAAAAAAAAGTTGTTCTTCCTGCTCATATACATCAATTCCCAGCGCTGCAAGTTGCCCTGTCTTTAGTGCCTCAATCACTTCACGTGTATTAATCAATCCGCCTCTGCTTGTATTGATTAGCGTAACACCTTTTTTCATCGCCGATAAGCTATTTGATCCAATCAGATAATGGTTTTCAGGTGTAAGGGGACAATGCAGCGAAATAATATCGGCTTCTTTTATCACTTCGTGAAAAGGCAAATACGTTACTCCCCCACTTTGTAATGATTTATTCACAAAAGGATCAGAAGCCAGTACAGTACAGCCAAAACCAAGCATAATTTTACAGAAAGCGGCACCAATTTTCCCTGTGCCGATTACACCAACTGTTTTGCCAAAAAGATTGAAACCCATTAAACCTGAAAGCGAAAAATTCTGTTCACGTACGCGGTTATAAGCCTTATGGGTTTTACGGTTTAGGGTAAGCAACATGGCTGCTGCATGTTCTGCAACGGCCTGTGGCGAATAAGCCGGCACGCGGCAAACCCGGATCCCATATTGTTTGGCCGCATTCAGATCCACATTGTTAAAGCCTGCACAACGCAAAGCAATAATTTTCACCCCTTTTTGTGCCAGTATGGCTATAACATCAGCCGTTAGTTTATCATTCACAAATACACAAACAGCATCCGTACCTAATTTTATCGCGTCGGCAATGTGAGGACCCAGGTGGGTTTCCCAAAATTCTAATTCAAAATTATACTGTTTATTACAGCTTTCAAAAAATTCACGGTCGTAAGGCTTCGCAGAAAAAAACACAATCTTCATATCGTTAAAAATACGGATTAAATAGTTTTTTGCTGTGCTGTTTTAACTTAGGAGTCAAAACACTTATTTTTAAAAATCAAATAATAAAGTTCCTTTAAAAGTTTTACCGTCAGTTTTGTTTTTTTGACTTTGTGGTCCCATTAATAAAGCCGACTGAAACTTGGTACCAATGGCACTAATGCCTTTTAAGAAACCGATGCTCCCTTCTGGAAAGTCGGGTTCTACATTGTTGTTCTTTAATGCTGCAGCTTCACGGGCAGGTTTGTACATTTGCAGATAGGTATCTTCATCGGGTATGTAAACCGTAAATGGCGCTTCTTTATTTTCTACCTTAACCCATTTCACTTCAGCATGATAACCTTTAAACTCAGGATAACCCCAGGTTTCGCCTGTGATCGAATTATTGTAATCCTTATGCCAAACCCCAAACTGCTGACCTTTTAACCTGTTTTTCCAAACCCGGTACGGTCCGCGGCCAAGGTATTTCATTCCGGTAATTTTATCTTCAGGGTAATTAAACGTAATGCCCATAAAATCAGCATCGCCCTGTTGCGTAAATTGGTATTCGAGTTTAGCCAGCTTTCCGGTTTCAAATGTCCACTTTGCATGCAAATTGCCAGCTCCCTGGTAGTCAGATTCTACGATATACTTTGCTCCTTCTGCTTTATGATTAAATTTTATCAATTCAATATTTACACCAGCCAATACCGGGCCTTTTGATAGAGAAATAACTGTATTGCCTTTAACCACTTTCTCCAGATAGCCTGTTTTTTTATCAAAATAGTAGCTAATAGTGCCCTGTTTAATCAGGAGTAACTGATCCGTTTCTTCGGCTTTTACTGCTGAACCGGAGCCAGTCGCATCCAACTGAGATACCATTAAACGGGCTGTTTTGATAGGCCAGCTCCAGGTAAATATTTCTTTCTGGTCAGTCCCGTATGCAGTTAAATATAAGGCATCACATTTTGTCCACGATTTTGGCAAAGCCAGATCAAGCGTACCTTTTGCGCCAGGCTTAAGTTTGGTAACCGTTGTGCCGCTGGCATTTGTAATCGATTTTGTTCCTCTTGCATTAGCCGACGGAAAACTCACTAATTTCCATTTAAACGTGCATTTATTCAGATCGGTAAAATTGAGGCGGTTTTCAACGGCGATTTTACCTTTAAAATTACCATCAATTTTGGGCAGATCGATAAAAACCGGAGACCAAATCTCTTTTATGGCATAAAAACTGCCTTCTTTTTCGCGGTGCGGACCAACAATTCCATCAGGTGCATGGTTGCCATCACCATCGTAAATGCCATTTTTATCTGTCCTGATTACGTTTTCATCCACCAGGGCCCAGATAAAACCACCGGCACCATGCGGATGAATCAGCATCTGGTTCCAGAAATCGTCTAAAGCGGCACCGGCACCACCATCATATAATGCATGCATAAACTCCGTTGGGAAGAAAACTTCCTGTCCGGAAGTTGCTGACTTCACCATATAATTATAATCGGGGTAATGTTTAGTATCGGTTCCGTTAAATTTCTCCCAGGGATGTATTACCGTACGTTTCTGCGGATCATAAATGGCATAATCATTGTCCAGGTCGGTGTTAAAACCACCCTCGTTGCCATTGGCCCAGAAAATAATAGACGGGTGGTTAACATCCCTGATCACCAGTTCTTTTACCAGCCTGTGCCCTACAGTGTTATCGTATTTTGCCTGCCAGCCCGTTAATTCATTAATTACATATAAACCTAAGGAGTCGCAAATATCCAAAAATTCTGCATCCGGCGGATAATGCGACATGCGGACAGCGTTCATGTTCATATCTTTCATCAACTTCACATCCATTAAATGCACCTCGCGACTGAGTGTGCGCCCGCTTTCGGGCCAAAAGCTGTGGCGATTAACACCTTTTAAAATCATTTTCGAGCCGTTAACGTAAAAGCCGTCACCCTTACGGAGTTCAAGGCTACGAAAACCGAATTTTTGTTTTATCTGATGCACAATCTTCTGTTTATTTTTGATCCGTACCACCACTTGATATAAGTTAGGGAATTCGCTGCTCCACAGTAAAGGATTGGAGAAAGTAGCCTTCAAGGTTTGTACATCGTTCGAGCCATTCGCCTTTATAGCAAATGTTTTACCTACATTTTCGCCATTTGTTTTTTTCACCTGGGCTTCAAGCATATCTTCGGCAGTTAAATTCTGCCCGTAAACATCAAGCTGAAAGCTCCCATCTGCCTTAGCATTAACGGCAACTCTTTCTATAAATTTGTTTCGAACTGTTTCCAGGTAAACTGGCCTGAAAATACCACCAAAAACCCAGAAATCACTCGTTCTTTCAGCTTTGTTAATCGATGCATTTTCTGATACCTTATCAACCGTAACTTCCAGTAAATTATTGGTTTCAGGTTTTAACAGCGCCGTAATGTCATACTTAAAACGATAAAAACCGCCCTGATGCATATCACCTGCCACTTTTCCATTAATACTTACTTTGGTATCGGTCATCGCGCCTTCAAAAACCAGGAATACTTTTTTTCCGGTTATTTTCCCGATCTTAAATTCATAACGGTACATGCCCTGTTCGCTGGCTTTAACCTTATCGTGCCCATAGTTGTAACTTCCAAAACCCTGTAATTCCCAGTTCGATGGTACAGGTATTTTAGTCCAGATACCGCTTTTACGACCAGCGGTACAATAAAAGTCCCATTGTACGGTATGGTCTTTATCTCTTCCTGAAAGAAAGGTTTTAGTTGTTTCCTGCGAAAAGCTGGCAGAAGAAACCAACAGCAACAATAATGGTATTAGTTTTTTGATCATGATTTATCTGGCATTAGTATTAGCAAGCTGATTCACAAGATAATAGAATTTGCATTTAGATGCGACAAGATAACCAGCATTTTACATCTGCCTAAACTTAAGTGACCTTTTATATCTGTAAAATTCCACTTTAAATATCATCGCGCAAGAACCTAAATCTGAGTTCGGGCTGAGCCCGGGGAAAGAAAGCTAAAACAGCAAAATCAGTAACATGTTGATTACGCTGAACAGGGTTATCATCCTGTGCCGTATTTTTATGCCACACACAAATACATTCAATGAGGGCTTTTACTAAAACGTTTTTGTTACTCCTGTTCTTTGCAGGTATTTTCGCAAAGAGTTCCGCACAAAATTATACCGTAAAAGGTATTGTGTTAGATACTGCCGGTTTGCCGCTACCCGGTGCAGTGGTGAGAATTAAATTCGGCACAGATAGTGTTGGCACCTCTGCCAATCCTGATGGCACATTTGCAATTGATAAAATAAAAGCTAAACAGTTTACCCTATCTGCAGCTTTTATCGGCTTCGATACTTTTATTAAACTCTATCGGATCGAAAAGGGTAATATATTAAACATCACCGATATCAAGCTTAAACCATCATCAAATACCTTAGCAGGCGTGACAATTTCGGGCGTTCCACCTGTTAAGGTAACCGAAGATACGGTGAGTTTTAGCGCCAGGGCCTTTCCGGTTAGAGATGGTGATGCCGTTGATGAAGTGTTGAAAAAACTGCCTGGTATTAAGGTAGATAAGGATGGAAATGTAACTAGTCAGGGCTCTCCGGTAACCAAAATACGGGTTAATGGTAAAGATTTCTTCGGAACAGACGTGGCCACAGCCATCAAAAATCTTCCTGCCGATATTATCAAAAATCTTCAGTTTATTGATGATTATGGGGATCAGGCTAAACTTACGGGTATTAAAACAGGTGAGCCCGAAAAGGTGCTGAACCTTACTATTGAAGAAGATAAAAAGAAGGGCTATTTTGCCAGGGCCTCTGCAGGTGTGGGCAATGCCGATCGCTACAACACCAATATTCGGGGAAACAGCATGAAAGGTGAACAGCAGATTTCATTCGATGGCACTTCTGCCAATGCCAATATGCGTGGTGGCGGCGGCGATGGTATTACCACCAGAAATGTGGCGGGGCTTAACTATAAAAATGAGTTTAATGCCAAACTCTCTGCAGATGCCGGATATAATTTCAACAACAATAAAAACAACACCATTAGTTCTACCTATACCCAAAGTGTGTTACAAGATGCCGGGCAAAACCCATTAAACAGATTGGAAGATGCCAGCAATAACAGTAAAAGCGATAACTATAGCCATTGGTTTGGCAGTAATTTAGAGTATAAAATAGATACCATGAATTACCTTAAAATTTCTCCGAACTTTTCTTATAATACCAATAATAGCAATAATGCGGGTAGCTCGCTTATTACTCAAGATACTTTATCCACCCGGAGAGAAAGCAATAATTTCACTAATTCGAATAATTTAAATGTCCGTACCAATATCTTTTATAACCATAAATTTCCGAAGAAAGGCCGTAACCTCACTTCCTGGGGTAGCATCAATTATACCAGGGGTGAAAATTTTGGCAATGTGTATAACAACTACATCAACGTTCACGCTAGTACAGCCGATTCTGTAATCCAAAACCAGCTGAACAACCAACATAACCGGAATTTGGGCATTAATGTTGGGGCATCGTACATGGAGCCGCTTTGGAAAAAAACCTTTTTAGAGGTAAACTACAACTGGAACCGATCATCGACCAATAATTCGAGAGATGCTTACGATGTTGATAAGGGTAACCAGGTACCCAACCCTAACCTGAGTAACATTTACGATTATCAGTTTATCACCAATAAAGTGGGGCTAAATTACCGGTACATCGGCGAAAAGCTAAACTACACCCTGGGCCTTAACGTACAGCCTGCCCTACTTCAGGGACAAAATTTAAGCACCAATATTGAAACTTTTAACCGTACTTTTAACCTCATCCCCTCTGGCCGGTTTTCTTATAAATTTTCTAACCAGCAATCGTTTGATGTGAATTATTGGGGAAGAAACAACCAACCCGGATTTTTGCAGTTGCAGCCGATATCAGACAATTCGAACCTGCAGAATGTAGTTACAGGAAACCCGAACCTGAAGCCAGAATTTATACAAAGTGTTAATGCACATTATAAACAAGCCGATTGGAACGCAGGGAAAGTGATCCAGGCAAATTTTAAGTATGAGCGTACCAACGACAGGATTGTAACGACTAAACAGCGTGTACCGGGTACCGTAAATCAGCTTACCAGCTACATTAACACAGACGGATATTATACTGTGCAGGGCGATTACGATATCAGCAAACCACTTTCGGCAGCACGGAAATTCACCATTGGCTATTCGGGTTCTGGTCAGTTGAACAACAACGTTGCTTTTACGGATAATACGCGGATTGAAGCGCAAAACTTATCGTGGCGACAGGAACTGGAGTTTAGGGTAGATTTAAAAGATATTGTCAATTTTGAAATAGAAACCGCTTATTCTCAAAATCTGACCAGGTACTCGAATGATACTTTTACCGACCGCCAATCCAATCGTTTTGAATGTGGCATAGAAGGCCGCAATTATTTTTTTAAGGATCTGACTCTGGGCTACGATTTTACCAAACAGATTAACTCTGGTTTTGACAATAGTGCCGTGCGGAATCCAACATTGCTTCGTTTATCGATGGAGTATAAGTTTATGAAAAATGATATGGCCGCTATCCGTGTAGAAGGATTCGATCTTTTTGATCAGAATTCTGGCATTTCAAGAGATGTGTTCGATAACGTAATTGTTGACAGACAAGTTAACCGCTTAGGGAGGTATTTCATGTTATCACTCATTTATAGGGTGCGTAAATTTGGTAGTTAAGATTATATATCATTTGCTATCTTCTTAAAATCTGCAGGAACCTATTCACTAATTATTTCCCGCAGATTACACTGATTAGCGCAGAACTAATGATATTTTATATTTTCCATCACCTAAAACTATTTCCCGCAGATTACACGGATTAGCGCAAAACTCATTACATCTCACATCATCCATCTTACATTTCCCATCTCTATCCTTTTTCTGTTCCCGATTTGGTAGCCACAGCTTTTTTCTTCCTAAAGATTGGGAAAGTCATCGGGCTTCTCGCAGGGCGCTCATCGCCTAATAACACGCCCCATTGTTTAAATGATTCGGTACGATCGAAAATAATTTTGAGAACAGCCACAATAGGTAGTGCCAGGAACATCCCCGAAACACCTGCTATGCTGCCGCCAATAAATACCCCGAGAATGGAAAATAATGCATTAATTTTTACTTTAGAGCCCACAATACGCGGCATAAGGATGTTGTTATCTAAAAACTGAACAAAAGCAATTACCCCTAAAACCGTAAGCACCGGCCATAACTCTTGTGATGATGTAAGTGTTAACAATACCCCTATTAAGTTACCAATTAAGGCACCCACGTAAGGAATCAGGTTTAATATGGCAAAAATTACCCCAATTAACAAGGCATGTTTTATGCCGATTAACATCAATATGCCACCCAATAAAATGGTCATATAGGTAATCTGAATTAATAGCCCAATCAGGTAACTTTTAATAATCGATTCGGTTTCATAAATCGCTCCTTTTACTTTTGGGTGGTCATCTGCTTTAAACCACATGAAAATAAAGCGTAGTATAATGTCTTTATAAAAAAGCATCAGGTAAATGTAAATAGGCAACAACCCGATAAATACAAAAATGCCACTTAAAGTAACTGCAGCACCTCCTGCAAGCGAGGTGCCCATGTTCATTAAATCATCGCTTTTATCCTGTATAAAGGCTTTTTGCTGTTTATCATCATAATGCGTAATGCGGCTGATCCAATCGCTTAACGAGTTGATATGCTGTGTTACATTTGCCTTTATCTGAGGGAAATCTTTAACCAAAATGCCAATCTGGTTAGAAAAGAACCAAATAATTAATGCCACAAAGAGGGCCACTAATAAAATTGGTAAGATAATGGCTAGCGATTCCGGTATTTTTTTTCTTTTTAAAAAACGATACAATGGAAGCAACATAATGCTGATGAAAAAAGCCATCAATATCGGCATAATAATATCTCGTCCGATTACCATCACTGCTGCAATGGCCATTAGCCCCAATAATTCTATCGATCGTTTTACGGTTAGGGGTAAATTATTCGTCATAAAAAGCTTATTCTGATTTGAATTCTAAACACGGCCGCTTTTAAAATGTTTTAATAATTAGTTGAAGTCCGGATTCAGAAGTCTTGAGTCCGAAGTCTAAACGATTAATAAGTTGATGGTAAATTAGTCAATTTCTCCTCGATAGATCACTTTGAGGGATAATTTATTGTATAAAAATCAATATAATGACCTTTTTAGGTTTTGGAAATGAATGTCAGTAGTTCGTGGGCTGTGGTAGTCCCGCTATTCGTTCCAGCCGATGAAGGATCTGCGTCCACTATTATCGGGTTTATCATGAAAGTTTTCTACCTGTAATGTGCTTTTTAAACCTAGCATAATGTTAATTATTTTCCCTTAGTGTGTTACGCTGAATCGTATCGAAGGGCTGATAGGCTCTCTGCCAGTTCATCGTTTTAAGCCTGTAACCTGAAGTCGAATATCCGCCAGACCATCTACTATGAACTATTGACCATGAACCAATCTGAAAAAATTACTTCCCTTACACGGTATTACCCATAGATTAGCCTTATTTTTGCAGCTTTAATACCGCACATGAACAATCAAGATACAATTATTGCTTTATCTACCCCTTCAGGTTCTGGCGCCATTGGCGTAATCCGTTTATCTGGTCCGGAGGCTATTTCCCTTACCAATGCCGTATTTGCAGGAAAAGATTTAGAAAAGCAGGCCTCACATACTTTACATTTCGGTCTGGTTAAAGATGGCGATCATATTGTAGATGAAGTGGTAGCGGGTTTATTTGTTGCTCCTAAATCCTACACCAAAGAAAACGTGGTAGAAATTTCCTGCCATGGTTCTAATTATATTATTCAGCAGATTATTAACCTGTTAATCAGCAAAGGTGCCCGTGCCGCCAAACCTGGCGAATTTACCTTACGTGCTTTTTTAAACGGGGCTTTCGATCTGAGTCAGGCAGAAGCTGTTGCCGATTTAATTGCCTCCAATTCTAAAGCTTCGCATGATGTGGCCATGCAACAGATGCGCGGTGGTTTTGCCAATGAATTAAAAGGATTACGCGAACAATTAATCCATTTCGCCTCCATGATCGAACTCGAACTTGATTTTGCCGAAGAGGATGTGGAATTTGCCAATCGTGAGCAGTTGAAAAACCTGGTGAATAAGATCAATTATGTTCTGCAACGTTTAATCTCTTCTTTCGAAATGGGAAATGTAATTAAAAATGGGGTCCCCATTGTGATTGCAGGCAAACCCAATGTAGGCAAATCTACCTTATTAAATGCCCTCCTGAACGAAGAACGCGCTATAGTTTCTGACATTGCCGGCACCACACGCGATACCATTGAAGATGAACTAACCATAGGCGGCATTGTTTTCCGTTTTATCGATACCGCCGGAATCCGCGATACAGCTGATATAATCGAAGCTTTAGGAGTAGAACGCACACTTGAGAAAATGAAACAGGCTAAACTGATCATTTATATGGCCGATGCTGCTCAAAGTACATCAGAAATTGAAGAGCAGATCCGGGGTTTGGCACAGTTGGCTATCCCCTATTTAATTTTAGTTAATAAAGCCGATCTCCTTGCCGATGCGCAGCGTAAAGCTTTCGAAGCTTTAGATGTGGTTTTTATCTCTGCCAAAGAGAAACAGGGCATCGATGAATTAAAAAACACTTTACTGGAGCAGGTTAATTTGCACCACATTAATACCAGCGAAACCCTGGTAACCAATATCCGCCATGTAGAAGCGTTGAAACAAACAGAACATGCTTTACAAAACGTTTTGGCCAATGTAGATAATCCGGTTACCTCCGATTTTTTAGCAATGGACATTAAACAGTCGCTGCATTATCTTGGTGAGATTACCGGTACGGTAACTACTGATGATTTGCTGGAGAATATATTTACGAAGTTTTGTATCGGCAAGTAATAAATACCGAGAAATAACAATTAATAACTCATATTAAAACCCTTATAATCAACAATTATAAGGGTTTTTTGTTTGTTGATGTTTTTTGATTTTTTTGTACCTTTCGTTAATATTTGCACCTTTATTAGGATGTTTTTAAAAAGGTACAAATAAATACAGTATTTTTAATTGATTGGAGAAATGATGAAACACTTTGAAACATCCTGAAACAATTTTATATGAGTTCAAATATTAGATTGAATAGATTTTGTGAGGAGTGTAATGCATTATTTGTCGCTAAAACTACAGTGACACGATTTGTAGCAGGTCTTGTAATGGTAAAAATCTTAAGAACAAAATAAAACGGTTAAAGATTGAAAACAGTAATCAGGAAACCAAGAAAGTTAGGGAACAACCAAAAAATGAACTCAACTATGGATTACATTGTATAAATCAAAATATTATCAAAATTGCATTGCATATGCACGATATAAATATCGATATTATTTATGAAAAGGCAGAAAACAAAAAACAATCTGAAAACATAAATAAAATCACCGATTTTGATAATTTCAAGAATTTCACGCACAAATGGAATACCAGTATGCCATTCCAAGAAAAATTAGATATAGCCTTGCACACAAATAATATTACTAAGCAAGGAGCTGATTTATATAATGATGGAAATTTATTAGGTGCTATTGACTGTTTCGAAAGAGTATTGATTATTATGCCAAATAATGATGATTGTTTGAAAAATATAAAATTATGTTACTCAGAACTTGGTAATTTTCTAAAAGTAAATGAGATGGAAAAAAAACTGAGTATTTATCACAATTGTAAAATTTAATAAACTTTAGTTATGAGAAAATATACAGCAAATTATACTTATACGAACCCAAATTTCGTAATTCAGAATTTGCTGGTTAACCATAGGACTAACGATTTATTGCCAATTTTATATATATTAAAAAACATATTACAGCGTGGCTTCCCTACAACACTTTCCAAAAATTTGCAAAGAGAATTAGGAGAAATCCATAACCTAGAAAATTTTAACGATAGACTTTTATTTGCCACGAAAGAAACACCAGTTTGGCATAATACTATTAAGGGAGATAGAGTTAGAGGTTATTTTCCCGCGAAAGACTTTTTTGAGAGGATATTGCCAAGTGAATTTGGAGAGTATGCTTTTGTACAATCTTTGATTATTCCTGAAATTCAAATCAATGATATTGTTGGAGACTATGATGAAAATTTTATCAATCAGCAAGTTGATTTTTACTTACCACAAGCTAAGCTTGTTATTGAAATAGATGGACAGCACCATAAAGAAAATGAGGTTACCAGAGTATCAGATAAAGTAAGAGACAGTTACCTAATGGCGCTAGGCATAAAGACTATAAGAATTGATACGGCAGAACTTCGCAATGGTAGTTACAAGCTTAAAATTAAAGAAATTTTAGACCACTTTACAAGATTTGACAAACTCTTAAGTTTTTATAAAAGTGCAAGCGAAAAAATTGATAAAAATCAATTGACAAGTATTGAAGTAAGTACAAAGTTATTACCAACAGCCATTATTCGATTTCAAATTCTTCTTATTGAGTTACTGATAAATGATTATTTGTCAATTGATGAAGACTGGAACTTTAATATTTTATCTCACGAGGATGTCGGTAATTACCCAGATTTAGCGATTAAGGACTTATTCATTTGGTTACAGAATTTATTTCGATTAAAAAACAAAATCGAAATAAATATACCTAGTATCAATATAAACTATACAACAAATGCAGGTGCCTATGTTCCAACAACAAAGGCAATAAATGTCGATTTTTCATTATTCAAAAGGTATACCGATGAAAATGTTCTTAATTCTGACATTCTATATGTTAGAACAGACTATTTTGATGTAGTAAAGGATAAAAATTACTTTAGAGTAAGTACTACTGAACCCATTGATTATAAAATTACTGATGAAGATAAATTAACTCTAGAGTTTTTTTTAGAGAATATTTTTGATAAACCAAAATTTAGGGAGGGTCAATTCCCAATTATTTCTAATGCATTAAATCGAAACGATACTATTGGTTTACTACCAACAGGAGGCGGTAAATCTTTATGTTACCAACTTCCTTGTCTATTACAGCCAAGTATAAATTTTGTCGTATGTCCAATTAAGTCTTTAATGTATGACCAAAATGAGAACCTAGTAAATATGCTTATCACAAATGTTAGTTTCATAACAAGTGATTTAGATGTAAATGAGAGGAGACAAATCGAAACAGATTTCGAACAAGGAAGATATCTTTTTGTGTGGATTTCTCCAGAAAAGTTTCAAATCCCTTCATTCCGAGAAAAAATAGCATCAATTGTAAATAATTTTTCAATAGCGTATGCGGTTGTTGATGAAGTACATTGTTTATCGGAATGGGGGCACGACTTTAGGACTTCATATTTAAATCTAGCGAAAACGATTGATAGATTAAGCCCAAAAGATGATAATGGCGGTGGGAAAATTAAATTTATAGGATTAACCGCAACAGCTTCGGTAAATGTACTAAAGGATATTAAAATAGAATTTTCAAGAAGAAAACAAAGGCTTGAAGACGATAATATAAAATCATTGTTAGATTATAGCCGTAAGGAATTACAATTTGAGGTAATTAATGACAAGGGAAATAAAAGTCAGACAATAATATCCTTACTTAAAGACCTAAACGATACTGAAGATTTTATAGAAACTAAAGAAAAAGCAGGCTTAATATTTACTCCACATGTCAATGGTGCATATGGCTGTTTTCAAGTTTCAAATACACTAAACACGCTCTATCAGAATAAAGTTAGTTGGTTTTCTGGAGATATACCAAAAAAAGATGTGTACGATAATAATGGGAGAAAGAGTGGTACTGAGCCAGTAATGCAAAGAGAAGAGTTCAATAAATTTAAATTACAGGTTCAAAAAGATTTTAAAAAGGATAAATATCAAATTTTAGTTGCTACAAAGGCATTTGGGATGGGTATAGATAAACAAAATATATTCTACACTTTTCACTATGGCTTACCTAGTTCTGTAGAAGCATTGTACCAAGAGGCAGGCAGAGCAGGGCGATGGGACAAAAATAAACAAGAGAACAAGTCTAAAGTCGGCAAATGTTTTGTTTTATACTCTCCTGAAACTTATGATAATGATAGAGTTGAACAATTATTTCATAAAGACACAACTTTCTCTGAAATGAAAAAAATTAGTGAGGAAGTAAAATGGGATGGTAAGGATATATTCAAACAAGTTTTTCTATTTACTCAAGGGCAAAATGATATTGATCAGGACTTTAATATTATACTAAATGTAATAAAGCATTACTTCCAAGAAAACACAAAAGTTCGGATATTTTGGAAAGATGCTTATTTGAAATTAAAGATTAATGATGCTAGTCTACAAAAAGCAATTTACAGGCTTAGCTTATTGGGTATAGTTTCAGATTGGACAACAAATTTCATAGACCATTTTGAAGTTAAATTTAAAACTCAAAACACAGAAAACCTCATAAATAGCATTTCAGAATACATTTTAAAGTACGAGCCCAATACAGATATTAAGAATGATTTAGACAAGGTTTTTAAATCTTCTATCTTGGAAAAGTCTATTTGGTATTTATTGAATTGGACATTTGAGAACATCGCTTATAGTAGAAAACAATCTCTTAAAACTCTTTCAGATTGGTGCAATGAATTTGAGGATAGTGAAAGTTTTAAAAAAAGGATTGACAGCTATTTCATCTTTTCAGAGGTTACATTTGTACTTCAACACATAGCTGAAAACCCAAAAGAATATGAAAAATGGTTTGAAGTCTTAGTTACAAATAATCAATTTCCTAATGAAAATGATTTTAGAAAATTAAGAGATAGCATCAGTCGCTTTTTGGAAAGCTATCGAAATAATTTAGGATTAAATTTCTTAAGTGGTTTCGTACGCTTAGCTTTAAATGAATATGATGATAGTGATGGAAAAGAACGTTTTGAAAGTTCTTTAGAAACTATAAAGAGAGGCTTTACAGATTTGCACCAAGAAGATTTTCTTCAAAGACTAATGGTATTAGGTAGACATCTTACTGAAAATCAAAAATTTGAAATTTGTCAATCAATTTGCAAGTTCTATCCTGAAAAATTAGAAACCCTAGCCGAATATTTCGATTTAGCATATCTTTTAAACGACGTTTACATCGAAAAATTATCCAAATTAAGAAAAATCAATATCCAATTGTATGAGCAACTTGCAAAAATTTAATTCAACTTTAGAAGACTTTGATAAAGAAGTCGGAAAACTTAAAGCAGTTTCGGATGCATATCAGAAACTTGAAAAGTTAACGGTTGCTTACAATGAAATAAGTAAACAATTTGACCAAAATAGTAAAGCTCTTGATAAGATAAGTGAGCTTCAGAAAGTCCAGCAAGCAAAAATTGTTCAAAGTCTTACAGATATAGAAAATGCGAATAAAAATAACAAAGGCGAACTTTCTAAATTGATTGAAGAAAAGACAGACCAAATTCGTAAAGAAAATAAGGACTTTTACAAAGAACTTGAAAGCACGATTAGAATTAAGCTAGATGAAAATAAATCACAAATTAAACAGCTAATTGAAAGTGAAAGAACCCAAATAAAACAAATTTTTGAAATCGAATTTGCAAAAAACACCAAAGAATTAAGGTTAAGTATCGAAAGTGAAAGTAAAAAACAAACACAAATCTTGTTAAATAACCAAAACATGATAAAGATTTCTATTTGGTTAATGGGCGGAGTTGCAATTATTTTAGGTGCGATAGCACTCTTTAAACTAATCAGGTAGGCAAATCATTTTGTTGTCTTAAAAATTAACACTCACAATTATGAATTATACAGATAGAATTTTCCCAACAAACAAAGGGTTAACAACATATTTAGATGAATTAATTGCTAAAAACTATCAAATCCCAACATTTCAAAGGGATGTGGTTTGGGAGCAAGATAATGTTAAAAAACTATGGGATAGTATTTATAAATTTTATCCATTAGGAAGTATATTAATATGGAAAACGGATTTAAAGCTTCAAAACCACAGACAAATTGGAGGACATCAAATTACAGATACAAATTTTAGTAGAACGGAATACCAATATATTTTAGATGGACAACAAAGAACTACATCGTTATTAACTTCATTATATGGTGGTAAAATTGAAAGTAGACCTGATTTCAATCCATTGTTATTTGTTGATTTAACTATTCCAATAGAAAGCGATACTGATAATGAGAGCTATAGAAATCGATTTTTATTTTGGAATGAAATTGAAGATAGAAATGGAGAACTCAGAGCAAATGTAGGTAAGAAAAAAGATATGATGATGGCTTAGTTGTTAAGCTAATTGACATAAAAAATAATTTTACTGAAGTTCAGAAAAGGGTGTTTAATAGTGAGTTAGTTAATAATGATTTTAACCACGTTTACTTAAAGGAGCTTGCTAATATCAAAGGGGTTTTAGATAATTATAGAATATCTTTTATTGAGGTAAAGGGTATTCAGGTATCTGAAGTGTGCCAAATTTTTGAAAGAATTAATCAAGCAGGTAAACCACTAAACATTTTTGATATTGTTGTAGCTAAAACTTTCAAGCCAGCATCCGCCAAAGTTGATAGTGGTATTATTTCTGACAATGGATTTTACCTTCGTGATTTAATAGATGGATTTAAAAAGCATAACAATAGCGAATTTCTAAAGATTTCAGATATTGATTATCTACAAATTTTATCAATTCTAATAAATCAAAATGTTCCTGAAAGTGGAGTAAGAAACATTACAGATCGTTATTTAAATGAAATTAAAACCGAACACATTTTGGCGGTTTGGGACGAAGCAAAAAAAGCAATGCTTAAAACTTTCGATTTTTTCGAAAATCATCTTCATTTAAAAACACCTTATTTAATACCGTTTCGTTATTTTTATTTCACTATCACAGCTTATTTTTATAGAAATTCAACACCTAATTATGACTTTTTGAAAAAATATTTTTGGTTTCAAAGTTTTCATAACGATGACTTATTAAGCAATACAACACAGCTTTTTCAGCATCTTGAATTTTTGAATTCAGAAAAGCACAATAAAACCTATCAGTTTAATAGGTTCTTGATTGACAAACATAGATTACGTTCTGCAACTTACAGTTCTAAAGGTAGAATGAGTAGAGCCATATTATCGCTACTTGCCAGTGTGCAACCAAAAGACTGGGAACATTGTGATAGAGATGTTTTGGTTCAAAACTTCTTTTTTACAACTGATAAGCCTAATCTACATCATATATTCCCTACAAACTCAGAATATGTTTTAAATAATCAGCATAAAAATATCATAACGAGTGATAGTTTGATGAATATAGCTTATCTAACACAGATAACAAATCTTGATATAACCAATAGAAATCCACTTGAATATATTAAGGATTATGATACTGCTGAATTTGAACTGATTCTTTCATCACATCTTTTATCTACACAAATTTTAGAATGGGCTAGAGTGGATAAAATGCCAGATAACGCAATAGATTTATTTATAGAAAACAGAGTAGATAATATTTTAGCCAATTTAAAAACTAAGCTGAGTGGAATAACATTTGAAGAAATGGACACTATGGAAAGCAGGATTTCAGAATTACCTGAAGAAGAACCTGTCACACTCTAACATAAAAAGTGGCGATCGGGAGTTGATAGTGCTGTTTGTAGAATTAGCCTTGCCATTGTTTCAGCAGGGCTACTTATACCCGTATCGGTCGAAATGCTATTAGGTTTTTTAAAAATTGGCACTTCTGTTTTTACATATACGTATATGGGGTTAGTAGAGAAAGATAATAACATTTCATTTTTTTTATAGCTTTTTAAAAAAAACTTGAGCGGATTAATTTAATATAATCGGCTCAAGTAATTTCGTTTTGCATGCTAGATAATTAAGTTTAATTAAATAAGTCCATCTGATATGGAACATTGTATTGTTCAAACATTTTTACTCTAAATTCATACCAAGTGGTTGAGTTTTTCATTACCTCAACTGCTTCTTCAATAAATTGTTCAAGTTTGCTTTGTCCAGCTTCATTTAAGTATTGAAAATGTTTAAATCTCCTAACGCCAGGAATTATATAAGGATTTTGCAATTGGATTGCCATTAATATATCTTTTGTGAAGCGTCCATAAATTACCTCAACAGTATACCTTGCAACTAACCAAGGTTTTCTGTATATATTTGCACCTTGAATTTTCCAGCCCTTTAAACGAAATATTTCTCTGTAATACTCCTGTGGAAAGGTCACTTGATGAGCTTTCGCTGTAAATAACATGAAATTTTTAATAGCATCTAATGAAACTAAGCTAGCGCCAAGTAAGGCTAATCTTTCAAATTCTTTTTCCTGCTCATCCTTTGAGGATTTTTGCTTAATTCTTAATTCGGGCCCATCTAATAAGAACTGGAATAATTCTGCTCCCGCAACTGGGATGCCGTCAATCTGATGCCCGCCCTTGACGCCATCTTCTGGTTTTGGTAATTTTTTTTTCATATTTTATTAATTATAAATTTTTAATTTTAGTGGTTTTATGAATTGAGAAATAGGTTTGTAATCTTCCCATGAATTTTCTAATAAGGTTAGTATATTAGTAATATCCGGATTATATTTTTTTGCTCTAGGCCATGCGAATTTATCTTTATTCTTTCCAATGTTATAAGCGTGAAAGACATAGACAAAGCTTTTATGAACGTGATTTGCCTTCGCATATGAATTTACATAACTGTCGTCGTTGATATAGGCTTGGATATGTTTTAGCTTCTCATTTGAAAAAAGATATTCCCTAGCAAAATTATCCGCTTCCTGTTCTTTTTCTCTTACCGAAAGCTGTCTTTCACTTTCGTCTTCAGAAAAATGGTATTGCCCCACTTTTATCTCATCCCAATCAAAAATCACATGATAAAGTTCGTGAAGTAATGCAAACCAAATCGTTGGATAAAAACCTCGATAGTCTGTTAATATAATACAAGGCTTCCGATTGACGGGTATTGTAGCACCTCTTAAGTGTATGGAGGGAAGTGAGGCTTGCCAAACCACCGTGATACCTAATTTGAACAAATCCTTTATTACATTGATTAATCCAAAATTTACATCGGTTGAATGCCATCTTATCTGTGAGAAATATTTGATAAGTGAGTTTCTGTTGTATTCGTAAGGATTGTTTAAAGCCTTAATAGTATTTTCTGCCTGCATTAACCAAATGGCTCTATTCTGCAGGTTTTTAGGTTGGACTGCACCAGAGCTAAAAGCAACATCTACGCTGGGGCTTTTATATTCAAAAATATCATGCAATTCAAAAAGCTCGCAGATATTCCGTTCAATCTCTTCAAAATCACTTATACTTTTGATAAATCCTACCTTTTTAAGCGTTGCTAAATCAAACGTGGATTTTATAAATTCAATTTTATCACTAGCTAATAAATTAGTATTAGGAAAAGATTTTTCTAGTGCATCTAAATATAGTTCAGTGATTTGCTGTTTAGAAATTTTTAGAAACCCTGCTAGCTTTAATAGATTAAAAAAATCAACCCGCTTTTGAGAACCGCTTAAAATGCCATTTAAAGTTCTATATTCAATATCTATAATCTTCTGCGCATCAGTTCTGGTTATATCCAGCTCATGAAGTCTCTTATCAAACAGGCTATTGAGTGTTATCTTCTCATTAATTGCTTGTGGTTTGTATAAGTCGTTAAGTAGTTGATCTAAACTAAAGCTTTCATTACTTTCTGTCATTATTAAAATGTATTAATACAAATGCAAATTTATGTATAATATTTGTTTAAATACGATTAAAGTTAAAAAAATGTATTATTACATTTTTTTAACTTTAATATTGCAAGCGTTATAATTTCAATAATTGGGACATGATAAAGCAACCCCGCTCCAACTTTGAGCATAAGATGATTCATCAGTTACGATCTATCCTCTACCATCCTAAACAATAACCGGGACTCAACCAAATCGGACGATCCAGTCCGAAATAATCCTGCAGCAATTTTTCGGCTACACAGAAAGCACCTTCTACCCAGCCTTGATGATCGGAATAAGCTTCTCCGATAATATGGATTTGTTCACTAGCTACGGATTTTCTCATATACGGCATAACATTTTCAACCCGTAGTTTTCTGTTTTCATATTTGTATTTTATGGAGGTTAATAACAGATTAAACTGATTTATAGACACCGTTAAGCCATATTTCATGACGTTTATTAGGTTATTCCTGCAGGTTTTTTTTCTCAGATTGTCTGCTTTTTAACCTCCAATCCATCATCAAAACTTCACTGCCGTAATAATTACTATGATCTCATTCACAATATCCGACAGCCTTTAGCTTAATTCCATTAGCCCGAGATTACACAGCCGGACTGTAATATTCCTGGCTTTTTCAAAGGATATTTTCTGGCTCCAGGAATAAATCAGTTCCCCTAAAGTTTCGGTTCCCTGTATTCCACAGATCAAGGGGAAAATTGCCAGGTTATCGATGTAGGCTATTTCTCTATCAATAGCTGGATGTTTAACGGCGTCCTTCAACTCGAGCCGGTCGTTTTCTACACAAACCGTCTTAACAAAAGTAAGCTGAGGTGAAAGCCTTATTTTTTTATACCATAACCGATCTATCGCTTCCACAGGCCACGCCCCTCCAGCTATGGCATCATTCTTTTTTTCAGCAGTGATTTTGTCTAACCTGAACGTAAGTTTTTGGTGGAAGGCGGTTTGCGTACTCTTGGCTGAGATATTCACTTTTGATCTTTCTTTCCAAAAAACGTTGTTGCTTTCGGGCCATGCACTCTGGTAATATGCACTTGTCCATTTTAGATGCTGGCCCATCGACTCGGCTATATGATCTTCAAAAAAGGTCCGGGAGATTTCGGTATCACCAGCGCTGAGTATGGTATTTACAGCAATCACCGTTTGCAGTGAAAAACGCATTGCCTTTTCTACACCTGTAGAAGACAGGGGGTCAAGCGTAAAAGCAGTTTCCCCGATCCTGATGTAATTGTTGTCCCATGGCTTATTGTGACTATAGTTTAGTACCATGCAGCTTCTGGTACCAGAAGGCTCAAGATCTTTAAGTCCATCATGGAACAATACCGAAGAAGATATCCTGTTTCTAAAAAGTTTGTCAGCATTTCCTTTCCGAAGATCCTCTGGGGCAAAAAAAGCCATCATTCTAAACCCTTTACCTGGCAAAGGTGATCCCCATAACCAACCGTCTTCTTGCGCCTCTATCAAGGTACTTGCCGGCATCGAAATCCTACTGGTGTTTGCATAAAGCGCAACCATGGGCGGTGCCGTAATAATTTTATCAATCATTTTGCTTCCACTCCTACCTCTTGAGTCCAGCACAAAAACTGTCCTGAGCTCCCGGTGCTCATTTCCGACCTTAATTACCACTTTCCAATGATCCCCTTGCTGCTTGAAAGTTTCGGGTTTTGCGGGTTGGAACAAAACCAGCCCTCTTGAAACCGCCAACTGGAGCATATCGTAGTCTAGTTTCCCCCTATCTACCATAATGCTGTCACTGTGCTTTCTAAGCTCAACCTTCCTCTCTCTGGCATTCTCCCAGATCACCTGAGCGGGCAGCCCATCGATATATCCACGCCCGCTTAGCAGATGGCCTGCGCCGAGATAATCAAAAATATTCCGTACGCCTGCAGACAACGACTCCCCGATCTGCGGACGTGGAAAAATATATTGCTCAACCAATGCCACGCGGTGTCCAAGCTCAAGCAACCGCAAAGCTGCACAACTTCCGGCAGGCCCTCCTCCTATGATTACTGCATCAAATAGTTCAATGTTTACCATAAAAACAGCTTAACTGAACCAGCCTGGCGCCAACCTTGAAATGCGCTCATGGGCCTGAATAGTATAATGCAGCCATCCCCGAATATAATTACAGGCATTTCTTCCCTTATCGAGCACTTCATGATGACAGCCCCCTCCACAGAGATAGCGGGCCCAGCATTGGTTACATGGAGACTGACGGTGAACGTGCCTTGATTCCAGCCAGCCGTTCTGCAGCTCTGCATTAATACCGTTTACAATATCGCCCATACGTCCTCCCGGTTCATTAACAAACCTGTGGCAAGCGGCAAGTTCTCCATCAGCAGAGACCCCCATGTACCCTGCGCCCGCACCACATGGATATGGACGGTGCGTACCCTTATCGATTTCTTTAAGGGCATTAACCATATTGAGGTAAGGGTAACGCTCGCCCTGGAGTACTTTCTTTTCAAAATGCAGTCCACAGGCAATCATTGCCCCAAGCAGTTGCTCAAGATCTTTTTCATCCATTTCGCCTTTTCCGTTGCTGGAATTCAGCAATGGAGAAAAACCCACACTATGGAAGCCCATTTCGACAAACTCTTCAAGAACTTCTAACAGGTTCAGGTTAGCAGGGGTAACTGTTACCCTGGCCGACACCTGCATTTTCCGTTGGATCTGTAGCAACGGTCTGATGTTTTCCATGATCTGCTCGTAGGTACCCGAACCGCCTTTCAATGGTCGCTGTGCATCATGACTTTCCTTTAACCCATCCAGGCTGACCGTAACCGAGAAAGCATGTTCTTCAAAAAAAATGGCATCATCCGCGGTCAGCAGTGTTCCGTTGGTGGTAATGGAAAACCCAACTTTAATATTTTTTTCAGCCGCTTTCCCGGTTGCGTATACCGTTGCGGCCCTTATGGCTTTGCGGTTCAGCAAGGGTTCCCCACCAAGGAAAGTGAGCTGTACCTTGCCGTTTTCCGGACAGTCTTTAAGCAGCAAGTCGATAGATCTTGTGGCAACATCAAGCGGCATGCTTTTCATCGCGCCACCAAAGCCACCTTGATCGGCATAACAATAGGTACAGCCCATATTACATTTTTGGGCTATGGCCAATGAAAGGGCATAAATTCCTGGGCTTTTCAATGGCTCGTCATCTATTTTCGGCGGCGCATCAAGCCCCATATCCATCAGCTTGTTTTTAAGGCTTTTTTCATCTTTTGATTCCAAGAGCACACGGAACTCTTCCTCAGTCTGAGAAGAAATTTGGTAGAGCATTGTCCCATTGGTAACCAACAGCTGCGTTTGCTGCCCACCTCTAACCAAATGTACCTGTGGAGAGGCTGGCCCGGATTCGGCAGCAATTTTTTTTGCCATCCTGTTGGCTATGTTGCCTGCAGGAGAATCTGTTTGTATAAGCGTTGACATAATTATCTGCTTTTTTTTATAGATATATCTACTTTTCCTGATCTGTTCCGGTGGCATCGTTTCCTTTGATGATGAAACTTAGCTCACCCTCCCAGTTCCTGAACAGGTCATCGTAACTCAATAAACGCGAATCTGTCCTGTTATCCAGTATGTATTCGCCCGTTCTTTTTTTCGCCATCCAATTGTCACCGGCACTAAGTCCTTTTTCATCAGGTACCACATTTACAAAATCCGGTCGGCTGGCCGCCCAGTAATAGCAGGCGCATTCACGGTAATCGTTCTGCCATGGCGCACAAAGCCCTTGGGTCATTTCGCCCGGTTTGATAATTTCTTCAGAAAAGACACTGGTATCGGCTTCGAAGAAATGGTTCACTTTCAGGGTCACCTTTTGATAAAGTTTTTCGTTATCAAGGTCTTTTTCCAAAGCAACAACTTCTGTTTTGGAAGGCCCGACAGTAAAATGGCAAACCACTTCCTGCCCTTGCTTTTGCAGGACCTGCGCCATAGAATTTGACCACTCCATAAATGAAACTCCGTTGGGATTGGCTGCAGTGATCAGGGGAACGCTGTCCCCTCTTGGAAACACCGGACCAGAGGTTGCAACCATTGTCGGCTTATGATCTATGGCAACAAGGCGGCAATCTTTCAAGTGTTCGAACGCCGGGTCAGCTTCAACAACGTAATTGTTGTTCTCAATTAGGACAATTCCATTAAATGCACGGCGCCAAAGATTCCTGAAATCAAATTCCAGTCCAGGAAAACAATTTGAAATCGCTGCTCTTGGTAAAATAGAAAAAGGATTTCCCTCACCGAGGTAATGTAGCTGCGCAGTGAGGTTAGCCGCCTGGAGGGCTCTATTTTTTAGAGGAGGTTTATCTACCTCTCCTGCAGCCTGCTTATCCTTGAACAGTGCGCCAGCAGCAGCCTGGATTACCAAATTGATCTGTCTATGTGTAAGTGTTAACGAACGCCCATCAGCTCCACGCATGAGTGCCGGCATCTTCCGCAATGTTACGCTTGAGAGGTCACCGATTTCTTCAGGACGACGCAGCGCATCGGCAAACCACGCTGCAGCGCCGGTACTGAGTCCACCGAACACCCTTTCGTGGAGTGCGCGTAAAGCAAGGTTATCTACAATCGATGTAGCCATGATTGGCTCATAAAGACGCCCAAAATCATTGGTATTCTGCCTCACCATTGTACTTGCAGCATTTTGTATGCCCTCAAAAGAATTTCCGTTCATCACGCTGGTATTCATCAGCCTGATCGTTTCCAGCGCCCGTCTTACAATTTCTTCCGCCTCTTCAATATCAACTTCACCCTTAACTTCAGGTCCGAGCAGGATCTGTTCGAGCTCGTCAGAAACCACACGCACCGGTAACGTATCGGGTGCAAATGCAGGAGGGCCTGCACTTATATGTGCCCTTGCGGTGAGCGTATGGTCTTTATCCTTTAAGTGAACGGAAACAAAACCATCACATTCATCATCCAGGTAACCCCAGCTGATCCTATCATTATTGGCAAGATAATAGCCTGCAAATATCTGTGCAGGGTTAGTATAGGTGGGTTCACCTACACCTTTTTCACAATATCCCCTCCAGCCTTTATCTTTATCGTAGATCACAAGATCGTCAGAAGTGATGATCGGATCCGGTTGGTCCAGCTTTGTTGCGCTTTCATTTCTAAAACGACTGGAACCATATACTTTTCCAGCCCCAGGGGTAAAACGGAACCTAATTTCCGGGAATTCGTCTGTAGGCGAAATAAACTGTACCGATCCCAATGGCAAGGTTTTTCCTGGAAGAAAGTTTTCACTCTTACCTAGCAACGGCTGGGCAGCGTGGCTATTGATACCAAAAACCTTTGCATAGATCTTATCCCCTTCTTTTCCGGTCCTTCTATAAATCTTAATATTCCCCACCTCTACATCCCAGGTGATATCCTCTAAGCTCATTCCAGCTTTTGCAAGCAAGGTTTCAGTTAAGGGCACAAGCTTGTCCCCATCTTCATCAGTAAGTGCAAAAACTTCAAGAAAGGGAGCAACCGGATGGATCTTACCTTCTTTCGAACCTTTGGAAGGTACATCTTTAAAACTAATCTGTTTGGGCAGTTCACCTGTAATCTTTCCTGAAACGGGATCAACGCTAAAAGTCTGTTTTGGGAGAATATTTCTGAAGTCGAGCGGCTTTTCCTGCGAAAGGCCCAGATCGTATGCGGAAAGGGGAACTTTAGAAGAGCCTAAACGGCCGATGGCAATCGGAGGAAGAATGCGAAGCGCTAAAATTTTCATAACAATAAAATTTAGGTTATTATTTAGAGGTAGAAATAAGTTCTTTTATAATTGCAGAAAGTCCCTGGTCGGCTTCCCTTAACACATGGAGATATTTAAGGTTTGGAGGCGAAACATATGGCAAAAGACTCACGATAATGGTTTCACTTGCATCAATCAGGTCCTGATGTTCACGCCATCGGTTCGCCTCTCCCATCGGCAAATCAAGTGTATAGGGAATACTAAAAGGTGGCCCTGCCATTTTATCATCCGTTCCAGGTGGATTCAGTGGCGTCTGAACGAGTACGTTGGATATGCTCCTTAAGTTGTACATTTCACCAAAGGTGGCATTGATGATCGTAGCTCTTGGAGAGGTAGCGCCGTTATTGTTAAAACCGTTATCCAATAGAAAACTGTGGGCAAGATAATTCAGCAACATCCTGTAGCGCACATTAAAAAGATGAGCCCACGCCCTGGCTTCAGGATTGGTTATCGCATCCTTCTGATAATCTGTGCCGACGTTCTTAGACGATTCTAAACTATCATCAGATTCCCGCTCTGCGATAAAAGGATTAGTGGCCACGTTCCTTGAGGGTTCCCATAAACCACCTATTTCATTTTCCAGTTCACGTAGCTCTTTGTAGACGAATAAGAAACGTTCAAAGTGTGAAGGCTTACCCGCGTTTTCTTCGGTAGTCGGTGCCTCACCCTGTTCGGATATTTCCAATAGCGCAGCATAGGCATCATCTCTACAAGTCAGAGGAGCAACAAGCACATCAGGTGCTCCCTTCGGGCCCGAGTGCGAACTACCCCTTTGCCCTCCGGTATAACCGCGCCCCCACTCATCAAATTTTGCCTGAAAGGGATAGGTATTTGCCTGAAAAAGATCATCGGGGATCTGCTCACTATCATTGATCAGGCTTAAGATCACTGCAAACAGTGCACCTACCCGGTGCGGATCAGTTGTATCCTTATATACTTTTGCCTTCACCTCTTTAGCAATCGGATCATCACTGTTGATCCATTCTTCGGGAGATTCTGCATATACGTATTTGGCCAGTGAATCTAAGGTAAGTCGCTCCAGCTTAAATGGGAATGGATAGAACGGCGTATCCCAGGGATAATCCATCCGCCCAAAATTTAAAGGTGCACCGATGAGCTTCAGCACATTCTGAACAGAAATAAAATGTCCCATTTCTTCCTTAGCAATCCCAAGGATGATGTCCTGCCACCCTTTCACCTTTTGCTGATATTCCTCAGGTATTTTCGAGCCTCCGATACTATAGCCCGAATATAGGTACTGCAGCATCAATCCATGTTCAATTTCAGCATTGATATAAAGCAGAAACGAGAGATAATCCTTGGCATTAAATTCATATGGAATTTCGACTTTCAGGTCTTTAGGATCTTGCAGATCTGAAGAACTACCTGTTTCAACTGCCTGGAAACTTTTAATTCCCTGAGACCTCATTACAGACGCCGTCCGGTTGCTTTCGGCCAACTGAAACACAGGCTTTAAAAATCTTTCAAAATTGTTTTGCATGGTATTATTTTTAGAGGTTAAAATTTTATAATATAGATGTCCATGGCCTCTGAATATCCAGAAAAAATGAACTTAAAAAATCCTATAGATAGACATTAAGATATTTGGACAGCCCAAGCTTCTTTCAAACCAGACCGCGTGTAATAGTACTGTATATTGTAATCGTTAAGCCGTTAAGTTCTCACGAAACAGAACGATCTTTTTCGGCTATAGCACTTTCCATTCCTCGACCATAGGATTAGCAGAGAGAAGTAAATCCTTTAGCGAGTGATTAAAATCATTCACATAGTAGTATTGCGGGTCCCACATAGAGCGCTGTAGATACGCGGCTGGGTTGTTTAGATAAGAGAGCATATTCCAGAAGATGTTTTGTATGATTTAGAAGATCTAATGTAGTATTTTTAATATAATAACAAAACTAACAGAAGTTAAATAAATGTAACATATAAGATACAAATAACGATATTTTAGGGCCGATTGAGCGTGATACGCAGGAAAGTTTCCAAGCTATTACAATGCCTACCGTTTACTAAGGCAAATTAACGAATTAATGGTTTTCACAAAACAGCATCAGGTGCTTTGAAACTTATGTAGTAAATGGAACCTAAATCTTTTTTATTGATGAAGTAGACGAAGAGTTTTCGGAAATGGCAACCGAAAAGTCGATCAATTTTACGGTAGAAAAAGAAAATCTTTCTGCCGGATATCTGGTTAGACAGACAAGTGATTGAAAAAATCGTCCTTAACCTGATCAACAACTCCATCAAATATACCAAAACTGGTGCAATGCTTAAACCACAAAACTTGAATTTGAAGATCAGAAAAGGAATATGAAATAATTGTTGTGCTCTGAAATTCAATCATTAACATCGTCTCCGAAGTACGGCCATTATGAACAATCAAAGCATAGAGTTGCTACCGAAATAAAGAGTTACCGTTTAAGTGTAAATAATTTGTAATTTGGAATTTTATTTACATCATCAATTATTAGTTAAAATAATTAAATTCTAAGCCTTAAGAAAACCAATATCATTTCTAAAAGAATACGCTACTATATGGATAAATACCCTGTTCCTGCTAACGAAGACGGACGAATTAATAAGCTCAAGTTTTTTGACCTTTTACAGTTGAAAAAAGATCCAAAGTTAGATATTTTTGCAGAAACAGCTGCACTTATTGCCGATTGTCCGGCTGCACTTATCGCTATGATGGAGAGCGAAACGCAGGTGATCCAAAGTTGCATAGGCCTTGATTTTGATTCTGTAGACAGAAAAAGTACTTTATGTCAATATACGATTGCAAGTGGTGATGTTGTAATCATCAATGATACATTAGCAGACGAAAGATCATTCAATAATCCTTTGATATTAGCAGGAGGAATCCGCTTTTATGCAGGAATCCCTCTTATAGATGATGAAGGATTTGCATTAGGAACGCTGTGCGTTATTGACTACGAACCTAAAACCTTGACACAAAAGCAAGTGACTGCTCTGCAAAAAATTGGAAGTGCTGTTACCAATCTGCTGACGGGAAAAAGAAAAGAGATTGACGCGGAATACTTTCAGCAAATCTTCAATATTTCCAATAATCTGATTTGCGTTCTGGATAACAACTTTATGCTCAAAGATGTTAATCCTGCATTCGAAAAGGTTTTCCGGTTCAATAAAACAAAAACTCCCGATCAGAATTTTTTAAACGTTTTAGGTGAACATAATAATGAACTGCAATTGCTTATAAAAAAGCTGCCCGATGTTCAGGAGGAAGTTACATTTTCTACTTCCACAAAAATCAGTGATGGTTCAGCAATTATAGTAGAGTGGTCTTTAAAACAGAACCAAAACAATTCTGAGATTTTCTGCTTCGGTATCAATATTACCCAACAGATCGAAGAAAAACAAAAACTTGAAAGTTCAGAACGCCGCTTTAGAAGCTTTTTTGAAAATGCGATTGGCTTAATGAGCATGCATGATATGCAAGGAAATATACTTTCAGTTAATGAAAAAGGAAGAAAAACACTTCAATACTCGGCAGAAGAAGTCAAAAAATTGAATTTAAAAGACCTCGTTCCCGAAAAGAACTGGCCTTTACTTGCTCAGTATCTTGAAAGGATCAATGGTAATAAAGAAGATCTTGGAACCATGATCCTAAAATCTAAGGAAGGAGAAGAAATGATCTGGATGTATCATAATCTGGTAGAAACTGACCCACAGGGACTACCATACGTTGTAAGTACAGCTTTAAATGTTACAGAAAGAATGTCTCTTGAAAAGGATTTAGTGTACACTAAGAAAATTTTAGAACAGACAAGTGCGGTAGCACAGGTCGGAGGTTGGGAAGTCAATCTTAAAACCAATACTGTTTTCTGGTCGCAGTCTACTAAAGAAATACATAAGATAGACCAGGCATTTCAGCCTGATTTTGAAAATGCATTAGGATTTTACAGCACAGAAAGCAGAAAAAAAGTAGAATTATTATTTGAGCGGGCTGTGCGGGAAGGAATACCGTATGATGAAGAATTTCAGCTGATACGTAATGATGGAGTGACAATATGGGTGAGGGTGAAAGGAATACCCGAATTCGAAGATGGTGTCTGTACAAAAATGTTCGGTATCATCCAGGATATTGATACCTTCAAAAACATTTATATAGAACTGGCCAAACAAGAAGCTATGCTACAGTCATTTGTAACCTATGTTCCTACCGCAGTAGCAATGTTCGATAAAGACCTCAACTATCTTTCGGTAAGCAGCAGCTGGAAAAATGAGTTCCAGATGCATGATATAGATCTTATAGGAAAAAATATGTTTACTGTTTCACCCAATGTACCGGATGAAAGGAAGAAAATATATAGAGATGCACTCGGAGGTAAAGCTTACATAAATAGTAACATGGCTTTAGAAGTTCCTAATAAAGAAGGAATACAGCATTATAATATTGTGGTAAGTCCCTGGTATCTGTCGGATGACATTACGGGTGGAGTTATTATTTCTGCTCAAAACATTACGGAGTCGGTAAAAATTAATGAAGAACTTAAAAATGCAAAGGAGATGGCAGATATTGCCAATAAAACCAAGTCTGAATTTTTAGCCAATATGAGCCATGAGATAAGAACTCCGCTAAACGGGGTCATCGGCTTTTCTGATCTTTTGCTTCAAACTCCGTTAAATGAAGTACAAACACAGTATCTCAATTACATTAATGAGTCAGGAGAAAACCTGCTGAACATTATCAGTGACATTCTTGATTTCTCTAAAATTGAATCTGGGAAAATGGACCTTTTGATAGAGAAAGCCAATGTTTACGACATGGTTAGCCAGGTTATCAATGCAATTCTTTATCAGTCTCAGAAAAAAAATATAGAACTTCTTTTAAATATTGAGCCGGGATTGCCTGATATAATCTGGCTCGATGAAACCCGATTGAAACAGATTTTGATCAACCTACTCGGGAATGCTGTAAAATTTACAGAACAAGGTGAGATAGAGCTTAAAGTAGAAAAACTGAATTTAGACGATAAAAATATAACATTACGATTCTCAGTAAGGGATACAGGAATTGGTATTCCCGTAGAAAAACAGCAGCATATCTTTAATGCTTTCACTCAGGAAAACAGTTCTATCAGTAAACAATACGGAGGAACAGGACTCGGACTTACCATTTCAAATAACATTTTGAAATATATGGGAAGCAATCTTACTTTGGTAAGTGAACTTGGGAAAGGCTCTGTTTTTTATTTTGATATTGAGATTCCTTTTGAAATTTCTGATCACACTGAAGACGAAACACTGAAAATCAACAAGGTGCTAATTGTTGACGATAACGAAGCAAACAGGGTTATTCTTCAGCATATGCTTGCTTACAAAAATATTGATTCTACACTGGCTGCCAACGGAATGGAAGCGCTTCAGCTTTTATTAGCCGGCGAGCGTTTTGATATTATTCTGGTAGATTACCATATGCCGGTTATATCAGGGTTGGAAACAATCGAGAAAATAAAGCAGTTATTTAATCAGCGAAATGAAGTCTCACCACTTGTTATCCTTCACACATCATCCGAGGAACATGACGTGATCAATTCTTTCAAGAAGGAAGAAAACTCCTATTTCCTGCTTAAACCTATTAAATCTGAAGAACTGTACAAAACCTTACAACGGGCAATAAAAAGTTCAGAAAAAGAGGCAGTTGCCCACAAAATATTGCAGACAGAAGAACCTTCCCTGCTCATGACTTCTCCTCATGTATTGCTTGTTGATGATAATCCGGTGAATATGGTTCTGAATAACAGGATGATGAAATCACTGATTGCAGATGTAAAACTAACAGAAGCAACCGATGGTTTGCAGGCTTTAGAACAATGCCGTGATCAGTTTTTTGATATCATTCTAATGGATGTACAGATGCCCGTAATGGACGGCATAGAAGCTACCAAGCAAATCCGGCTGTTACCGGAATACTCCACAATTCCGATTATTGGGGTTACAGCAGGAAATGTACTGGGTGAAAAAGAAAAATGTCTGGATTCGGGAATGAATGATTTTCTACCTAAGCCACTCAGACAAAATGATCTTTTAGAAATGTTGAAAAAACATATTGGCACTGCCGTTCAGGAATTGTCTGAAAACCCACCACAACCAGAGACCTATCTGGATATGAATCTTCTGAACGAGCAGATGGGTGATGATGATGATTTTAAAGTAATATTTTTAAATTTAGTGATACAAGGGCTTGATCAGGCTAAAGAAAATATAAAATTAGCGGTAAAAGAAAAAAATACAGAAGAGCTAAAGAGAATTCTTCACAAGCTGAGAGGAACTGCCGGAACTGCTGGCTTAATCATGCTTACAGAGCAAACTTCCAGTTGGGAGAAACGCATTGAAGAAAACATGGATTATACTGCTATGGAGCATGAGATAGTACGTGAAATAACGATAGGAATACAATTGATAAAAGATTTAATATAAAAAATTAAATATTTATCAACAAAATAATTTCAAAAGCCGCGTGCGATAGTTATACATTAGACATACTACCGATAAACTTTTATTTTACATTACCGTTAAACTAATTTTTGATGCCGAAAAAAATTATAAGAAATCTTCAGATTGGAGTCGTAATATGTTTATTACTGCTCATTGCTACTTCTATAGCTTCCTATGTGAGCGTACAGAAGCAGATGGAGAACAGGGAAAGCCTTTTAAAAAGCAAGGAATCTATAAGTTTGGTAAAAGATGTTTTAAATCTTCTCCTGGATGCAGAAACAGCTATTAGAGGATACCAGCTTACAGGTCAGGAAAATTTTCTTGAACCCTTCAATAAAAGCTTGAGGAAATATCCGGTACTTATTTCTGATAAAAACAGGCTGGATATTAAAGATAAACATCAAATTGAGCTCATCAATAAACTCTTGCGTACTTCAGACATAATAATGGAAAGGGATGTCTTGCTAATCGAGAAGCGTAGGAAGGGAATATTAATGACCCCAAAAGAACTTGTACAAAACAAGACCGCTATGGACAGGTGCCGTATACTGGTTCAGGAATTTGTAAAATATGAGGAAGTTCAGCTGGCTATCAAAGATAAAGATCTGAACCGATCTTCCAAATCGACAGTTTTATTCATTATTTTCTCTGCAGTTATAGCCATTGTTGTTACAATTTTTTTCTACACACAAATAAAATCTGACCTTATCCGAAGGGATAAATTAGAAAAAGATTTGTTTTACACGAAAACAATTCTTGAGGAAACGAGCGCTGTAGCACAAGTGGGAGGCTGGGAAGTCAACATGAAAACCGGCAAGGTGTTCTGGTCGCAGGGTACGAAAGAAATTCATAAAATAAAAAATAATTTCCAGCCGGATTTCGAAAATGCCATGGGATTCTTTAAAGAAAACAGCAGGGAAAGAATGAAAAATCTTTTCGATAGCGCCATAAAAGAAGGAATTCCCTTTGACGAAGAGTTTCAGCTTGTCCGTTATGACGGCGTTACGATCTGGGTAAGGGTAAAAGGAATTCCGGAATTTGAGGGTGAAGTCTGCAGCAGGATTTTCGGAATCATTCAGGATATTGATGCCTTCAAGAAAATGTTCCTGGAAGTTACCAGAAAGGAAGCCATGATGCAGTCTTTTGTAACCGATGTTCCGATTCCACTCGCCATGTTTGATAAAGACCTTAATTATGTTTCTGTAAGCAACAAATGGAGAGAAGAATTCAATATGAATGATGTAGATATTATCGGAAATAATCTGTTTACTGTATCTCCGGATATTCCCAAAGAAAGAGAAAAAATTTATGAAAACGCCCTGCTTGGTAAAACCTACATAAATGGAGACTTTAAGTTAAAGGTGGATGGTCAGCAGGAAATTCAGCATTACGACCTTAAAGTCGGACCATGGTATCTCACAGAAGATGAAGTAGGAGGTTTAATTATTTCCGTACAAAATATTACAAATGCCGTGCGGATAAATGAGGAATTGAAAAATGCTAAAAAAATAGCAGATACAGCGAGCAAGGCAAAATCAGAGTTTCTAGCCAATATGAGCCATGAGATACGAACGCCGCTGAACGGGGTCATCGGGTTTTCTGATCTTTTGCTTCAAACGCCGTTAAATGAAGTACAAACGCAGTACCTCAATTACATTAATGAGTCAGGTGAAAACCTGTTGAACATTATTAATGACATTCTTGATTTCTCTAAAATTGAATCTGGAAAATTGGACCTTTTGATAGAGAAAGCCAATGTTTACGACATGGTGAGCCAGGTCATCAATGTAGTTCTTTACCAGTCTCAGAAAAAAAATATCGAACTTCTTTTGAATATTGAGCCAGGATTGCCTGATATAATCTGTCTCGATGAAACACGATTGAAGCAGATTTTGATCAACCTACTCGGGAATGCTGTAAAATTTACAGAACAAGGTGAGATAGAGCTTAAAGTAGAAAAACTGAATTTAGACGATAAAAATATAACATTACGATTCTCAGTAAGGGATACAG